>Ga0126379_10000052_pt1 | contig 55285 bp, 48 predicted proteins | sample PanSoiMetPlot_24_FD_92640 | JGI IMG/M metagenome (GOLD analysis project Ga0126379, IMG submission 92640) | Tropical forest soil microbial communities from Panama - MetaG Plot_24 | ecosystem: Environmental > Terrestrial > Soil > Tropical forest > Bulk soil | place: Panama | collected 2016-02-17
GGCCTTTTCAAGAGCCTCTCTCCATTCTGAGGCCCGGTAGGATACCCCGGCTGAGAACGCCTCTCTAGCTCCGCCCTCTTGCCGCCTGTACCCCTACTCTATTCCATCAAGAAACTTTGCCAGTCTTTCCACTCGGCGTCGGACTCGGGTTCCCTGTACTACTGGCTAATCTCGATGACAATGGAGCCCATGCGTGCACTGCTCGCATATTCCCGGTGTGCCTTCTGAATTTCGTCGAGCCTGAAGGTAGCCTTAATAGGCACGGAGATTTTTCCTGACTTAAGCCAGCTAAGAAGCAATTCGAGGTCAGGCGCGAAGTTCTTCGACGTGCGTCTAAGACCGAAGAAGGTGGTTCGTTTCCCAGACCAGAAGAGCAGGTTCTTGGACAACATTTTGAGGATCGCAGGAAACGCGGGAGGGCGAGGAGTCTTCTTTAATGCCGGGAGATTCATGCCGTAAGCCACAAGGAGACCTCCTCTCTTGAGCACCGAGTAGGACTCGTCAAAGCTTTCATAGCCGAGTGGATCGAAAACCGCGTCCACTCCGCCGAGTTGCTGCATGGCAGCGATCCAGTCTTTATTAGAGTAATCGAAGGGAACGGCCCCGAGTTTGCGAAGTTCGTCGTGCTTAGAAGGCGAGGCTGTGCCGAAGACTTGAGCTCCCTGAATCCGTCCGAGACTGAGGAGCGCCCCTCCCACAGCCCCACTCAAACCATGAAGAAAGATCTTCTGACCGGATTTGATATGAGCGGTATAGCGCAGCATCTGGTAAGCCGTGACCCAGTCGAGGACCAGCGCGACAGCAGCCTTCAAATCAACTCCTTCGGGAACGCGCACTAGAAATCGTTCGGGAAGATTGACCAATTCTGCCTGTCCCTCATATTTTGAAAGACACGCAATGCGGTCGCCGACTTTGAATTTCGAGCAACCTTTACCGTTGACGCGCACCTTGCCGATGACGCTATAACCCGGCGTAAGTGGGGGCTTTTTCTGAAGAGGATAAGTGCCACGGCGCATGTTAACGTCGGAACCTGAAACGATTGAATATTCGACCGAGAGCTGAACCTCTCCGGCAGCAGGTTCGGGAAGATCGGCCTCGACGATCGCGAGTTTGCTTTCGTCGCCAAACGCTGTAATGACGACTTTCTTCATCTTGGACATGCGCTTACCGTACTTTACTCCATCAGTGACGGTCCCCAAATGAAAGGAAAAAGGGTGGGTCAGTGTCCGTGTGGCCGACATTAGTGGCCAATCGTGATGCCCGCACCGAGATCAACTCTTTCTAAAGCTATGACTTCAAAGGTGCGTGCACAGATTGGGACCACTAATGTCGAAAATTAGCGGCCAAACTCTCTGATTCATCTATATTTGCACTCCTTTGCGGTGTCAGACAGTTTGGCCGCTAATTTTTGTACAATCCGGGGATTATCAGCTTCACGGTAAGGGCTACTCGCTTCCATGGCATTCTAATGCGATAGAATCCCTTGTCACTATGATCGATGGACACCACAACCACACGCTTCAGCTCTCGCGGGACGCAATGCTCGCGCTCGGTTACGAAATCGTCGAAATGATAGTTGGTCACACCGAAAACCTCTCCAAGGAGCCGGTTGTGCGAAGGATGGACCGATCCTCTCTCCGGAGGAAGCTGTCTGGGCCATTGCCCGAGCGAGGCGTGGACACTGGAACCGTTATTCGACAGTTGAAGCAAGACGTTTTCAGCAACATCCTGCATCACGACCATCCGCGTTGCTTCTCCTTTGTTCCCTGCCCCAGCAATTTTGTAAGTGTCATGGCTGATGCGTTGGCTTCAGGCTTCAATGTGATTGCCTCCGATTGGTTAAGCGCGTCAGGTCCGTCAGAACTGGAACTTGTTACGGTGAATTGGCTCCGAGAGCTCTGTGGCTTACCTGAAAGCGCTGGAGGTCTGTTCGTTAGTGGTGGCTCAATGGCGATCCTGATTTCTCTTAGGACGGCGCGCCGTGTACTGCTTCGGGACAAGACTACGAGGGCAATGGTCTATTGCTCCGATCAAACGCACTTCTCTGTGGACCGAGCTCTCCAACATTGTGAAAGCCGTAGTCGCCTCTGCCCTTGATGAGAATGGGGAAGCCAGATTTTCTCGGAAGTGGAACGAGGAGTTTATTGACGCGCCGCTTGTCAAAGACCAACGGTAGCCATCAACGACGTGCGCGGGGATGTCCGACATTCTGCTCTTTGCGCGGGGCCAATACCAGATGCTCTACGCTCTCCTGGCTGGCTGTGGTCCGCTTCGCGCTGGCGAAGCCTTGGGCCTCGAAATTGACAAACATATCTCCGAAGACTTCCGCACACTCCATATTGTACAGAAGGCGAAACGCGGAGTGATTCAGCCTTACCTGAAAACGAAGAACGGGGAGCGGGAAGTGGACCTATGCCGACAGCTTGCGGAGATGCTTCGCGAGTACGTTGGCGACCGGCGAACCGGACTACTGTTCCACTCTTCGACTGGCGCACAGCTTTTGCAATCGAACGCGCTCAGTGACAGCCTGCATCCAATTCTCGACTACATGGCGCATGAGCGCGGAGGGTTCAACATCTTTCGCCGCTTCCGGCTCACGCATCTTGAAAAGTCTGATTGTCCTGAGCCATTGAAACACTTTTGGTCAGGACACGCACCCAAGCACGTCAGTGAGCGTTATGTGAAACTCACGCAGGACCGGGATTTCCGGTTGATGTGGGCGGAGAAGATCGGTCTTGGTTTTGAGTTGCCAGGGGCCGAAGTTGGGCAACTTGGGCAACTCTTGCAATTCAGAAAGGCTGGCTAAGTTGTTGAAAAGTCTGGTGGACGAGAGGGGATTCGAACCCCCGGCCTCCTCGTTGCGAACGAGGCGCTCTCCCAGCTGAGCTACTCGCCCACCGTTTCAGTCTGGCAAGCGATTATACATCAATGAGTTACGGGCAGCAAGTTGGGACAAATTGGGACAATCAGATCGCCAGCTTTTCTGCCGTGGCCCTGCGTTTCTCGGGCCAAAAATGCGTTGTACAGGCTCCCTCGAAACTCTTGGCATTTGATCTTAGCGATTGAAGAGAACGGTGATTCCGAGTCTAGCAGGATATTGCCGGCTCAGCTTTCACCGACAAGCCTTGGCTGTCAGCTGAGTCGCTTGCCGCCACCTACGTTGCTGTCGCGACGCTATTGCGATTCATCCACGCAGGATAGCACTCACTAGCCTCGTATTGTGACGACCGTCACATCACTTTGCGATGGCCGTCACAGACCTTCTCGGAGCTAAATCGGACAATCAGGTCCGAAAGGCGGAATACCTTGATCTTCCCAACGATTCCGAAGCGAATTCAGTCGGCGTTGAAGGCATTGTGTTCGCTTGCCGAGGCAAGTCAGCCCCTTCGCTCAAACCAAGTTGCGAAACAAATAGACGTGCCCCCAGCGGAAACCGCGAAGGTCTTACAGCTTCTGAGTTGGGGAGGCTTCGTAAATTCGCGCCGCGGAATCAAAGGTGGATTCTGGTTGTCGCGGTCACCTCAGGGAATCTTTGCGGGGCAGGTTATTTCGTTCCTGGATACACATCATGACTCCGGGACCGATGGCCACGACAAATGTGGACAAGCGCTTCGGGCACTGAGTGTCCAGTGTCAGAGGAAATTGCAATGTTTAACTGTGGCGGATCTTGCTTCAGGAAGATTTGCGTGTGCGAGCAAGGACTCCGCTAGAAAGGCAGGGTCCAAGTGAAGAGACTATCTTTTGCTTTCGCAATAGCGCTGCTGATCGTAAGTAGCGGGTCGGCTCAGGCTCCGCAATACAAGAAGCCCGAATCCGGAGTGCCAGTTCTGACCGGATTTGTAGGACTTGGCTCCGAATATGAACCAGGTCAGCAGCAACTTCTTCCGACTATGTCGCCAGTCGCCCTTGTTCCTTTCGGGGACCGTTGGCTCATCGAAAGCGAAGCCGAATTCGAAGGGGCATACACACACCTGACAGGACAGCCCTGGGATCACGAGTGGGACAAGGGGGTCGAATACGCCCAGATCGATTTCTTCGCCAACAAGTACGTGACCTTGGTTGGCGGGCGTTTCTTGACCCCGTTCGGGATTTTCAATGAGCGGCTGCACTCGGGCTGGATACGCAATTTTCAAACGGCCCCCATTATCACGGATCTCGAAATGACCGACAGCAATGGCGGGATGATCCGCGGCGCTGTTCCGGTCGGCACAGGGCTGAACATCAATTACGCGGCCTTCTTTTCCGCGTCGACCAACAATTCGTGGGTCGGCGCGACGAGGGGTGCGGGAGGGCGTGTAAGTTTCTTCTTTCCGAAAGCACGGCTGGAAATTGGCACTTCGTTCCAGCGAAAGCTGCAAGACGAGCATGTGAACACTTACGGTATGGACTTCACCTGGCAATCCACGAAGCTGCCACTGGACCTCCGAGGTGAGATTGCCCGGAATCGCTTCACGGGAAGCGGTTACTGGATCGAAGGAGCGTACCGGATGCGGCGAGCGCCGTTCTGGCGGCCATTCATGCGCAAATCGCAAGCGGAACTTCGCTTCGAGCAGTTCTTCACCCCGACCGACATGCCGACCATACCCAGCAGCGGTATGGGCGATATGCCGGACGTAAACACTCAGAGATTCTTCGCCGGCTGGAGTTACTGGGTTCGGCCCGAAATTCGGACCAATGTTTCTTACGGCCGGGAGTTCAGTACCGATGGGGACCACAACATCTGGACGGTGGGGATCACTTACCGGTTTGCATTTCCCTTGGCAGGAGGCAGCAAATGAAAACGAAACTGATGGGAATCGCGCTGGCGCTTACCTTCGGATTTGTGGTGATCGCCATGGCGCAGTCGCAGAGCAGCAGCAATCAGTCCACTGGCACAACAACCTCAGCATCGGCCGCGACGCCGGAACCGAGCGCGACGGCCGCGAATCACTCGGCCCCGAAGCCGGAGACGACGAAAGCGACGGCAAAGAAGGCACTCACGCCAGACCAGATGTACAAGGCGAACTGCACGCGTTGCCATGCTGAGATCCCAACGATGGATGCGCGTCGCACGGCGACAATTGTGAAGCATATGCGCGTACGTGCAAACCTCACGGAGCAAGAGGCGCGAGCGATTTTCGAGTACCTGAATAAATAAGGAGACCACGATGAAATCAGTGAAAGTAGTTGCGGTTACGGCAGCCCTGTTGGCCAGCTCGCTCCTTTTGGCGCAGGCGCCCAAGTCCTATGAAGTTCTCGCCGATGGCGACAACGTGTTCAAAGTGCCTGGCCAGAAAAAGCCAGTAATCACCGTGAAGGCAGGCCAGGTGGTCAAGCTGAAGATCGTCGGGAAAAAAGGCACGGAAATGGCGAAAGACGGTTCGGTTCACAGCTTCACCATCAATGCCCTGAAGGACCAAGGCTGGGACCTGCCGGTAAAGGAAGGCGTGAACGAATACACGGTCGTGGCGCCCACAGAGCCTGGCGAATATGTGGTCGAGTGTGCCGTCAAGTGCGGCAACGGTCATGATGACATGAAGATGAAGTTGGTCGTGACCAAGTAGCGGTCGAGGGAAGGAAAAGTGATGGGCCTGAGTCGTCGCGGATGGTTCAGCATGTTAGGCGGAGGAGCCGCTTTGGCCGCACTCGGCGGCACCTCCTTGAAGTCGGCGGCACGGACGTTAATGCAAGGCGTGCTGCCAGCCAGGTCGCAAGCACCCACGAATCAAAAATGGGTGATGGTGATCGACCTGGCCAAGTGCGATGGCTGCCGCGACTGCACGAAGGCCTGCAACAAAATGCACTACGTTCCTCCGATGCAGGAATGGATCAAGGTGTATGAAGTCGCAGACAATCGCGCGGCAGGCGAGTACTACCTGCCGCGGCCCTGCATGCACTGCGACAACCCTCCCTGCGTGCGCGCGTGCCCGGTTGGTGCGACGTTCAAGCGAACTGATGGAATCGTGGTTCAAGACAACGATCGCTGTATCGGTTGCCGTGAATGCATCGCACAGTGCCCGTATTCGGCTCGCTCCTTCAACTGGGGTGAGCCGCCGCACACACAAGAAGAAACGAGCGTTCCTTATTCTACCGATCGGATGTATCCGCATCGGAAGGGCACGATTGAAAAGTGCGGTTTCTGCCCGCACATGCTGCGCGAGGGAAAGCTTCCGGTTTGTGCCAGTGCGTGCACGATGGGTGCAATTTACTTTGGCGATGAGCTCGAAGACGCAGTCACGAATTCCAAAGGTGAAACAATTCAGCTCAGCAGAGTAGCGAAGCGCGGCGCAGGCTACCGGCTGATGGAAGAACTCGGCACAGAGCCGCGCGTTTACTATCTCCCGCCAGCGAATCGAAAGTACGCGCCGCCAGGGCAACGCGCCGAGCTGGTTCAAATCCAGCCTGCGAGGACAGCATGAAAAGCCGCGAGGAACAACTCGTTCAGCGGATGACTACGAACTCAGCGCGCTACTATGCGTGGCTTGCGTTTCTCAGCGCTGCTTTCCTCTTAGGACTGATTGCCTACGCGATTCAGGTGAGAAAAGGACTGATTGTGACGGGGCTGCGTGATCAGGTTTCCTGGGGAATCTACATCTCAAGCTTCGTGTTTTGGGTCGGCGTCAGCAAGGGCGGCACGATGATTTCGGCGATTCTGCGCGTGACCAACGCCGAATGGCGAACGCCGATGACCCGCCTTTCGGAGGCAATCACCGTGCTCGCGCTAGTCACCGGCGCTCCGATGATCATCACCGATCTTGGCAGGCCCGACCGGATCTGGCACCTGCTGCGATACGGACGAATCCAGTCACCGCTGATTTGGGATTTCCTCTCCGTAATGACCTATCTAACAGCGTGCGTCATCTACTTTTACCTGCCACTGATTCCTGATCTCGCTATCCTCGCGGACGACCCACGATTCCCCGAGTGGCGGCGCAAGATTTACCGTAGGCTGGCCTTGAGCTGGAGGAACACTCCGGAGCAGCACCAGCTCCTCGAACGAGCGATTCATGCGATGGCCATCATCGTGATTCCGCTGGCCATTTCCGTACACACTGTCGTTTCTTGGATTTTTGCCATGACGTTGCGTCCGGGTTGGAACAGCACGATTTACGGACCTTATTTCGTTGTGGGCGCGATCTATTCGGGTGGCGCGGCCGTGCTTGTCGCGATGTGGGCGCTGCGTCGCGCGGTGCACCTTGAGGAATACATTCAGCCGGTACACTTTCGCAAGCTGGGGAAACTGCTCCTGGCTTGCACGCTCGTCTATCTCTACTTCAATATCAACGAGTATTTGACGGTTGGCTACAAGCTCGAAGGGTTCGAGCGAGACTTGGTCGAATCACTGTTCATCGGACGCTACGCCCGAATGTTCTGGAGCGTGCAGCTGCTTGGCGTGATCATCCCGATCGCTGTCTTGATGATTTTCCTGCTGGTCAGAAAACTCGAGCGGTTCTCGGTCGGTGCGGTAGGAATTTCCTCTGTGCTCATCGTGATCGGAGCCTGGGTCAAACGGTTTCTGATCGTCGTCCCGACGCTCGAGACACCCTTTCTTCCGGCACAGCGGATTCCGGCGGCGTGGACGCACTATTCGCCCACATGGATCGAATGGGCTATCGTCGGCGGGGCACTCGCGGGATTTCTGCTGGCGTATTCGCTAGTCGCCAAATTCTTTCCAATCGTCTCGATCTGGGAAACGCGCGAGCATGACCAGCCGTCCGAGACTGCACCCGAGCGTGGGCAAACCGCGCTGAGCCCCGCGCCTACGATAGCGGTCACTTTGTTGGGTTTGCTGGTTCTCTTTTGCGCCCCTAGCTCGTCAGCCGGGACAAAGCCAAGGGAGCTACCCCGGCCAGCGACCGTAACCTTGAGCTATCAAGTCGTGGAGCAAAAGCAGGAAGAACCGGCTGCAGCTAGCAATGCCCCCGGAACGATCGGCACGTTGGAGAACCCTTTCGCCAATCGCCGCACGCGCGAAGAAGTACCGATCCCGGCGGTCTTGGTTTTGGCCAAGTTGACGGATTCGTCAGGCGCGCCACTGGCATTCAAACCGGTTTCGTTCTCCGTGCGCACGTACTTCGGAACGCTGTCGCTTGGGAATCGGGCCACGGGCCCGGACGGGGTGGCAAGGATGAGAATCACGGACCGGCGCTTCGGCGCGTACACCGTTTCGGCGTCGTTTGCAGGCGACGAGAGTGCAACGGGCGCATCTAATTCCTTTGAAGTCACGGCGGCCCCTCGCGCGGCACCGTCATTACCGGAAGAGGGTATGTTGATCACGCCCTATCCGACGTTGTGGATCACTTTGCCGTTCGCCTTATTCTTCGGCGCCATGTGGGTCGTGTTTGCTTATGTTGCATTTGTTGTCTGGCGAGTGCGCAGACTAGGAATCGTGAGGTTATAGCGGGGTAAGACCTGCATGCTAAACTGGTTACCGATGAGACGGCTGCTGCTATTGGCTCTAGCGTTGAACTTGCCCGGGCTAGGCTCGGTGCCACTCTCAGCTTGCGCTCTTCTTTCGTCCACAGCGGTGGAATGTTCGACGCCGAAAACACAGTCTCGCTGCAACGAGATGGATATGGGCGATACGCAAGCTAAGGTCTTGGCTGCCCCGAATGCTTCCTGCTGCGATCTCTCTCGTGCCACGGTTCCAGAATCTCAGCAAAACGCATTCAAGAGCTCTCCAGTCGTGGTTTCTCATGTTGTCCCCGATGATGCGAGGATTGCGCCTGCCATCCGCGGGGAACGGCAAAGTCTGAGCGAACACGACATCTCACCTCCGTTGCAGCAGTCCTTCCTCTGCACATTCCTGATCTGAAACTCTCCTGATCCGTTTCCACGTCGGCACTCGTGCGCCTTCACGTTCGCGCGAGCGAGCGTTCAGGCTGGAATCAGTTGCTTTGCGCTTTCGCCACCTTTGAGTTCGAGAAAGGGACAGTTTATGAAGCTCATTTTCAGGTCAGTTGTTGCAAGTTTCCTTCTCATACCGTTGGCCGCTATCGGCCGGCCGCAGGAGGCGCCGCCATCGGACCAGCCTGGCCGGCTCGCCGATCTGCTCGCGGAGGGCGAGCGAAATAATCCCCAAATTCAAGCGGCTCGGCATGAGTTCGAGGCAGCGAAGCAGGTTCCAACGCAGGCCTCGACGCTGCCCGATCCTCAAGTTGTTCTTCAGCACGTGAGTGTCGGCAGCCCGCGACCATTCGCGGGCTATACGAATAGTGATTTTGCTTACATCGGGCTGGGCTTTTCTCAGGACATCCCGTACCCCGGCAAGCTCTGGCTGCGCGGCGAGATCGCCAAGAAAGAAGCGGACGTCTCGCAACAGCGCTACGAATCCGTGCGCAGAGCGGTACTCATGGAAATAAAGGGGGCCTATTTCCAGTTAGCGTACCTCGCAAAGCGGAGAGCAATCCTCGATGGAAACGGCCAACTGCTTCGACAAGTTGAGCAAGCGGCGGAAGCCCATTACCGAAGTGGAATGGGAAATCAGCAAGAGATTATCCAGGCACAGCTCCAACAGACGAAACTCCTCCGAGAAACCACCGACAACGAATTAGAAGCTGGGAAGATTCAGGCAGCTCTGAAGCGGCTCCTCAACCGGCCGCAGGCGTCGTCGGACATAGAACCAGCGGAGTTGCAGGAAACGTCCGCGTCGTACAGCTACGACCAATTACTTTCGGTAGCGCAAAGCAATAATTCCGAAATTGGCGCTGCGCAGAAAATGGTGGAAAAGCAAGGAATCAAGGTGGAGGCCGCTAAGAAGGACTTCTACCCGGACTTCAATCTTCAATACATGTGGCAGCGCACCGATCCGACGCAATTTCGTGCCTACTACATGGTGACAGTTGGCGTTCGCATCCCCATTTACCGCGGACGTAAGCAACAACCAGAACTGGCGCAGGCGCAAGCAGAGCAAAGTAGCGCGAAGAGCGAATACGAAACTCAGTCGCAACAGGTCGCCTTCCAGCTTCGCCAGCACTTTCTGAGCGCGGAGAAATCTGCGGAACTTCTCAAAATTTACCGCGAGGGCCTCATCCCGCAGGCGCACGCCGAGTTACAGGCCGGGTTGGCGGCATATCAATCAAATCGCCAGGACTTTCAAGCGCTCCTCGCGTCCTTCCTCGATGTATTGAAACTCGACGAGGAGTATTGGCAGACCCTTGCCGAACACGAGACGGCTCTCGCGCAGATCGAGCAGCTAGCAGGATTGTCGCTGCGATGAATGGCGCAGCAGGGAGTACGGTCATGATGAACTATCGCAAAGCATTCTTCATAGCCCTCATCGCGAACTTGGCGCTCGCAATTCTGCTCGTTGGAGCCTGGTGGCGCGTTCGAAAGCCAACCATGACGACTCAACGAGCGGCGGCTTCGACGCCGACGCAGCCACTTGAGAGCAGTCCCTCGGGTTCGCCGGCTCAATCGCTGGAAACATCGCTCGCGCCCGTTCAACTCTCACCCGAACGACTGCAATCCATCGGCGTGAAGTTCGGTGATGTCCAGCGAAGGCCGGTAAGGGATGAAGTCCGGGTGACCGGCACTATCGCCATTGACGAAAGAAAACTGTCCTACGTACAGACGCGATTCTCAGGCTACATCCAAAAGGTTTTTGCGGACGCGACTTACCAATACGTGCGCAAAGGGCAGCCGCTTTTCACAATTTACAGTCCCGAACTCGCCGCTGCAGAGCGCGAATACCTAGTGGCCAAGCAAAACGCGCAGGGCCTCTCGCAGAGCACAGTGCCCGGAGTCGCCAATGGGATTGCTGCCTTACTTAACGCATCAACGGATCGTTTGAGGCAGTGGAATATCCCCCAGCGCGAGATCTCCCGGCTTGAATCCAGTGGACAGGCTTCCCAGGAGCTGGAAATCGATTCACCTGTGAGTGGCTATATCACGGAACGTAACGCCCTCCCGAACGCCTATGTGCAGCCGGAAACCAAAATCTACACGGTTGCAGATCTGTCGACAGTATGGGTCCTCGCCCAAATCTTCCAGAACGACCTTGCGCGCGTTCGAACGGGTACTCCCGCGACTCTTACCGTGGACTCTTATCCTGGCCGCGTCTTCCAAGGAAGGGTTGAGTTCATCTATCCCGACATCGACATGACCACACGCACGGCCCGAGCACGGCTGATTTTCTCGAATCCCAATCTCGCTCTCACTCCGGGCATGTTCGTTAACGTCACGATTCAGGTGCCACTTGGCGCCCAACTCGTCATTCCCGTGGGCGGAGTCTTGCAGTCGGGGGTTCGGCAAATCGTCTTCGTGGACCGCGGTGCGGGTTATCTTGAGCCTCGTGAGGTGCAACTGGGAGCGCAAGCGGGCGATGAGTACGTTGTTCTCAAAGGGCTTAGGGCTGGCGAGCGAATCGTCACCTCCGCCAACTTTCTGATCGACTCCGAAAGTCAATTGCAGGCCGCGATTGGGTCGTTTGCCCCTCCGCCTCCTGGGGCAGGTGTTGCCGCCCCCATGAACCAAACGCAGCCCACCGTTCAGGTTGAATTTTCAAGCGATCCTGCAACTCCTCGAAAGGGCGGAAACACATACCGCGTGAAGCTTACCGGAGCAGATGGCTCGCCTATCACTGGTGTGCAGATCACTCTCCGCAGCTACATGCCTGGCATGCCCGAAATGGGCATGGCTGCAATGAACGTATCCACCGCACTTACCGAAAAAACCGCGGGCATCTACGAGGGCCGGGTGAATCTTGATAGCGGCGGCACTTGGCAAATCACAATCACGGCAATGAAAGGCGGAGTCCTCCTGGCGACCAAGCAGCTGAGGATCACCGCAGAAGGGGGAATGTAGCCATGATCTCCCGCGTCATTGATTGGTGCGCAAAGAACCGTTTCCTCGTCTTCACGGGCACGTTCCTTCTCGTGCTCGCTGGCCTCTGGTCGCTTAGAAACATTCCGCTAGACGCCCTGCCGGACATTTCCGACGTGCAAGTGATCGTGCACATTCCGTGGGAGGGGGAGCCCCCGAACATCATCGAGGACCAGGTCACGTATCCGATTGTCACGACGTTACTCGCCGCACCACACGTGAAGGCAGTACGGGCGCAAACCATGTTCGGCGACTCCTACATCTTTGTGGTTTTTGAAGACGGCACCGACCTGTATTGGGCTCGGTCTCGCGTTCTCGAATACATTCAGCAGCTTCAAGGGGTTCTGCCGAAAAATGTCTCTCCGATGATTGGCCCCGATGCAACGGGAGCCGGCTGGGTATACGAATACGCCGTTGTTGACCGCTCTCATCAACATAGCCTCGCAGATTTGCGGAGCCTGCAAGACTGGTATCTTCGCTATCAGTTGGAAACCGTTCCCGGTGTTGCGGAAGTCGCCTCTATCGGAGGGTTCGTCCGCCAATATCAGGTGAACCTTGATCCAAATAAGCTGCGCGCCTACAACATCCCACTCTCGATGGTGATCGACCAGGTTCGCAACAGCACGAACGAAGTGGGCGGGCGCGTGCTCGAAATGGGTGGAGCGCAGTACATGATTCGGGGCCTCGGCTATCTGCGCTCCATTCAGGATCTGGAAACGGTGCCTGTGGCAACGAAGAACGGCACCCCGGTTCTCGTGCGCGATCTCGGAACGGTGACGTTCGGTCCCGATATTCGTCAAGGAGTTGCCGAATGGAATGGTCAGGGCGAAACGGTCGGCGGGATCATCGTCATGCGCTATGGCATGAACGCGCTGAAGGTCATCGATGGAGTAAAGGAAAAGCTTGCGACAATCCAACCGTCGCTTCCGGCCGGCGTAGAAATCGTTACAGGATACGACCGCTCAGGTTTGATTCGAGCGTCGATTGAAACCCTTCAGCGAGACCTGCTCGAAGAAGCCATCATCGTCAGCTTCGTTACCATCGTGTTCCTTTTCCATTTTCGCTCGGCTCTAATCCCGATTCTTACCTTACCCATCGCGGTTCTCGGTTCGTTCATTCCGATGTACTACCTCCACGTCAGCTCGAACATCATGTCGCTGGGAGGTCTGGCGCTTGCCATCGGCGTTCTTATTGATGCCGCCATCGTGATGGTCGAGAACGGATACCGGCACTTGTCGGAGCACCAGGCCGCAAAAGGAGTATCGGGAGGGGAGCTTACAAGAAGCGAAAGACGAACCATCCTGATGGGCGCCGCGAAGCAGGTTGGGCCTGCAATTTTCTTTTCGCTTCTAATCATCCTCGTTTCTTTCTTGCCGGTGTTCTTGTTGGAAGCCCAGGAAGGGCGCATGTTTCGCCCGCTGGCATGGACCAAAACGCTTTCCGTAGCCTTCTCTTCGCTCCTTGCGATCACCCTGGTTCCAGTCCTCATGATGATTTTTCTTCGCGGACATTTGCGGCCCGAATCCGCGAATCCCTTCTCGCGCTGGACTCAGGCCCTGTATCTGCCAGTTCTTCGTTTTTGCCTCCGGTATCGTAAAACGACGCTGTTTCTTAATCTCATTTTTCTTGTTGTGACCCTCCCTCTTGCTTGGCGCATTGGCAGTCAATTCATGCCCCCGCTTTACGAGGGCTCATCCCTCTATATGCCAACAGCCCTTCCTGGAATCTCCATCACCCAAGCCTCGGCGCTGCTTCAGGAACAAGACCGAGTCATCAAGTCCTTCCCCGAAGTCGAAAGTGTATTCGGTGCAGTAGGGCGTTCCGACAGTCCCACGGATAACGCTCCTCTCGATATGTATGACACGACGATCATGCTGAAGCCGCGAGAAAACTGGCGGGCCGATATGACATACGAGAAGCTGATCCGTGAGATGGACGAAAAACTTCAATTTCCGGGCCTGACCAACACCTGGACGATGCCAGTGCAGAATCGGCTCGATATGGAACTGACAGGTATCAAGACTCCGGTTGGTCTGAAAATCCAGGGCCCAAATGTGGAGGGCATCCAGCAGGCTGGTGTGCAAGTACGACAGATACTCGGCGGGATTCCTGAGCTTCGTTCCGTTTTTGCTGAGCGCGTCGCTGAGGGTTTTTACGTGAATGTGGAGGTGAATCGTACCGAAGCTGCTCGCTACGGCCTTTCCGTCGCAGATGTGCAGAGGGCGGTCACGTCCGGAATCGGCGGTGAAAACGTGGCCGAAAATATAGAAGGCCGGCAGCGCTACCCGATTAATGTCCGTTATAACAGGGATTTCCGGGATGACGTTGAGCAACTGAGACGCGTGCTGGTTGCGACGCCCACCGGAGCCCAAATCCCTATCTCCGAGCTCGCGAAGGTCTACTTTTCGCGTGGCCCCGCGATGATCCGGGATGAGGATGGGCTGCTCACCGGCTATGTCTATCTCGATCTCGCGACGAAGGACTACGGCGGTTTCGTCGCAAAAGCGAACCGGCTCCTCCTGGGCAACCTAAGACTTCCCCCGGGCTATTCCTACAAGTGGTCCGGCGAATATGAGTTTGAAGTCCGGGCAAAGGAGAGATTGAAGATCATCGTGCCGGTCGTATTTTTCGTAATCTTTCTGCTGCTGTACATGGTGTTTCACTCCGTGATGGAGGCTGCCGTCCTCATCTTCCCGACGTTTTACGCGATGACCGGGGGCCTGATTCTACAGTGGTGGCTTGGATACAACTTCAGCGTAGCCGTCTGGGTCGGCTACATCGCCTTGTTCGGAATTGCCGTAGAGACCGGTGTTGTAATGGTGGTTTACCTCCACGAGTCGCTCGACAAGCGGCTGGCATCAGGCGTTCCGCTCAAGCATGAAGATATCGAAGCGGCAACAATCGAGGGGGCCGTGCAACGCTTGCGGCCGAAGCTTATGACCGTAACAGCCGTCCTCGCGAGTCTCGTTCCAATTCTCTGGGAAGCCGGAATTGGCTCTGATGTGACGAAACCCATCGCCGCTCCCATCGTCGGTGGAATGATCACATCCTCCATCCACGTGCTGATCCTGGTGCCGGTTTTTTTCGCGCTAATGAAAGAGCGCGCTTTGCGTCGTGGGACTCTGCGCTTCTCAACAGCCAGCCGAACAGAATGACCTTTGACTGAACACTATTGGCCTTTTGCAGAGGCCAGCGACAACTCGACAATCCTACCGCGCAAGCTGTCGGTTGAAACCGCAGATGCGTCCCAAAGCACATCTTTTGGTACGCTCCTGAGTGTGATTGGGATGACTTTGATATTGAACAGGATAGCAAAGGCTATGTAGAAGCCCTTTGGTACAGTCGGATTGCAACGAGGGACAAAGTGTCGACCAAAGTTTTGAATCTTAGTACCGCAAGCTTAACTTCTGGTCCCGGCGCGTCCTCACGGAGCGTCGTTTCCCTGTTCTAGCTCTTGGACGCGCTTCAAGGAACACCGCAGAGGTGGGGCAGTGATCTGCATGCGAAGACATTAAGGCAGAAAGATTTGTTGGCTTGGTAGATTGGACGTGCTTGTTTTTCGCTGGCGGCCGCTCTACAAGGCCAGGCTCTCACTGCGCAGCTCACTAACCGCTCTGGCCGACTACGTCGACTCCATCGTGGTGCTTTTTCTGAGCCTTCCGGTGGTAGTGATGTGGGGTTTCACCATCGTCGCGCTGCTAAAGGTCGGGTGGGTAGTCTTACAGCGTGTCGTGCTGCTGTTCTTTCCCCCACTAACCACGTGGTTGCGTCGGAGTGCTCAGTCGCAGGTGAGATAAATAGACAAACAGGCGAAGCCAGTTCTAAAGGCGCGTCCGTCCAGAGGAACTCGCTGAGAATCAGGAATAGAACTGGATGGGGACGCTCTCAGAATGACACTGAACCAAAACGCTTGAGACCACTTGGGACCAAAACTTGGGTCCAAGGTTCGGTTATTTGGAGACCATCAGGGGGGTGTTAGTGGCGTCGAATCAGTAAGTTACGTTGTTTTCACAACTACTCGCCCACGAGCAGCAAATCCATCTTAGCAAAGCGAAAATGGGTTGCCAACACGCGCCAGGCGCACAGTTCTTAGCAAACAAACGAATGGGGACGCCGTGTGTTGCGTGTCGCGTCCTGCTCCGCGCCACACCTCTTGGTCCGGCTTAACGCGAGACTTGAGGGATGCTTGCAAGCTTTACGGCTGATCCGTTCGAGCCGCCTATGCGCTGGGCCATTATCTTGTGAGCGTTTTGGTAGAGCGCGCGGGCCTGCGGAACAGCTTCCACGGCCTTCTGCACCTGCGGGTCGCCTTCCAGCAAAACTTTGAATCCTTCCTGCATATTGAAGACGGACATGAAGACTTCCTGTTTGATTTTGCGCTTGATCCATTCCTGGTTTTCCGCGATTTCAGGTTCCGTGTAACGGACATTGTGTTTGCTGAGATATTCGCGGAACGTCCGCATCACATTGTCATCAACCTCAAAATCCCTTGTGACGGCGGGTTTCGTCCCCAGGAAATAGCGCGTGAATCCGCCAACGCCCGTTTCCGCCGGGAAGAGCACATCATAGCGGAGCAGCACTTGCTGGAACTTTGTCAGCTTTGGCGCATCCACGACGATGTCCGGTGTGATTCCGCCGCCGCCGGTGACCTGACGACCGCTATCCGTCAATCTTACCTCGGTCGGATGCTCCGGCACTTTGCGTTCGTAATGATATTCGTAAAGCGAAACGGACTTGTAATCGCGCTGAATGAGTCGCCCGCTTGGAGTGTAATAGCGTGCGGTAGTTAAGGCTAGCCCTGTGTTTTCGCTAAGCGGAGTGACCGTCTGCACCAGTCCCTTGCCGAAAGTGGTCTCGCCCACAATCAGGCCGCGGTCATGATCCTGCACGGCTCCGGAAACAATTTCTGTCGCCGATGCAGAATTGTTATTCACCAGAATTACCAGCGGCGTGGTCATCCCCTGGTTGCCGCGCACAGCGTAATAACGGCGCTCAGGCGACGTCCTCCCGTGATGCGAGACGATCAACTGATTCTTGTCCAGGAACATGTCGCCAACTGCAACGGCTTCATTCAGCAAGCCGCCCGGATTTCCTCGCATGTCGAGAATCAGTCCATCCAGCGAAGGAGCATCCAGCTTCTTCAAGGCTTCAGCAATTTCGCGGTCCGTGGTTTCGTTGAATCCAGACAAGCGGATGTAGCCAATGCCCGGCTTCAGCGAGAACGCAATATCCACGGAATGCCGCGGAATCTCGTCACGCGTCACGGTGAACACGAGCGGTTCCGGATAGCCTTCTCGCGTAACGGTGATTTTCACCACCGTACCTTTCGGGCCTTTCAACAAATCCGCAACTTCGGTTGTGGAGAGTTGTTCTGTGGATTTGTCATCCACTTTGACAATCACGTCGCCAGGGCGAATTCCCGCATTGTAGGCCGGTGCGCCCGCATACGGCGCCAGCACAACCGTATGGTTTTCGCGTGGCCCTACGATCATTCCCACGCCGTAATACTTCCCGCGCTGGTCTTCCCGGAGCAGCGAAAACTGTTTGGCGTCGAAGAAGCTGGAGTGCGGATCGAGCATCCTGAGCATGCCGGGAATCGCGCCCTGGTAGACCGCCTTGTCCACGTCGACTTGGTCGGCGTAGTTGCTCTGGACTACGTCGAGAACGCGGGTGAAGTCCCGCACGGCGGTCTGGTAATCATCTGCGGAGGCCGCCGTGGCCCGTACGTTCGGCCCGTATATGCCTCCCAACACAGCGGATAACAGCAGCACTCCAATGACAATGACAAGCCCGCGACGCTCTGATTTCATTCTGACCTCGCGCCCAAATCCATAAAAAATTATAGCACACCGGAAACTCCGGTTTGACAGCAGCAGAATACCCTTTCTATGATGCCATTGGGGTCTTAGACGGCTATAGGTTCGAAATGTTGAGCATTCCCCACATGATAGTGGTTTTCGTTGTGGTGCTGGTCGTTTTCGGGCCAAAGAAGCTGCCTGAGCTTGCGCGCGGGCTGGGGAAACTCATGGCCGAGTTCCGGAAAGCCTCTATGGATTTCAAGTCGGCGTTTGAAGAAGAGATGCGCGACCTGGAGCGGCAAGCTTTGCTGGCCGAGCGCAAGAAAGCTGCGGAAGCTGCAGCAGCCAGTGCGGCTTCGGTGGGCGAGCCGGTTCAGCCTGCCGGGCTCCCCCCTTCCTCAACGACTGCCGCGACCGAATCCTCCGCAGAATCTCCTGCCGGCGAAGCTCCGGTCACTGCGACCGTTGCCGAGTCCGTTGCGCGTGGCTCCGAAGCCGTTGCGGAAAACGGTACGGAAGCCGCCGCAAATTTGCAAGAATCTCCCCAGGATGCCCGTCATCCGGCGTGACCTCGTGGCTGACTCCGCTCCCAACGCGCAAGATAGTGGCCGTACCGAAGAACCCGGCGGCACCATGACGTTTTTCGAGCATCTGACCGAACTGCGCAAGCGCATCATCTATTCCCTCTATGCCATTGCCATCGGCACATTCATCGGCGTGTATCTTTCCAAATATTTCATCGCGTGGATTAACAAGCCCATGCTGAAGGCGCTCGCGGACGCCCACTTGGATCCAAAACTGGTTTACACGCATCCCGCCGGCGCCCTTAATCTCGTTCTTACCATAGGCGTGTACCTTGGAATCGTGCTGGCTTCACCGATCGTTCTCTATCAGATCTGGCTTTTTGTTGCACCGGCGCTCTACAAGCACGAGCGGGGCGCGATTACCGGCTTCATGTTCTCCACCGTTGTTCTTTTTCTAGGGGGAATTGCGTTCGGCTATTTCGTGACGTTGCCATACCTTCTTCACTTCCTTGTGAACCCCGGGCCGTTGTTCGGGCTCGGCCGAGATGTTGTGCCAATGACCAGCGTGAACGAGTACTTCGACTTGATTCTGCTCGTCCTTTTGGGTATGGGGCTGATGTTCGAGCTTCCTGTTTTGATTTTCTTTTTGTCACTTTTTGGGATCGTGACGCCGCAGTTTCTGTGGAGAAATGCGCGTTACGCGATTGCGATCATCTCGGTTGTGGCCGCCATCGTAACACCGACTCCTGACGCCACGACCATGCTCGTCTTTATGGCTCCGATGATTGGTTTGTATTTCTTGGGTATCGCGGTCTCCGCGGTGGTTACGCGGCGGAGAGAACGCCGCATTGCTGCTCCTGCGGAGGCGCGTTGATGGCTCCCTTTTCTGCGAATTCCTTGAGGATCGTTTTACTCTTCAGTTTTGCGTTTGTTTGTCTCGTAGGTTGCCAGGCCAGCGACTCTTCGCGCGGCGCGGGCCAGCCTCCTTTCATGAGCGCGGCAGCCTCGAATCCCCCGCAGGGGACCGATGACGCTGCCCCGCCCGACAAGACCGGAGGCTTCGACGGGAAGCGCGCTTATGCGCTGGTCGCCAAACAGGTTGGCTTCGGTCCGCATCCTTCCGGTTCGCCGGCAATCGCCAAGGTGCAGGATTTTCTGCAATCCGAGTTGAAAAGCTACGGCTGTACCGTGGACACGGACAGCTTCAGCGCTGACACGCCAGTCGGCCGCCTGCCAATGAAGAATATTCTCGTAAAGATTCCCGGAGAAAAGCCTGGAATAATTCTGCTCGGCACCCACTACGACACCCTTTTGACTGTGCCCAATTTTGTTGGAGCGGATGACGCGGGTTCCTCCACGGCATTAATGCTGGAACTGGCACGTCTCTTATGCCCGCACCACGGAAAATACGCCGTCTGGATTGCTTTCTTCGATGGCGAAGAAGCTATGAAGCAGTGGAGCAACACCGACAGCCGCTATGGCAGCCGGCAAATGGCTGCGAAGCTGGCGATGAGCGGGGACCTGAAGAAGGTCAAAGCCTTTCTGCTGGCAGATATCGTGGGCGGCCGAAACGCGCGGATTCTTCGCGACTCCACCTCCACTCCTGCTTTGGTGGACCTCGTTTGGAGCACGGCGCACAAATTGGGGTATTCGGCAATATTTCTGAATGAAGAGACGGCTCCGCAAGACGATCATGATTCATTCATGGCGCGCGGGGTCCCTGCCGTGGATGTCATCGCGGACTTTGTGAACAACGGCTACTGGCACACGCCGGAGGACAATCTCGAGAAAATCAGCGCAAGAACGCTGGCCGTTGTCGGGCATGTTTTTCTGGAAAGTGTGAAGGAACTGCACTCGCGTTAGTCGCCGGCTTAGGGGAGCGCTCAGTTTCTCTCGCCCCTGTTTAAGCCTCGAACCGAACTTCCTTGCCTTTTTGTAAGGCTGAATGCTTCGCGAAGTCCTCATCATTCCGGAAGGGAAAGTCCGAGCGGTAGTGGCTGCCGCGGCTCTCTTCGCGGGCCAGCGCTGCGCGCGTCATGGCCAGCGCCAAGGTGTGCAGATTGCGCAGTTCGTGGCCACCGCGCCCCGACTTTTCGCATTTTGGGTGCTCGATCGCTTCCAATTGCTTGATCGCTTCAGCCAGGTCTTTGCCGGTTCGCATGATGCCCACGTTGCGCCACATGAGGTCGCGGATTTTTGTCAACGCTGGGCACACCGCCGAAGCGGGTTTAGCGCCGCCATTTTTCGCCGCTCCGTTTTTCACGGCTTCTTTCGGTGCTGCTGAGGGATTGCCCGGGAGCGGCGCGGGACTTCCGGCCAACGCTTGCCCTTTGCGTTTTCCCGCGGGTGCATCTTTCATCATGACTTGTCCCGCGAGCGCGCCGAATACCAGTCCTTCGAGCAAGGAATTGCTGGCCAAGCGGTTTGCTCCATGCACTCCCGTTGCCGCAGTTTCTCCCGCGGCATAGAGACCAGGCAGGGAAGTGCGACCGTTCAAATCCGTTTTCACGCCGCCCATCATGTAGTGCGCGGCAGGGCACACCGGAGCCATGTCGCTCGCCAAATCGAGCCCGTAGCTGGCACATGTCTCGTAAATTCGCGGGAAGCGCCTCTTCAGGAACTCCTCGCTCTTTTTCGTCATGTCTAGAAACACATGCGTGCTGTTCGTTTGCTGCATCTCGCTGACGATGGCACGTGCCACCACGTCGCGCGGGGCTAACTCCTGTGCCTCGTGATATTTCTTCATGAACCGTTCCAGGCCGATGTTGCGCAGCACGCCGCCCTCGCCGCGGAGCGCTTCGGAGAGCAGAAAGCGCGGCGCTCCCTGAATGGCCAACGCCGTCGGGTGGAATTGCATGAACTCCATGTCCGACAGAACCGCTCCCGCTTCGTACGCAATGGCCATACCATCGCCTGTGGCGACATCAGGATTCGTGGTCTCGCGATAGATTTGTCCCACACCGCCGGTGGCGAGCATCACTGCCCCTGCCCGTAATTCGTGAAGCGTCCCATCGGTTTCGTCGAGAAAACGCACCCCCGTAGCTCGTCCGCGCTCGACAAGCAATTCGGTGGTAAAGGCGTGGGCGCGCAGGTGCAAGTGCGCGATCGAGTGCGCTCGCGCAAGCAATGCCCGGCTGATTTCGCGGCCTGTAGAGTCTCCGTGTGCATGTAAGATGCGCGAGCGGCTGTGCGCCGCTTCCCGAGTAAATGCAAGCTTGGTGCCAGCCCGGTCAAATTCCGTGCCCCACTCGATGAGCTGTGTGATGTACTTCGGACCTTCCTCCACCAGCAACGCCACGGCTTCGGTTCGGCACAAGCCGTCGCCTGCCTTGATGGTGTCCTGCTCATGCAGCCCGATTTCGTCCTCGTCGGAAAGCGCTACGGCGATGCCGCCTTGCGCCCATGCCGTGGCCGAGTCGCTCAGATTCGATTTCGCTAGGACCAGAACGGTGCCCGCCTCACTCAGTTCAATCGCGGCGCGCAAGCCTGCGATTCCGCTGCCCACGACGGCGTAGTCGGCATGATGAACTTTGTGGGAGGTGGTCATGGGAGCGGGGGATTGCGCTCAAATCGCTCAAATATGGTAGCACGAAGAAAATCAGCGCATAAGAAGGCGAGCGTTGGTATGGCCCCGGCGAAGCGTATGTTACATTGAGAATCTGCCGCACATGAAAATCACACGCATTCGGGTGCAATCTTCCTCTGGTCCCTACTCCATCGTTGCCGGAGCAGGAGCCATCAGCCATGCGGGGCAGGAAATAGCATCGCTCGGGCATTTTTCCAGCATGCATGTTGTCTCTTCACGCAAGGTTTGGCGCGCGGTCGGCAAAGTCGTGCACTGCGGCTTGCGGCTTTCGAATCGAAACGGCGTGCATCTTTTCAACGACGCGGAATCCGAGAAACATCTTGGCAGCGTGGAGCGAATCGCGCGCTCTTTGTGCCGCGCCGGGGCGGACCGCAAATCGCTGATAATCGCGGTCGGCGGTGGCGTCGTCGGTGACCTCGCTGGTTTCGCGGCGGCCTCTTATTTGCGAGGCGTCGCTCTCGTCCACGTTCCTACCACTCTGGTTGCTCAAGTGGACAGTTCCATCGGCGGAAAAACCGGAGTGAATCTTCCGGAAGGCAAGAATCTCGTTGGTGCGTTTTATCCGCCACGCCTGGTAATAACAGATCCCGACCTTCTTCGAACTCTTCCCGGCCGCGAGTTCCGCGGTGGCTTGGCGGAAGTCATCAAGCATGCGGTGATCGCGGATGCGCCGATGTTCACGCGGCTCGAAAAGGACATGGACAAAATCCTTCGACGGGACCGGGACGTGCTTGGCTCTCTAATCCCACGCAACGTCCAGATCAAGGCGCACGTGGTCAGTCGCGATGAGCACGAATCCGGCTTGCGCGAAATCCTCAATTTTGGACACACCTTCGCGCACGCTTTGGAAAGTGTCACGCATTATTGCCGTTATCAGCATGGCGAAGCCGTCGCCTGGGGCATGATGGCCGCGGCTTTCCTCGGACATGAAATTCGCCTCACTCCTGCCGAAGAGGTTTCACGGATCGTGTCTCTTGTTTCTCGTCTCGGTTCGTTGCCTCCCTGGCCGAGCGTTTCGCCTCCTACTTTAGTGCAGGCGATGCGTTCCGACAAAAAAGCTCGTGGCGGCGTTTTGCGCTTCGTTCTGTCTCCGCGCATGGGCCAGGCGCATACTCATGACAAAGTCCCGTTTGAGGCGGTCGAGCGTGTTCTCCATTTCACTCCTCGTTTGATCGCCGCCGTATGTGCACGTCCCGGTGCCTGGAATGATTGAGATTTCCTCGCGGGTGAAGGGAACCCGGCCGGAGGATGCCACCACCGAAGCGGAAGCCTCCAAAACGATCCGCGAGATGTTCACGCAGATCGCGCCGCGCTACGATCTGCTGAACCATCTCCTGTCGTTTGAATTGGATCGCCTGTGGCGCGCCCGCGCAGCGAAGCATCTTCGCCCAATTCTTGAGCGTCCGGACGCTTTGGTCCTGGATCTTTGTTGCGGAACGGGCGATCTTGCTTTTGCCCTTGCTCACGCAGGAAAATCCCGCATCGTTGGTGCAGACTTCGCGCACACCATGCTTGTTCGCGCTAGAGCAAAAAGTCAGCACCTGTCGGCAGCCGGCCGCGCCAGTTCCTCGACGTACATGCCGTTTTTCGAAGCCGACGCTCTCCGCTTGCCCTTTGCCGATGCTTCTTTTGATTTGGTGACTAGCTCCTTCGGGTTTCGAAACCTCGCCAATTACGAAGCAGGCCTACAGGAAATGCACCGCGTCCTCAAACCCGGCGGCACGATTGCCATCCTTGAATTTGCCGAGCCCCGGGAAGGGTTCTTAGGGAGTTTGTACCGTTGGTATTTCACAAGAGTTCTTCCACGAATCGGTTGGCTCATCTCCGGCCATCAATCGGCTTACACGTATCTGCCGAAGTCCGTCGCCCGCTTTTTCCGTCCCCCCGAGCTTGCCGCGCTCCTGAGGTCAGTCGGCTATCAGTCTGTCGCTTTTCGCGAATGGACGATGTGCACGGTGGCCCTGCACACAGCTATTCGGCCGTAGAACGCGATTTTCTTGCGAAAGAGGAAGGTCGATTCAGAATGCAAAAAACCAAGTCGCAAAAGTGAGCCCGGGTAGAGAACAAAAAAAGAAAAAAACCAAAAACTAAAGAACTGAAAACTTCCTCACTCTTCCAGTCCCGCTGCCCGCAATTTTGCCAGAAGCGTTTTTGGTGTTATGCCCAACTTTTCCGCCGCACGAGTTTTGTTCCACCTGCACTCGCTCATCGTATTTTCGAGCAGCGCTTTTTCCACGTGCCCCGCGGCGCGGCTGGTGACTTGCTCTAGCGTTCCTTCCCAATCAAATTTTCCCGGCAGCATTCCCGAAGGCAACTTTGCCGTGTCGGGCATCGTTGCGGGAAGCTGCAGGGCGTCCGCCCGAATACAGACACCGTCCGCGAGGATCACTGCGCGTTCCATGGTGTTTTGCAGCTCGCGCACGTTTCCCGGCCAGCGGTAATGCACCAGACACTCCTTCGCTTCTTCTGAAATCTCCAATCCCGGTTTGCCGAACTCCCGACTGAACTTTTCGAGAAAATGATTCGCTAGCAGCAGCACGTCCTTTCCACGCTCGCGCAGCGGCGGAATCGTCATCGGCACAGTCGAGATCCGGAAATACAAATCGTCGCGGAACAGCTTCTCTCGTACCTGCTTCTGCAAGTCGCGGTTCGTGGCTACGACAATGCGCACGTCAACGTCAATCGATTGTGTTCCGCCCACGCGTTCGAAACGCTTTTCCTCGAGCACGCGCAACAGCTTCGCTTGGATCGCCAGCGGTAACTCGCCAATCTCATCCAGAAAGAGCGTTCCGCGGTGTGCCAGGTCCATTTTTCCCACTTTGCGCGTGCCCGCACCAGTGAACGCGCCCTTTTCGTGCCCGAACAGCTCATTCTCAACGAGCCCTTCCGGAATCGCCGCGCAATTTAACGCCACGAACGACTGCTCTCGCCGTGAGGACAAATGATGAATCGCCAGCGCGAACAACTCTTTCCCCGTGCCGCTTTCCCCCAACAACAAACAAGTCGTGTCCGTCGCCGCCACTTTCTGGATTTGCTGGCTCACTTCCTTGATGGAAGCATGCTCTCCCACGATGCGCGGAAATCCGTAGCGCGCCGTGTATTCGGCGCGCAGCAGGAGATTCTCGCGTTGCAACTCTTGTTGCTCTGCAGCGCGCTTCACGAGCAACTTCAAGTGATCCAGGTCCACGGGCTTCTGCAGAAAATCAAACGCGCCGTCCTTCATCGCCGCAACCGCTTCTTCCACCGAGCCATACGCGGTCAGCAAAAGCACCGGGATCGTCGCATCCACCTGCTTGGTTTCGCGCAAAACATCCAGACCCGATGCGCCAGGCATCTTCAAGTCGGTGATCACGAGCAAATAACGGCGTGCGCGCACCTTCTGGATCGCCGCTGTGCCGTCCGGCGCTTCGTCCACGGAGTATCCCGCGCGCTCCAGCGCCTTCCGCATCATGGCGCGCAATTCCGCTTTATCTTCAACGAGCAGGAGAGGTTCCATCTCTCTCGTTTCTATCACGGATCCCGGCGGGTTCAGGGAACAACGACGCCCACGTGTGTGGAGAAGGGAAGCACCACGTTGGCAAACAGCCACCACCGCCACCAGGTAAAAAGTTCACAAGCGCTTTTCGAGGAGCGAATCACCACCAGCTGCAAGGAATCGTCGGGTGCCAATGTAACAAGAGCCTGGCTGCGTAAGGAATACAACCAGGCTCGCTGACGCCTAAACCTCGATGTAAAGGATTATGCCCTCAGACCATTGTTACCGCGCCCAACCCGGGTCGCCGCCAGCTTTTCGCAACTCGGCTTCCATGTCATCCAACTGCTGCCGGAGCTGCGCCAGTTCCTGTTTCTTTGCTTCAATCTTGGTGGTCTTGTCGTTGATTTCCGAGCGGCTGTTCTGTTCCTTCATGGCCTTCTGAGGGTCGGCGTAATACTGCACCGAGGACTTTTGCAATTCGCGCTGGAGAAGATCCAGCTCTTTTTCGGCCTTGGCGATCTTCTCATGCTGACCGGCAAAGCGTTTCCGCCAGGCTTTTTCGCTGTTGGGGTCTTCTTTCTGGTTGGCATCCCCGGGCTTTTGAGCGTTGGCAGCCTGGGCCCCGCCCGCAGTAGACGCATCCGTTCCACTCGTGGCACCTGCAGCAGTTGCGTTTTGTATTTCCGGTTTGTCCGGTGCGGCGGGCTTAATGTCGTCGTCCGTATAGACTTTCTTCGGTTTCTGCGCGTCCTTCTTCTGCTTTTCCTCGCGCGCCTTTCTTGCGGCGTCCGCCACCGGATCGCCAGTCTGTTGCGAAGAGCTTTGCGGCCGCGCATAGCTTCCCAACGCCGCAAGAGACAACCCGCCGATAACTGCCGCCACTTTCATCCAATCGTTTTTCCGCATTTGTCCCAACCTTCCGGAGCATTTTCGAGGCTCCTTCTCCCTGTTAGAGGGTTAGATGCGTACCTGCTTCGATTCTACTGCTTCTGCAACCCTTCGTGGCGCTGGAAGCGTAACGATAAACTCCGCCCCGCCTTTCGTACAGTTCCTCACTTCGATATGTCCACCGTGCTGCAGGATGATTTTTTGCACCACCGCCAATCCCAAGCCGGTCCCATTGCTCTTCGTTGTAAAAAACGGACGAAACAGCTTTGGCATGGCCTCCGGTGCAATGCCCGTCCCATTGTCTGTAACGATGACGCGCTGCCATCCCGTCTCCTCGCCCTCGACCACTTCTCCTCGCAGCGTGACGCGCCCGCCTCCTTCCGCTTCCGCGCACGCCTCCGCCGCATTCCGTGCCAGATTCAACAGCGCTTGCCGCAGCAGCCCTTCATCTCCGGCCACGTCGCCAAAGTCTCCTTTGCACTCGATCATCACCTGCGGCAGCGCTTGCACCACTTCCGCCACAGCGCGATTCACCACATTTTGCAAATCCACGCGCTCTTCGGGGATCTCCAGCGGCCTCGCATATTTCAAAAACTCCGCCACCATGTGAGTAATGTTTCTAGTTTGCTCCACAATTTTCTTCGCATAATCAAAGGATTCATTCGGCGAAGCGTCCGGGATCATCTGCGCGTATCCCGAAATTGTCGCCAGCGCGTTTTTGAACTCGTGCGCAATTCCTGCCGACAACTCGCCCAGCGCCGCCAGATTCTCTTTGAGCTGCATGCGCTGCTGCAGTGCCGCGAGCTCCGTTAAGTCTGTCAGTAAGCAGATGACACCACTAATCTTTCCTTCGCCGCGCCGAATCGGCGAAATCGTGACGCCCAAGTGCCGCGTGTCCCCCGCCGGAGGCACGTGCTCGACTTCTTCTCTCCGGAAGATTCTTCCTGTTTCCAGGCACTCTCCAACCAAGTTGGTTAGCTGTGAACCCTGTCCCAGCGCTTCGCTGTATCGCCGGAATCCCAATCCGCGAATTCCCAGCACCTGCTCCGCGGCGGGATTCGAACTCGAAATAATTCCGGTCGCATTCACGACTACCAACCCTGCCGGCATGTTGCGCGTGACTTCCTCGCTCAGCCGCTCGGTTTGCTCAGCACGCTCCTTTTCAAGCTTGTGCAGCCGCTCGAGTTCTTTTTCCTGCTCGCGCAGTTGCTGAATCACTGCTTGCATGGAAGCGGCCATGAACGCTGAAGCATTCTCCGTGCGTGGTGCGCCGGCGGCGACCTTTTCCCCTTGCTCTTCCTTGCTGCTCTGAAAGAACTTGCGCAGCAGATACACCACTACTCCAGCCACCGCCAGCACTCCAATGCCGAGTCCCGCGATGACTTCCCAAGTGTGCTGCGTGCCACTGCCGCCTTGGAGCATGCCCCACATCAGTTTGGCCGATTAGCTTCTTTATTTACCGCTTCTCGCGTTCGATCGTCCCTGGCAGTCCCGCTCATCCAAAAATCCCTCGTAGCGAGGGCCACTCTTCGCCGATCAACGGTCCGAGGTAAACAATCGCCAGCGCTCCAATTCCCAAGAACGTTCCAAACGGCAGTTGGTATTGGCTAGCAATCGTCCACCGCAGCGTGCTCACCGTTCCGAGTCCCCTCCGGTTGCCGCGTTCCGCCAGACGCCGCCCCCAACCTCCCAGGTACAGCGCCACCACCACGCTCAATCCAATCACGCTGCCCAACAAGCTTCCCAAAAGAATCGTCCAAAACGTTCCGCGCAGTCCCACAAACGCGCCGACCATGGCCATCATTTTCACGTCGCCCAGGCCCATTCCTTCGTGCTTGCGCACCAATTTGTAGCCCGCCGCCAATCCCCACAGCAAAAAGCTCCCAAAAGCTGCTCCCAGAATTGCGTCCACCAGACCCGCGACATTGGGCTGCAAACGCTGATGCAGCAATCGCCAGCTCAAGGCTGGCCCAAATCCTCCGCTCGGCGGCACAAACGCCGAAAACACGAGCCCGGCCGCGAATCCCGGCCACGTCACCAAATCCGGCAAAAGCCGTACCCGCAAATCCGTGATGGTCAGCACGATGATCAGGCACGTGAAAAACAACCACTTCACCGTCGCTTGCGTGATTCCGTATTCCAGAAACGCCGCCACGAACAACAACCCCGTGGCCAACTCCACCAGCGGATACATCACCGAAATCGGTTCGCCGCACGCCCGACATTTTCCCCTTAGCCAAATCCACGCAAACACCGGCACGTTGTCGTAAAATTTGATGGCTGTTTTGCACTTCGGACAGCGTGACCCCGGCGAAACAATCGAAAGGTCCTCCGGAATCCGCGCGATGCAGACATTCAGGAAGCTCCCAATCACAGTCCCAAGCAGGAAAAAGAATATGCCGGCGATGACCACAGTTTGGTCGGCCATCTTGCGGCCGCGCGTGAAGTCGGCCGCTTCGCAGCCGCTTCTACTAATCTCCCACAGCCGCGCGACCCCCTCAACAAAGCCGCTCTCCCCCGTGCCCCATCCCTAAAGGGCATCCAAAGCCAAAATTACTCAATTCGCAGAAGGAATCGGTAAAATTGTGGCGTGGTTTTCACTTACAAGACCAGCGAGGATATCAGGAAGGGTGATCGAGTGCTGCTCCATGGAGAAGCTGGAGAAGTTGAGTATCTTGCTCACCCAGCGATTTCAGACCCACAGACTGACTGGTACGTGCAGGAATACGGTGGCGGCGGAATGGTTCTTGAACCACAGTATTTTGGACGGGCGTTTTTGCCGGAGGCGGAAAAATCTGACCTTTACTTAGTCACAAGGGGAGAGTGATTATCTGTGCGCACTCTGCGTCTCCGCGTTATCCGTTGACGCTTTCTCTGTTTCTTTTCTTCTCAAACTGCCGACTGTAAACTGTCAACTGTAGGCTTGGCGCTGTTGATCTCTAATCTCCGGTCTCTGATCACTATCAATGAATTTCTTCGAACGCAAAATCCGCCGCTACGAGCATCGCCGCTGGACCACCGACGACAACCGACGTGTCCAGCCCTTCCACTGGGGTCTTGAACACATCGGCGGCTCGCCCGATGACCCGGATCCCAGTGCCTTCGTCCGCGCCTACGCGCAAAAGGCTATCGAAAACAGTCCCGACTGGTACGCCACTGCTCCCGCCTCCGACTATCACCTCGACAGCGAAAACGTCCTCACCTTCACCAGCTCCATCGAGTCTCCTTGGCCCGAGAACAACACGGTTTATGCGCGCCTCTGGGCCGCCTCGCGCAGTTGGAAGCCACCTATCAAGGCCGCGCAAGGCACGGCCGTGCTCGTTCTTCCCAATTGGAACGCCAAATGGCACGGGCAGGACGGCCTCTGCGAATGGACCGCGCGCTTCGGAATCACCGCTCTAAAGATGAGCCTGCCCTATCACAATCGCCGCATGCCCCGTGGCTACGAGCGCGCCGATCAGATTTGCGGCCCCAACATCGGGCTCACGTTGCAAGCCAACCGTCAAGCGGTTCTCGACGCGCGCCGCTGCCTTCGCTGGCTCGAGCAGCAGGGGTATACCAAGCTCGGCATCCTCGGCACCAGCCTCGGCTCTTCCGTAGGTGCCATTACCCTGATTCACGACCCCGCCGTGCGCGCGGGCGGCTTCTTCCACGTTTCTACGTATTATGCCGACGTCGTCAGCCAGGGCATGACGACAAACCACGTTTGGGAAAGCCTCCGCCACCACGTCACCGTCGACGAGCTTCGCGAATACTGGGCTCCCATCAGCCCGATGCCTTTCGTTGCGCGGGGCATGGGCGCACCCCGCAAATGTCTCATGGTCTACGGCAAGTACGATCCCACGATGCTCCCCGAACTCACTCGCCAGATGCTCGAGGCGCTCCGCCGCTACAGCCCCGCCCCCCGCACCCTCGGCCTTCACTGCGGCCACTATTCTCTCGAACTCCCACCGTTCTCCTACATCGCCGGCTACCGCATGCTCGCGTTCCTTCGCAGCGCCCTCTCCCAGTAGCACAGGCCTTCACCTGTGTCCGTCTGCTCGCCCGACGGGTAAATGGTTAGGATGCCCGTGGAGGTTGTCCTTCAGCTCGAATTCTGCACGCGATGCACGATGCATCGGAACTCCGCGTCCGTGAGTAGACCGCGCTTCTCGACCCCGGCGCGCTTCACCGCGGCCAACACCGCCTGTTGCTCCTCCACGGTCAGAGAAATCCGTAACTCCTTTGCTTTGATCGCGACGCTGTCCAAACCACTCTTCTTTCCCAGGACGATCTCGCGCTTCGCTCCAACCAAATCAGCCGAGAAAGGTTCAATCGCCTCAGGAATATGAAACTGGCTCGCCACGGCTCCACTTTCGCGCATGAAAAGATTTTCGCCAACCACCGGCTTCCAAGGCTCCAGCGAATGCCGAGCCGTTCGCCGCACCAGCGCGGAAACTGTGCGAATTTTCTTCAGATTGAGTTCGACCGGCACGCCATACAACCCTGCAAGGGCCATCGCAATCTCGCCGAGGTCGCCGTTGCCGGCGCGTTCGCCCATTCCGTTGATGGTTCCTTGGATCCACTCCGCGCCCGCGCGAATGGCCGCCACTGCACAGGCCGTCGCCATGCCGAAATCATTGTGCCCATGAAAATGCAGAGCCACTTGCGGACCGACCCATTCACGGACTTGCCGCACGAGAAATTCCACGGCCTCCGGCCCGCACGCGCCTATGGTGTCAACAACCACGAGTTCTTCGGCGCCAGCGTCCAAGGCGTTCCTGTAAAACTCGCGCAAGGCATCCAATTCCGTGCGCGTTCCGTCAACCGTGAAGTACGCCACTGTTACGCCATGTTCTCGCGCGTAAGTAATTGCCTCGGCAGCGCGCCGTTTCGCCTCGTCGACGGTGAGGCCGTAAGCTTTCAGCTTGATTGCGCTGGTCGGCATTTCAATCACCGTCGCGCGCGAACCCAGCCGCAGCAATTCGTCAATGTCTGCTTTCACCGCGCGCCCAAAGCCCCAGACTTCTGCTTTTAGTCCCGCGCCGGCAATCAGCTTGAACGCTTCGGCATCTTCCGCCGATACCCGTGGAAAACCCGCTTCAATGCGGCCAACTCCAAGTTCGTCGAGAGCGTGAGCGATCTCCAATTTTTGCGGAGGTGTCAGCACTACGCCAACGCTTTGCTCCCCGTCGCGCAGCGTCGTGTCGTAAAATCTCACTGCGCCGCGTTGCGCAAAATCTTTTCGCACTTCCGGTCGCCGGTTAAGCTCGCTGACCCAGAATCCTTTTTGCTCTTGGGGAGTTTCAGACATCTCAAACTTCACGCTTTCGCGGCTTTTCCGCCGTGCAATTCCTTGTAAGAAACCACCGGGTTTCGCAGCACGCCGATTTTCTCGATTTCGCACTCCACCACGTCGCCCGGTTTCAAATACAACGACTTCGGATCGTCGCTGAACGCCGCCACGCCGGAAACCGTTCCCGTCGAAAGCACGTCCCCCGCGGAATATCCCATCGGCGAATAGTGCGCCACAATTTCCTGCACCGTCACCGACATTTTGCTCGAGTGCGATTGCTGGCGCGTCTTGCCGTTCACGCGAAGCTGCATCGAAAGATTATTCGGTTGCGGAATTTCATCAGCAGTCACAATGTGCGGACCCAGCGGGCAAAAGGTATCAATCCCTTTGCAAAAACTGAACACGCCCGACTTCATTTCTGTGCGCTGGATGTCCCGCGCCGTAATGTCGTTGAAAATCACGTACCCGCCGATGTAATCGGCCGCGCTCGCCGCATCAAAATGTTTTCCCGATTTCTTCAGCACCAGCGCAAGCTCCAGCTCGTAATCCAATTCTTGCGTCAAATGTTCTGGATACACGATGGGCTCGTCCGGACCAATGATGGCATCCACGTTTTGAAAAAAAACAATCCATGGCAGAACCGGATGCGAAAATCCGGACTTCTGAGCCTCCTCGTGATGCTCCCGGAAATTTCCCGCCGTGTGAAAAAATTTCTTCGGGATAATTGGCCCCGTGATTCTGACTTCGTTTTTCTGAAATCGCAGGGCTTCTCCCGACGGCCCTGCTTCCACTCCTGCTTTCATCACGTAGTCCAGCGCCGTCCGCGCCGCATCCAGTCCGCGGTCACCATTCTCAAAAAGCCCGCGCATGTTTGCCGGAACAAGCGCGTCCGCCAGCGCATAAAACGCGCCTTCGTGCTGCACATTTCTCAGATAAACCGCATACGCAGCATTCAAATCCACGATCGCTCCGTCGGCAGCAATTGCGCCGATGCGATTTTCGCGGCTGCGGGAATGGAAAGTGGCCAATTTCATGAAACGTGTCGCTCCTCAATAAGGGAACTAGGCTGCCGGGCCGACGGGCTGTGATCACGGGGAATGATTTCCGGGAACAGTATAGTGGAAACGGAAGTTCTAGAGTGGGCGGAAACGCGGTGCGCAGGGAATTCAGCTGAACCTAGTTGTCCATGGGCGGCTTGATGTACGCCGCGCCGTGCCGATGGAGCCCGGCAGAGGGAATCGCCTGCGAGAAAACGATGCGGATCGGAACGAAAATCGCGCCCGTGCCGGGAGTAAACGGCACGGCCACTTCCACGCGCGAGCCTTCCGGATACTGGTTGCGACTGCGAAAACTGATTCCGCCTTTCGACAAGTCTTCGCAGACAACCACTTCCTCCGCAAAGCCGCGCCGCCGAATGCACGCCAGCACCCGCGCCCTCACCCGCGTGCGATTCCGCCGCGGAACAACACGTTCGTCTGTTGCTGGCCGCGCGCCGTTGCCATCAAAACTCGAAGCTTCGGAAAGCGACTCAATCCAAATCGAAGGCGAATCGCAATGCCGGCAGTGGCGCGCCACGCATTTGCGAATTTCAAAGGATTTCAGCTGTATTTCGTTGAGATACACAACTTCGCGCCGCTGGCAGAAGCTGCACTCCATCAGCAAACGCGCAAGCGCCTCTTCGGCTTTATGCGGGGAGGGGAAATCAATGTCCCAGAAATCGTTGCGCGGCTCGAGAATATGAACGGCATAGAGGAACCCAGTGGCCTCCCGATCAATTTCCGCAACCACGCGCGCCCGCGTGTTTTTCCACTGGTCGCCCTCGATGAATCGCCGCAGATGGAGCTCCTGGCCCGCCTCCAGTTTTTCGGTGAAGCGCAGCACCCCGCCGTTGCGGCTGACCAGCAGCGTCTCGACGGTCTGTGTGAACGTAGCGCCCGCTGCCGTTGCCCAGGATGCTTCGACGGGCATACGCAGGCTGATGCGGTCGCTCTGGCGCAAGCCATCCGATAACGTGCTCATAGGGTTATACAAGGTCGTTCTAGTCTTCAGGCTAACATGCGCAAAAACCCCGCACAGCGCGGTGATGGGCGGGTTTGTCGTTCCATGTAATAACGCTCGGTAGACTAATTCCTGCCGCGGAGAGCTACTCGGGTATTGCCTCTTTCGCATGAAGATCCAACGGAGAGCCCCACACGAGCGTGGTTTTCGTTCACACTAGAGGAGTCGGGAAATCTCTGCGGCGCCGGCAGGCGTCCCTATCGGTGTGAAAGCTTGGGCGACGTAATTCTAATGGGTGACCGAACATCGCACGACGAATCCCGGGGTCTCTCTCTCCGGGACCGCCGCTTTTGCATCCGCTATCCTTTTGCCGCCGATGTGGTAGTTCTTGACCTTGAAACGGGCACGAAATCGGATGGCGTGACCTCCGACATCTCCATGGGCGGAATTTTTGTCTGCACCAGCAAGCCGCTGGCTTCCACCACACGCGTGCGCGTTACCCTGACCAGGAAAGACCAGAAACTTGAAGCGCTCGGGACAGTGCGTATCGTCAAGCCGCGCATCGGCATGGGCATTGAGTTTCTCGATCTCGAGCAGCCCCACTACGGCGTGTTGCGCCGCTGGGTGGAACAACTCAGCAAAGCCCGCTGAGACGAGACCTGTCCTCCACGGCCGAAACCAGCGGTTGTCATTCTGAGTCCATGCGACAAGGATGGACGAAGAATCTCATGGACTCCTGCACGCTCGGCTTATGAGTTGAAATCTTTCGGCCCTGCAAGGGGCGCCTCAGGAGGAATGCAGAACAAGGAGGCCATGCGTTCACTGCTTCGTGTCGAGCGGGTGTTTGCTCTTCTCGTAGAATTCATTCTGAATCTTGAGGCTGGCGTCGTCCGCCTTTACCGCACGGATGGCCTCGACAATTGTGGAAATCCATCCCTGCACGTTCCACTCGCCCAGTTCTTTCGTGGCCACGGAGCCGTCGCCTGAATAGTGCTCGGGAAAGCGCGCGTACCACCAGATGCCCGTGTAAAGAAATTCCGGCAGATTCTGGCGCTTCTGGTCCGAGCCGGATTCGCGTTTGGCCCGGTCAATGTGCGTGAGTTCCGGATGGGTATAAAGCGTATTGGAGCTTTCGTTTTCCCCGGCGTGGTAGTCGACTCCGGTGGATTTTTTGGCCGGGCCACCCGGCCGGCTGCGCTCGCCGTCGAGCGCGTATACGACATAATCTTTCGGGCTCGCCATCTGCGCTTGCGCGAAATACGGAAGCAAGTGCTCGTTCCCGCCATGGCCGTTCACGATAACCACTTTCTTGCAGCCGTTGCGCGCCATTTCGTCCGTCGTTTCCTGCAAGAGCTTCAACTGCAATTCCATGCTGTAGGCCACTGTTCCAGGCTCGTGCTTGGCTTCGAAAATCTGGCCGAAATAATATTCCGGGAAAACCACGGCAAATTCCTGCTCGGCCGCGTGCAGAGCGGCGTAGCGCACGTTCAGAAGATCCGTCCCCAGCGGCAAATGCGGCCCATGTTTTTCCAGGATTCCAAACGGAAGCAGGCATGTCCCTTTAGATTGTTGAATCGCGGCGCGAAACTCTTCCGCGGTCAGCTCTTCCCACTTCACGGAAAGCTTGGCCTGGCCGAACGCGGGAATCGCGCCAAGCAACAGTAGGAAAGCACTTAGACCCACTCGTTTCATAATCCCTCCGGGAACACGCGGCCTATTCTAGCGGCAATCCACCGGATTTTCATTCTTGAAACGATTCAATAGAACGTCCCATCGCGTGATCCAGCGCTTTTTTTTCCTCGGTTGTAAGCGCGCGCGTTGCACCCTTTTGCAGTTGGCCTAAAGCAAGCGGTCCAATGGCCACACGCACCAGCCGCAGCACTTGCCGGTGGAAATGTTCGAGCAAGCGGCGAATCTGCCGGTTTTTTCCCTCATCGAGAATGATTTCCAGCCACGAATTGCGTTCGCCACGCCGGAGATTGCGCGCATCCTTCACGCCAAGAAAGCCGCCGTCGACCGTTCGGATGCCCTCGCGCAAATTCAAGAGCAGCGCCAAATCGGCGAAACCGTTGATCTGCACGTGATACGTTTTGTCGAGAGGCGTCTCCGGCGCGGTAATGTGCCCGGCCCATTCGGAATCATTGGTGAGCAACAGCAATCCTTCGCTGGTTTTGTCGAGGCGTCCCACCGGCGCGAGCCAGGGCAGATTCTTCGGCAGATACGCGTAAACCGTTTCGCGGCCTCTTTCGTCTGCGGCGGAAGTCACCACGCCGCGCGGTTTGTTCAGCATGAGATAGATTCTCTCGCTCGTGGCAAGCGGAGCATTGCCCACTTCGACGCGATCTTTCCCGGGATGCGTCGGAGTTTCCGGGTCGCGGCGCACAACCCCGTTCAATTTCACCTGGCCGGCGCAAATCAATTCCGCGGCCTGTGAGCGAGAACAATATCCCAGCTTCGAGAGCGCACGGGCTAACCCAATTTTTCGCAACTTGCTGCGCCCAAAGCTGGGTTTTGTCAGGCGCGACTTCACGGACGGAATTCTAGCGCGACGCGTAGCTCGATGGTCGACTTACTTTGTGGAGCTTGCCGAAGTTGGCGGGCTTGACGCGGCCGGGGCTGGTGTGGAGGCCGCCGCGGGTGTAACGTTTGCGGAAGGAGTGGCTGCTGCCGTCGGCGCTTCGTGCTTCACCGCGCCGTACTTCGCGGCAAGCCAGTCGCGAACGTCAGCGGGCTTGTAGTTGAAGGGCCCCATCCCTCCGCGATAGGCCACGTGCCCGGTCTCATCAATGACATACAGCCGCTCCGGCCACGCTGCGTACGCGGCATCGGCAGCATTGCCCATTTCGTCGATGCCGAAAGGCAAAGGAAACTTGTAGCGCGCGGTGAAATCCTTGGCGATGGCCACGCGCTGCTCCAGCGTTTTCGGCTGCGCGTAGCAGACGTCATCTTTCACGTTGGATTTCATCTGCCATTCGTCGGTGGGGTGCGCTTCGCGAACGTATACGGTGAGAAAATCCGCGTGGTCCTTGTAGTCGTTGTAAATCTGAACGATCTCGCCCACCTGGCGGCGGAAAGGCGGTCAAGTAAAGCTGCCGAACACGAGCACCAGCGGGCGCGCGCCGATGCGTTCGCGGATATGAAAATGACTCGTGCCGTCGAGCGCCAGCAATCGCGCATCGGGGGCGTCGCCGCCTACTTTCAGGGTGCCGCGGTGCATATGCGGTAGGGCATAGCGCACCATGCCATAGGCGTCCTTCGGGCTGCCCGCCATGTAACAGAGCACGCCAACCGCCGCGAGCAGCAGCACAGCAAGAACGCCCGCAATCCATTTCAGCAAATGCTTCACAGGCTCAGCACCCTCAAAACAGAACCATTGGGGTTGCAGAACAGTAGCACTTGGCCGCGGCCTCCAAAATAGTATTTTTGCATTAGTGGCCGTCTTTCGCGCGAAGATGTTCGCGCTCTTTTTGGTACCGCGCTAGCGCCTTCTGAATCACGTTCACCGCGGCGTACGCGGGTCGAATGTCTTCGACCTGCACTTGCTTGCCTTCAAGTTGCTTGTAGTCCTGGAAAAAGCGCTTCAGCACCAGCAAACGGTGCGAGGGAAGCTCCTTGGCTTCCACGTAGCTGTTGAATTCGGGATCGTTCGTCGCCACGGAGATAATTTTATCGTCGCTCGCTCCCGAATCGATCATGGTCATCAAGCCGATGGCCCGCGCCTTGATTAGCGAAAGCGGCTGCACCGGCTCCTGACACAGGACCAGCACGTCGAGCGGGTCGTTGTCCTCCGCATACGTCTGCGGGATGAAACCGTAATTCGCCGGATAAAACACTGCCGAATGAATGATGCGGTCCACTTTCAGCAGGCCAGTTGGCTTGTCCAACTCGTACTTCACGTTCGAGCCAAGCGGGATTTCAATCACTGCCTGAAAATCCCGCGGCAATTCGTTGCCCGGTGATACGTCATGCCAAGCATGGAGCATGAGCAGGCTTCCTCGCAGAACGATGACTCTCGATTATCGCTTGAAATTTGCTCGAGAGGGCACCCCGACCAGGCAAGAGAAGAGCGAGAAAGTCTACGCTCGTGCTTTATCAATCATCTCTTCCCAGATGCCCTTGGACTTGAGAATAAGCTCGACGAGTTCGCGCGCGGCTCCTTTGCCGCCATGCGCTTTCGTTCGGTAATCCGCGGCGCGTTTCACTTCTGGCGCTGCGTTTCCCACCGCTACCGCCAGGCCCACGCGGTGCATGATGGTCAGGTCCGGCAAATCGTCGCCGAGATAAGCGACTTCCGATTCCTTTGCGCCCGTTTTTCTCAGGACGTCTTCATACGCCGCGATTTTGTGCCCCTGCTTCTCGTAAACAAACTCGATGTCCAATTCTTTGCACCGGCGGCGCAGCGCCGGGCTGCCCCGTCCTGTAATTACGCCCGTGCGCAGGCCGGCGGTCACGGCCAGCGAGAGCCCCTGGCCGTCATGCGCATCAAATGTTTTGACTTCGAGGGCGTGGTTGTCCGATGTGGACGCCAGAGTCACGCTGCCATCGGTCAGCGTGCCGTCCACGTCCATCAACAACACGGAAATCTGCCTGGCCTTGCTGGCCACTTTCGCCGGGATCTTCATGCCTTCGTCGAGGTCCTTTCTCTCTTCTCCGTGCTCTTCGCCTCTGTGCGCTCTGTGATTCCGTACTCGGTGAACTCTGTGTTGAATCTTTTCTCTTCGCGTTGCTACATCAATTCCAGCGTCCACAAATCATGCAAGTGCACCACGCCAAGAACGCACCGCACTTCGTCCACGACCACCACCGAGGTGATCTTCTTTTTCTCCATCAAATTCAGCGCCTCGCTCGCAAGCACGTGCGGCCCAATGGTTTGCGGACTCTTCGTCATGCCGTCAGCCGCACGCATTTCCAAAACGGCGCCGCGATGTTTTTCCATCAAACGCCGCAAGTCGCCATCGGTCAGAATCCCGGCGAGCCGCCCATCTGGTTCCAGCACCGTGGTCATTCCCAAACCCTTCTCGCTCATCTCATGAAAAACGTCCGGCATAGCCGCATTTGGCGCGACCCGCGGCATGGCGACGCCGGAATGCATGAGATGTTCCACGCGCAACAGTTTCTTGCCGAGCCGTCCCGCTGGGTGCAGGGCCGCAAAATCGTCGTGCCGGAAATCGCGCCGCTCCAGCAGCGAAATCGCGAGCGCATCGCCCACGGCCATTGCTACGGTAGTGCTTGCCGTCGGCGCAAGATTCAGCGAACAGGCTTCTTCCTTCACGCTGACATCCAGCACGACGTCGCTCGCCTGCGCCAGCGTGGACGGCTGGCACCCCGTCAGCGTGACCAGCGGCATCTCCAGGCGCTTCAGTGCTTCCAGAAGCTGGATGATCTCCTGCGTCTCGCCTCCGTAAGAAACTGCCAGCATCGCGTCGCCGCGCGCCAGCATGCCCAAATCGCCGTGCAACGCTTCAGCAGGATGCAAAAAAAAGGACGGAGTGCCCGTGCTGGAAAGCGTCGCGGAAATTTTTCGCCCAATCAGCCCGGACTTCCCCATTCCACTGACAACGACACGTCCTTTGCAGGCAAACAAGACGTCCACGGCTTTTTCAAAGCTGGCGTCGAGACGCGCAAGCACGTCTTGAATCGCCTGCGCTTCAATTTTCAGCACCCGCCGCGCCGTCTGCAGGCTCATGAGGATGTGCTCCAGCGGCGGACCACCGTGTTGAGTCCCTTTAATTTCAAAAGCAGCGGCTGAAGCTGCGAAAGCGGCAACGCGTTTGGTCCATCGGAACGTGCAGCAGCGGGATTGTCGTGCGTCTCCAGAAAAATTCCGTCGACGCCCGCGCCAACCGCGGCGCGCGCCAGTGGCTCGATGAATTGCGGCTGCCCTCCGCTCGAACGGCCCTGTCCTCCCGGAAGCTGCACCGAATGCGTCACATCAAACACGACCGGGTAGCCGGTCCTCTGCATCACCGGAAATGAGCGCATGTCCACAACCAGATTCTGGTAGCCAAAGGAAGTGCCTCGCTCGGTCAAAATGATTTTCTTGTTTCCGGTGCTTTCCACTTTTTCCGCCACGTTGTCCATATCCCACGGCGAAAGAAATTGTCCCTTTTTGATATTGATAATGCGGCCGGTCTTGCCCGCGGCAATCAGCAGATCAGTTTGCCGCGCCAAAAATGCAGGGATTTGCAAAATATCGCAGACTTCCGCCGCCGGTTCCGCCTGCGATTCGTCGTGAATGTCCGTCAGCACCGGCACTTTCAGTTCCTTCTTGATTTTCTCGAGGATGCGCAGTCCTTCTTGCAGTCCCGGCCCGCGAAAAGCCTTCAGCGAGGATCGATTCGCTTTGTCGTAGGAAGCCTTGAAAACATACGGCACCCCCGCGTCGCCGGCGATTTTCGCCACTTTCTCTGCCATGACGCATGCGTGCAATTCGCTTTCAATCACGCACGGCCCGGCAATCAGAAACAGCGGATTCCCCGCGCCAAGGCGCAGCTTGCCCAATTCGATTTCATGTGTGGTCCCCATGAGCCTGTGTCCCTATTCAGGCTAACGAAGATAGCATAGAGGCATCCGGCGATGCGCATGAGCGTGGATGTTTCCCGTCTTATGTTTTCAAAAGAGGTACAACTGGCTTTTGGAGTGCGCAAACGATTTCTGCTTGATTTTCTAAGCGGTAGCGCTAGGTGCAGCCCGCAGCGCCGGCGCCGGCTGCCGCTCGGCCGCGGCGACAGAAGCCGCGCGGGTACGCTGCTTCTTGTGCTCCAGGGCCGCTCCGATGAACGCCGCAAATAACGGGTGCGGTTCCAGAGGCTTGGACTTGAATTCCGGATGGAACTGGCAGCCGAGGAACCATGGATGCTCGGGCGCTTCGACAATCTCGACGTAGTTTTCGTCGGGCGTGCGTCCCGTGATTTTTATTCCCGCAGCCACCAGGGTCTTTTCGAAGTCGCGGTTGAATTCATAGCGATGCCGGTGGCGCTCGCTGATCTCCAGTTTCCCGTACGCTTTGTTCGCGAACGAGCCAGGCTCGAGTTTGCACGGCCACGCGCCCAGTCGCATGGTGCCGCCCATTTCGTCCACGCCGAGCAATTCGCGCAATTTGTAAATTACGCGATACGGCGTTTGCGGATCGAATTCCGTGCTGTCCGCCTGCTTCAATCCCGCGACGTCGCGCGCATACTCGATCGTCGCGCACTGCATCCCCAGGCAAATCCCGAAGAACGGCACTTTGTGTTCGCGCGCGTACTGGATGGCGTACACCATTCCCTGAATCCCGCGCTTGCCGAATCCGCCTGGTACGAGAATCCCGTCGTAACCGTGCAACCGCCTCGCCGCCGTTTCCGGCGAATCGAGGTCTTCAGCCTCAATCCAATCAAGCGCCGTTTTATGATTGTGCGCCAAGCCGCCGTGCAGCAAGGCCTCGCGCAAGCTCTTATAAGCATCCTCGAGCTGCACGTACTTTCCGACCACGGCAATTCGCACTTCGCCCGCAGGATGATGCATGCGGTAAACCAAATCAATCCACGGCTTCATGTCCGAAGGCCGCGACTCGAGCTTTAGCAAGCGCAGAATCTGTGCGTCCAGGCCTTCTTTGCTGAGTTCCGCGGGCACAGCGTAAATCGTGTCCACGTCTTCCACTGAAATCACACAAGACTCCGCAACGTTGCAAAACAACGCAATCTTCTTTTTCAATTCCGCTGGAATGTGCCGGTCGCTGCGGCAAAGTAGAATGTCAGGCTGAATCCCAATCCCCAACATCTCCTTCACACTGTGCTGCGTCGGCTTTGTTTTCAATTCGCCTGCCGCGGGAATGAACGGAACCAGCGTCACGTGTACAAACAGCGTATTTTCCGATCCTAGCTCCAGGCGCATCTGCCGGATGGCTTCGAGGAAGGGCAGCGACTCGATGTCGCCCACCGTTCCGCCAATCTCCACGATCACGACGTCCACATTCTCCGAAACTTTGCGGATGCAAGCTTTAATTTCGTCGGTAACGTGCGGAATCACTTGCACGGTTTTGCCGAGATAGTCGCCGCGCCGCTCTTTCGTGAGAATCGTTTCGTAGATGCGGCCAGTCGTCCAGTTATTGTCGCGGGAAAGCTTCGCGTGCGTGAAGCGCTCGTAGTGTCCCAGGTCGAGGTCCGTCTCCGCGCCGTCTTCGGTCACAAACACTTCGCCGTGCTGAAACGGGCTCATCGTCCCGGGATCCACGTTCAGGTACGGATCGCATTTTTGAAGGGTGACTTTGAAACCGCGACTTTCGAGGAGACAACCAGTCGAGGAGGCGGCTACGCCTTTTCCCAGTGAGGAAACAACACCGCCGGTAACAAATATATATTTTGGCGCCATCCGTGTAGCCCAGGTGCTTGCCGGGCCTGTCTGACCTCCACAGGATTGACGTACGAACAATTATCTTCGGAACTCGCGCTTCTGTCAAATCGGGTGAATTGTTCGCCAAAACGGTGCATAGCGGTGCCTTCCAGCAGGAGGGCCTTCTCAACAGGCGCGCAGGCGAACGGCGTGTATAATTCTTGCAAAATGACATCAAAGGCAGATTTCACCTGACCTCCATGCCTGGCACGTCCGGATCTACGATGGAAAGAGGCGAAGTATGTTTGATCGACGAAGTCCATTTCGACGGGATTCCTAAGAGCGCCTAACAGCGTCCCGCTGGCGCGTAAGAACGCAATTTCTCTAGTACCGCGTCGACCAACGCTCTTTCACAGAAAGAGGTTTGTAGAAAACTGCAGAGATTTTCTAAGCGCCTGCCCCCAGAGATATGGCCATAGCGAAGCGCTAGCTAAGCTAGAGGGTCAACTGGTCGCCGGGCGCTAAGGTTTTCGAGAACAGGACGTGACGTGGAGGTAGGACCGCCTATGGCCGATAGGTTGGAGTGCCAGCGCGCTGCGCGATGATCTTGCGCGCTTTCTCATACAGCGCGCGCGCTTGTGGAATGGCGTCAATGCCTGCACGCAACTGCGGATCCGTTTCCAGTTGCACCTTGAACCCTACCTGCTGGCCAAACATGGATACAAACACTTCCTGCTTGATCTTGCGCTTCACCCAATCCAGATTTTCCGCCATCTCCGTCTCGGTGTAGCGAAGGTTCTTGCTTGCAAGGAATTTGCGGAATTCGCCCACCACCGTATCGTTCGCTTCAAAATCCCTGGTAATCGCAGGCCGGGTTCCCAAATAATGACGCGTAAATCCGCCTACGCTCGTCTCGAACGGAAAAAACACATCGTCCCGAAACAGCGCTTTTTGGAAGCGGTTCAACTCGGGTTGTTTAACCGTGATGTCAGGCGTGATGCCGCCTCCACCCGTCACTTGCCGGCCACTGTCGGTTAACATGACCTCCGTCGGATGTTCCGGAGTTCTGTGCTCGTAATATTCATACAGAGAAACCGATTTGTAGTCGCGCTGGATCAGCCGCCCGCTCGGCGTGTAGTAGCGCGCAATCGTTAGCGCCAGCCCGGTGTTTTCGCTGAGCGGCTGAACCGTCTGCACCAGGCCTTTGCCAAACGTCGTTTCGCCAACAATCACGCCCCGATCGTGGTCCTGCACTGCGCCGGAAACGATTTCCGTGGCGGACGCCGAATTGCCATTCACCAGGATGACCAGCGGCATGTTGTTGCCGCGGTTTCCCCGCACGGCGTAGTAACGGCGCTCCGCCGAAGCGCGTCCGCGGTGCGACACAATCAGCTGGTTCTTGTCGAGCAGCATGTCGCTCACGGCGATGGCCTCGTCCAGCAGCCCGCCGCGGTTTTCCCGCATGTCCAGAATCAAGCCGTCGAGAGTTGAAGCATTCAACTGCTTCATCGCGTCGCCCAGCTCGCCGTCGGTCTTTTCGTTGAATCCGGAAAGGCGGATGTAGCCGATGCCGGGCTTAACCTCAAACGCCAAATCCACAGCGTGATGCGGGATTTCGTCGCGCGTCACGTTAAAAACCAGCGGCTCCGCGTAGCCTTCGCGAGAAACCGCAATCTTGACTGGCGTGCCCCGCGCTCCCCTCAAAAGGTCGGCGATTTCCGTGGTGCTCAGACGCTCCACGGACTTATCATCGATTCTTACGATGATGTCGCCGGGCCGGATTCCTGCTCGGAATGCCGGAGTGCCCACGTAGGCTGACATCACCATGGTGTGGTCACCGCGCGGGACCACTCCCATGCCCACGCCGTAGTACTTCCCCCGCATTTCCTCCCGATTCGCGGCCCACTGCCTCGCGTCAAAGAAGTTCGAGTGCGGATCGAGCATCCGCAGCATTCCCGGGATGGCGCCCTGGTAAACAATCCTGTCCACGTCGACTTTTTCAGCGTAATTGGCTTGCACGGCGTCCAGCACCGAGGTGAAAGTGCGCACCGAACTCTGGGCGTCGTCGTAGGAAGATTCCTTGGCCCGCACGTTCGGGCCGTAAATGCCGCCCAACGCCGCCGACAACGCCACCACGGTAACGATCAGAACCAGCCCGCGACGCTCTGATTTCATTTCACCCTCGCGCGATTAGGCACGTGGACCCGAATCCTCATTTAGACGCGAACACCCGCAAACAGCACCATTGTAGCCCATCTGCGGTTTACACCGCCGTGAAATCCCCGGCGTCGCTTCCCGGCGGACATAGCGGTTAGACAGCACCCGCAACCAGAGTTTTCGGTGCAATGAAACTTTCTTTCCCGCAACGGGTTTGAAATAAACGGGGAATACCCTTTAGGCGCGGCGCCCTTTCGTCTGCTGTGGCTGCGCTGGAACTCCCCGGCTTTTTTGGCGAAACCCTCCTTCGAGGCTTCGCCATCTAAGGCTTCAGAGGCTTTCGGCTTGCTCTTGCGGTGGTTTTCGTTCTTTCGGCAATACAGCAAGGTTTGCGAGTGGCACGTTCAAAGGTGGGAAGCATCAATGAAATCCAAAACTCGATTGCCGCTATTGTTCTTCATGCTCTCAGGCTGGTTGACGCTTTGCCTTTCCGCAAGCGCGCAGCAAGCCATGCCTTCCGATGCGCAGTTGCTGCGGACCTACAATGCCAGCCGGGAGATCTCGCTGATGGGCAGGGTAGTGAAATATGAAACTTCTTCGCCCCTCCCGCCGATGGGGGCGCATGTCACCTTGCAAACGGCCTCTGGGCAAGTGGACGCGCACCTTGGCAACGCAAAGGTTCTTGAGCTCAATCACTTTACATTGAACGTGGGCGACAACGTTCGCATCGTCGGCGAACCCATGGCTCTCGGTGAAGGAACCTACTTTGCCGCGCGCATCGTACAAAAAGGCACTCAAGCCGTCGCCCTTCGCAATGCCAACGGTTTTCCTCTCTTGCCTGCTTCCACCTTAACCCCGGCGCAAAAGGAAGCGCTGCGAGGTGTGCGATGAACCGCCTGATCACAGCGCTGGTCGCAGGCGCTGCCTTGTGGACCGCTGCTTGCGGCGGCGGTGGCGCCACGATTAACCCGCCTCCCCCGATCGGCAAGTACTCGCTGGCCACCCTAAACGGCACCTACGCCTTTGTCACCAGCGGCGAAGCCATCACTAGCGGCGGCGTCTCCGCGACACCATTTTCGCGGACGGGCAGTTTTATTGCCAATGGCGGCGGTGGCATCACGGGCGGTGTGTATGACATCGTGAACGCCGGAGGAACCAGCACCACTTCCTCGGCCCCGATTGCCATCATGAGCGGCAGCTATACGGTCAGTGCCGACGGCCGCGGCACTCTGACATTCAACATCAATTCCAACGGCGCTCCCGCCACCGTCAACTTCGGCATCCTGCTCACCTCTACCAAAGATGGCCTGATGATGGATGAAACAGCTAGCACCAGTCAGGCCTCAACCGGCAGCGGCAATTTCGTCCTCCAGGACACGGCTGCATTTGCAGCCGGCGTATCGGGCGCGTATGTCTTCGATTTCTCGGGAGCGGATGCAAACGTCAACCCCGAGTCGCTCGTGGGGCAATTTACCGCTGGCGGCGGCGTCATTAGTTCAGGAATCGAAGACGCCAACGACGACTTTAATTTGACCAGCGGGAGTATCAGCGGAAACTTCGCTCCGGATCCTACAAACTCGGCTACTTCCGGCCGCGGAGTAGCGACTATCGCCGGACAGACCTACGCCTTTTATATCGTCGATTCCACGCGCGTTAGATTCGTCAGCATCAACGCGTCGGGCGTCGGCCCCATGCTTACTGGCGACGCCGTCTCGCAGCCCACCGTTCCCGCAGCTCCTTCCGGCAGCTTTGCATTCCTCGTCGCCGGCGCCTCTGCGAATGGCGGTTTGATTCGGGCGGCGCGATTTGACGTCTCTGGCGGCACCGTCGGCAAGCTACTTATGGACGTGAACAACGCCGGCTCGGAAACCGAGTTTGGTCCCAGCGCGTTGACAAATGCCAGCACGAACTATGATTCCACGACCGGACGAGGTCTGGTTTCGTTTCGGTCCTCGACTGTCAACGTCTACTCCTTTGTCTTTTATCTCAGTTCTGCGAGTAGCGGAGTGATGCAAGAAGTCAGCCCGAACGACACTAGTCCCGCCTTTGCAGTTGCCGATGGCTCCATCTTGGCGCAATCCGGGAGCCCGTTCACGAGCAGCAACATCACCGGGCCTTACGCCATGAACTGGAGCGGCCTCGTCACCAGCGGCGGGTCATTTGCGAACCAGGACGAGGAGGACCTCCTCGCCCAGCAAACCGTCAAGAGCTTGAACTTCACCGGCAGCTACGATCTCTTCCAATTCACTGGGCTAACGCTGAACCTGGACCGCGGTTCCACCGGCTCGATCAACTTTAACGGCGGCGACGGCACCGGCGGCGACGGGAAGAGTGCCACTATGGATGTCAATCTTTCCAACGCTTCGCCGATTCACATGGTGGTGTACTTCGTGAATCCCCAGCTCGCTTTCTTCGCCAATCGAGACAATAACGGCGCGCAGCGCATCGTCGCCGGCATCCTGAAAGCCCAGCAATAGCGCTGGCACCCCCACTTGATAGAATGTCGCCCCGCGGAGTCTCCGCCGGGCGATGCATTGGGATCAAGCCTCTCCGCGCAGCAGTTCCTCCACGCGCGCCACATCTTCCGGCACGTCCACGCTGACCGCGTCGTGCTCCACTTCCGCCACGCGAACCTTCCAGCCGTTTTCCAGCCAGCGCAACTGCTCGAGCTGCTCAATCCGCTCCAGTTCGCCTTGCGGCAGCGTGGGATATTCCAGCAAGGTGTCGCGCTGGAACACATACAGCCCCAGATGCTTCAGATGCCGCACCTGAATCTTGCTCGCCGTGTCCCGCACCCACGGAATCGGCGCGCGGGAGAAGTACAGCGCGTTGCCGTCGAAGTCCAACACTGTCTTCACCACGTTGGGATCCATGATGTCCGCGGGAGTCTTGATCGACGTCGCAACCGTACTGATCGCAGCGGCAGGTTCCTCCAACAGCGACTCCACCGCGGTGTCAACGGCTGCGGGATCGAGAAGCGGCTCGTCGCCCTGCACGTTCACGAACACCTCGCCCTCTTCGTGTGCCGCTACTTCGGCAACGCGCTCCGTTCCCGTGCGGTGGTCCGGGCGCGTCATTCGCGCTTCGCCGCCAAATCCTTCGACGGCTTGCACAACGCGCTCATCATCTGTTGCCACCAGGACGCGATCGGCTCGCTCGGCAAGTTTGGCGCGCTCATAGACGCGCTGAATCATGGATTTTCCCGCAAGAGATACTAGGGGCTTTCCCGGAAGGCGCGTGGAGGCATAGCGCGCCGGAATCACCACGACTACTTTCGCCGAGCCCATTCTGCGTCTCCCGTTTTTGGGGAATAAGCCTCGCTCCTTCAGAGTCTTGCTGAATGAGCGCCGAGCGCCGATGCTACCACAGCCGCGGCTCCCGGCTTCGTCATGCAAGTGTCTGTTATGACAAATGGGAGGATTGCTCTTGTTTTCCGAATTGCGAGTGGTAGAATCCAGTTGAACCGAACCGCGCGGCCGTCCCGGTCCGACCGAGACGTAGGGGGTGCCGTGAAACGCGATCTGCCGGTGACTGTTCCGCAGTCACGCTCTGAGAATCGTCGCGTTGTGCTTGCATCCTTCCGGCTTCTGCTCGTTATTTGTTTTCTTTGCGCTCAAGCCCTTTTTCAGGTAGCTGCTGCGCAGTCCCCGCCTGACGACAATAAGCCCAAAGAAGACTCCAAGAAGGAAGAGCCGAAGAAGGAAGACCTCAAAGATGAAGAAACTAAAGCGAAAGTCGATGACGTACGGAAAGATACACCTGCCCTGGCCCTCAAGCGGGGGAGGGCTCTGCACATCGACGTCGACATGGCGCTAGTGAACGTCACCGTCACGGATCCTTACAACCGTCTTGTTACCGGTCTCGATCCCGACAATTTCCGCATCTTCGAAGACAACATCGAGCAGGAAGTGGTTACGTTTTCTGCGGAAGACGTGCCCATCTCCATCGGCGTCATTTTTGATTTCAGCGGCAGCATGTCCAACAAGGTAGGGAAGGCCCGCGAGGCGGCATTGCAATTCTTCAAAACCGCCAACCCCCAGGATGAGTTTTTTCTGGTCAGTTTCAACGAGCGCGCCGAGCTGACCAGTTCGTTTACCAATAGCGTCGAAGATTTGCAGAGCCGCCTGATGCTTACCTCTCCCAAGGGCCGCACCGCGCTTCTCGATGCCATCTACCTGGGACTCAGCCAGATGAGGGGTGCACACAACGCAAAACGCGCCTTGCTCATCCTATCGGACGGAGGGGATAATCATAGTCGCTACAACGAAAGCGATATCAAGCGGCTGGTGAAAGAAGCCGATACCCAGCTCTATGCCATCGGCATCTTTGATCCGCTCGGATCTCGCAACCGGACACCGGAAGAACTGAAGGGCCCCTCGCTCCTGAGCGAAATTACGGAAATGACCGGGGGGCGCGTGTTCGCCGTTGAGAGACTGGAAGATCTTCCGGATATCGCGACAAAAATCGGCATGGAGCTGCGAAACCAATATGTGCTCGGCTATCGACCAAGCAACAAAGCTCACGACGCGCGGTGGCGGAAGATCAAAATCAAACTGCGCGCTCCGAGAGGACTCCCGCCTCTCACGGTTTACTCGAAGACTGGTTATTACGCGCCCAGCCATTAATTTCACGCGGCGTTTTTTTCATGGCGCGTTCGCGCTGACAGCGTTGTTTTACGCTGCTGGCTTTTTTGCTTCTTCTGCGCTGGCTCAGATCCCCATAACGAATCCAGTTCCCCCTCCCCCTCCGCAACCAGGACAAAATAACGCGGGGAAGCAAGGCGCGGCCATCGTTACGCGCGTCAACCTGGTGGTCTTGCACACGACCGTGCTGGATGACCGCCAGCGTTTTGCGGACGGCTTAAAAGTGGAAAATTTCCGCGTCTTCGAGGACAAAGTCGAACAAAAACTCTCCCTCTTCAAACGCGAAGATCTTCCGGTCAGCATGGGGCTGGTGATTGACAACAGCGGCAGCATGCGCGACAAGCGCCCGAAAGTGAATGAGGCCGCGATCACATTGGTGCAGGCGAGCAATCCGCAGGACGAGGCCTTTGTCGTGAATTTCAATGACGATTTCTATCTCGACCTGGACAAGGACTTCACCAGCAGTATTCCGGAGTTGAGAGAAGCGCTCGAGCGCATTGACTCACGCGGCAGCACCGCGCTTTATGACGCGATCATCGGCTCGCTCGACCACTTAAAGAAGGCTTCCAAGGACAAGCACGTTCTGCTGATTGTGACCGACGGCGAAGACAATTCCAGTCATTACTCTCTGGAAAAAACAATCCGCGAAGTTCAGAAGACCGATACGGTGATTTACACGATTGGGTTGCTGAGCCAGGAAAGCAAGAAAAGCGCGAAGAAAGCGCGGCGCGCTCTGGAAGACATTGCCAGAGCCTCGGGCGGCATTGCATATTTCCCCGAAAACGTCGAAGACGTACACAACATTTGCCAGCAAGTGGCGCACGACATTCGCAACCAATACACGCTGGCTTACTATCCGACCAACGATAAACGCGATGGCACCTTCCGCATGGTGTCGGTTGAGGTAATTCCTCCGAGGGGCCGCGGCAAGCTCGTTGCCCGCACACGCAACGGTTACTACGCTCCTTCGGACACCACCTCCGGCAACTGATCCTTTGCATCGTTTCGCAGACAACGACGGATGACTTTGCAGGGCAGGACTTAGGACAGGGCGGCCCGCGTTTTTTGTTGGCGCCCTTGCGCCGATTCTGGGAGCGCAGCTCTTAGCAAGCCCGTGAACCGCGAAATGGAGAAGTGGTCCTCAATTGATGACTTTCTGCTAGACGTGCGCTATGGCGTGCGCGTATTGACGAACAACGCCGGCTTTACAGCGGTTGCCGTCCTCACTCTCGCGCTTGGAATCGGAGCGAACACGTCGATATTCAGCGTAGTACACGGCGTTTTGTTGGCGCCGCTGCCTTATCGCGACCCGGGTCGCCTAGTTGTCCTGTGGGAGAACAATCCGCGTTTTCCACGCACTTGGATTTCCTACCCTAACTTCCAGGATTGGCAGCGCACTGCGCGCTCATTCCACCAAATGGCTGCCTTCCTGGAACAAGGTGTTGACCTCACTGGTCCCGGCGCGGCTGAACACGTGAATGGCAAGCAAATCTCCTCCGGCTTCTTCGGCACTCTAGGAACAGAGCTGGCTCTTGGGCGCGAATTCTCCGCTGACGAAGACCGGCGGGGAGGAGCCCCTGTCGCCATCGTCGGTAATCGTTTGTGGAGAAGCCGGTTCGACGGGAGCCCTGACGTGCTCGGCAAGACCGCAACCCTGAACGGAGTGGACTGCACTATCGTCGGAGTCACGCCGCCAGGGTTTGGTCTCTCAGGCGAGGTAGGGTTTCGCCTCGAAGCCGACACGGATGTTTACACGCCGCTCGGGCAAGCCGATCCATTAATCCTCAATAACCGCGCAGCCCACAGCGGGATCGTCTCTATCGCGCGCTTAGAGACTGGGGTGACCATATCTCAGAGCCAGGCGGAGATGAGTACGATCCAGAGAAGTCTGGACCAACTCTACCCCGATGCCAATCGCGATCTGGGAATCTACGTCGAGCCCCTCAAGCAGGTGATCGTTGGGGACACTGGCAGAATCCTACTGCTGCTGTTCGGAGCCGTGGGGCTCGTCCTGCTGATCGCCTGTGCGAATGTCGCCAACCTCCTTCTGTCACGCTCCGCCGCGCGCACAAGGGAATTTGCGGTTCGTTTGGTTCTTGGAGCGAATCGCGCGCGCCTTGTGCGGCAGTTGCTCACAGAAAGCGTGCTTCTCTCACTGGGTGGCGCCGGCCTAGGGTTGGTGATTGCAATGTTCGGAGTGCGGCTGGTATTGGCGACCGTTCCGGGAATCCTGCCGCGCAGCGCGGACATCGGTGTAAATGCGAGTGTGCTGCTCTTTACCTTGGCCATCTCCATTGGCGTTGGCATTCTGTTTGGCCTTGCCCCTGCCCTGAGAAGCTGGAACGCCCATCCGCAATCTTCTCTAAAGGACGGGGGCCGCGGCTCAACAGGTGCCCATCATCGCGTGCAAAGCGCCCTCGTCATTGTCCAGATGGCTCTGACGCTGGTGTTGCTGGCGGGTGCCGGGCTGCTGCTCCGCACAATCCACCGCTTGTGGGAAGTGAATCCGGGCTTCGACACAGAGCACATTATCACCTTCAAGGTGGGAGTTTCGCCTTCGTTGACGAAGACGGCCTCGGCCACGCGAGTTACCTATCAGCAGTTGCTCCAGCGCATTCGTCAGATTCCCGGCGTGCAAGAAGCGGATTTTAGCGAAGCCGTTCCTCTGAGCGGTGGCAGCGTCATGCCCTTTTGGATTAATTCGTGGAAGCCGCTTTCCCTGCAATCGGCCCCGCGGCTATCGGCGTTCCTCACTGGTCCAGATTACCTCCGAACGATGGGAATCCCGTTGCTTCGCGGACGCTTTTTCACACTGGAGGACAGTGCCCAGTCCCCGTGCGTCGCAGTGATCGACAGCGTCTTCGCCTCAACGTATTTTCAAGACAGTGATCCACTGAATCAGACGGTAACTGCCGGATTCGCAGCTTTTGGTCCCTGCCGGATTGTCGGCATCGTGGGCCACGTCAAACAATGGGGCCTGGACGAAACTCCCTCGGACATACAAAACCAGGCCTACTTTGCGCTATACCAGGATCCCGACCAGTGGGTGGCGCTAAATTATCCGGAAACAACGATCGTTGTTCATACCCCGCTCGCTACTGCTACTCTTATGCCGCTGATCAAAGCGGCCGTCTACCGAGCCGGCAGCGAGCAGCCGGTCTACAACGTGCGAACCATGCAGCAGCTTGTCTCGGAATCCATGTCGTCTCAGCGATTTCCCATGATCCTGCTCGGCGCCTTCGCCGGATTGTCGTTGCTTCTGGCTTCGGTCGGAATCTACGGCGTGATCTCCTATTCCGTGGCCCAGCGCTTGCACGAAATTGGCATTCGCATGGCGCTTGGCGCAGAGAAGCAAAACATTTTTCGGATGGTTGTTGGTCACGGTCTTCGGCTGGCGCTCGCTGGCCTGGCACTTGGAGCGGCTGCTACTTTAATTCTCATCCAGCTGCTGTCCAGTTTCTCGCAGCTCCTCTATGGAGTTGGTGCGAGCGATCCGGCAACGTTCATCTCCGTTTCAGCGGTGTTGATTGGCGTAGCGATCCTGGCGTCCTATCTTCCGGCGCAACGTGCAACTCGCGTTGATCCCATGGCGGCCTTGCGGCACGAATAGTTCTCACTCTCTTCTTGACAATCTGGCCAGCGAAGCGTAGGCATAGGTAGAACTTTTACCGGTAGGGAGGCTAGGTATAACGATGGCCCAAGCAAAGGGGGCTCAGGAAAAGGGAGCGCCGGAGAAGGCGGAGTTCCTCAAAGGAACCTTGGATATGCTGATCCTCAAAGTCGTGGCGGCGGCGCCGATTCACGGCTACGCCATTTCGCAGCGCATCCAGCAAATCTCGAAGGATTTCTTTCAACTTCCGCAAGGCTCGCTCTATCCGGCGCTCCACCGTTTGGAAGAGCGCGGCTGGCTGGAGGCCGAGTGGAACGACACGGCTACGGGTAGGGAAGCGAAGTTCTACAGACTGACGCGCACAGGCCGCAAGCAGCTGGAAGCCGAGATGCTTCACTGGGAGAGGCTTTCGGATGCGGTTGCACTGATTCTGAGAACCGCGTAGCAGGGGTGCAGTAAAGGTGGTGTATGAAGTGGTTGCGGCGATTCACGCAAAGGGCGCTGTCCGAGAAGCGGCTCGACTCGGAGCTACAGTTCCACCTCGAACAGCAGATCGCCGGTTACATTGAATCCGGAATGCCTCCAGAGGAAGCCCGCCGCCATGCGCGTCTGGAATTCGGCGGCGTGGAGCGCTTCAAAGAAGAATGCCGGCAGACCCATTGGGAGAATCAGTGGGACAGTGTTGGGCGCGACTTTCGGTTTGCGTTTAACTGTCTGCGTAAGGATCGACTGTTTGCGCGGATCGCCATTTTTGCCCTGGCGCTGGGCATGGGGGCTTCCACAGCGATTTTCAGCGTAGTAGACAATGCGATTTTCGAGCCCTTCGCCTACAAAGACTCAAGCCAGCTGGTGACCATCCGGCTGCGCGACCTCGACCAAGCAAATGACTGGCGCGGGGTGTTCCTGTTCGATGAGTTTCAGGAAATGAAAAGGCACACGCACGTCTTTGAGAACGCAGTGGCCAACCTGCAAGAGGATGTGGTCTACGACGCCGGTGACAACAGCATGCTTCTCGCCGGCAACTACGTCACCCAGGGCACTTTCGAATTTTACGGGATGGCACCATTCTTGGGCCGTTCGCTCGAGCCGGGAGATTATGAGGCAGATGCCGCGCCTGTTTTTGTGATGCGCTACAGGACCTGGGTCGAGAAGTTCGGCGCCGACCCTTCCTGGATTGGAAAAAGATTCAAGCTCAATGGGATTTCGCGGACTCTCGTGGGCATTGAAGCGCCGCGTTTTGCGTGGGGCGGAGCGCAGCTCTGGATGCCCAAGCAGCCGGCGGAAGTGCGGATCACTCGGAGCTTCGACGGAGTGCAGTACTGGGGAGTCGTAGCGCGCATCCGGCCAGGCGTTTCTCCGAAGCAGGCGGCTGCGGACTTGGAGCCAATAGCGCAGCATTTCTCAAAGGTCTATCCCAAAGAATATCCCACGCACTTTTCCATGGAAGTTGACTCGTTCGCGCACGCGGTATTACCCCGCGAGTTTCGTATGGCGCTGTTCACCTTCTCTGCCGCCGTGGGGCTTCTCCTGCTAATTGGCTGCGCAAACGTGGCCAATCTGCTTTTGGCGCGCGCAACCACGCGCGAAAAGGAATTTGCTCTGCGCGCGGCGCTCGGAGCGACCCGCTTCCGCATGGTTCGCCAACTGCTGGCAGAAAGCTTCCTGCTGGCATTGGCTGGCGCCATCCTGGGGGTTTTCTTCGCCTGGGCCGGCGTCCGGACCATTGCGGCGGTGATCCCCGATTTCACGATCGCATCGGAAACGGTGATCCAGATGAACGCCAGCGTCCTGATCTTTGCGCTGGTGGCGGGAGCCTGCACTGTGTTTCTGTTCGGATTGGTCCCGGCGCTGAAGGTGTCGCGGTGGAGCCTCGATGAATCACTTCGAGATAATGGCAAAGGGCTCACCGGCTCGGCACGCGGAGCAGGGCTGCGAAACGCGGTGGTGATTGCGGAGGTGGCGCTGTCGGTAGCGTTGCTGTTCACCGCGAGTATGTTTGTGCGAAGCTTTGTCGCGCTGCAACGAGTGCCGCTTGGGCTGCGCACGGATCACGTTCTCACGGCGCGTCTTCCGTTGCCTCCAGACCGGTATAAGACAGGCGCGCAGGTACGGTCCTTCTTTCAACCCTTGCTGGCGCGACTAAAGTCCATACCGGGGATTGCCTATGCCGCAGAAAGCAGCTCGATTCCGCCCTACGGTGGAATTCGCAGCCAAGTGGAGGTTTCGGGAAGGGCCCATTCCGAAAAATGGTTCACGCTGTTTCAACTTTGCAGCGAGGATTATCTTTCCGTTTTGCGCATTCCGATTCTGGAGGGCCGCGCGTTCACTGAAACGGAAGTAAACCACGCGCTCAAAGTGGCGCTGATCAACCAGACGTTTCAGCGGCGGTACTTCGGCAATGGCGATCCGCTCGGCCAGCGAATCCGGTTGAGCGGGCTGAAGGATTTTCCGGACGCGGTGAACGATCCGTGGTTTGAAGTGATTGGCGTGGTTGCCGACGCGCGCAACCGTGGGTTGACTGAGCCGATTGAACCGGAAGCGTGGATCCCGTTCACGGTCACCGGATCGGCCGCCCGCGGCATTTTGGTGCGAACGGTAAACGATCCAACACCCATGTTCAAAACGGTGGCGGGAGAAATCTGGGCCACGGATCCGGGCGTGGCTATGGCCGAGCCAAACACGCTGGATTATTTTCTGGATCTTTTTACGTTTGCTCAGCCCCGCTTTGGGCTTTGGATTGTCGGGATGTTCGGAGGCCTGGGTTTGCTTCTGGTGACGATCGGCGTGTACAGCGTTATGGCGTATACGACTGCGCGTCGCACGCATGAACTGGGTTTGCGCATGGCGTTGGGCGCGGCGGCGCGGGACGTCATGAACATGGTTTTGGGGCACGGATTGCGGCTCCTTACTTTTGGCATTCTCATTGGACTCGCGGCCAGCCTGGTCCTTGCCCGGGTGATTGCCAACCAGCTTTACGGCGTTTCGCCGTATGATCCGCTCACGATTGGTGGAGTCGCCGCGGTGCTGTTGCTGATCGGGCTGGCGGCTTGCTGGGTTCCGGCCCGCCGGGCCACGCGCGTGGACCCCATGGCGGCCTTGCGGTACGAATAACTCATGCCGCTTTCAGCGTCACAACGAGCAATGAAAATAAGCTTGAGATGGAGGTAGGTTGGACCCCTGCCAAGCGGACGAAGGCCGCCCTATTCTGGCGCGATTCGA
>Ga0126379_10000054_pt1 | contig 54171 bp, 56 predicted proteins | sample PanSoiMetPlot_24_FD_92640 | JGI IMG/M metagenome (GOLD analysis project Ga0126379, IMG submission 92640) | Tropical forest soil microbial communities from Panama - MetaG Plot_24 | ecosystem: Environmental > Terrestrial > Soil > Tropical forest > Bulk soil | place: Panama | collected 2016-02-17
AGCACCCTCGTGGACACGACCGTCGCGATCGAGTTCGCGGAGTCGTGCATCCCGTTGATGAAGTCGAAGGTCAGCGCCGCCGCGATGATGAAGAGGACGTAGGTCATGGAAGCTTTCAGCTCTCAGCTCTCAGCTGACAGCTGATAGCCGACAGCTGACGGCTCACGAATGCTTCAGCACGACGCTCTCGAGAATATGGGCAACGGCCTCGCACCGGTCGATGCAGCCCTCCAGATTCTCGTAGATGTCCTTCCACTTGATCAGCTCGACGGCAGGCATCCCGCCGGCGAAGAGGGAGGCGATCGCGTCCTGAAAGGCGACGTCCCCCCGGTTCTCAAGCTGCTTGATCCGAATGCAGTGCTCGATGACGCCCTTCCGCCCCTTCAGCGCGGAGACCGCCTTCACCATTTCGGCAGTGATCTCGACGATCGTCGCCGACAGGGCGCGCCCGGCCGGTGTCGGCTCCGTGATCCTGAAGAGACCCATGCGGCGAACCGTGCCATCGATCAGGTCGATGACGTCGTCCAGGCGCACGGCGAGCTGGTGGATGTCCTCGCGGTCGATCGGAGTGATGAAGGTGCGGTCGATGCCGCGGAGGATCTCGTGGGACATCTCGTCGCACTCGTGCTCGAGGCGCTTGATCTGGTCCGCGACCGTAGCGACCGGGCTCTCGCCGCGAAAGAAGATGTCGAGGATGCGCGCACTCTCGTGGATGCGCCGCGCCATGTCCGTGAAGCGCTCGAAGTACCTCTCGTCGCGCGGAAGGAGATTGAGCATGGTCCCCTCGCCTCGAAAACTCGGAACGGAGGGGATGCTACATCAGCCTACGAGTCCGACTTGCCCCCGTCGCAGTAGCGGGCGAGCATGTCGAAGAGGAGGTCCAGGTCGATCGGCTTGGAAATGTAGCCGTCGGCTTCGAGCCACGCCGCGTGCTGCTGGCTGTCGGACTTCGCGGAGACCACGACGACCGGGATCTTCGCCAGGTCCGAATCCTGCCGCTGCTCGTAGCGGAACTGCCACCCGTTCATGATCGGCATCATCAGGTCGAGGAGGATCACCGAGGGATGGACGCCGCCTCGGAGCCGGCCGAGGGCCTCGAGCCCGTGGCGGGCGCAGGCGACGTTGTAACCCTCGGATTCAATGACCTCGGAAAGCGAAAGGAGGAGTTCCGGATCATCCTCCACGACGAGCACCGTCCCGCGCATCGCACAGCCTCCTTTCTCGGGAGCCGTCGAGCTGGCGGATCCGGGCGTCGGGGCTCCCGCCGGGGGCCTATTCTACGCGGGGCATCGGGCGGGAGGGTCCCCTGACGAAGGTCAAGGGTCCCCTGTCCTAGGGGGCAGGGAGTCGGACAGTGAAGCGGCTGCCCTGGCCGACCTCGCTCTCGACCTCGACGGTGCCGTCGTTCAGATGCACGAGGTGCTTGACGATCGCGAGGCCCAGCCCTGTGCCGGCGCGGGTCTTTGACCGGGAGCGGTCCACCTGGTAGAAGCGCTGGAAAATCTTCTCGCGCTCGGCCCTGGGAATTCCGGGTCCGCGGTCCGCGACCGAAAACCCCGTCCAGCCCGGCTCGCGGAACGCAGTCAGCGTCACGGGCGATCCCTCGGGCGAGAACTTGACGGCGTTGTCGAGGAGGTTGCGCGCGACCTGGCGCAGACGCCGACGGTCGGCGAAGGCCGCCGCGTTCTCGTCGCCGCAGACCTGGACCTCGACGCGGCGCAGCGAGGCCTGCGCCGCTAGGTCCCGGGCGGTCTCGCGCAGCAGCGGGGCGAGCGGGACGAGCTCGCCCTGGAGCTCCACCGAGCCGCTCTCGATCTGCGCCAGGTCCATCAGGTCGTCGATGAGCTCCTTCATGTGGGCCGACTGGCGCTGGATCAGCGCGACCAGCTCGCCGTGCTCCGCCTCGTCCGGCCCGGCCTCCGCCAGCGTCTCCGCCGCGGCGGCGATCGAGGCAATCGGGGTGCGCAGCTCGTGGGAGACGTCCGCGACGAAGGTCCGGCGCATCGCCTCGGTCCGTTCGAGCCTCGTTACGTCGCGCAGCACGCCGACCGCCGCCGCGCGCGATCCGGGCGGCAGGGGCACGACGAGCACCTGCCAGACGAGCCCGTCGGAGAGGCGCACGGTCTCCTCGCCGGTCTCGCCTCGCGCCAGCGCCTCCTCGAAGACCTCGTACAGGGAGCGCAGGCGCAGCACGTCGTAGAGGGCCTTCCCCGCGGGCGCCGACAGGCCGACCATCCGGGAGAACCGCTCGTTGGCCTCCAGAACGTGCAGCTTCGAGTCGAGGATGACGAGCCCGTCGGGCAGCTTCTCGAACACGACCGCCGTCAGCCGCCTCTCGGCCTCGGAGCGTTCGGCCGCGCGGGCCAGCGAGTCCTTCATCCGCTGCAGGGCGCCCGAGAGAAGCTGCACCTCCCGCCCCCCCTGCTGAGGCAGGTCCCGCGGCTCTCCGGCGGCAATCGCCGACGCGGCTTCCGTCAGTTTCGCGATCGGCTCGGAGAAGCGGCGGGAAGCCCACGTCCCGATCGTGAAAAGAAGCAGGCAGGCCAGCGCGATCGCCGCCCGCGCCGTCCAGAGGTACCCGCTCTCGAGCTCGCGGACTCCCTCGGCCGGGACCGAGAACCGCAGAACGTCCCCACCGTCGAGCCGGCGCGCGAAGTAGAAACGGCTATCGATCTCGGTTGCCGGGAGGTCGCGGAAGAATCCATGGCCGTCTTTGCGCGCCTCGAGGACATCCGGCCGGTTGCCGTGGTTCTCCATGCTCGGGACCTCCGCCGGCGCGATGTCGGTGTCGTTCTCGACGTGACCGTCCGGTGAGATCCGCGTTATGCGGCAGGCTAGGCTTCGCGCGGTGCGCCTAAGGTACGTGTCGAGGTCCTCTGGCGCGACCGTCTTCAGGTCCTCGGCCACGTGATCCATCTCGTGAAGGATTCTCGCGCTGACTCGGTCCTCCACCGCCTGCCGCAGCGTGGCGTCCATGACGAGGCCAAGCGAGACGGCCGCCGCGAGGGCGAGCAGCGCGAAGAGGATGGTGAAGAGGGAGCGGAGGCTCATGATCCGTGAGCCGTCGACCGCTGGCGCCTAGGCGGCCGAGGGGTCGCGATAGCGGTAGCCGAGGCCGACGACGGTCTCGATCCGGTCGTCGCCGAGCTTTCGGCGAAGCGACCGGATGTGCACGTCCACCGTGCGGGTCTCCACGTCGGCATCGTAATCCCAGAGCCTGGCGAGAATCGCGTCGCGGGTCACGACGCGGCCGCGGCTTCGAATCAGCAGCCAGAGCAGGTCGAATTCCTTCTTGGTCAAGTGCACCCGCTCGCCCTCGACACGAACCTCGAAGCGGGCCCGGTCCACGTGCAGGGCGCCGTCGTCGAAGACCTCGTCGTCGGAAGCCTCGAACGACGCCACCCGGCGCAAGTGGGCGTGAACGCGCGCGAGAAGCTCCCGCATCGAGAAGGGCTTCGTGATGTAGTCGTCGGCGCCGATCTCGAAGCCCAGCAGCTTGTCCCGCTCCTCGACCCGCGCCGTCAGCATGATGATCGGCACTCGCCGCGTCGCGTCCGCGCGGCGGAGCTCCCGGCAGAGGGCCAGCCCGTCGATATCGGGTAGGTTCAGGTCCAGGATGACGAGGTCGAACGGCTTCTCCTGGAGGGCTGCGAGAGCCGCCAGACCCGAGACGTAATGCTCGACCTGGTACCCCTTCTCCTTTCGGAGGTTGACCCGGATCGTGTAAGCGATGTCCGCGTCGTCCTCGATCAACGCGATTCGCTTGACGGGCCCGGCGTCCCGGGAAGCGGAGGCGGCGGGACGGCCGCGCACAGAGGTCGCCATGGCCACTCCTATCCGAACCTCCCAGTGATGTAGTCCTCGGTGATCTTCTGGCCCGGGTTGGTGAAGATCTTCTCGGTGCGGTCGTGCTCCACGAGCCGGCCGAGCATGAAAAACGCGGTGTACTCCGAGACGCGGGCCGCCTGCTGCATGTTGTGCGTCACGATGACGATCGTGTATTGGCGCTTGAGGTCGTAGATCAGCTCCTCGATTTTCTGGGTGGCGATCGGATCCAACGCCGAAGCCGGCTCGTCCATGAGGACGACCTCGGGCTCGATGGCGAGGGCGCGGGCGATGCAGAGCCGCTGCTGCTGGCCGCCCGAGAGCCCGAGGGCCGAGGAGTTCAGCCGGTCCTTCACCTCGTCCCAGATGGCGGAGCCGCGGAGCGCCTTTTCCACGCGCTCATGCATCTCCGAGCGCCGGCAGAGAGAGTTGATCTTCAGGCCATAGGCGACGTTCTCGAAGATGGACTTGGGAAAGGGATTCGATTTCTGGAAGACCATCCCCACCCGCCGCCGCAGCGCCACGACGTCCGTGCCGGAGCCGTAGACGTCCTGGCCGTCCAGGAGGACCTCTCCCTCGACGCGCGTGTCCGGGATGATGTCGTTCATGCGGTTCAGGCACCGCAGGTACGTGGACTTACCGCAACCCGACGGCCCGATGAACGCTGTCACCGACTTCTCCGGGACCTGCAGCGAGACCTCGTGGAGGGCCTGGTTCGCCCCGTAGAAGAAGTTCAGGCCGCGGGTCTCCATGCGGATCTTGGTGCCCGCCGGGAACACGTTCGGCGCTGGCGTCGCGGCGGCGGCGGGATTGGCGGTGGGTATCGCAGGGGTTCGCGACTCGATCTCCATCGTCGTATTCTCACTCATGCTCTATGCATCCTTTCGAGGCGCCGGGTGACGATCCTCGCGAGGGCCGAGAAAATGAAAATCAGCGTGACCAGGACGAGCGCGCCGGCCCACGCCTGCCGGTGCCAGTCGTCGTAGGGCGAGATCGCGTAAGTGTAGACCTGGACCGTCAGCGAGGAGATCGGCTGGTCGAGGCGGAGCGAGAAGAAGCGGTTGTTGAACGACGTGAAGAGGAGGGGCGCCGTCTCTCCCGAGATGCGGGCCAGCGCCACCAGGATTCCCGTCATGATGCCCGGCAGGGCGGCCGGCACCATCACGGAAAACGCGGCGCGCGACCTCGTTGATCCCAGGGCGAGAGCCCCCTCCCGCAGGCTCGGCGGGACGAGGTTCAAGAGCTCTTCGGCCGTCCGCGCGATGATCGGGATCATCATGAAGGCCAGGGCGATCCCGCCGGCGAGCGCGCTGAAACGGTGGACCGGCATCACGGCGAGGCCGTAGGCGAAGATACCGATGACGATCGAGGGAACTCCGTTCAAGGCATCGGCCGTGAAGCGAACCGCCGAGGCCAGGTGGCTCTTCGGGTATTCCGAGAGGTAGATCCCGGCGATCAGGCCGACGGGAATGGCCACGGCCGCCGCGATTCCGATCAGGATCAGGGTGCCCGCGATCGCGTTGGCCATGCCCCCGCCGACCTCGCCCACCGGCTTGGGCAACTTGGTGAAGAAGTCCCAGTTGAGCGAGGAGAACCCCTGCTTCACCACATAGAAGAAGATCAGGGCGAGGGGAATCAGCGCGACGACGACCGACAGACCGCAGAGACCGACGACGGTCCGGGAGAGAAGCCTGCGGCGGGAGTCGCGCGTCATGCCGCCGCCTCGACCGCCGGCACCCTCCGGGGCTCCTTGACCTTGACCTCGCGGCTCACTCTCCAGATCAGCAGGCGCGAGAGCACGTTGATGATCAGCGTGATGATGAAGAGGACCAGCCCGATCTCGATCAGGGCGTTCAGGTACAGGTTGTCGGCGGCCTCGGTGAACTCGTTGGCGATGACCGCCGCCATCGAGTACTGGGGGGCGTACAGGGAGAGAGAGACCTGGGGATTGTTCCCGATGACCATGGTCACCGCCAGCGTCTCGCCGATCGCGCGGCCCAGGCCGAGGATGATCGCCCCTAGGATTCCGGTCCGGCCGTAGCGCATGGCGGCCTGGATCGCCTCCCAGCGGGTCGCGCCGAGGGCGTAAGCGGCTTCCCGCTGGGTCGGTGGCACGGCCTTGAGCACCTCCCGGGCGACCGACGACGTGAACGGAATCACCATGACGGCGAGGACCAGGCCTGCCGAGAGCATGCCGACGCCGATCGGCGGGCCCGTAAACAGGGGCACCTTCTTCAACCAGTCCGGCGTGTGAACCTGGAGCGTCCGGACCATCGGAACGAGGACGAAGATTCCCCAGAGCCCGTAGACGATGGACGGGATCGCAGCGAGCAGCTCCGTGAGGAAAGCCAGCGGCGTGCGGAGCACGCGCGGGGCGAGCTCCGAAAGGAAGACCGCGATGCCCAGCGCGATCGGGGTCGAGATTAGCAGGGCAAGGAGGGAGGAATAGAGGGTCCCCCAGATGAACGGAAGGGCCCCGAAGTCGCCGGAGACGGGATCCCAGACGCGCGTCTTCCAGAAAGAGAGCCCGAACTTCGCGATCGAGAGCCGGGAATTCTTGACGAGCTCGTACCCGATCGCCGCCACCAGCAGGAAGATCAGGAAAGCGAAGAGCCCCGTCCCGAGCCGGAACCACCGGTCGTCGGCGCTCCTGCGGGAGGACGGGGCCTTCGGCATGACGTTTCCCCCGGCCCTTCTAAAACTTGATCCTTTTCAGGGCCTCGGTTTCGAGGTTCACGACGTTGGGCGGCAACGGAGCATATCCGAGATCCTTGGCGTACTTCTGTCCGTCGGTCAGGGCCCACTTCATGAACTCGACCATCACCTTCGCCTTGGCCTTGTCCTTCGGAGTTTCGTAGAACAGCATCCAGGTGAACGAAGAGATCGGGTAGACCCCCTTGCCAGGGGCGTTCGTGATCGAGACTCGGAAGTCCTTCGGCATGGCAGCAGCCGCCGCGCCGGCCGCCGCCGTCACGGTGTCGATCGAGCACTTCACGAATTCGCCGTCCATGCTCTGCATCGTTCCGTAGTCGAGCTTGTTCTGGAGCGCGTAGATCAGCTCGACGTATCCGATGGCTCCGGGGGTCTGCTTGACCAGTCCGGAGACGCCCTCGTTGCCCTTCCCGCCCAGGCCGGCCGGCCAGTTGACCGACGTCGCGACGCCGACCTTCTGCCGGAACTCGGGCGAGACCTTCGAGAGGTAGTCCACGAAGATGTAGGTCGTGCCCGATCCGTCCGACCTGTGGACGACCGTGATGTCGGTCCCGGGCAGCTTGACGCCGGGATTGGGTCCGGCGATCGCCGGATCGTTCCACTTGTTGATTCTGCCGAGGATGATGTCCGCCAGCGCCTTCCCCGTGAACTTCAGCTCCACGTCCACTCCGGGGATGTTGTAGATCGGGACGACCCCGCCGAGCACCGTCGGCAGATGGAGGATCTTCCCGGGAGCCGCCGAGAGCTGTTCGTTCGTCATCGGGCCGTCGGACGCCCCGAAGAAGACGGTCTCGTTGGTGAGCTGCCGAATTCCGCCGCCGGAGCCGATCGACTGGTAGTTGATCTCGACGTCGGGGTGGAGCTTGTTGTACTCGGAGAACCACTTCGAATAGATCGGGTTGGGGAACGTCGCCCCCGCCCCGTTGATCTGCTGCTTCTGCGCCAGGGCCGGCGCGGCCGCCAGGACGGCCCCGAGAGCCAGTGGCGCGAGTCTGGTAAACCTCATCTTTCTAACCCTCCCCAGCGAAACATGAAGTTCGACGGTTAAGTCGGCGTGAACTTCGAGTTAATTAGAAATTGAAGAGCGTGTGGAGCGCGTAGATCTTCGTCTTGCCCGGGTCCGGCGTCGTGTTGGAGAACTTGACCTCGCTGTAGTCGAACATGAAGGAGACGGTCTTGCCACCCTCGAGCTTCGGCCAGTAGGCAAGGCCGGCGACCAGCCGCTTCTTTTTCGGGTCCGCCGAGTTGTCCTTATTGGTATTCAGCTCGTCGTAGCGGAAGAGCCCCTCGATTCCAATGGGAGTCCGCGGCGTCAGCCAGACCGAGAAGCCGTCGCGGTGCAGCGTCGTTGCCGTCGGCGTCGTCTGGTCCTTGGCGTCGAGCCATTCGAAGCCCGCATTGACCCAGGGATGCTCGTAGGTGACGTTCCCGAGATACCGCTCGCGTTTGGCGTCGGAGAAGTAGTGATCGCTGACGTACAACCCCGCCAGGCGCAGGCCCTTGATCTCGGCCACGTTCGGAGCGGGGCGGATCGAGGCGCGGATCTGGATCGACTTCTCGTTGTTGACGCCGTTCTGATCGTTCTGGCTCTGGTACCCGTCGCCGTTGTAAACGCCGACGTGGACGTCGCCGTAGTTTTCCGGAAACGCGTAGCGAACGGACGCGCCGTAGTCCGACGAAATCAGGAAGCCCTCGACGTCGGTGAAGGTCGCGCCCTGGAAGCGGTAGCGGTAGACGCTCTCGTCGTAGTCGATCCACGGCGTCTGCTGGAGCCCGAAGCGGAGCCACGACCCCTTCGTGGCGAAGTCGTCGAAGTTGACCTGCCCGTACCCGTACTTCAGACGGACGACCTGGTTTCCGTTCAGGCTGCTCGCCGAGTTGTTCTCCGCCTTGATGTCCGGGGTGATCCGGAATGAAAACCAGTGCGAGAGGCTCCCGGTCACGTTGATGTAGGCGCGCGTCAGGTTGAAGGAGTTTTTGTGAATGGTGTCCTTGGCGCCGTCCGTCACGGTCGGCGTGTCCTGGTAGGTCCAGTCGGCAAAGAGCGTGATCCCGAGGTTGATCTTCGGCGTGTCGTCGGGCGGGGTGTAACCCGAGGCGACCGTGACCTGCGCGCGAAGCTCTCCCGCGACGAAAACCATCGCGGCGGCGGCAGCGACCGCGATTCGAAGAAATCGATCCTTCATTGAGTCTCCTCCCTTCTTTTCGGTGCGGGACTTGTAAAGGGAGGCCGTCAACGAGAGAAGAACTTCCTGTAAATTCGGACTGAAGAGGGAAAGCCAGAGGGGACGCGCGCCTCAGGCGCCGGAGGATGCGTTGCGGAAGCGCTTCTCTCCGGCCTTCACCAGGCTCGCGGCGCGCCGTGGACCCGGCCGGCCAAGAACCACGAACCGCCGCCCGCGCTCCTCGTTGTACGAGACGAAGAAGTGCTCGATCTCGTTCACGAGCTTCCCGGGCAGGTCGCGGAGGGTCCTGGCGTCGCGGTAGAGGCGCGATTTCTCGGCGACGCCGATCAACCGGTCGTTACGGTCCGTCCGGCCTTCCTGCGTCTGCTTCGCTTCGAGGACGCCGATCGGCCGGACGAGAACGAGGCAGCCCGTGAACGTCGGGCTTTCGAGAAGGACCAGAACATCGAGCGGATCGCCGTCGTCCGCGAGCGTGCCGGGGATCGAACCGAAGTCGAACGGGAAGACCGCTCCCGGCGGCAGCACGTGGGAGATCGTGTAACAGCGCTTCGCCATGTCGAACTTGAATTTGATCGGACTCCCCTTCGCGGTGTCCACGACGACGTGGAGGAGCTCGGACTCCCGATCCCAGGCCGGCAGCTGGATTGGCGAGACTGGTTTTCCCGTCGATCCGCCTTTCACGACCGCCACGCGTCCCAGTATGTTCCGATCCGCTCCGAAAACGCGCGCGGTTTCTCTCCATAGATCCGGGCGCCGAGCGGGCGAGCGTCCGCCCGGAGGCGGGAGCGGCGGCGGTCGATCAGCTCGACGAGCCGGCCCACCCCGAGCGCCCCGCGGGTCAGCCTGGGCGAGCTCGTCAGGACTCGCCGCAGGTCGCCGAGGTCGTGGTCGTCGCCCAGGAGGTCCGTCAGCTCGTGAAGACTCTTCTCCACGTCCTTCAGAACCTCCGGCCAGACCGGCTCGAGCAGCTCGACGTGGTAGCGCAGGTCCTTGGCCCGTTTACGCCACTCGTGGAACGCCTCATCGGTGGCGGCCGCGTAGGCTTCGGCCAGGCGCTTCTTCCCCTGCCCGTAGATCCTCCCGAGACCCGGCTCGAGGACGCCGTAGTCCCCCTTCGACAGAGGCCAGGTCCGTACGCGGCGGCGAAGCACCCGGAGCTCCGTTGCGATCGCCCCGAGCTCGCGACCGCGCCGCAGCAGCGCCAGCGCCGCCTGCCGGCGCGCGACGAGCCTCCGGGAGAGAGGCCCGGTCCCGCGCGGCGGGAAGTCCTCCGGGAACGCTTCGCGCAGACGCCCGAGCACGCCGATGCGGACAGTGGCGTCGCGGGCGCGGGAGAGTCGGCGCCCGAGGTCGCGCACCGCGGTGTTCTCCCGGTCGAACGCCTCGTCCCCGAGCTCGCCCCTGACAAGCCGCAGGATGGCGCGGAGCTTCTTCAGCTCCTTTCGGACCTCGTGGACGGTCTCCTCGAAATCCGCCTTCCGGTCCCCGATCCGCTCGATCGCTCCGTCGATCAGCTCCCGCGCGACGCGCCGGACACCCGCGCTCGCACTCTCGTTTTTCCTCAGCCGGAAGCCCATCGACCCGACATCCTCATGAGAGGGTGCCTACAATAGTCCTGCCAGGACGATGAGCGCCCGCGATCATTCCTTCAGCGCCGTCGCGTTCGAGGAGAACTTCTCCATCAGGGAGCTGGCGGCAGCCCTCCCGGGAGGGCGCCTCGAGCCCCACTTCCTGGAGCGGGTGCTGCCCGAGAACGCCGCCGCGTTCTACTATCCGTTCGGCGCCGTCGTCTTTCTGGACGCGCCGCCCGGCGTCCGCGAGGAGGAGGACCGCCGGCTGCGCGCCGCCCGCCCCGGACTGACGAAGCAGGTCGTTCGGGAAGACTTCACCGTGCGCGAGGAGCCGGGCGAGACGACCCGGATCGTCGAAGGACGCCTGGTCGTGGACCGGCTCTCCGGCGACCGGGCTTCGCTGATCGCTCAGACGGTCGCGCAGAGCGCCGCGATGGAGTACTACGAGCGGATCGTCGACCGCCTCTTCGAACGAACCCGGCGGATCGTGGACCGGCTGGAATCCCGCGGCTCCGTTCCCCTCGGGACGCGCTCCTTGAACCAGTTCATCGGGCAGGCGATCGGAACCCGCAACGAGGTCCTCTCCATCCTCCACCTGCTGGACAAGCCGGACACAACCTGGGAGGACGCGGCGATCGACCGGATCTACAGCGACCTGCGCTCGGAGTTCGACCTCGAGGACCGATACTCCGCCCTCGAATCGAAGCTGCGCGCGATCCAGGAGACGCTGCAGCTCGTCCTGGACGTGGCCCGGGAGCGGCGCCTCTTCCTCCTCGAGATTTCGATCGTCGTTCTCATCCTCTTCGAGGTGGTCTGGAGCATCGTCGGGAGGCGGTAGGCGCTCCGCTTTGAGCGCGGCTGACGGGCGGGGAGTTTTCGGGAAGCGAGAAGAGCTAACGCGCAGGGGCCAGAGAGGCCGCGGCCTCGATGACCGCGTCCGGGATTCCGGACTTCGTCCAGTCGATGATTTCCTCGGCGGTCAACTTCCGCGAGACGCGCTGGCCCTTCACATATGCGAGGAGCACTTCCGGCGACACGCCCTCGCGTTTCATCTCGAGGACCTTCGCCTTCAGCTCCGGCGGGGCGACGGCGGAGGTCGGAGGGGCCTTCGGCTTGGGAGACCCGAGCGGGATCGAGATCCCGCCGGACTGCTCCGCCGGTTTCAACTCGGCCAGGCCCTTTTGCGCCTGCGCGTCGCACGCATACTCCTCGAAGGAGACCCGGAACCAGCTCTTGCTCGTGGCGAGGCACCCCGGGGACGTGTCGCCCGAGGGGCACTCGAGGTTGGGACGGGTGACGGTCCTCTCGGAAAGCACGAGAAGGACGTTCCCCCCCTTCTCCGCCGTCTCCCGGCGCTGCCGCTTGTACGGATCGTCAATCGCCCGCTCGCTCTCCATCTGATCGACCGGCCCCGAGCTGCCCAGGAGCCGGCACCCGTCGGGCAGTCGCCGCTCTCCCGGCGTCAGCCTGGCGTCGGCCTCGTAGACCGACACGGCGGGGCCCCCTTTGCCGGAGCTCGCGCAGGCGGCGGCAAGCGCCGCCGCGAAGACAAGCGGAAGACGCACGAACCTCAACCTCTTCATTCGGGATTCTCGGCCAGCCGCCGGGAACGCGTCAGGAGCCGGCCCGGGGCGGCCGGCGGTACGAGCGGAGCGCGTTGGTCCGGCTCTGCGCGTGAAGCAAGTCTCGCTGTTCGATCCAGAGCCTGCGAGCCTCGGAGGCCGAACTGACGCCCGACAGGCGGAGCGCCTTCATGTCCGCCGCCTTCACTTCGGCTGCGCGCGCCGCCGGTGAGAAGACGACGTGGACCGGGAGCGTCGCGCCGCCGATCGGGTGCAGGAACCAGAACCGCTCCACGTCCGGCTCCGCCCTCAGCTCTCGGGAAAATCCCTGGAGCGGCACGGAGCCCTCCGGCGTCAGAACCGCCTGGAGGCCCCAGCCCTCGCCCGAACGCGCGTAGGCCGCGCGGCGCCCGCACGAGCATCGTGCCTCGCGATGCCCCCCGCCTCGGGCAGTCTCGAGGGACAGAAAACGCCGCCCGCACAAACAGACATCCGTCGAATTCCCTACCCATCTCAACATCCCGCCAAACTTATCAGACGCAAATGAAGCCGGTGTGAAGGATGGTTCGTCGCTCTCACGCGTGGACCCACCGAAGATCTCAACGAACCTTTTACGCTCGATTGACACGCGGTTCCTCCCGACTTCTCCGATCGAGTCCAAACTCCCTCTCCTGCGAAAGAGACCTCGAAATGAGTCGACTTTGGATCACGGCTGTCTCCGCGCGAGGCTTCGCGTTACCCAACCTTCCGGCGGCGGGCCGGTCGCCCGCCGCCCTTTTTTGATCTCCTGATCGTGCCGCGGCCTTACCGGCATCCCGCCTCGAGGCTCTGGGCAATCGTACTGGCCGGGGGCCAGGGGGTACGCCTCCGGCCGCTCGTGCGGCTGCTCTACGGAGACGACCGCCCGAAACAGTACGCGAGCCTGACGGGCCCCAAGTCTCTCCTGGTCGATACCCTCGAGCGGGCCGCTCTCGGGCTGCCGCCGGAGAGAACGATCGTCGTGACCTCCCGTGGACAGGAGCGATACGTGTCCCAAGACCTCGAGCGCTGGCCGCAGGCCACCCTGCTGGTCCAGCCCCGAGACCTGGGAACGGCGGCCGGAATCCTCCTGCCCGCGCTCTGGGCGCTTTCGCGCGACCCCGAGGCCCTCCTGGTGGTTCTTCCCTCGGATCACCTTATCGGAGACGGAAGCCTCTTCATGGACCACGTGCTGGAGCTCGCGCCCCAGGCCGAGCGGCAGCCCCGGCGAATCATCCTGGTCGGAGCTCAGCCGACCGAGGCTGAGACCGAGTACGGCTGGATTGAGCCCGGCGACCACTCTCGGCCGGTGGGGATGACTTCCGCGGGCCCAGTCTTTCCAGTCGGTCGCTTTCGGGAAAAGCCCTCTCCCGAGGAGGCGCGTGCGTGCCTGGAGAAGGGCGCCCTCTGGAACACCTTCGTCATGGTGGCGAGGGCCTCGACGTTTTCGGAAGCCGGAAGGCTCGCTCTGCCGCAGCTCCACGCCCTGCTTCGGTCCGCGGCGGCTTCGGCGGCCGAGCCTGAGGGAGCCGACGCCCTGGAGCACGCCTACCGCTCGGCGGAGCGGGCCAATTTCTCGCGCTCCGTGCTCCAGACTTATCCGTCCCTCCTGGCCGTCTCCCGAATGCCGTCGCTCCGCTGGAGCGACCTCGGCACGCCCGAGCGGGTCTTTCGCTCCCTGCGCCTTATGGGAGTCAACCTGCCGTGGCTGACGACTTCGCAGGCCCTCCGTCAGCGAGGTCCCCGGTCTTAACGCCACCTTTACGCACACTTCATGCGCGATGCTCCCGCGGTCTGCTGCGATAAGGTCTTCCAGTCGGACGGAAAGGGGGGCCTGCTTGGAATTGACCTACGAGGATCTGGAAGACGGTGTGCGATGCGTCCGCCTGGCCGGGAGAATGGACGTGGACGGGGCGCGTGAGATCGACCTGAAGTTCACCACGCTCACGGCGACGAGGCAGGCTTACGTCATCATCGACCTCGCGCTGGTGGACTTCCTCTCCTCGCTGGGCCTCGGGACGCTGGTCCGCAGCGCCAAGGCCCAGCTGGCGCGCCAGGGCAAGGTCGTCCTTTTCTCACCGCAGCCCAATGTCGCCAAGGTCCTGGAGATGACCCAGATCGACCAGATCGTCCCCGTCGTCTACGACTTCGACGAGGCCCGGCGAACCGTGGCGCCTTCGCCTCCATCGCCACAGTGACGGACGCCGCGGGAATCGCCCCGGAGGACGCAGCGATGGCCGGCGCCCAGGGTTCGGTTCGCGCGAGCCGCACGTTCCGCAACGATGACGCGGAGTTGCGCCCTCTCTCGGAGTGGTTCCAGGCCTTCGCGAAGGAGAGCGGGATCTCCGAATCCCGCGCGCTCGACTTCGAGCTTTGCTTGAACGAGCTGGTGACCAACGTCATCCATTACGCCTACTCCGACCGCGGGCGGCACGAGATCCGCGTTTCCCTCGAGCACGATGACGATCGGGTGCGGGCGACGATCGAAGACGACGGGCGGCCATTCAACCCTCTCGAAAAGGAACCGCCTTCCATCCCGGGCTCCCTCGACGAAGCCGGCATCGGCGGTTGGGGCATTCCGATCGTGCGGGCGTTCACCGACGAGCTGTCCTACGAGCGCGAGAACGGCCGCAACCGACTCACGTTCGTCTTTCGCAGAGATTCGCGCCCGGAGTAAATTCACGCGCCTCTCATTCCCGCTTCAACCGGGAGCGTCATCGTCGAGGACTCTTTGCGGGAGACCCCATGAGAATCGCGAGCCAGGAGAACCCCCGGGAGCGCTCCGAGGAGCGGCGACTCGCAGCCTGCGTGAGAGCGTGCGAGGGAATTCCCACGGAGCTGCTCGAGGGAGGCATCATCCTGAGGTTGATCGCGGCGTGCGTCCACGTCTCGGACTCGCGCATCCGCGAGGTCCTGGAAGAGCTCGTCGTCCATCGGCTCCGTCGGGAGGACTTCGCGGCGGGAGCCAGGGCTTCCAGAGCGCCGAGAGAACTCCCTTAAAGATCTGAAGAATAGAGGCTTAAAGATGCCTGATGGGTCCTCCCGGTCCGGATGATAGTCTGGTGCACCTTTGTCATGACCGAAGCCCTTCCCGTCGGCTCGACGCCTCCCGAGGACGAATTCAAGGACCGCTCGCTCTACTTCAATCGCGAGGTCTCCTGGCTCGCCTTCAACCGCAGAGTGCTCGAAGAGGCGCAGGACACGGGCTGGCCGCTATTGGAGAGGCTGAAGTTCCTCTGCATCTTTCACTCGAACTTGGATGAGTTCTTCATGATCCGCGTCTCGGGGCTGCACGACCAGCTCGAAGCCTCGGTGACCCAGCGGAGCGCGGACGGCCTCTCCCCGACGGAGCAGCTCAAGGCAATCGGCGAGATCGTCCGGCGCGACGTCGCGCTCGCCGACAAGACGATGAACGACGACATCCTGCCGAAGCTCGCCGAGAAGGGCATCCGGATCCTGCGGTGGGATGCCATCGACGCCGACCGGCGCAAGGAGCTGACGGCCTACTTCGAGAACGTCGTCTTCGCGGTGCTGACGCCTCTGGCGTTCGATCCCGCGCATCCCTTCCCGTTCCTGTCGAACCTCTCCCTCTCGCTCGCCGTCGAGCTCACGGACAAGGACGGGGGCCGTGTGCGGTTCGCCCGCGTCAAGGTCCCCCCGTCGCTGCCGCGCCTGGTCCCCGTGCCGCCGGAAGGGGCGGGCTCGGGAGACTTCATCCTGCTGGAAAACCTCGTCGAAGCCCACCTGACGCACCTGTTCCCCGGAATGAAGATCCGGGGCGCCTCTTCCTTCCGGGTCACGCGCGACGCCGACATGGAGATCCGCGAAGACGAGGCGGCCGACCTGCTCCGCACGGTCGCGGAGAACGTGCGCAAGCGCCGGTTCGGCGCGGCCATTCACCTGGAAGTGGACCGGCGCTCCCCGCCCGCCGTTCGGGAACTTCTGCGGCAGCACCTCGAACTCGACCAGGAGGACGTCTACGAGGTGGGCGATCCCCTCGGCGTCTCGGACCTCCTCGCGCTCGGCCGCCTGGACCGCCCCGAGCAGAAAGATGTTCCGTTCCTGCAATCCTCCCTGCGCCTCTTCTCCAAGACCGGCTCGGTCTTCGACGAGATCCGGAAGGGAGATGTCCTCCTCCACCATCCCTACGACTCATTCGACCCGGTCGTGCGGTTCCTCGAGGATGCCGCGTCGGATCCCGACGTCGTCGCGATCAAGATGACGCTCTACCGGACGGGGACGGACTCCCCGATCGTCGCGGCGCTGGCCCGGGCGGCGGAGAACGGAAAGCAGGTCGCGGTCTTGGTCGAGCTGCAGGCCCGCTTCGACGAGGAGAAGAACATCCAGTGGGCGCAGTCGCTCGAGCGCTCCGGGGTCCACGTCGCCTACGGCGTCGAGGGACTGAAGACCCACGCGAAGATCGCGCTCGTCGTGCGGCGGGAAGGCAACGGCATGCGCCGCTACGTCCACTTCGGAACGGGCAACTACAACCGGGTCACGGCGAAGATCTACACGGACCTCGGCCTATTCACCGCGCGGCCGGAGTTCGGGCACGACGCCTCGGAGCTCTTCAACTACCTGACCGGTTTCTCGCGGCGCACGCGCTACAAGCGGCTCTCGGTCGCCCCCTTCAACCTCCACGAGAAGGTGCTCCAATTGATCGGGCGCGAGGCCGAGAAGGCGCGCCAGGGGAAGCCGGCGTCGATCCTCGCGAAGGTCAACTCCATCGTGGACGCCCAGATCATCCGCGCGCTCTACCGGGCCTCGGGAGCGGGAGTCCCGATCACGCTCGCGGTCCGGGGGATCTGCTGCCTGCGGCCGGGAGTTCCCGGCGTTTCCAGCCGGATCTCGGTGTCCTCCGTCGTGGGCCGCTTCCTCGAGCACAGCCGCTGCTTCTCCTTCGGACTGGGCGAGGAGGAGGAGATCTACATCTCGAGCGCCGACTGGATGCCGAGGAACTTTTACCGGCGCGTCGAGCTGATGGTTCCCGTGCTCGACGAGAAGGCGAAGGAGAAGATCCGCCAGGAGGTCTTCGAGCCAATCTTGAAGGACAACTCACGCGCCCGCGACCTGACGAAGGACGGCGAATACGTCCGCCGCGTCCCGCCCTCGGGCGAGGCGGCGTACGACGCCCAGCAGGCTCTCCTCGACCGCCTGGCCCGCCGCGGCCTCCACGCCGTGCCCATCGAGTCGCGCCGGGAGACCTTCCTTACTTAGCCTGTCTCCGCCGCCTGGTGCGGCAGTCCCGACACCCGGCCTTCTCCGGGCGCCCGAACGATCCGGGTTTCGGGACCCACCAGGAGACTCCGCCCCCGCCAGGACGTGCGCTGGCCGAAGAGGCCTGCCCAGAAGAGCGCGGCTACGGCGAGATCCCGCACGGGAGCGAGGAGCAGGTCGGAAGGACGGAAACTTCCAGACCGCTCGGCCAACGCCGCTTCGAGTCCGATGCGAAACAGGTAAAGCGAGCAGGCGTCGGCGATCGCCGCCGCGCTCCCGCCCGAGGCGGCCAGCGCCGCCACGAAAAACGGTAGAGGGCTCGCCAGCAGCTCCGCGGCGTAGGAGACTCTTCCGAGGCGCTTGCGGAGGATCGCCCAGCGCCTTTGCCGGCTCCACGCGGCGGAGAGAGAGCGCGAGACCTCGGCCGTCTCGATCTCGTCGCCGGAGAGGACGACCCGGAAGCCCGCCTCCGAGACCAGCTTCCCGAGCAGGAAGTCCTCGGCGAGATGATCGCGCAGCGCCTCGATCCCGCCGATCGCGTTCAGCGCCTCGCGCGAGACCAGGATGGACTTGCCGACGACGCACGGAACGCCGAAGAGCCCGGCCAGAGCCGCCGTCCCCGCCCGCAGCGCGCCGTTCAAGTGCAGCGACTCGATGCGAGAGCCGAGCGTCCGAGCGCCGCTCGCCCGGAAGAGGTGCGAAACGAGCCCGACCCGGCGGTCGAAGAAGAACGAGACGGCCCTCCCGAGGAACTCCGGGTGGACACGAACGTTTCCGTCGGCCATGAGGATGTAGCGGCAGCGGACGTACTTCAGCGCCGCGGAGAGCCGGTTGACCTTCGAGTTTCCTCCGGGCTCGCGGGCGTCCACGACGAATACGCTCGGGACGCCCGGGTGGCGGTCGGCGACCCTCCTCGCCACCGCGAAGGCCGGGTCGGAGCGGCGAGCGAAGGAGAAGACGACCTCGTAGCCCGGGTAGTCGAGCGCGAAGAAGGACTCGAGGTTCTCTTCGAGGTTGTCGTCGAGGCCCGACAGCGGCTTGACGATCGAGACCGGGGGAAAGAAACCGGGAACCCGCGCGCCCCGCCGCCGCCGCGAGCGGGCGAGCGACACCGCTCCCGCCGCGTAGACCGCCACGGATAGCGCGAGGACCAGGAGCCAGAACGTGGCCGCCGTCATGCCGTCGCCTCCGCGGCCTCCGGAGTTAGCCTCAGGACCCCGATCCCGGCGGGCCTCCGCAGGGCGTCGAGAATCGAGGCGACGGTCTTCTCCGCCTTCAGGAGCGTCTTCCAGGCGAAGAGATGCTCGGGGCGGTGGAAGTCGCTGTTGGCGATGTGGGGCAGCTTTTCCCGCGAGACGACCGGGAAGAGGTCCCACCGGCAGCCGACCTCCCACAGATCCACCAGCGGCGCGACGACTTTTCGACGGTTCCAGAGGTAGTAGGTGTTGGCGTAGAACTCGCTCATCTCGTGCGGGTGACAGGCGACCGAGACCGCGCCGCGCGCCCGGATCTCCCGGAGCAGCTCGAGCGGGTCGCCGTCGGCCGGCAGGAAGTCGTTCAGCCCCAATGCGAGGATGTGGACGGAGGTGTCGCGGTTGATGGTGTTGCGGGTCATTTCCGCGCCCGGAAGAACCAGCATTCCGTAGGTCCTCCAGGCTCGATCGGCTTCCCTCTGGATCTCCTCGAAGTAGCGCTTCCAGGTCTCCGGGTTCAGGGAATGCCGAATCGCGTGTGCGATCCTTCCCAGGCCGTTATCACGGTTGACGATATGGTCGGTGATCGCGATGACGTCGTGGCCGCTTCTGCCAAACAGGTCCACGACCTCCGGCAGCGGCAGCGAGCCGTCCGAATACGCCGTGTGAACATGAAAGTCGCAAAGCAGCATCTCTGTCCTCCCGAAAAATTGTCGGCGGAGGACCAGAAATCCCTTCGTGTATTCGGGAAAAGGTCAAGAAAAACTTATGTTAAGCTGGTTTGAAGCTGGAGCGACCCACCGAAAGGCAGGACGCCGAACTGGGATTCCTGGACGTTTCTTGACCTTCGCGCTTCCTCCAGCGCTCGGAGGGGCTCGTCGATTCCCTCGGTCGTCAGGCGGAAGGTGCCGAAGTGCATACCAACGGACCGCGCGGCCTCGAGATCTAGGTGCGCCTGGACCGCCTCGGCCGGGTTCATGTGGACGACCCGCATGAACCAGCGCGGCTCGTAGGCCCCGACTGGCAGGAGAGCAAGATCGAGAGGCCCCAACCGCGCCCGGATCTCCGAGAAGAAGGGTCCGTACGCCGTGTCGCCGGCGAAGAAGATCCGCCGGCCGCCGGCCTGAAAGACGAATCCGCCCCACAGCGCCCGGTCGCGATCGTGGGGACCCCTCGCCGAGGCGTGCTGGGCCGGCGTCAGAGCTACCGGCATCGGGGCGGTCTTCGCCTCCTGCCACCAGTCCAGCTCCTCGACCCGGCGAATCCCGCAGGAGCGCACCAGCGCGCCGTTGCCCAGGGGGACGACGACGACCGGGTCGAACCGCTTCGCGAGGTTTCCGAGAGTCGTGACGTCGCAGTGGTCGTAGTGGTTGTGGCTGACGAGGACCGCCGAGATCGGCGGGAGGTCCTCGAATCGAACCGCGGGCCGGCGGACGCGCCGGGGACCGAGGCGGTCGAACGGGCCCGCGCGCTCCGAGTACACGGGATCCGTCAGGATGTTGCCCGCCGCCGTCTGGATCAGGAAGGTCGCATGGCCGATGAACGTGACGACGGCCGCCGCGTCCTCCAGCGCCGGCGGCCGCTGAGTCTCCACTTCGACGCGGGAAGGCCACGGCGTCCGCGGCTCGCGGAGCAGGCGCGGCACCGCCGACCAGGACGGGACCTTCTCCCCCGAAGGATTGAAGAACCGCGTCCCGTCGAAGTGATCGCTCCGCTGCGCCGTCATCCCGGCTTCCCGGCGTTTCCGATCATCGCTCCCGCCGTGCCGGCGGCGAGCAGGGCCAGAACGGCGGAGAGAACGGCGATCCGGCGAAAGCCCGCGACGAACGACTCGACGACCGCGCGCCGGACGCGATTGCGTTCGGCTTCCCCAAGGTCGCTCGGCGCCGGCGCAGCGGCCAGTCGAGAGGCCTGGCTGCGCATCTCCTGGCGAGCGGACTCCGGGATCGCAGCCTCCGCCATCTTCCCCTCGAGCCGCCGCTCGAAGACCGACAGCATGACCGCCGAGAAGACGGCCACCGCGATCAGGCCCGCCACCCGCGAGACCGCGTTGTTGATCCCGGAGGCGGCGCCCGCATGCTCGTCCGGCACGGAGGTCATCACCGTCGTCGTCAGCGGCGCGACGCTCATCGCCATTCCGAAGCCGAGCACGATGGTGGCCGGAAAGAAGGTCGTCCAGTAGGGGCTGCCGGCGCCGGGCAGCACGAAGAGCGCGAACCCGGCGGCCGCGATCGAGCAGCCCAGGATCAGGGGACGCCTCGGGCCCATACGGTCGTAGAGGCCGCCCGACCAGCTTGAGAGGAGGAACATCAGGACGATAAACGGCAGCAGCGAGGCGCCCGCAGCGGCAGCCGAGTAACCCTGCACCTGGATCAGGTCGAGGGGGAGAAACACCAGGAGCCCCGAGAGCGCGCCGTAGAGGAAGAGCGTCAGGATGTTGGCGCCGGTGAAGTCGCGCGACCGGAAGAGGTCGAGCCGCAGCATCGGCTCAGCGGACCGCCGTTCGACGGCGAGGAAGGAGGCGAGCGAGACGACGCCGAGCCCGAAGGCGATCAGTACTCGCGAGTCTCTCCAGCCGCGGTTCGCCGCCTCGAGCAGCGCATAGACCACGCCTCCCAGGCCGGCCGTGACGAGGAAGGCTCCCGGCCAGTCGAGCGCGGCGCCGGCCGTCTCCCCGCGACTCTCCGGCACGCGCCACAGCGAGATGGCCACGACGGCACACGCGATCGGAAGGTTGACCAGGAAGCCCCACCGCCAGGAGAGGTGATCGATCAGCCAGCCGCCCAGCACGGGCCCGATCGCCGCGGTGATCGAGGAGAAGCCGGACCAGGTCCCGATGGCCCGGCCCCGGTCGGACTCTCCGAACGAGGCCGCGAGGATCGCCAGGCTCCCCGGCACGAGGAGCGCTCCGCCGACTCCCTGGACCAGGCGAAAGGCGATGAGCATTCGAACGCTCGACGCGAGAGCGCACCCCAGGGACGCAAGGGCGAAGACGGCGGTCCCCACGAGAAAAACGCGGCGTCGCCCGAACCGGTCGCCCAGCGATCCCCCCGTCAGGAGCAGGGACGCTAGCAGCAGCGTGTAGGCCTCGATGACCCACTGCACGTCGACCAGGGTCGCCTCAAAGTCGGCCTGGAGTGCCGGCAGGGCGACCGTGACGATGGTCCCGTCGATGAACGCCATGCTCGACCCGAGGATCGTGGCCGCGAGAATCCAGCGAGCGGCCTCGGGCGAGCCGGGGCGCGCGGCCTTCCTCCGGAGAAGAAAACCGGCGTCGCGGTGGGGCTGGAAGACGGCGGGCATTTCGGCTCCTGCAATTCCCGCCGAGATGCTATCGGAGGGATCCCGTCGTCAGAACACCGCGATCGCCTCGACGGTGAGGACAGTCCCGGGATCCGAGGATCTCTCGATCACGCGGCCGAACACCCGCGGGACCGCCGGCGCCACGGGAAGGGCGATTCCCGCCGGGACGAGAACACGGACCCGGAGGGGCGGGCCCCGGCGCCTCTTGAGCTTTCCCGGATAGGCGGCGAAATTCTCGCCCGGCTCCTGTTTGGAGAGGCCAGTCGCGAGCAGGACGAACTCCGGCGGGTTCGAGAGCGCGGCGGCGGCGTCCCGTTCCGCGGCTTCGCGGATCCCGGCGATCGCGGCCTCCTCCGACCGGCGGTCGAGCTCCACCGATGCCCGGACACCGTCTCGGACCGCCTGGGCCATTTGCGCCACGCGCGCCTCGAGCGCCGGGCGGGCTCTCTCGACCACCATGTCCTCCTCGTCCCGAAGGATGACTGCCCGGCCGGTCCGAAGCATGGACTGGACGACCTCGAAGACGGGGTCTTGAGTCGAAGGGGTCCGAGGCCCGGCCGCCGCGAGGAGACGATCGACTCGGGCCGAATCCACGAAGTAGTACGAAGCCGGCCTCTCGAGCGACACGAGACCGGCATTCAGGATTCGAGGGCCCAGAAACGCGACGGCTTCGGCCACCTTCTGGGTCAGGCCGAGGGCCAGGGGCTCGTGCCCGCTCAAGTAGAAGAGAAACCCCAGAAACCCGGCCAGGGTCAGCACGGGAATCGCCGCCATCCAGAGAAAGAGGTACCGCCATTGCGGATAGACGAGACCGGCGGCATACGCGGCCCCCGCGATCCCAAGGAGCGCCGCCGCGGCGAGAACGGTGCAGCCGAAACGGGAACGAGGCATTGCTTCTACGCGCCTTCCCGGCCGCCGCTCCCCATCTCAAGCCAGTCCAGCTCTTCCTCGATCCGGTGGAAGGCGTCGTCGCCGATCTCGTCCCTCGTCCTCATGTCGATCGCGACCCGCCTCGCGGCGGCGAGGGCCCGGCCGTGACGGTCGGCATGCGACGAGTCCCGCTCCTCCGGCGCGGCGGAGCCGCCCTCGGGAGACAGGTGCGCGGCGAGCTCGTGGCGCACGGCTTGCGCGGACGGCGAGTCCTCGCCGTCGAGCGTGGCGAGGGCGGCCTCGAGCACGCGGGCCCGAGCCTGGGCGACCTCGCGGCCCACGGGGTCGTCGTCCCGCAGGTCGAGCAGCCGCAACAGGGGCTTGAGCGTCAGGCCCTGGACGACGAGCGTTCCGAGCACGACCGAGAAGGCCGTCACGACGATCAGGTCCCGGAACGGGAACCCGCCTCCGTTCACGTCCCCGGGCAGCGCGAGCGCCGCCGCGAGCGTCACGATTCCACGCATTCCAGCCCAGGAGATCGCGATCCCGCTACCGACTGTCGGCGGGCCGATCGGGCGCCGCGGATGAAACCCGTGCCCGCGAATCCACCCCCGGGCGGTGGTGTTGTGGACCATCACCCAGAGGATCCGCACGAGGATCACGGTCAGCAGGACGGAGCCCGCAACTTCCAGGTAGCGAGTGCGCGCGGACGGGTCGAGAGCCGAAAGAATCGGCCGGATCTGCAGCCCGATGAAGACGAAGGCGAGCACGTTCAGGACGAAGACGGCCGTCTCCCAGACCGCGTACGACGGGATCCGGATCCTCGCGGGAGTACGCTCCGGGGCGCGCCGGGCGACGCTGATCGCGTAGCAGACCATCGTCAGGATGCTCGAGAGACCGATCCGGTCCGCCAGGATCCACACGCCGAAGGTGGACACGAACTGGATGATGATCGCCGTTGGGACATCCCGAACCCTCTCGATCAGGGGGAGCGCGATCCTCGCGAGGAGCAGCCCGGCGAGGACGCTGCCTGCCACGACCACGAGGATCGTCGGACCCACGGCCCGGACCGAGAACGCGCTCATCGCGACGGCGCCAACCGCCAGGCGATAGATGAGGAGGGCCGTCGCGTCGTTCAAGAGGCTCTCCCCTTCCAGGATCGTCAGGATCCGGTGGGGCGGCTTCAGCTGCCGCAGCACCGCCATCGCCGCCGCCGCGTCCGGAGGCGAAACAATGGCGCCGAGCGCGATCGCCGCGGCCCAGGGCATCGCCGGCACGAGAGCGCGCGCGACGTACGCCACCGCGGCGGTGGTCAGGACCACGCTGACCACGGCCAGGCTGGCGACGGCGACCCAGTTGTCCTTCAGGTCGCGCGGGGAAGCGTCGTACGCGGCGTCCAGCAGCACCGGCGCGACGAAGAGGGCGAGGGCCATCCCGGGATCAATCGAGAACCTCGGCGTCCCCGGCACGAAGGCCAGGACGGCCCCGACGAGCGCGAGGAACGCCGGATACGGCGCCCCGATCCTCCGCGCCAGCGCGGCCAGGAGGACCGCCACGAGGAGGACTCCGAGGAGCCCTTCGAACCCGCCCATCCCGTGGGATTGTGCAGGATTCTCAGGAATGCGGCGCTAGAGAAACTTGAGCAGCGCCTCCATCGTCTCTTTCGGGTTCTCCTCGAGGATCCAATGGCCCGCGTTTTTCACCACGACGACGGTCGCATCCGTCGCGACCAGCTTCGCCTGAGCCCCGAGCGCCGCGCCGTTGGCTTTCTCGCCGCCGATCGCCAGGACCGGCATCGTGAGTCTCGTCTTCGAGAGCTCGGCAAAATCCGCCGCCGCTTTCGGAAACGAGACGAAGTAGGCCCAGCCCGCGCGCATCCGTCCGGGCCGGGAATAGGCGGCGGTGTAGGCTTTCCGGTCCGCTTCGGGAATCGAGCGGGTCTTGTCCGCGGCGAAGTCGTTCCAGAAGTGCTCGAAGTACGTCCTCTCCCGGCCTTCGACGAGCTTCTCGGGCGTCGGGCCGTTGAAGCGGAAGTGCCAGATCCCGGGGTTGTTGTAGATCGGCTCCCATCCCGGGACCCCCGGCAGGAAGGCGTCCATGAGCACGAGTTTTTCGGTCTCCGAAGGATACTGGGCGGCATACGCGTAGGCGACCATCAGGCCAATGTCGTGGCCGACGACGCGCGCCTTCTCGATTCCGAGTTTGCGGACCAGCTCGTGAATCCGCGTGGCGGCGCTCTTCATATCCAGACCGTCGGCCGGGATCGCCGAATCGCCGATGCCGGGCAGATCGGGCGCGACCACGAGGGAATTCGCGGCAAGCTTCGGGATTAGCGGCCTCCACATGCGCGAGGTCTCCGCGTATCCGTGGATCAGAAGCACCGCGGGACCGCGGCCGGCTGTGAGGTAGTGCAGCTGCACACCTTCGACCTCAGCGGTCCGCGACTGGATCACGGTCTCCGCGCCCGGAGGAGAAGGGGACATCAGAATGAGCGCGAGGAAAGCTTTGGCGATCATGACTCCCTCCGATCCGCTGAGAGCGGCTTGTTCGTGAACCGCGAAAGGAACTCCAAGAAAGACTTCAAAAACGTTGAGAGGTTGTCGCGTACCGCCGAGTCCGTGAGGTTCCCGCTCGCGTCGAACTTCTCGCCGGAACCGCTTGCGCTTCCACGTCGGCGTTGTAGAGACGAATCGAGGCCAGGTCGTGGATCGTGACTTGGAGGGCGCGCGGGACCAGCTCGGTGGCGGCGCGGGGGAGCGCTCGGTTGTAAGAGCCCGCTCGAAGGCTGCCGGCTAGACCGACGACCTCCAACACCGTGGCCACCGGCTCGTTACCCATCGAGTTCGGCACACATGATATGAGGAACGGCGATGTTCGCCCGGGCGCTGCTGTCCGGCCTTCACGTCCTCGCTCTCGCCATCGGGTTGGGCGCGGTGTTCGCCCGCGGGCTCCGGCTCCGGAACCTTCGCCGCGATCCGGCGGACGGCGGAGCGCTCGGAAGGCTGCTGACGGCGGATGGCCTCTGGGGCTTCGCGGCACTGCTCTGGATCGTCACGGGTCTGGCGCGGGCCTTCGGCCGCGTGGAGAAGCAGCCGGACTACTACCTGCGCAACGGCTACTTCTGGGTGAAGATGGGTCTCTTCGCTCTCGTCCTGGCGCTGGAGATCCTGCCGATGGCGACCTTCATGCGCTGGCGCGTGGCGAGAGGGCGGGGAACCCCTGCACCGGCCGGGGAGAATCTCTCCACCCTGATCACGATCAACGACGCCGAAGTCGCGATCGTCGTCGCCATCCCCTTCGTCGCCGCCCTCATGGCCCGCGGCGCCTGGCTCTTCTAGCCGGACTCGGCAGAAACGCCCGAGGCCTTCCGCTCGTATTTGCGGCGGAGAGGCGCTTATGTCCGGCACGGTTTGTGCTCACCTGGAAGCGGTCAAGACCGTCCGAGGTCCTGCGAGGTTCGAGTGTGAGGACTGTTTGAAGATCGGCGCCGAATGGGTTCACCTGCGGGTCTGCCAGAAGTGCGGTGCCACACGGTGCTGCGACGACTCGCCCAACCGCCACGCCACGGAGCACGCGAAAGGAACGGGTCATCCGGTGATAGCGTCGGCGGAGCCGGGCGAGCGCTGGCTCTACTGCTACCCGCACGACTTGGTCCGCGAGTACTGACCCCACTCCCTCCCGCCCGCACGCCGCGGCCGCGCGAGTCCGGAGCAAGAAGAATCACGTAGCCGAAAAAGGAGGCAAACGATGAAGAGATCCAAGAATTCGATGGCCGTCGCCGACCGGGCGAGGCCTCTCGATCGCCAGAAGGCGCACGAGATCCAGGCCTTCGGCCGGGTGACGCACCTTTCAATCGCGCTGTCGGAGAACATCGCCGCCCAGAGCGTCGAGAACCTGAACCAGGTCCTTGCGGACACGATGACCCTGCGCGACCTCTACAAGAAGCACCACTGGCAGGTGACGGGGCCGACCTTCTACCAGCTCCACCTCCTCTTCGACAAGCACTACGAAGAGCAGAACGAGCTGGTGGACATGATCGCCGAGCGGATCCAATCGCTCGGTGGGATCAGCCTGGCGGTGGCGCCGGACGTCGCCGAGACGACGCTCATCCCGCGGCCGCCGAAGGGACGCGAGGAGGCGCCGGTCCAGATTTCCCGGCTCCTTCACGCCCACGAGATCATCCTGGAGGAGGCACGCTCCATGGCCCGGCAGTCGGCCGACGCGGGAGACGATGGGACCAACGACCTCCTCATCTCCGACGTGATCCGCACCAACGAGAAGCAGGTCTGGTTCGTCTCCGAGCATCTCGTGGATGTCCCACTCGTCAGGGCGGAATGAGGATCGCCATGGCCAGGAAACGAACGGATCGTCTCGACGAAGACGCGAACCGCGGCCTGGGTCCCGACGCCGCCGGGCAGTCCGGCGACATCGAGGGGCTTTCCCGGGACGAGGTGGCCGACTCCGAGAGCGTCGAGGAACTGATCGAGGAAGGGCAGGCCTTCGAGGCCGGCGTCGTCAGCGGAGTCGAGAACGCCCCCAACGCCGACGAGGGTGGCGTCAGGACCCGCCAGGTCCCCGAAGACGACGTCCCGCAGGAGTACCTGGACAAAGATTAGTATCGGCGTCGCAGTGAATGCGAGTCGTGCCCTGATCCTGGCGATGGCGGGTCTCGTGTCGGCGGCTTCGGGATCGCCGGGCGCGGAGACTTGCTCCGAGCACCTCTTCGTCATCGAGCGGAGCAAGAACTCCAACATCGTCGCCTACGACGCGAACCGCAATTCGAGCGGCGAGTGGAACAGCTCCGAGCCCGTGATCGCCTACTGGCTCCTGAACGGGGACAAAAACAAGCGAGAGGAGCTGAACCGGGTGGAGCGGGAACGCGCCTACGGAGTGGAAGCCAAGCCCGGCGACAGCGCCGGGACCTACTTCCTCGTCTTCAAGGCGACCCGAAAGCGCCGCCAAACCATCCGCATGCTCAACGGCTGCCCCGTCGCGACCGGCTCGATCAAGGGCCATGACGCCATCCTCCGGAAGATCTTCGTGAAATCGAAGGAAGGCTTGCGGCCCAGCGTCGAGTACGTCGAGATCTTCGGCGAGGACCTGGCGACAGGCCGACCTCTTTACGAGAAGTTCGTTCCGTAGAAGCGCTTTCGAGCCGTCATCGGCCGACCTTCCGAATCTCCCGGTAACGGAAGCAGTCGACGAGGTGGTCATTGACCATCCCGACCGCCTGCATGTGCGCGTAAATGATGGTCGAGCCGACGAAACGAAATCCTCGCTGCTTCAGGTCCTTGCTGAAAGCGTCGGACTCCGGTGAAGTCGGGGGGATCTTCCCCGTCGATTCCCATCGATTGAGCTTCGGCCGCCCGCCGACGAACCGCCAGCAGTAGGCGTCGAAACTTCCAAACTCCTTCTGAACCGCCAGGAACGCCCTGGCGTTGCGGACGGCGGACTCGACCTTGAGCCGGTTTCGAATGATCGCCGGATCGCGCAGGAGCTTCCCGATTCGCTTCGCGTCATATCGCGCGACCTTTGCCGGATCGAACCGGCTGAAGTCACGCCGGTAGGACTCGCGCTTGTTGAGCACCGTGGACCACGAAAGCCCTGCCTGGGCACCTTCGAGCACCAGGAACTCGAAGTGCTTGCGGTCATCGTGGACGGGCACGCCCCATTCGCGATCGTGATACTCGATCATCAGGGGATTGCTCGTACCGGCCCAGCCGCATCGCTTCACAGCCATCGCGGAGCGATGTTACTCGGTCGAAAGCGGGCATCCGGCCAATGCGCGAAGACCTCTTTCGGGAATCGTCGCGGCAGGACGAAGGAAACGAGACCGTTCGAGAGGTCGACCAGGTCCGCCCGCCGGAACGGCTCGACCAGGGGGCAGCGGCCATCCCGGAGGGGCGTTAGTTTGTGATGTTGGAGCATCATTTCCGTGATTTCGGGCGCCCAGTCGGATCTGCCTGTTCCCTTCAGGTACGCGTTCGCGAGTCGGATCGAAGGCGGCAGGTAGTCGAACGTCTTGTCCGGCCAGATACCGAGGTCGTGAAACGCGGCCGCGACGATGACCTTTGCGACTCGCTCCGGATCGCCCGCCGTCTCCGTCGCCAGCCTAGGCCAAGGCGACGGCCGGCTTCGCCATCGGGCGGGAGAGCCGAGCGTCGATCCACGCCTCGATGTCCGCCGCGACGGCCTCCTTGCCGACGTCATTCAGGAGATCGTGGAAGTGGCCCTCGTAGAGCTTCAGCGTCTTGTCCTTCGAACCGGCCAAGTCGTAGAAGCGCTGGCTTCCCGCCGGCCTCGTTGCCTTGTCGGCGGTGCCGTGGAGGATCAGGACGGGCAGTGTGAATTTCGGGAAGTTCTCCGTCAGGCGGTCCGCGGCCCTGAGGACCTCCGCGGAGGTCTCCGCAGGCTGGGATTCCTTTTCGATGAGCGGGTCGTTGTTCATTCTCGCAACCGCCTCCGGATCGCGGGAGAAGATTTCGTTCTTCAGCGTGTAGACGTGGAGATGCGGCGCCAGATGACTGATCCCCTTCACGAGGAGCGACGCCGCATCCGGCAACCCCACGTCATAGGCGAAGCTTTCGGAGATCAGGCCGGCGATCTCGGCCTGATGCTCGAAGACGTACGAGGCCGCGATGACGCCTCCGACGCTGTGCCCGAGGACGAAGACGGGCAGGCCGGGGTTCTCGGACCGCGCCCGCCGGACGAGCCCGTCCACATCGCCCAGGTAGTCCGCGAACTTCTCGACGTAGAAACGCTCCCCTTCGGACTTGCCGCGTCCCCTGAGATCGAGGGCATAGCACGCGAGCCCCCTGGCCGCGAATTGCTCGGCGGGCCAGGTCATGTAGGCGCTGTGCGCGTTGAACCCGTGGATGAGGATCATGACGGCGCGCGGCTTCGCGGCCGGCTGCCACGAGCGGGTGGCGATCTTGAGTCCACCGACGCCTTCGAACGATGACTCCTTCATGGTTCTTCTCCTTAATCCTTGAGGACGAAAGTCACCTTCATGTTCACGCGGTACTCGGTGATCTTTCCACCGTCGACCTTCAGCTTTTGTTCCTGGATCCAGACGCCCTTGATGTTTTCCAGCTTTTTGCCGGCACGCGCGATCCCGACGTGAACGGCGTCCTCGAAGCTCTTTGTGGATGACGACGTGATCTCGGCAACTTTCGCGACTGCCATTGTCTCCAAGCTCCTTTCCTGCTCCGTCAGCGGTTTCTCTTCAGGCTCGAAACGTAAGGGCCCGTTCCTCGGTTCCCGGTTCATTCCCGGAACCGGATCCGATCATCGAGATACTCGGCACCGGCGACGGCATCCAACCCGTCGCGATCCTGATCGGCTGCGGTGAACGACGCCCCGGCGTGCGGCCTGACGTCTTGAGGGTCCAGCACCGGGCGCGCATCGCGCCCGGCGGCCAGAAGCCGTAGAAGTGCGCGTCGGCCAACCGGCGGGTGTTTTCGTTGCTTCAACGCTCACGCACGCCTTGACATCGACGGAGGAGTCGGGCTCGGCGCGCCGCTCCGCGGGCGAGCCGAAGGCCGCGCGGTACCCTCCTCGACGAAGGCGAGAAGCTCGGGATTGATCACGTCGGCGTGTGTCGTGCACATGCCGTGCGGGAAACCCTTGTGGATCTTCAAAGTGGCCTTTTTCAGCAGTTTCGAGGATAGCAACGCGGAATCCGCGATCGGGACGATCTGGTCGTCGTCGCCGTGCAGGACGAGGGTCGGCACGTCGATTTTCTTCAGGTCCTCGGTAAAGTCAGTCTCCGAGAAGGCCTTGATGCCATCGTACTGCGCACTGGCGCTGCCCATCATGGCCTGACGCCACCAGTTGTCGATCACGGTCTGCAGCACTCTCGCGCCCGGGCGGTTGTAGCCGTAGAAGGGGCCGCCCGCGAATTCCCGGTAGAACTGTGCCCGATTGGCGGCGAGCTGCCGGCGGAGGTCGTCAAAGACCTCGATGGGCAGGCCGCCGGGGTTGGCCGCCGTCTTAAGCATGAGGGGCGGCACGGCCCCGATGAGCACCAGTTTGGCGACGCGGCCGTCGCCGTGGCGCGCGGTATAACGCGTCGCCTCCCCGCCGCCCGTCGAATGGCCGATGTGGATGGCGTCGCGCAGGTCCAGGTGCTCGACGACGGCGGCCGCGTCCGCGGCGTAATGGTCCATGTCGTGGCCGTCGCTCACCTGGCTCGACCGGCCGTGGCCGCGCCGGTCATGAGCAACGACTCGATACCCCTTCCCGAGGAAGTAGAGCATCTGGGTGTCCCAGTCGTCTGCGCTCAACGGCCAGCCGTGATGGAAGACGATGGGCTGGCCCTTGCCCCAGTCCTTGTAATAGATCTGCGTTCCATCTTTGGTCGTAATGAAACTCATCCGAGGCTCCTTTCTTCTCCCGAAGCTATTCGCGGGCTCGGGGCGAAGACGTTCCGATTGACTGAAACTGTGCAAATCGTCCGGTTTTCTTTCGCGACACTTCTGTCAAATCCTGCGCCAATAAACGCCGTCCCGTTTCCTGGATTGCGTCCCAGGCTGTCGAGCACGGCAGCGCGGCGTAGGATGGGTTTCGAGGAGTCCGCGGGCCCGGCCTGCCCGATCGAGCACCTCCTGGCAGGAACCGCGGACGAGACGATGCGCCGAGAGAACAGAGATCTCGTCGAACGGTGGGCATCCGTCGATCCCCACCTCGCCGGAATTCTCCAGGCCATGAGAGCGGAGCTTGCGGACGACTCCCCGGCCGGCCGGTTGTACGGCGAATCGCTCGCGACTGCCCTGGCCGTGTATGTCGCGGGGCGTTACGGGATGCGTCGCGCGGCTCGCAGGAGCCACAGAGGAGGAATGCCGGCTCGGCGCTTGAGGAGGGTCCTCGATTACATCGGCGGGAACTTGACGGGAGACCTGGGCGTCACGGAACTCGCGCGCGTCGCCGGGATGAGCCCTCACTACTTTTCGGAGCTCTTCCGAAAAAGCGTGGGCCGCCCTCCCCATCAATATGTCCTGCGGCAAAGGATCGAACGCGCCAAGGAGTCCCTTCGAAACCCGAAGCGCTCCGTTCTCGAGGCCGGCTTATCGGCGGGCTTCGAGAACCCCAGCCACTTCGCGCGCGCGTTTCGGCGACTCGTGGGGGCAACCCCGAGACAGTTCCGAGCCGGCTGACCGCTTCGGAGCGGAGGAGCGGATGGACAAGCCCCGTATCTTTCTGGGCTCTTCGGGCAAGCAGGCGAAGCTGCTCGAGGCGCTGACGCGCGGTCTCGAAGACGTCGCGAACGTCGATCCCTGGACGACCTCCTTCAATCCCGGGACGACGACACTCGAGCGCCTCGTCGAGCTTTCGCACGAGGTCGACTTCGCCGCCTTCGTATTCGCCCAGGACGATTGGACGACCGCCAACACGTCCACGGCGCCCTCCTCCGAGTCCGGTCAGGCGTCCCCGCGCGACAACGTCGTCTTTGAAGCAGGCCTCTTCGGCGGGGTTCTGGGGATGCGCCGAACCTTCATCCTCCACGCAAGCGGCTCGAAGCTTCCGACCGATCTCCTCGGCCTGACGTCGATACGCTACGGCGAAGAAGCCGACGCGGCGGAGATCCAAGGCGTCTGCGAGAAGCTCAAGAGGGCCATCGAGAACTACGGACGCCTCGCCCGCATCGAGGGCCTGTGGTGGCAGTTCTCTCTTACGGAGCGTAGCGAGCGGGAGCCATCCGTGGTGAGCCTCCTCCGGATCAAGCGCGGCCGCGACCACGCCCTCGAGATCACCGGCCGCGCATGGCGGCAAGACGGAAAGCTGTCCGCCAGATACTGGAGCGAGGCGACGAGGGAGAAGAAAGAGCCTTCGGGCATCTTCTACTACCACAAGCTCGAACGGCCTCTGGACCCGGGTGCTCCCCTAATGGAGGGAACCGGGGAGATTCTCGTGGAGACCGCCGATCGCGCGTCCGGGTACTGGACGACTCGTTCCGACGGGCCCCCGAAGGTGAATACGCGGACAGTCGGCGTCTACCTGCGCGCCGATCCCAAGGATCTGGCCGTCCTCGACGGGCAAGACAATCGGCAGCGCGTGAAGTTGATCGCGGATCAGCTGAAGAACTGGAAGGCGATCAAAAGCGTTTGAGAAGAAGGCAGGGCGACGTTGACTTGCCTCTTCTTGCTGCGACCTTGCACTTCGTCGTGGCGGTCAGACCCCCTGCGCCGCCTTTTCGATCACCGATGCCACGGCCTGAGGCTCGGAAACGTAGATGGCATGGCTCCCCTTGGCGGCGGCGGGTCCTTGATCAGGGTGTTCACCGACTCGCCCCTGTCAGGCGCAAAGCCGCGATGTAAACCAGACGTGCGACCTTCGGATCGTTGCCCGCCTCCGTAATGACAGCGCCGCCGTAGGAATGCCCGACGAGGACCACAGGCCGTTTTGGGAGGCGATGGCCCTTACCTCGACTCCTGGCTGTTTTCGCCGCCTTCTCCCTGTGGAAGCTCCCATCCGCCACCGAGGGCTCGATAGATCTGGACGAGGGACTCGAGCTCGCGAAGCTGGGCCTGGGCGAGAGACAGCTGCGCCGAGAAGGACCTCTCTTCACTGTCGAGGACCTCGAGGTAGCTCGTCGAGCCGCCCCGGTACCGCATGTTCGAGAGCTTGGTCGCCTCCTCCGCGGAGTTGGCCAGTTGTTCCAGCTGCGCCCGGAATTCCTGGCTCTTCCGGTAACCGACGAGCGCATCGGCGACGTCGCGGAACGCCTGCAGCACCGTCCGCCGGTAAGTCCACATCGCTTCTTCGGCCCGGGCCTCCGCGAGGCTGACACCGCTCCGGATCCTGCCGCCCTCGAAGACCGGCTGGAGCAGGCCGGCGCCAAGCGACCAGAACGCCGCGGGCCCGGTGAACAGCGCGTTCAAGGCGGAGCTCTGATAGCCGCCCGAGGCGGTCAGGGCGATCTGGGGAAAGTAATTGGCCCTGGCGACGCCGATCTGCGCGTTGGCGGCGACCAGCTGCTCCTCAGCCTGCCGGATGTCGGGCCGGCGCTCCAGGAGCGACGACGGAAGCCCCGCCGGGACTTCGAGCGCATGCGGCTGGTCGATCAGGCTCCTGCCGCGCCCGATCGCTCGCGGGTTCTCTCCGAGCAGGAAGCTGATGAGATTCTCCTGCTGCTCGATGCGGCGCTCGAGATCCGGGATCGCCGCCCCGGCAGTGAACACGAGCTGCTCCGCCTGCCGGACGTCGAGCATCGAAATAGCGCCCCGCTCCTCGAGCAGCTGCGTCAGCCGGAGGGAGTCTCTTCGCGAGGCCAGCGTGTTGCGCGAGATCTCCAGCTCGTGATCCAGCTCGCGCAATCCGAAATAGGCGTCCGCCACGTCGCTGACGAGGGAGCTGATGACCTGACGACGCGCCCATTCCTGGGAGAGGAGGTTGGCGCGGGCCGATTCGGTGGCGCGGCGGAACTTCCCCCAGAAGTCCAGCTCCCATGCGAGGGACAGGCCGACCGTGAGCGTGCTGGATTTGAAACCGGGACCGAGGTGCGAGTCGGCCGTCTGGGACTTCGTGCCCGAGGCCTCAGCGGCCACCGAGGGCAACTGGTCCGCCCTCGTGATGCCGAGCTGCGCCCCCGCCTCCAGGATCCGCACCGCGGCGATGCGAACGTCGTAGTTGTCTTTGAGGGCGGTCCGGATGAGATCGCGAAGGGTCTCGTCCTGGAACGCGTCCCACCAAGTCTCGTCGCCGAAGGAAGCCGCTTCCGGCGGTACGCCCTGCTTCGGGGGAAGTCCCCGGTATTCGGGAGGCGCCGTGGACTCGGGCCTCTTGTAGTCGGGTCCAACTGTGCAGCGCGAGCACCCGATGACGAGCACGCCGGCGGCCGCGATCCGAACGGCGCGATTCACCGGTCCTCTCCTGGTGCCGGCGAGAGCGAAGCCGCGGGCTCGGCCGCGGCGCCGCGCCGGCGCTGCGACAGACGCTCCACCGTGACGAACAGCACGGGAATCAGGAAGATGGCGATCAGGGTCGCCGCCAGCATGCCGCCGATGACCGTCGTCCCCATGATCTGCCGGGCAACGGAGCCGGCCCCGCTCGCGGTCCAGAGCGGCACGCAGCCCAGCACGAAGGCGAACGACGTCATCAGGATGGGCCGGAGGCGCAGCCGCGCCGCGGCCAGCGCGGCGTCGGTCAGCGGCTGCCCCCCCTCGTAGGAGTCTTTCGCGAACTCGACGATCAGGATGGCGTTCTTCGCCGACAGCCCGATCAGCATGACCAGCCCAATCTGCGAGTACACGTCGTTCTCGAGCTGGACCGCGTAGGCCGGTTCGAGGAGCCCGAGAACGATCCGGCGAAGCCAGAGAACGAGAAACGCTCCGAACACGGCGACGGGGGTGCTCAGGAGGACGCTGAACGGAAGCGACCAGCTTTCGTAGAGCGCGGCGAGAATCAGAAAGACGACGAGAAGGGAGAAGCCGAAGATCACCGCCGGCGAGACGCCCTGCTGGGCCTTCTTCTCCTGAAACGAGATCCCCAGGTAGTCGAACCCCATCTCGGGAGGCATCGTCTCCGCGAAGACCTCCTCCAGCGCGGCGGTGGCCTGGGCCGAGCTGTACCCGGGCGCTGCGCTGCCGATGATCTGCGCCGACCGATAGAGGTTGTAGCGCATCGTGAACTCCGGGCCGACGCGCGACTCGAAGGCGGTCAGCGCGGAGAGCGGCACCATGTCGCCGTTCCGGTTCCGCACGTAGAACTGGCCGACGTTCTCCGCGCGATTGCGGTAAACGCCCTCGGCCTCGACGTACACCTGCCACTGCCGGCCGAATCGGTTGAAGAAGTTGACGAAGGTGCCGCCCATGAAGGCCTGGATCGTCTGGTAGACGCCGTGGATGTCGACGCCCTGCTTGAGGACTTTGTCCCGGTCCACCCGGATGAACTGCTGCGGCACGTGTGGCAGAAAGGTCGTCGTGACCGTCGCCAGCTCGGGGCGCTTACGGGCGGCCTCGAGGAACTTGCTCACGTTCGTCGCCAGGAACTCGACGTCCCCGCCGGACCGATCCTCGAGGATGAAGGTGAATCCTCCGGAGGTGCCTACGCCGGGAATCGCCGGAGGGGGAAACGAAAACGCAACCCCCTCGGGCAGGCCGGCGAGCCGCTGGTTCAGGCTGTGCCGGACGAACTGGTACTGCTCCTCCTTCTTCTTCCGGTCCTTCCACTCCTTGAGGGTCACGAAGAAGAACGCGTTGTAGCTCGACCTCGTCAGGCTCAGGAGACTGAAGCCGATGACGCTCGTCGTGGACTGGACTCCCGGGGTCTTCGCGAGGATCTCCTCAACCTGGCGAGCGGCGGCCTCCGTCCGTTGCAGGGAGGACGCGCTCGGAAGCTGCAGGTTGAGATACAGGTACCCCTGGTCCTCGTCCGGAAGGAAGCTCGAGGGCAACCGGCCGCTGAAGAATCCCGCGAGAAGTCCGCACCCGACGAGCACGGAAAACGCAACGACGCTCTTGCGGATGAGGCCGCCGGCCACCCGGACGTAAGCGTCCCGGCCGCGGGTGAAGATCCGGTTGAAGCCGTCGAAGAACCGCCGAAGGAGGCCGCCGCTCGGCTCCCTCCGGCGCAGGAGCAGCGAGGCGAGGGCCGGGCTCAGAGTCAAGGCGTTGAACGCGGAGAGGGCGACCGAGATGGCGATCGTCAGTGCGAACTGCTGATACAGGCGCCCGGTGATTCCCGGAATGGCCGCGGTGGGAATGAACACCGCGGAGAGCACGAGGGCGATGCCCACGACGGGACCCGAGATCTCCTCCATCGCCTTGAGGGTCGCCTCCTTCGGCTCCATGCCCTCCTCGATGTGGTGCTCCACGGCCTCGACGACCACGATGGCGTCGTCGACGACCAGGCCGATGGCGAGAACCAGCCCGAACAGCGAGAGCGTGTTGATCGAGAAGCCGAAGACCGGGAAGAGGATGAAGGTTCCGACGAGCGAGACGGGAACCGCCAGGAGCGGAATGAGCGTCGCGCGCCATCCCTGCAGGAAGACGTAGACCACGAGGATCACCAGGACGATCGCGATGAGGAGGGTCTGCAGGATCTCCTTGATTCCCTCCGAGACGGCGCGCGTCGTGTCGAGGGTGAGCGCGTAGTCGACGCCCTTCGGGAGCCGGGCCCGCTGATCCGCGAGGAGCTTCCTGACGCCGTCCGCCGCCTCCACGGCGTTGGACCCCGGCAGCTGGTACACGGCGATGACCGCGCTCGGCTTTCCGTTGAGGTGGCCGATGATGGAGTAGTCCTGCGCTCCCAGGTCGACCCGCGCGACGTCCTGGAGGCGAACGATCCCGCCGTCCTCCGTCGCCCGGACGACGATCTGACCGAACTCCTCCGGGGTGGTCAAACGGCCCTGGGCCCTCACGGAGTACGTGAAGTCCTGGCCCTTCGGGACGGGCTCGCCGCCGATCTGGCCGGCGGGGTTCACCGTGTTCTGCGATTGGATCGCGGAAACGATCTCGGGGACCGTGATCGAGAGCTTCGCGAGCTGGTCGGGCCGCACCCACAACCGCATGGCGTACCGGCCCGCGCCGAATACAAAAACGCTCCCGACCCCGGGGACGCGCGTGAGCTGATCGTTCAGGTTGATGTAGGCGTAGTTGGCGAGGAACTTCGAGTCGTAGACGCCGCTCGGCGAGTACAGGCTGATCAGCATCAGCGGCGCCGTCGTCGTCTTCTGCACGGTCACCCCGAAGGCCGTAACGTCGGGAGGCAGCTGCGAAGCGGCCTGCGATTCGCGCAGCTGGGCGAGGATCAGGTCCGTATTCGGGTCCGTCTTCACGTCGAAGTCGACGATCAGCCGGATCTCCCCGGTCGAGGAGTTGACGGAGTACATGTAGTTCATGTTGTCGACGCCGCTCATCTGCTGCTCGATTGGCGTCGCGACGGACTGTTCGACGGTCTGGGCGTCGGCCCCGACGAACGTCGTCTGGATCTGGACCTCGGGCGGAGCGATGCTGGGAAACAGCGAGATGGGAAGCTGGAGGAGCGCGATCGCTCCGGCGATCACCGTCAGGATCGAGATGACGATCGCGACGATCGGCCGGTTGATGAAGAACTTCGACACGCCTAACCGCCCGATTCGGCGGGTGCGGGAACCGGATTGACCACGATGCCCTCGCGTACCTTGAGCAATCCCTCGACCACGACGCGCTCACCCGGCTTCAGTCCCTCGGTGATGATCCACATCTTCCCGACGCGATCCCCGACCGTGACCTGTCGGATGCTCACCTTGTTTCCGTCGCCGACGACCGCGACCTGGTGGGCGCCCTGGAGCTCCGTGACGGCGCGCTGGGGAACCAGGAGAGCACCGAGCTGCGTCCTCGGCGAGAGCCGGACGCGTCCGTACCCGCCTGGCCGCAGGAGGTAGTTGGGGTTGGGGAAGATCCCGGCGATCCGGATGGCCCCCGTCGCGGGATTGACCTCACGGTCGGCGAACGAGATCCGGCCGGTTTGATCGTAGACGGTCCCGTCCGTGAGGATGAGCTGGAGCGGAATGTGTCGGCGAGCTTCTTGCACGCTCTCCTCGGTCGGAAAGCGGCGATGAAAGTCCAGGAACTCCTGCTCGCTGACCGTGATGTAGGCCTTGATCGGGTCGACCTGCGAGACGGACGTGAGGACCGACGTCGGGCTGACGAGGTTTCCGATCTGGACCCGGGCGATCCCGGCGATCCCGGTCACCAGCGATGCCACCTTCGTGAACTCGAGGTTCAACTGGGCCTGCTCGACGTTCGCCCTCGCTGCGAGAACCTGGGCCTGCGCTCCTAGCTTCGCCTGGATCTCCGTGTCGAGCTGGCTCTTCGCGATCGCTCGCGCCTCCGCCAGGGGCGTGTCCCTCTCGACGTCGAGGTTGGCTTTGCCGAGTTGCGCTTCCGACTGGGCCAGCTGCGCTTTGGCCTGGTCGAGCGCGGCCTTGAAGGGCCGCGGGTCGATCTCGAAGAGCACGTCGCCCTTCTTCACGACCGAGCCTTCCGTGTAATTCTGATTGATGACGTATCCCGCCACGCGAGGCTGGATCTGCGCGTTCACGAATCCATCGAGCGTCGCCACCCACTCGCCATAAATGGGCGTGTCCTGCTTCATGACGGTGGCCACGACGACGGCCGGCGGAGGAGGGGCGGGCGCCGCCTTCTTGCCGCCGCAGCCCTCGAGCGCCGGCAGAAGGAAACCGAGGAGCGCCGCTCGAATGGCGAGGGAACGACCTGATCGGATCCTCATCGGCGCAGCCGCGCCTCGAGCTGCCTGGCGCGGTTCTCCGCCTCGGCGAGCGCCTCCTCGGCCGGCGTATGCTCGCGGCGGCCGAACTCGGCGTTGGCGAAGGCGACCCAGTCCGGCATCTCGACGATGAAGGCCTCGACCTCTGACTCCGTGGGGAGCTCGATCGAGAAAGAGCGCCCGTTCCAGTGGAGGTCACGCGCGCGAACCGACTGGGTTCCGAACGGTGCGCTCCGCAGCAGCTCGACCCAGTGGGCCGGAGGCGTGGGGATGGGCTGCCACGCGACCAGGAAGCTCGTCACGAAATCGCTCTTCGTTAGCGGACCGGACTTCCCGGCGATCGGGACGACGTGGGGGCGGACCTGGGGCTGCCCCATGTGGACCGAGATCTCCGCCGGCTCTTCCGAGGAACGAAACGGCTTCTCATCCAGGGGGGCCATGGGTCCTCCCTCGCTTGACCATTCGCGCGGCGGCACGTCGCCGCCGGGCGTCTACGCGGTTCTCGTGGCCGGGCGCGGCGGCGCGGCGAGGCTCTTGATCCTGAAAGCGAGCGTCAGCATCATGATGCCGAAGAGGATCGCGTAAGAGCCGATCACCCAGACGATCGAGAGAGCCCCCGCTCCCGGAATGGCGAGGATCAGGACGCCGAAGAGCACCGACAGGACGCCGCTCAGGATCAGGAACCACTCGTTGCTCAACTCCTTGCGGAGACGGACGGCGGCCATGATCTCGAAGACTCCCGTGAAGATCGCCCAGAAGGCGATGATCCAGAGCAGCGACAGGGCCGTGATGCCGGGATACGCGAACGTCAGGATCCCGGCGGCGATGCCCAGCAGCGCCAGGAGGACGACGGTTCCCATGCCGGGCGTGCCTTTCGGGGCGCGGATCGCCAGACCCAGCGTGAAGATCCCGTTGATCAGGGCATAAGCGCCGAACAAAAGAACGAGGGTCACGAGGGTCACGCCGGGCCAGACGAACGTCAGGATCCCGAAGAGCACCGCGCAGACACCGCGAAGGACGAGGAGCCACCAGCCTCTCTTCAAGGCTTCGATCATGATTACCCCCCTTCGACCGCTTCCGGAATCGCGCCCGCGGCAGCGCAGGCGTTGGAGCAACTCCGGCCGCTGTTTCTCAAGCCTATGACATCTCTGTAAAGGCCCCTTTCAGGCTGCGGCGCCAGCCTTCGTCACGAGCACCATGCGGAACCGCGCCTTGCCCTCCATCATGCGGGCGTAGGCGTCGGCGGCCTTCTCGAGAGGAGCCGTCTCGATCATCGGGCGGATGTTCTCCTGGACGCTGAACGCGAGGCAGTCCTGGATCTCGATCGGGGTTCCGGTCAGAGACCCGTAGATCGAGCGGCCTCCGAAGATGAGCGGGATCGCGCTCAGCTGGAGCGGATCCGGCGGAGCGCCCACGATGATGAGTTTTCCGCGAGTCGCCAGGCCCGCCACGAGCGGTCCCATGGAGTCGCCCCGCGGCGCGGTGGCGAGGATCGCCCGCGCCCCGCCCAGGCGCCGGAGGGCCACGGCGACATCCTCGACGGCGGTGTCGATATAGGCGTGCGCCCCAAGGTCCTTCGCGAGCTTCTCTTTTCCGCTTCCGCGGCCGATCGCGACCGTGCGGAACCCGGACCGGCGCGCGTACTGGATCCCTAGGTGCCCGAGCCCGCCGATCCCCTGAACGGCGACGAGGTCTCCGGCTCGGAGGCCGGCGTTGCGAAGAGCGTTGTAGGTCGTGATCCCGGCGCAGAAGAGAGGGGCAGCCTCGGCCGAGCCAAGCTCTTCCGGAACCGGGGCGATGGCGCGCGCTTCGGCGATCACCACCTCGGCGTATCCCCCATCGACGGTGACTCCCAGAATCACGGGGTGCAGGCAATTCACGATGTCTCCGCGCCGGCACGGCTCGCAGACGCCGTCTTCGCCGGCGATCAGGCCGACGCCGACGCGCTGCCCGACCTTCCACTGGGACATGCCGTCGCCCAGCGCCTCGATCCGGCCGACCACTTCGTGCCCCGGAGTGCGAGGGAGGGTCAGCCCGGGATAGGTCCCGCTCACGGTCCCCGCATCGGTGTGGCACACTCCGCAGGCCTCCACCCGGATCCGCACCTGCCCCGGTCCCGGCTCGGGGACCGAACGCTCCACGACCTGAAAGACGTTGCGCTCGGCGACTTCGACGGCCTTGTACGTATTTCCCACGTCGGCATCCTCATCCCTAACACCGCCAGGCCGTACCTATGCGAAGGTATCGACCGGGCGGTTGCGATCACCGCGATAAAGTAGCGCCGCCCCGCGACGTTGGATTCGCCTCGGGGAACAAAGCGGGAAATGGCCGACTCCAATCCTGGGACACCTTCGCCTTCCGACAAGCCGGACGTGCGCGTCCCGCTTCTCTCCCCTGTCGAGCGCGTGTTCCCGACTCTGACGCCGGCCCAGATCGCCCGGGTCGTCCCCCGAGGCCGTGTCCGCTCGGTCGGCCGCGGAGAAGTTCTTCAGTCGGCCGGACACCAGGTCGAGTCCCTGTTCGTCATCCGGGAAGGCTCGATCGAGATCGTCCGGCGAAACCCCAACGGCGAGGAGACCATCGCGGTCCTGAGGGCGGGGCAGTTCACCGGAGAGACCAACATGCTGTCGGGGCGGCAGGCGTTCGTGGATCTGCGCGCAGCGGAGGCGGGAGAGGTGGTCGAAGTCAAGCGCGACGACCTGCGCTCCCTCGTCGCCACCGACAGCGAGCTCGGCGAGATCTTCCTGCGGGCTTTCCTGCTCCGGCGGCTCGAGCTCGTCACTCACGGTTACAGCGACGTTCTTCTCGTCGGTTCGAACTTCTGCCAGGCGACGCTCCGCGTCAAGGAGTTCCTGACCCGCAACGGGCATCCCTACAACTACGTGGACCTGGACCGCGATTCGGACGCGCAGGAGCTCCTCGACCGGTTCTCGATCCGCGAAGGGGACGTGCCGGTGCTGATCTGCCGCGGCACGGTGGTGCTTCGCAACCCGAGCAATCGCGAGATCGCCGACTGCCTGGGGTTCAACGAGGCGGTCGATCCAGTCCGGGTGCGGGACATCCTCATCGTCGGCGCCGGCCCGGCCGGTCTCGCAGCCGCGGTCTACGGGGCCTCCGAAGGGCTCGACGTCCTCATCCTGGAGTCCGAGGCGCCGGGCGGGCAGGCCGGCTCCAGTTCGAAGATCGAGAACTACCTGGGTTTTCCGACCGGCATCTCGGGCCAGGAGCTCGCGGCCCGCGCGCTGACGCAGGCGGAGAAGTTTGGAGCGGAGCTGATGATCGCGAAAGGAGCGAGACGGCTCTCCTGCGAACGCAGGCCGTACGCGATCGAGGTCGAGGACGGTCCGCCGATCAAGGCCCGCACGGTCGTCATCGCAACCGGCGCGCGGTACCGCAGGCTCACGGTCGCGAACCTGGAGCGGTTCGAGGGCGCCGGCGTCTACTACGGCGCGACGGCGATCGAGTCGCAGCTCTGCCGCGACGAGGAGGTGATCGTCGTCGGCGGCGGAAACTCCGCCGGCCAGGCGACCGTGTTTCTCTCCCAGACGGCCAAGCGGGTCTATCTCCTCGTCCGGGCCGAGGGCCTCGACCGGACCATGTCGCGCTACCTGATCCGGCGGATCGAGGACAACCCCACCGTGACGTTTCTGCCGCAGACGGAGATCGTGGCCCTCGAGGGAGGAACCCACCTCCAGCGCGTGAGCTGGCGTAACAAGACGACGGGCGAAGTAACGACGCACGACATCCGGCACATCTTCTCGATGACAGGAGCGGCTCCGAGCTCGGGATGGCTCGACCGATGTGTCGCGATGGACGACAAGGGTTTCATCAAGACGGGACCGGACCTTTCGCGCGAGGATCTCGAGGCGGCGCGCTGGCCGCTTGCCCGCCCTCCGCATCTCCTCGAAACGAGCCGGCCGGGAGTCTTCGCGGTCGGAGACGTCCGGGGAGGAAACGTCAAGCGCGTCGCCTCCGCCGTCGGCGAGGGGTCGATCGCCATCTCCTTCGCGCACCAGGTGATCCACGAGTAACGCCGCGGTCTGGATCGTGGCGGGGCTGCGGACGCCGTTCCTCCGAGTGGACGGGCCCTTCGCGGGGCGCGACGCGATCGGGCTCTCGGTCTCGGTCGCGCAGGCGATGGAGCGGCAGGCCTCCGGTCCCGTCGATTTCTGCGTCTGGGGCTCCGTGGTGCCGAACCTCGCCTACAGCAACCTCGCGCGCGAGGTATGGCTGGAGGCGGGGCTGGACCCTCACGTCCCGAGCTTCACCACGATCCTGCAGTGCAGCACGAGCATGATGGGCGCCTTCGAAGCCGCGGGGCTGCTGGGTCGCGGCGGGCACGCTCTCGCGATGGTTGGCGGCGCCGAGAGCATGAGCCGGGTCCAGGTCGGCCTCGGGCAGAGCCTCTCGGACTGGCTGCGCCGGTTCGGAGGCGCGAAAGGTGCGAAGAAGAAGCTGGCGGCCCTCGGCAGGCTCCGCCCGCGGGACATCCGCCTCGACATTCCCGAGGTCAAGAACCGGGCGACCGGCAAGAGCATGGGCGAGCACTGCGAGGAGATGGCCCGGGAGTGGAAGATCGGCCGCCACGAGCAGGATGAGTGGGCCCTCCGGAGCCACCGGAAGACCGTCGCGGCGCAGGACGCCGGTTTCTTCGACGACCTCATTACGCCGGTGGACGGCGTTTCGCGCGACGCCTTTCCACGCCGGGACACGTCGCTCGAGAAGCTCGCCGCGCTGAGACCCGCCTTCGATCGCACGCACGGCACGCTGACCGCCGGAAACAGCTCGCCGCTGACCGACGGCGCCGCGGCGCTCTGGGTCGCGACCGAGGAAGGACTCGCCCGTCTGCCGCCGGCGGTGCCCCGAGCGCGGCTCGTCGATTTCGAGATGACGGCCGTGGATCTCTTCCACGAGGGCTTGTTGATGGCCCCGGTCACCGCGATCCCGCGGATCCTGGCCCGGCAGGGACTGCGTTACTCCGATGTCCAGCTCTGGGAGCTCCACGAGGCATTCGCCGCCCAGGTGCTCTGCAACATCGCCGGCCTGGAGGACCCGGGGTTCCTCCAGGCCAAAGCCGGAGTCCCGCACACCTTCGGCCCGTTTCCGAGGGACCGCGTCAACCCTAACGGCGGCAGCGTCGCGATCGGCCACCCCTTCGGAGCGACCGGCGCCCGGATCCTGAGCCACTCGGTCAAGGAGCTGGCATCGATGCCCGCGGGGAGCCGCGCGATCGTCAGCGTCTGCGCCGACGGCGGAGAAGGGACTGTCGCCCTGCTCCAGGTGTGATGTGGCGGCCGGCTCGTTGAAGGGACCGCTGCGCGTCCCTGCGTTTCGCAATCTGCTCCTGGCGAACCTCGCCTCCGACATCGGGAACTTCATCCAGAACGTCGGCGCCGCATGGCTCATGGTGTCGCTGAGTGCGGGACCGAAGTACGTCGCCCTGACGCAGACCGCAGCCTCTCTGCCGTTCTTTCTCCTGGCGCTGCCAGCGGGCTCGATCGGTGACATCGTGGACCGGCGCCGGCTGGTCCTGTTCACTGAGATCTGGATGGCGGTCTTCGCCGTCGGGCTCGCCGTCCTGACGCTGGCCGGCGCGGCCTCGCCCTGGATGCTCCTCGCCTTCACCTTCGCCATCTCCGCGGGCGACGCGTTCGAGGCGCCGACCTGGCGCGCTCTCCTTCCCGACCTGGTGTCCCGCGACGACCTCGCCGCGGGGTCCGCGTTGAACGGGATCGAGTTCAACCTCGCCAGGGCCGTGGGGCCCGCGCTCGGCGGAGCGATTATCGCGGCGGCCGGCGTCGGCGCGGCCTTCTCCGTCAACGCGCTCTCCTTTGCGGGGGTCATCCTGGTGATCGCGCGCTGGAAGCCACGGGTCAAGGAGAGGCTGGCGCCGGCGGAGACCGTCGCGGGCGCTACGGTCGCCGCGCTTCGCTACGTCCGCTATTCGCCGGGAATCCGGACGCTGACCCTCCGCTCCGGGCTCGTGATGTTCTTCGCGAGCGCCTCCCTCGCCCTCCTTCCCCTCGTGGCCCACCGGTCGAGCCAGAGCCCGCTCGGTTACGGGCTGCTGCTCGGATGCTTCGGGGTCGGCGCGATTCTCGGAGCGCTCCTGCTGCAGCCGGCCCGGGCCAGGTTCTCGATTGAGGCGGTGGTCTCGGCCGCGGTGGCCGTCTTCGGCGCGGTGATGATCGGAATCGCCGTCCTGCGTCCCCTGGCCGCGCTCGCGGCGATCCTGCTCATCGGAGGCGGCGTCTGGCTCCTCTTCATCTCGCTTCTCTCCGCGTGTGTCCAGAGCCTCGCTCCGGACTGGGTCCGCGCCCGCGTCCTCGCCATCTACCTGCTTGCCTTCCAGGGCGGCGTCGCCGGGGGAAGCGCCTTCTGGGGCGCCCTGGCGGAGCGATGCGGGATCCAGTCGGCGCTGGTCTGGGCCGGCGTCGGGACCGCCGCGGCCGCGGCCCTGGGCCTCATCTGGAAGCTGCCGCCGGCGACGGAGGACGTCGCGCCGTGGATCCACTGGCCGACACCGGTCCTTCCCGCCGGGCTCGAAGAGCAGGCGGAAGAGGGCCCGGTCCTGGTCACGACCGAGTACATCGTCGGCCCCGAGCAGAAGGACTCCTTCCTCGAAGCGCTCCGCGAATACGAGCGGGTGCGGCGCCGCGACGGCGCCTCCCGATGGGGCATCTACCAGGACACCGAGAACCCCGATCGGTACATCGAGGCGTACGTCGTTCCCTCCTGGGACGAGCACCTCCGGCAGCACGCCCGGCAGACGCAGGCCGACCGCACACTGGAGGATCGAGTCCGGGGCCTGGCGCAGGGGGACCCGAAGATTCAGCACCTGATCTACGCCCGCGCCCGAGCCGCCCGGGGATCCTGACGCGGGATTTCGGTCATGATCCCGGGATGAGAACTGCCCAGGCAGGAATCTTCGCTCTCGGGACGGCGTCTCACGCCTACCTCGAGTTCGACCTGCTCCCCGACCGTCAAGGAGAGGATCTCGTGCGAGTGATCTCGTCGTTGCGGGAGCCGAGAACGACGATGGGCGGCGTCAACCTGGTGGCAGGATTTCGGCCTGAGCTTTGGAAGAAGGTCGTCCCCGGGGAGGCGCCGGAACATCTCGAGGGCTTCAACCGCGACCTGGTCGGCCTCGAAGGCTTCGTGATGCCGGCTACGCAGCACGACGCGGTGCTCTGGATCTCGGGCAGCGCCTACGACGTCGTCTTCGAGGTATCCCGCGCGGTGATCGGCACGCTCGCGAAACTGGCCTCGGTGGCCGATGAGACCTCGAGCTGGCCATATCTCCACGATCGCGACCTGACCGGGTTCATCGACGGTACCGAGAACCCGACCCTCGTCGACGCGCCGGACGTGGCCCTGGTCCCGCAGGGAAGCCCCGGCGCCGCCGGCACCGTTCTCCTACTCCAGAAGTGGCCCCACGACGCCGCCGCCTGGGAGGCGCTTCCTGTCGGACAGCAGGAAAAGGTCATCGGGCGGAAGAAGCTCGACAGCGAGGAGATCGAGGACAAGGCGGCGGACTCGCACGTCGCCTCGACGGACCAGGATCGCTTTGGCAAGATCTTCCGGCGGAACATGCCCTACGGAACGGTTACCGACCACGGGACGATGTTCGTCGGCTTCAGCGCGGAGCAGCGGCGCCTCACCCGGATGCTGGAGAGCATGGCGGGACTCGCAGGCGGGGCGCGCGACGCGCTCACGCGCTACACCCGGCCCATCACGGGCGCCTACTACTTCGTCCCTTCTACTGAGAGCCTGCGCCTCCCCACGACCGGCACCCCGCATCCCTCCTAAAGCGCATCAGCTCTTCGCCGCCTCGTAATATTTCCCGTTGACCTCGCTGCCCATGACGGCGAAGTCGCTCTTCGAAGCCTCCAGCGGATCGGTCTTGAAGGTGAAATCGATCGAAGGCACGCGGAACGTAGCCTCCAATTGCGCGCTCGCTTTGAGGCCCTCGAAACGATACTGCCGTGCCGGGTCTTCGTACCGGACGGCTTCCTCGCCGGCCTTCAGGACCAGCCGGAAGTCCATGAAAGCGGGAGTGCTCTCGGCATCCATGGCAGGCCACCGCGGTTGATCGATGATCGGCACGTTCGTCATCTGGAGAGTGGCGACCTTGCCGTCGGGGCTGAAGGTAAGTCCGCCCGCCGTCACCGGGGTCACCCAGTACAGGCCCTCCGGAGAGATGGGAGGGTGAAAGTCCTGGACTTGATTTTCGGGGACCGCCGGTCCCTTGAAGATCGTGAATCAGGTGTGGGTGAAGACGCCCTGGCGGGCTTGTCGCCCCGCCCAGTACTCGCCGGCCATGTAGCTGTAGTCCGTGGTCCCGGTGCCCCAGGCGAGGCGGTTGCCCTTGTTGTCCGTGCCCATGCCGTGAAAGCCGTTGCAGCGCGCTAGCTTCCCCTTGAAGTGATAGATGTTCGAGAGCTCGACATTGGGCCCCGGGCTCTGGTTGTGATTCCCGTTCTTGTCGAGCCATGGAATCGGGTAGGGGCACGGCCCGCCGTTGGACGGGGCGTGGTCGCCCGGGATCGGAGGGCCGCAGGCCTGTGGGGCGGACTGCGCGCGCAGGATCGCGCTCGGCAGAGATGCCCCGGCGGCGGCCGCGATCCCGAGCCGGAACCAGCGCCGCCGGTCCCACCCGAAGCTGGAGCGAGTCTCGATCACCATGACGTCTCCTTTCGAAAAGGCCGTCCATGGGAAAAGCGCATCCGGGTCACCACAGAGCGGCCGTCACGCAGGCCAGGACCGCGGGCAGCGACCAGGCCCAGTCCTTGAGCGTCAAGACCGCGACGGCCGCGACCGCGCAGCCGGCCAGAAACCCGAAGAGAAGGTTGAGAGACGTCCTCATCCGTTCCGCGTCGTCCTTCAAAAGGGGGCGGCGCCGCGAGAGGTGGTCGACAAACGCCAGCGTCGCATTGGTCAGGTTGCCGGTCATCGAAGCGGTCGTGACCTCTTCCGGTATGGCCAGCCGAAAAAGAGCGTACTGACACGCCATCGCGGAGATGGCCAGCATGGCGGTAATGCCGGCCGTCAGGCCGTGAGGGTTGGCGGACGGTTTCGTAATGACGCTGAACACGAACACCGTGAAGATCAGCAGGAACTGCAGCCAGAGGAACACCCGGGCCAGGCTGAGGCCGTTCTTCCGCGAGGTCCAGGCGATGAGCCACAGCGCCGTCAGCGCCAGGACGAAGACGGGAATGGCAAGGACCTGCGCCGCGTAAAGTGGCTCGCGCCGCACCAGCGACGCGGACACGATCACGAGGTTGCCCGTGATGTGAGCCGTGAGGATGTTGCCGAGCGTGTAGAAGCCTGTGACGTCCACGAGCCCGGCGATGACGCTCAGGAGCCTCGGGATGCGCCTGTCCCAATGCTCCAGGGCCTTTGCGTCGTCGGCGTCAGCCTGCAAAGCCGTCCACGTCCACAACGGCTTTCGCGAAGGCCTCCGGGGCTTCCTGGGGCAGGTTGTGGCCGATGCCGCCGGAGATGTTGCGGTGCTCGTACTTGACCGTGAACTTCGACGCGTAGGCGCTCGGCTCCGGATGCGGCGCGCCGTTGGCGTCTCCTTCCATGGTGATGGTGGGCACCGTGATGGCCGGGGCGGCGGCGAGCCGTTTCTCGAGGTCGTCGAACTTCCGCTCGCCGTCGGCAAGGCCTAGTCTCCAGCGGTAGTTGTGGATCGCGATGGCGACGTGGTCCGGGTTGTCGAAGGCGGCGGCGCTCCGGTCGAACGTCGCGTCGTCGAAGTTCCATTTCGGCGAGGCGATCTGCCAGATCAGCTTCGAGAAGTCGTGCCGATACTTGTCGTAGCCGGCACGGCCCCGCTCCGTCGCGAAATAGAACTGGTACCACCACTGGAGCTCCGCCTTCGGCGGCAGCGGCTGCTTGCCGGCTTCCTGGCTTCCTATCAGGTAGCCGCTGACGGAGACGAGGCCCTTGCAGCGCTCGGGCCAGAGCGCCGCGATGATGTCGCCTGTCCGCCCGCCCCAGTCGAAGCCGGCGAGGATGGCCTTCCGGATCTTGAGAGCATCCATCAGGTCGGTGATGTCGACCGCGAGAGCGGCCGGCTGACCGTTGCGGAAGGTGTCGCTCGAGAGAAAGCGCGTCGGACCGTAGCCCCGCAGATACGGGACGATCACCCTGTAGCCCTTCGCCGCGAGCAGCGGCGCGACATCCACGAAGCTGTAGATGTCGTAGGGCCAGCCGTGAAGAAGAAGGACGGGCTTGCCCGTCGCTGGCCCGGCTTCGGCGTAGCTGACGTTCAAGGGGCCGGCATTGACCTGCTTGAGAGGTCCGAACGACGTGTGCTTCCCCGGCCCCGCCTGTGCGGCCGTCGAGCTGAGCATGCCGAGGCGGGCGGCGGCGATGGAGAAAGCCGCCGCGCCGAAGAAATGGCGGCGATCGTAGCTGTCGTCCATCATGCCACCGCCTTTTTGCCCTCCTTGATGAAGGCGAGCAGGTCCGCGTTGATGTCCATGTCGTTGCCGTCCCAGGGCTGGCTCGAGCGGCCATGCCCGAGGCGCTCGTGCGCGATGCAGCGGTAGCCCTTCGAGGCCAGGAAGAACATCTGGTCCTCGAAGGCGTCGGAAGAGAGCGGCCAGCCGTGGCTGAAGACCACCGGCTGCCCCGATCCCCTGTCCTTGTAGTAGATCTTCGTTCCGTCTTTGGTCGTGACGTAACTCATGGGCTCTCCCCTCTGAACATCAGCCGAACGTGAAGCAGAACGCCTCGGCGCCGGGATCGAGGAACTCGATCTCGACCGTCCGATCGACGATCGGCTTGGATTGCCGGATCAGCTGGTAGAGCCGCGGCTCCGCCAGAGTGCCGTTGCCCTGGGCATCGACGTCGGTCCCGTGAGCGGATTCCGGCGCGTGCCCGTCGAGGAGGATCCGGAAACGCACCGGCTGCCCTCCCTTGCCGGAGCCCATGACCAGGTTGGCGTCGCGAGCGTGGAAGCGGAAAGCGATCCGCGCCTTCGGCTTTCCCGCGACCGCGATCTCCTCGCCCACCGACCACTCACCCGCGAGCCCCCACTGGTTCAGGCGAAGCGAGGCCGGAACGGTGTAGCCGTGCGGCTTGCCGGACGGCCCTCGCGGCGACGCGAAGTTCTCCCTCTTTTCGGTCCCGACGTAAGTCTCCCCTGTCTTCAGGTTGCTCCAGTCGGCGGCGACCTCGGTCCCCCGGGGCTCCACGGACACCAGGTCGGAGCTGACCCCCGCGGCTCCCGCCTCGGTCAGCAGCTGCTGGATCACTCTCTCCGTCTCTTCGTACGCCTCTTCGCCGAAATGGTGGTAGCGGATCCGCCCCTGAGCGTCGGCGATATAGACGGCGGGCCAGTAATTGTTGTTGAAGGCGCGCCAGACCCCGTAGTCGCTGTCGACTGCGACCGGGTAATCCACCCGCATCGCCTGCGCCGCGCGGCGGACGTTGGCGAGATCGTGCTCGACGGAGAACTCGGGCGTATGGACGCCGACCACGACGAGCCCCTTGTCCTTGTACTTCGCCGCCCAGGCGCGGACGTACGGCAGGGTCCTCAGCCAGTTGACGCACGTGAACGTCCAGAAGTCGACGAGAACGACCTTTCCGCGGAGACCCTCCGGAGTCAGGGGCGCCGAGTTGATCCAGGAAGTCGCGCCGGTGAAGGGCGCGAGCTGCCCCTCGACGGGCAGCCGGCTGGTCGAAGGGCCCATCGACATCACCTCCGAGGCGAGCGCGAGGACCACGCCCGCGGCAACGAGAGTGCGATTCGGTGTCGGATTCACACAAGCCGCCTTCTCGCGCCGGCTACCGCAGGGACTTGAACGCGGCGCGCAGATCGGAGACCAGGAGCGTCGGCTGTTCCCAGGCCGCGAAGTGGCCGCCCTTGTCGTGCTTCTTGTAGTAGAGAAGCTTGGGATAGGCCTTCTCGGCCCAGCTTCGCGGGGCGCAATAGATCTCGTCGGGAAAGGCGCTCACGGCGACCGGGATCTGGACGCCCCGGACGTCGAAGAAGCCTCCCCTCGCGGGAAGCTGAGCAGTGTCCCAGTACAGGCGTCCGGAGGAGATTCCGGTGTTCGTCAGCCAGTAGAGCGTGACGTTGTCGAGGATGTCGTCCCTCGAGAGCCCCTCGGTCTTCCCGGCGAAGACGCGATCGATCAACTCCTGGCTGCGCGCGTCGTGGTCGAGCATCCAGGCCGCGAGCCCGACCGGGGAATCGGCGATCCCGTAGAGAGTCTGCGGACGGTTGTTCATCTCGAGGGCGTAGCCCAGGCCCTTCGAGTAGAAGAAGGTCAGCTGGTCCCACGCGTTCTTCTCGTCGGCCGTGAGATCGGTGGGTGGCTGGTTCGACGCCATCGCCTTCGAGATGCTGGCGGGGACCGTCGCCGGCATGTTGGTGTGGATGCCGAGCAATCCCGGCGGCTGCTGGAGAGCCATGATTTCCGAGACGGCGTTGCCCCAGTCGCCGCCCTGCGCCACGTACTTCTTGTAGCCGAGGCGCTGCATCAGGGTCGCCCACGCCTTGGCGATCGTGACGGGAGTCCACCCGGGCGCCGTCGGCTTGCCGGAGAAGCCGTACCCCGGTAGCGACGGGATCACGACGTGAAACGCGTCCGCCGCGGTCCCGCCGTGCGCCGTGGGATTGGTGAGCGGCTCGATGATCTTGAGCTGCTCGATGACCGAGCCCGGCCACCCGTGCGTGATGATGATCGGCAGCGCGTTCTCGTGCTTGGAACGCACGTGAATGAAGTGAATGTCGAGCCCATCGATCTTCGTGAGGAACTGCGGAAGAGCGGCGAGCCTTTTCTCGCACTTGCGCCAGTCGTACTCCCCCGTCCAGTAACGCGCCAGCCTCTGAACGGTCGCGAGAGGCACGCCTTGCGACGTATCTCCGACTGTTTCCTTATCCGGCCATCGCGTGGCCGCGACACGGCGCTTCAAGTCGGCGAGCGCCTCGTCCGGAAAGTTGACGCGGAACGGGCGGATGGCGTCGGCGCCGCCCTCGGGCCTGGTCTGTGCCGGTGCCTGCTCCGACGAAGTTGATGACATAGCAATGATCCCTCCCATGAGAATTGCGACTCGTGCCCAAGCGCGCGTCATGGATTTCCTCCTCTCGGACTCTCTCCGTTGCAGGACAGCTGCGGCCGCTCTCAACGGAGGGACCGGAACGCCGCCCGGACCTCCTGCGCGAAGAGCTGCGGCTGCTCCCACGCCGCGAAATGGCCGCCCTTGCCGACCTGGTTGTAATAGATGAGCTTGGGATAGGCCTTCTCAGCCCAGGTCCGCGGGGCCTGGTACTGCTCGCCGGGGAAGACGCTCACGGCCACCGGAATTGTGACGCCTTTGACATTGAAAAAGCCGCCCTTGTATTCCCAGTAGAGACGAGAAGCGGAGACCCCCGTGTTCGTCAGCCAATAGAGCGTGATGTTGTCGAGGATCTCGTCACGAGTCAGTTCGCCTGTGGCGCTCGAGGTGCGCTGCAGGGCGGCAACGACTGCGGCCGCCGGCTGGCCATCACCGTCACCATGGTCCAGCATATAGGCCGCGAGGCCGACGGGTGAATCCGCGAGTCCGTACAAGGTCTGAGGCCGACTCGCCATCAGCTGATAGATGGCGATGTGCTTGTACGTATAGAGGAGGTGCTCGTAGGCGCGTCTTTCTTCGGCAGAGAGACCGGACGGCGGCGCCTCGCCGGCGTGGGTTGCTTTGTCGATGTCCGCTGGAACGGTGCCGGGCATGTTGGTGTGGATGCCGAGCAATCCCGGTGGGGCCTGCAAGCCCATGTAATCGACGACGAACGCACCCCAGTCTCCGCCTTGGGCCACGTAGCGGGTGTAACCGAGCCGTTTCATGAGCTCCGCCCAGGCTCGGCCCATGCGTTCCGGGCCCCAGCCCGTGCCGGTCGGCTTGCCGGAGAACCCGTACCCGGGCATCGACGGGATGACGACATCGAAGGCGTCCGAAGCTTTTCCGCCGTGCGCCGTGGGGTTCGTCAGCGGATCGATGATCTTGAGCTGTTCGATGATCGAGCCCGGCCATCCGTGGTTGATGACGACCGGCAACGCGTTTGGGTGCTTCGAGCGCACGTGGATGAAGTGGATGTCCAGGCCGTCGATCGTGGTGACGAACTGAGGGAGTGCTTTCAGTCTCGCCTCACACCTGCGCCAGTCGTAGTCCGTCGCCCAGTAGCGAGCGACCTCACGCATCGTCGCAAGCGGGACGCCCTGCGACGTGTCCGCGACCGTCTCCTTTTCGGGCCACTGCGTCGCGGCGATGCGGCGCTTCAGATCGGCGAGCGCCTGATCGGACGCGTGGAAGGTGAAGGGGCGAATGGCGGCGGCTCCCTCGGACGGCGCGGCGCCGGGTTCGGTCGAGGCGTGGCGTTGGCTCATGGCGATTTCATTTCGCGTGGGTTGGTCGGGACCGCCGGTCTGGACCTGGCCGGAAGCGGCGATGAGATAGAGGCCGAGTCCCGCTGTCAGGGAGAGTCGGATCATCGCGACTCCTTTCCGCCGAAGGTCCCCCGCCACGACCCGTCGACGGGGACATTCCAGGCAGGACGCGATAACAGCAGAGACTCGGAGGCGGATCTATTGCACGAAGGTATCGATCGACCGAACGGATCGATCGAGATGTTCAGCCTATGCGTAGGACCCACCGACCCCCGGCGGTCGCGAGGATGACCAGGTTCATGGCCAGGTACGTCAGGTCGTAGTGCCAGCCGTCGGTCCCCTTGCCCCAGATACCCGTCTTCCACTGGAAAGCCTTCTTCTGGATCGCTCCCAGGCCGACGAGGATCAGGCCGAGGGCTGCCGGCTGGATGAGGATGCCGGTCACCAGTGCGAGGCTCGCCAGAACCTCCGCGGCTCCCAACCCGATGGTTCCGGCCCGGGAGACCCCGAAGCCCTTCCCCCGGCCGGCCGGATCCCTCAGGCTGTAGTAGCCGCTCGCCCCGAAGACAAGGGCGACGACGAGGCGCAGGAGGAAGAGCGAAAAATCTCCCAGGGCGAGGAGAGGGAAGGTAACGTTCATCGTCCGATCACTCGGGCGGTTTTGCCCCGGATTGCTCGGCAACCATGTAGGCGGCGTACCAGTCCGGCCAGTTGGAGTCGGCCGCGCCGATGCGCTTCTCGTGTTCACCGTGGGCTGTCGCCGCGCGCCGCATCGCGCCAGCCAGGTCCGAGGCGTCCGCGTAGGTCGTCGCGCCGGGGTCGAGGCGCCCCGGGAGGCGAGCCGTGATTTCCTGAAAGAGCCACTGGTTGCCGTCCGGATCGCGGAACGACGCGAACGAGCGATACGTGCGGCGCTGGGGATCCACTCCTTCGGCCGGGCCGGCGTCCCCGAAGTGCCAGACCTTGTCCGCCGAGCCGCCCGCGGCGTGCAGCTTGACCAGGGCGGCCTGGATGTCGGAGACGATCAGCCAGAGGCCCTGCGCTGAGCCGGGCGCGGCCGTCGTTCGGTTCCCGCCGAACTGGACCGAGCACCCGGACCCCGGCGGCGTCAGCTGGACGAT
>Ga0126379_10000055_pt1 | contig 54145 bp, 65 predicted proteins | sample PanSoiMetPlot_24_FD_92640 | JGI IMG/M metagenome (GOLD analysis project Ga0126379, IMG submission 92640) | Tropical forest soil microbial communities from Panama - MetaG Plot_24 | ecosystem: Environmental > Terrestrial > Soil > Tropical forest > Bulk soil | place: Panama | collected 2016-02-17
AATGGAGAGGCCAAAGTCACAATGGAGAGGCCAAAGTCACAATGGAGAGGCCAAAGTCACAATGGAGAGGCCAAAGTCACAATGGAGAGGCCAAAGTCACAATCGCTGTGACAAAGTTGTTAAATCCCTTGCCAGACGTGACAGGATTTACCAACGTGACAAAGGTTGTCTCCTTGTCACGTTTCTTTGTCACGTTTTATATTATTGTCGTTAAAGGAGTTAGGCAAAATACGTGACAAATGGGGGGGGGTTTTGGCGCGCGCGCCCGAAGACGCGCCCGAAGACGCGAGAAACCTGTCACGTTTGCCCCGAAACCTTCATGTAAAGAATGAAGTACCGCACGTATCACTGCGGTGAACAGGCGCAGGGCTCTCAGAGAAAACATTCTATCTTTTGTCTATTGACAGATTTTTATATAGAGAGTATATTCTCGACAACAGCCTGAACCTATAGAGGAGTTCTATGGAAAACGATGACGCTTGAAGAATTTCGGAGGTATTTAAAGAGTCAAGCCGAGCAGTATGGTTCTCAGAAAGTCCTAGCACGCCACCTGGGCGCCAATGAAGGCTACCTGAGCGATATCATCCGTGGACGACGTGAGCCGAGTGCGAAACTCTTGCTGGCCTGTGGCTTCCGACGCGTCATCACGTATGAACGGATACGGCAGGAGTGATGGATGGAACAGAGGGCCTTGACGATTGTGGAAGACACGCGAGAAGTAGTACTGTCACGACTAAAGCGGGAATGGGATGCCATTAATGTCGCGAAGGAAACGGGGGATTTGGACTATGACGTCAAGCGGGCACAGGTGCTGCAAAGATATCTGGCCCTAGAAATGGCAGACGGCGAGAAGCTTACACAAAAACAGATAGGCGCTTGTGTTGGCATCAAGCAAGGATGGTTTCAAGCCTTGTTGCGCTATGGGCGGTTCATGCTTTTTTTAAATTCAACTGAATTTAAAGTGAGTGAAGGCCGCTTTCGGCGGTATTGGGCAGAGACCGCGGATCACGCATATATGTCTACCTTCCGTCGCAAGCAAGACAAATACGCCCTTGAAGATTATGAACGTATCGTGTTTCAGCAGATTGCTGCAAAACTGGAGAAAGGCATTGTGCCCACAGTCTCTAGCACCGCCCGTACCAAAAAAGTGACGGATATCAAACCGGCCCAACTGGCTTCGCTGCGTAAAGCAGTGGCGTCGTATCAAGTCCTGAAACGCAAGGAGGTGAGAGAGGTCTATACAAAAATAGAAGAAGATGTACGAGCGCTTATTGAACTCTCAGGCTGTAGTCGCGCGACCTATGCACCGAGTATTCTCGCGATGCATGCCAGGCGGCTCAAGGAAGGGTTTGCCGCCCTGCAAAAAGCGCTCAAAGGGAATGTTGATGCGTGGTTGTTAGAGGTCATGGACTAAGAAAGTTGACGTCCTCCGCCAGGTAAACCAGGCGGATTCCCTACGTTGGCCCTCAACGCCCTGAGGGGAGACCTATGCAGTGTCTCTTACTTATCAGCGCTTCTCATCGCCCTGACGACCATGCCTGCGTCAAGCATGGGAAGAAGCATCTCGGTACGTCCGTATGGGCCAGCCAGCTCCAGGCTGTCGTTCAACTGGCGCGCGACGCATGCTTCATGTGCGTTCACTATTGCGGTATCGCTTTTACGCACAGTCCTGCACTGTGCAACCCGCAAACGATATTTGAAAGAGCACGGCACAACAGGATAATTATATCAAAGAAGTGTAGTTTTGTATATACGCAGCGTGTTAGGGGAATGACGCGGAGCGTCAGGGAATTGCTGCGATGCAGCAACCTCCTATTCCTCTGTCCGCTGAAGCAGACAGCCCCCTAGGAGGAATCTGTGTGTCCACCATTCCTGGGCCACTGCTGCAGAGCCAGCATGCCCGCAAAGGAGAGGACGATGGGGTTTCATCTTACGAAAGCCGAAATCCACAAGCTGATGACCATGGACGAGGTGCTCGCGGAAGCGCGGCTCCTCGACAGCTACGGCGCCTACGAAGGCGAGCGTGAAGAGAGAGAGAGGCGCGAAACAAACATTCGCGAGCGCATCCTGTCGGGAGAAATGACGCCGTTTCGCTGGTGCGTCGGCTATGTTCCGTCCATAGGGCTCCGCCGCCGGGTGAACGGCCAGCATTCGAGTCACGTCTTTCTCAAGCTCACCGAGGAAGAGTACAAAATGGTGCACTTCCCCGTTTTCATTGTGTACGAAGAGTATGAGTGTGAGACCGAGATTGATGTTGCCACGTTGTTTGAGCAGTTTGACCAACATTGGTCCGCACGTTCACGCGAAGATTACATTGGGGCACACCTCGCCGTGCATCCTGAGCTGAACCAACGCATGAGTCGCGTTGCCGCTGACAAAGTCGTGCAGGGCCTCATGTGGTATCTCGAAAATGTCGAGGGCTTTGACAAGGGCTCCGCGCATGAGCAGTATGAGCTGCTGCACAAAAACAGCGAGTACGAAACGTTTATGTATTTTTGTGGCTATGGGCAACTCAACCTCAACAAGAAACTCAAGGAGCTGTGTCACCGGGCCGTCGTGGCGGCGATGTTTCACACCACCAGACAAGGATCGGCGGAGGATAGGGATTTCTGGAAAGTCGTCTCGGGGGGACCGCAATCGATTCTTGATGGCGACAGCCATCACGCGAAGATTGCCGCATTTTTGGAGCATGCGGTCACCCAGAACTATGACTGGCCTACGAAAATCCGCGGACAATTCAAGAACAAAAAGAATCCCAACCCTATCGAAATCTTTGCGACGTGCCTCAGAGTGTTTGCGGCGTGGAAAAAAGGTCACCGTCTCACCGAGGCCTTTGTCTCATTGCGTGAGCAAAGCGCCCAGTATACCGTGATCCATCTCTATCCCCTCACAGGCAAAGAGGGGCTCGCTGCCTAACCTTGACGTCCTCCGCCAGGTCAACGTGTCCTTCACCCCCAGCCAAGCTTCCAGCTCTGGCTGGAGCACTGGACACGAGGTTGGTAGAGAAGGAATGGGACGCCTGGAGCGGTACCGCTCCAAGCGTCTCGTGGAAACTTCGAGGTCTAGAAAGGTCCCTGCTCATGTCCCCTTCCCCCTGGCCCAGGCGCTGGATGCAGGCCCTGCCCCCCATCTCAGACCGCGCCTTTGTGGTCTGGTTCATGCTCATGCTCTTCCTGCTGGGCGTCGGCGTCGGCGTCGGCATGGTGCTCTCGCTGCGGGACCCCGTCCACAGGGCGCAGACGCAGCTCTACTCCGTGGTCGAACGCCTGGAGATTTTGGAGCGGCTGCGCAACGTGGAGGAACGCCTCAAGGCCCTGGAGCAGCGCACGTCTCAGGAGCTACGACCATAAAGTTTCCTCCAAGGGGACTGCCTCCTTTCGGTGGCAGAGGAATTGGAGGTTGAGCCCCACGGGCTCAACAGATGTTCAATGTTTGTTCACTGTTTGTTTAGGCTTTGTTCACTGTTTCAAACCGTCCTACTATGCTACACTTTCCTCAATACGACCGTGTCAGGCATTCCAGCTTTGATCGCTGTCTGCCGCTTCAACACACGGTACGGCTCTTTCTAACATAACTTCGCGGGGTTGCTGGTCGTAGGGACCAGCGTAAAAGTTGTGCCGCAAAGTAGAGAACCAATCCAGACAACCGACCGGCTTTGAGGCCGATGAGCAGGTGTCGCTGGTCAACCAGTCTGGGGCTCGGACGGAGCCTTTACGGCGTAACGTAGGGGTAGTAAACCCAAGCGTGCCGTAAGAAGCTGTTGTTAAAGTGACCTGCTTCGGCCAAAAGAAGCTGTCTGCTTGAGCTGACAGAGTCGTCACGAGCACGACAGGCAGCCCGTGGGAGGACACCGCCGTCCTCGCAGCGCAAGGTCGCGCCTGGCCGTGGGGCGCCCCACGGACTCCAGGCGCCCGAACCGGCATCCGAGCATGAACCCTTGCACTCCAGTATTGAGGATATTATAATCATTACCGATATTGCTGGCCTCCCGTAGGCCGCATGGATCGACGAACCGACGAACCGATGAATCGACGAACCGCGTTCACTGAAAGGACATTTCCATGGTACAGTTTGTCTACAACCCTCCCTCCTTCAACGACGTCTCGAACCTCACGCCGGGCTGGCACCCGGCCTTTCTGCTCGACATTGAGGACATCGAGACACCGCTCCAGTTCAAATCTCGCGAGAAGTATCCGCGCAGCCGTCGCTGGCGCCTGGCGGTCTGGGAAACGGACCTCTTGATTGACCAGCAAGTGACGCCAGAACGCCAGAGCGCCCTCTCGAGTAGTGCCTTTGCGCCGGCGTACACCCGCACCGATGGTCAGCACGTCCAGGCCGCCAAAGCCTATAAATGGACTGAGGCGTTACTGGGGCGCCAAATCGTCCCTGGGGAAGTGATTGACCTCTCAGCCCTCATGCCGCTTTCCTGTCGCGTGGAGGTCGAGCGTAAAAACGAATACGCCAACATTACGGCCATATCCCGCTATCCCGAGCTGGCGTCGAAGCTGACACCCGGCCTCAGGCAGTACCTCGCCGAGTTTCTCGGAACCTTTGGCGACCAGACGAACCAGGCACCGCGCTATCAGAATCCCCCTGTGGCCCAGGCACCGGCACCGCCGCCGCCGGTCCCGTCTGGCCTGCAAAGCTGGGGTACGCCCGGCACCCGACCCGCTCCATCACCGGCATCTGGCGCTGGCCCGAACACGCCGCGCTGGTAGGAAGGGTGCGCCATGCGTTGCCGCCTGACGAGTGAACCCGATGGCTCGATTTGTCTCGAATCGGGCTATGACCAGGTGTTTGTGCAGCAACTGAAGCTGGCGCTGCCCTTGGGAGGGCGCCAGTGGGTACCAGAGAGGAAGCGCTGGCTGGTCTCGGCGCTCTATGCGCCTGAACTGCTGGCCTTCCTCGCGTCGTGGGGTGTACGGGTGCAGGACGACCGCGACAGCGCTCGCGCCCAAGCCGTGCCGCCGCCGCCCATGCCAGAGGAGCTCAGACTCGCTTTCGATCATCTGTTCCTCGCCTACTCCGCGCCCCTGTGTGTCGCGGAAGCGAGCTACAAAGCCCTGGCAAAATACTGGCACCCCGATAAAGGGGGCACCATAGAGGATTTTCACCGCGTCAATGATGCGATTGACGTGATACGTAAGTATCTCGATTGGAGGCAAGAGAGCTGCGATGACACAACCGTCGCTCAACCGTAAAAAGATGCTGTCAACCTGGGACGCTAGCCGTCAATTCAGATATAGAGGTACATACCCAGAGATGGCTGTCACCTTCAATTTCCTGCTTGACGCTTCTCCTTCGATGCGCGGGCAACCGGAGCATGATTTACGGCAGTCCTTCAATCAATACCTGGCGTGGTTGAAAACTCACGCCAGCCCCATGGCCATGGCTGCCGTACGCTGCTTCTCTTCGTACCTGGACCCGTACAGCGCCGTGCCCCTTGGCCAGCTTCAGCCCTTGGATGAACGTACCTACGATCCCAGTGGCGGCGATGGCACAGCGCTCTACCGTGCCATTGGCGAGACCTGTAGCGACATTGCCACCGGCCGTGGTCATGGGTCGCAGGTCCTGGTGGTCTTTACGGATGGTCTCGATAACATCAGTAACGTCTATGGCTGGACCCTGGAGAAAACCAGCGACGTGCTGAGTGGACTCGTCAGGACCCAGGGCTGGCTGACCGTCTTTCTGGGAGCGTTTCCGCAGGCCTTAAGCGTCGGTCGTCGGCTGGGATTTAGCGCCGGCAACTGTCTGCTGCTTACCACCGATCAGATTCCCGAGGCGTTTCGTCGCTTAACGAAGGCGACGGAGCGCTACCTTAGCGCAGGACCACACCAGCGTAAGCTGCTGGCACAGACGGGGGTGTTCTAATGCAACGGATTAACATCGGCACAGAAGCCGGGCAACGGTTGCTGCTGATGGCTGATAATCTGGAATACTGCGAGCGCTTAAACAACCAAGTCCTGGCAGACCTGCTCTTTGAGACCATCGTGCTCGACTTGCCGATGCTGTCTCCAGAATTTGCCTTGCTGTCAACGATTGTTGCCCGGCTGCGGGACAGCGAGCCGTAACGTATGTACGCCATGGTCTGTGGTGGGTCCCGCGTGCACCCGTCACCGGCGGCCCTCGCCTGGCTGCACGGGTATGTACGGGCTTTCGCCCTGCGCCGGCTTATTCTGGGCGGGGCAGCCCGCTGTAATGTCACGGTGCAGGCCTGGGCAAAAGACGCGGGGATACCGACGGAACCTATCCCTACGGACTGGCATCCTGGGAATGCGCACGGCGCCATCCGTGTCGCCGGGTACCTGAGACTGCTCACGCGCTATATGAGCGGTCAACTGTGCCTGCTGGCCCTCCCCGGTGGGGAGGGCACCGCCTACGTGGCGGCTCAGGCCCAGCGTCTGGGCCTTCCGGTGTATGTTTATACAGAGGAAACCTCTATGACTGAGACGAAAAAAGATGCTGTGGAAAGTCCGATCCCGATGCTTGAGGATGACATTGCCGATGTGCCTGTGCCTGCAACCCTCGCTAAAACGCTTCAGGATGCCCCAGGACAGGCGATCCCTCCGCCGCCCTGGGGAGAACACGAAGCCCTCCTGCAGGGCTTTTTGGGGCATCTGCTTGGCTGTATTCAGCGTGAGGTCCTGCATGAATCGCGGGACATCCTGGAGCTGGTCAAGGCGACGATCCGCCTCATTGATACCGCCGCCAGCAAACAGGCTGAAATCAATGACCATGCGCAGTATCAACTGAGCGATGCCCTGACGAAACTCCAGACCCAGGGCCTCCAGGTGCGTCAGGATCCGTATACCGCGACGGTGAGAGCCATGAGCCCGGAAGGGTACGCGGTCGAGATCGGAATCGCGAAACAGGACACCGGGGACCTCATTAACGCCTTGCCCATGCTGACGAACTGGCTCATGCAATCGGGGTACAAGCCGCTCCCATGATCCGGGGATGCAGCAGAGCCAAAAAAAAGAGGCACTCACTCCCCTGGGACGTGTCGATAATCACCCCCAGGGGGGATCGTGGCTCCTAGACGTTTCCCACACGCTAGAAATCGATTTTTAAAGGACCCCTCTGATGCAACCGATTCCCATGGAATTTCAGGAAGGACCCTTTCACTATCAGCAAGTACGTCGGGAAGGCATGCTGGCCATCTATCGCCAGACGCATCGCCACGGTCCTATGACACGCTTCGAAGTGGTACGCCTGCATATCCAACGCGCCCATACCTGGCAAGATGGCACGACTACACCAGAGAAAGAAGCCTATCCTCCCGCCTCAGCCTGGGGAAGATCGGGCTGGACTTGCTTCACGCTCCCCGAAGCCGAGGCACTCTTTACCGACCTCCAGCAGGAGACCCCGGCATGAAAGGACGGCGCTGGTTTCCCTGGGACTGGTGGGCGCTGCTCGTGGTGCTGTGCGTGCTGCTGGCGCTGCTCGGCGGGCTGGTCTGGGACAGCCTGACGCTGCTCCTCTAGCGCCTTATTGCGCCCCCGTCCGATGCCGTATACGCCCGGCCAGAGCGCGGTACAGGGCTAACACGTTCGCATCGCTGAGAACCTGCGTATAGAGGCGCACGTCATCGAGCGTGCCGGTGCCAGTGACGACAAAGCCCGTCTTGTTCCAGCGACCGGCCTCAAACGCGACGTTGGTGAGCGTGCTGGAAGGCGCGCTAAACGGCCCCTGCGACGCCTTCAGTTGGCCGTTAATCCAGATTTTCCCGGCGCTGCTATTGCCCGCACCGCTTACCACGACATGGGTCCAGGTACCCAGATAGGGATGAAAGTCGGTATACATCGAGCCGGGACCCCCTGGGCCGGAATCATCCCAGGTGCCATACTGCCAGTACAGCGTGCCGCCACAGGACACGCACACCCCCATCAAATTGGGCGTGACACTGCCAAAGCCCAGACCTGGTCCATAGGTCGACCCGTCCGTGAGGACCCAGAACGCCAGCGTCACATCCTGATTCGCCGGCCAGCTCTCCAGGGTCGTCGCCACATAGCCCCCGCTTACCGCGATGCCAATGCCCTTGGCACCGACACGCCCCCCCACGTGGAGCGGCGGCGACGAGCCACTGAGCGCAGTAAGCGTGCCCGGATGCAGCGGGGGATCATGGATGGCCGAGTCCGCCGCACTGGTCCCCGTCGTCTCATCGAGACGCCAGTAGACATAGAGCTCCTGCGGGAGCGCGGGAGGGGCGGTGGTGCCGGCAAATTCCCAGGCGCCCATATCTGGTGCTCCCGTCCGTGTCGCACCACTGATGTCAGTCGTAATGCCCACGGCGGCACCCGTATTGACGGCGGGGCTGCTGGACTGGAGCTGAAACCATTCCCTGCCGCTTTGCCCCGCGGGCGCGCGATTATAGTCCAGACTCGGGTCGATATCCTGGTTCGGCAGCACATGGACAAACAGGGGATTGGGAGCCTCGCAGCCCACAGTGCCACAGTTCAGATTCGGGGTAATGGTATTTGTCCCGCTGCCTTCGCCGGTATTGGAGATGGAATCATCATACGTCGTCATGCTTACCCGCATGGCCGTATTGCGCCACAAGAGGTTGTTTTCGACCAGGTTATTGTTGGCATTTGACGCCGCGCAGGCCCCGCCAGGGATGGGGGATCCGGCCCAGCCCCCCAGCAAAATGCTGTGATCGCAGGCGCCCCCTGACTTCAGATTCGCGTACACAATCGTGTTGTGGTACATCTGGTTGGTGTTGGCCTGCACATTGGAACAATTCTGGGCGAGGACAAAACCGCCCCCGTCGTGGGTTTGCCCATCATTCATGGTCGAGTGGAGGGGGCCGACACCCGTACGAAACAAAATATTGTTGTAGATTTGGTTCTCACTCCCGCAAATGAGCACCGGTCCGCCCGTATCATGGAAATAATTGTTGCGCAGGACATTGCGGTGGAAGTGATCGCCGGTGGAATAGCCATGAAACGCAAACCCGGTGGTGCGCGTAAATTCATTGCGCTCAAAGAGATTGTCACTGCCGCTAATATAGACGCCATAGGAAAAGACCGCCCAGTTCAAGGGACTACTGTTATCGCACATCGTCACTGGCGTGTTCGGGCCTACCCCAATATCATGAATATAGTTATCGGAGAAGGTATAGAAGGCGCCATTGCCTTCCTGCCCAAAGCCGATAGTAAACGAGTCTGTATTGCCAGTCGTGCAGCCTCCCTCGATTTCATTGTTAATGAACACAATATCATGCACGGATCCCGCGGCACACGGACCACCCCAACTCGTCGCGGCGCCGGCTTTGTTGAGAGGAATTTTGAAATGGAGGCCATCCATGGTGACGTAATTCTTGGCAACGCCATCATCTTGGGTCGTACAGTTGGTAGAACGTTTCCCATTGCTCGTGAGGGTAGACGCCACGCCGAGCGTATCCAGGATTGCTTGGCGCTTGTTGTCGGCTTTGAGTATCGTCGGCCGCCCGGAACTCCCCGCCGGGAGCACGTCATCCAGGGCCTCATGATAGATCCCATCTAACAACACCAGGGTATCGCCCGAAGCCAGGCAGGAGGCACCTTTATTGGCACTATTGGCCGGGGTCCCGCGATTGGTGGCGGCTGAACAGTTATTATCCGGACCGCCAGGGCTGGCATAATAGGTTGTGGCCACACCGACGGACGCCTGGAGGAGCAGCCCGGTGGCGAGGAGCCAGAACACCCACGTGCGTCGTCGCATCATGATCCCCTTTCTTAGTTGGCGGTGACGCGGTGGCTGACGCGCCGCCCGCCGCCCGCCTGGCGAAATTCGCTCTGGATTTCCGCCGCAGAAAGCGCCCGGTTCCAGACTTTCAGCTCATCGATGAGGCCGCTCCAGGGCTGGTTACCGTTTTCAAAGCCACAGACTTCGAACAGCCCCGCTGGCGCCCGCAGCGCGGCGCTATTGCTCACGACGGTACTGGGCTGACCGTTGATATAGAGACGCAGCGTCAGGGCCGGCGTCTCAAACGAGACGGCCACATGCACCCACTGATTGGGCGGCAGGGGGTTACCGGGAATCTGGACGGCATCGTAGGCGCCAGCCGATTGGTGGTGAAACCCTGCCTGCCTGGCTGAGGCCGTGATATGGTCCCAGGAAAAGCCAAACTGGTCCCCCCCGGCGCTGCCATTGATGAAGGGGGCGCTAATGGTACTGGAGCCAGGGACCTGGGGGCTCTGGAGCCAGGCCATCCACGTATACGCAGAGAGCCCCGTGAGCACGGAGGTGGTACCTCGTCCAGCATTGCCCTGACAGTGCAGGGAGGAGTTGCCGACCTTGGCCGGCCCCCATGCTACCCCGGTACTGAGGGTGAGATCGTGGCCGTGGTTCGTGCTATCGGCGGCAGTGGTGCCGCTGCCCTCATCAAAGCGCCACCAGGCAATGGGGGTAGTCAGCATCGCCGACCCGGCGGCTTCCCAGGCACCGACGTCCTGGCTCGTACCCTGCTGGCGCGGATTGCCACCGTAGTCGGTGGTAAAGCCACTGAGCGTAATGTTCACTCCCGTATCAATGCCCGGCGAGGCCGGCGGCCCGAGACGCAACTGAAAATCTGGCGCAGTGACGGGAGAACTGGTGACAAAGAGCGGATCGCCATAGAGGGGCGTGGTAGACCCCGTGACGAGATTATGATCCATCGTGGTGCCCGTCGAGCCCCCGACCACACTGAGAGCGTCACTGTCGTTTTGCCAGCACAGATTATTGCGCAGGGTGACGCTGTTAGCGGGACCAGCGCTCGGCCCGCTCGCCACCCCGACCTGCATACAGGGGCCCGTCCCATGCACGATCGTGTTGTTGTAGAGGAGATGCCCGCTCGACGTCTGGCTGGAACAGGTACCCCCCAGCACCAGCGTGCCGGTCTGTGGCGCCACGCCGTAGCGACCGATCTGGCTCAGGATATTGTCGGTAAACTGGAGGTTCTGCATCCCACAGCCGAGGGTCACCGGGCCGCCACTATCGTGGAAAAAGCTCTGCGTGATCGTATTGCTGCTGCCTGGCGGCTGCGACACATCCACCGGCGCCATGGCGGCACCCTGGCACTGCTCCACCTCGACGCCGGCCACTATCGAGGTGCCCCCACTGTGCGCCAGGCACACACTACAGACATTCGTCGCGCTGGCGTCATAACCAATATGATGAATATGGCTGTTTTGCAACACGATCGCCCGTTCAGCCCCCGAGGTCACAACGCCACTGGAGGCCTGGCCCGCAGTGCAGGTCTGGGCATTGTTCGGGATATGGTGGATGTCCAGATTCGTCAAGGTGAGGTCATGCGAGCCCCCCGTCACCGCCACACCCTGCATGCGCGCGCCCTGGGGCAGGAGGGAACCATCGAGGACGAGCCCATCCACCGTCATAAAACTTTTGCCGCCCGGCGTGTTGGCCCCGATGCTCACCAGGGCCCTGGTGGGCGGCAGCGTGCTGGGGCGCAGGGTGGCACCACCCGGCGCGGCCGCCTGCACCACCGTCGGGGCCCCCGCCTGCCCGGAGGGAATGCCGTCTTCGATCCACTGCGCATAGACGCCATTCTGGACGATGACCTTGTCACCGGACATGAGGCAACTGAGGACCCCCGGTGCGGTGGGACTTACGTCCTGGAAGGTGGCCTTGGCCGTGGTCGAATTGCGCGCCGCTACGCAGCTATTGCTGTTCGAGCCGTTTGGGGCGATATAGTACGTCAAGGGGCCCGCGGGGCCGCCTTCCGGGACGGAATCACTACAGGTGCCGTGGACATAGCACGGATCAACGACTTTGAGGTAGGGAGCCAGGTTTTTCCAGTCCAGACCCATGGGGATATTCCACTGGCCATTGCCGCCCCAGGTCCCCCCATTGGCCACCATCCAATCGCGCCAGGCGGAACAGCCATTGGGACTACAATCTTGATCCGAGCCGGTCTGCGCGCGGTGGGCGTGGAGGAAGGGTAAATTATCTTCAATCATCGGCTGCGTGATATAGGGCCGCCCACCGCCCGTATCCAGGGCCACAAAGCCATGTTCATGGGCCGCATAGGCAAACACTTTGAGGAAGGGCGGAATCCAGTCGGGATGATCGATGGTCATTTGGTCAATCTGCGCCCGCGACAGATCCAGAAAGACGTGCACGCCCTGCGGCAGCCCAACGACCCCCCCAGTACAGGGCGCCGCAGTCGTGGCCGGCCAGCGTCCCATGACATCTTGCACACAGCCGACAAACAGATGCAGCATATGATTGATTTCGCCGTTGACGACCACTTCTTGATAGGTCGCCGGCAAGGCGATCATGGCATCGCCGGCGTTGATATTGCCGCCGTTGATGCCCAGGGAATCCGTAATATGCGTGATGGCGAGCCCGCCTGGCCCGCCACAGTTCACCTGGGTTTGGCAATAGGCCTCGGTGAGCACATCGCCGTCTTGCCAGTCCCGGTTAGGCGGTTGACACCCGTGCAGATCAATCACGGTGCCGTCGGGTTGCAGAATGCCGCCATGCTGATCACTGTCGCCGCAGACTTCGCCCGAGGTGCGGGCATAGGGCGGAATGTGAAAGCTCACCGACCCCTGATAGGTGATCGGGGGATACTGCCCCACCGGGACCCCCCGCGCATCACTACAGCCATAGGTGGCGGCGCCACACGGAAAGGTCACGAGCGGATCGGACATCGAGGCCCGGTAAAACGGATGATTGCCCGTACCCATATTGCTATTAATAGGAATCATCGCCGAGGTCGAAATATAATTTTCGCCGGAGGGAAAGGGGAAGGCCGAGCCCGAGTTGGCGGCGTAGTATTGTTGAAAATACGTAGTGGCCGCACTGTCAATGTTGGCGGGATGTTCGGGCAGGCGCACGCGCCAGGGCAGATAGGGGTAGGAACAAAAATCGGTCGGGAGGCCCGTGGGGGACAGATCACTGATTTTCGTCCAGTTGTTGGGGGAGCAGGGGATCGTCTGCGCCGGTGTGACCGTTAGCGTGAGCAGGCCGAAGCAGCCCCATACCCCCAGCAACACGGCGCGCAGAGAGCCCCGCCTCATTGTAAAATCGCCTCGAAGTTTCCGATGAGCATCTTGGCGGTACCCCCAGCCAGCGCGATATTGAAATCCAGCGAGCAGGGCTGCACCGGACAGGTCGCTCCGGCGCTGCCTGGCGTCACGGGTTGCAGGATGGGCAGCGGCGTGGCGAGGGCACACGTGGCGAAGGTCGTCGTGCCGCAGGTACACGCTCCCGTCACCACTGAGGTGGCACTCTGGCCCGTGAGGATAGGCTGTATGGTGAGCGTCCCCGCATCCACCCGACACGACAGCGCGAGGATTTTCAGCGGTCGGCGATACATGTTGGTCCAGACCGTTGGGGAATCGTTGCCATCGAGCAGGGGTGGCGACGACGCCTCGGGATCCCCCACGAACAACGAGAAGGGGCGCAGTTTTAAGTAGTCTTCCGGCGTCCCATCCCACAACTTCCATTTGGTCGCAGTGGCGTCATACCACACCGGCTTACAGAGCTTCGGGGCAATGGTCACATCATCCGTGAGGTCAAACTGATTGCCAGCCGCTGAGCCGCTATCGAGCGTGCCCAGGACCACAGGATTGGTGGGACCCACGTTACACATATTTTTGATCGTGCCATCTGAGAGCCCGGTTGAGGCCAACCCGGTAATGCGGCAACTGGTAATTGAGCAGGTGATGCCGATAATCGTGGCGGTGCCAAAGGTGGGGGGACCCGTCGGGTTCCAATCGTTCGTGGTCGCGCTTGAGAGGGTGACAGCCAGACGACCGGGGAAGGCAAACTGGCCGCCCGCCTTGACCACGGTCGGATTCGGGAAGGTGCCACTGAGATCGCCTCCGGCCGCACCACTGATGGGGACGGAGAGTCCCGTGAGATCGCTCGACGTGAGCAGCCGGCACGTCCAGGCCGCCGGGCCGCCCGAGACCGGGCCGGCGAGGACACAGTTGTTGGAAACATTGGCTTTCCCCACGGCAAACACGCCACTGGTGGTAATGGCCGTAGCGGGGGTGACCGTGAACACGTCGGCCGGCATGGTCACCTGGAGACTGGTCATCGTACCTGAACCCGCGCCGGGCGGCGCCGAGTACTGCGTATTCAGGAAGTCCACCAGACTGGTTTGCCCATTGGTCGTACTATCATCGTTGAGCGTGCCGATCACAAAGCCCGGCGACGGCACCGTGTCGCTCTGATGACAGCGCCCCCCGGTACCGACCACGACGGCACTTCCGCCCTTGCCGGTAGTCGTGTTATCGAACACACACGGGCCTTCGCCGCTGAGGATATACACGGCGGACCCGGTAATACCGGCGTTCGCATTCACGACATACAGGGGAATGGTGGTATCAGTGGGCGTTGCCACCACCAGCTTGGCTTTGCCTCCGGCCCCACCGCTGACCTTCTTGGCAAGAAAGTTCAGGGTCGTCCCTGTCGTTGTATCATTGGGCAACGTGCTAAAGGACGTATTGCTTTTCTGAGCCGAGCAGACCGGGGCCATGCAGAGCAAGGCCATCAGCAGGGCAAGAAGCAGCCATCGTGGTGTAGGCATATGCATCTCCTAACGGAAAAAAGGAAAGAACTGCGCAGGGTTTCCCACTGCTGGCCCCCGCATGACACTCGGCAGCGGGGTGGTAAAGAACGCCACGGAGCCCGTCTGCGTCGTCTCATACACCCGGCGCACCTCCAGGTCCGACAGCGCCCGGCGCCACACCATCGCCTCATCGACCGCACCGTTAAAGTACCAGCCAGGCGTGACGCAGCAGGCTCCGCCGATATTCCAGGGCGTTAAGGGATAGGGGTAAAAAAAGGCATAGCTGGACTCGCTGCTGAGCGTCTGGGCGTCGCCGTTGACGTACATCGCCATATCCGACGTGCCCTGGGTAGCCGCGGTATAGATCAGGCACCAGTGCTCCCACACCCCCGCCGTAAACTGCCAGGACCCGGTTGACCAGCGCACCGACTTATAGAAGCCGCCGGTATCGCCCAAGACAAATTTGGGATTGGAGCCCGACAGGGCATAGAAAAACCCAATGCCCTGTTGGGCGTTTGAGCCATCCATCCCCCCGATGACCAGTTGCGTCCCGGTGAGAATAGTGACTGGTCTGAGCCACACGCAGAGGCTGAGGGGCTGCGTGTCCGTCGTAAAAGTATCCTGGGTCCCCCCGGTGGTGTAGTCCGTGGTGCCGTTAAACGTCAGTTGTGCGAGCGAGGTGCGCCGCGTCGCCCCACTCCAGCCACTCGTGGCACTATAGCCCATATTCGTGAGCACCAGATGTGTGAGCGATCCGGGCATGAGGTCATAGAATTTGTTCCCCCCAATGAGGCCGGGCACCGGGCGCCACCAGTGCACAAGCTGTTTCAGCAGCGGGTGCGTGAGATCCGGGACGGACGACGTCCAGCCGAGTCCCGGCCATTGCGGCAGCGCCGGGAGCGGCAGCAGCAGCCAGAGAATGAGTGTGATAATGATATAACGTTTCATACTATTGCTGCTCAGGAGGAACAGGAGTGAAGGCGCAACTGCTTGTATTTACTACGTTCTGCGTCGGCAATGTGGTACCGTTCCAGACAGCAGGACTAAAATACCTCGTGGGGATCCAGGCCATCCCGGAGGCCGTCATTGTGGTATTGGTCGCGGTCTGATCGACAATCACCGTGCCTACCAGTTTGAGGTCGCGGCGCTTATCGGCGGACGCCAGGGTACCGTTGGTCGTACCCAGGGCGCCATCGGCGTAGGTGCCATCACTCCAACTTACATAGATCTCGATCTGTGCGCCGCCGACGTTGGTCCCCGTCAGGGTAAAGGAACAGGCCCACATCCACTGGCCGGGCTGCGCGCCCGCGCCTTTGTCATGCCTCGCCCCGTAGACGCCAGTGAGGCTAGCGAGGTTTTGCAGCACCATAATATGCGTTGACCCGCTGTCGCTATAGGTAATAGGCGTTCCTGGGTGCACATATTGGGGACTAACGGCACCAAAACTCAGAGACGATAGGGAATCAATGCCAACCACCAGGCATATCGCACACAGAAGCAATCTATATCTCATTGATTTTCCTATCATTTTGGCCTATTACCAGTGAGCGCGTAATACACATCCAGCGCGGTTAGGGACCCCACATAGACCATGGTTGCGGGCGTTGCCTGCTGGCCACCCCCTGCACTCGTATCCGCAAACAGGGCTTCGCCGCGCAGGGCCTGACGCTTGGAAATCGCATAGAGATAGCTGCGCTGGGTCGCCGAAGCCCCGGTACCACTGAAGATCTTGTCGTAGGCACTCCTGACCTGCGCTAGGGAAGGATTAATCTGGCCCGAGCGGTTCATCACCTCCCAGCCGTCACGCTCCTGCACACTCTGCCCAATGTAGGTCGTCCAATTCCAGGTAGACCCGTCATAGGCTGTTGCCTCATAGATGTCTTTTTCTGCGAGCTGGACCTTCCACACCCAGAAGGCCGACTGTACCACGTTGTAGGCGTCGGCTATGGCCGCATGGTGGGCTGCGGCCACGAGCGTCGCGAATTCTGCCTGGTTGGTAACCGTAATATCCGTATTCAGGGCCTTGTACTGAGCATCGCTTAATCCCTGGCCATACCCTGGCCTGTACAAGCAGAGCAGCACAAGGAATGGCGCGATGATGAGGAGATGTTTTGTGCGCATCAGTTCGTACTCGCTATGATTTGCAGGCTACTCGTGTCACTGCTGTAGAGCAGCCCCACCATCAATTCGTGGGCGGTGTCAAGCGGGCACGTCGTCGGCCCGGACACTGCCGCACTGTTGACAATATTTGCCGCATAGGCAATAGTCTGCGCCGCGACCGTACAACGCAGCCGCAGCAGGAAGCGATCGCCGTCTACGAGCGTGCCCGAGGTGCCCAGCGTCACGGTGCCAGCAGCGCCTGACATACTCATCTTGCACTGATTCATCGAGCCATTGCGCGCACAGTTATAGGTCGTACTGCTCGTAATCGTCTGCACGCCCGTGTCCACGAGATACGTCGTGGTGTCGACCCCCAGGGTCCCCGTACCGCCACTCGTTTTCACAAAGCCATTGCTACTCAGATTCGGCAGCGCCGCAATGGTAGGCGTCGTGATCGTTGGACTGGTCGCCTTCACGTAGCTCCCGGTCCCGGTTACCGCCACGCCTTGTACGACCGTGGCACTCGTCCACTCTGCCGCCTGGCCAGCGGTGGGGGTCCCGCTACTCGACACGTTGCCGCCCCCAGCCGGAGTGGCCCAGGTGGCATCGCCGCGCCAAAAGGTCGTCGCGGTGGCCCCGGTGCCGCTATTCAAGTTCGCCACCGGGAGGTTCCCGGTGACGCCCGTAGAAAGCGGGAGCCCGGTCGCATTACTCAGCACCGCCGCCGACGGGGTGCCCAGGTTGGGCGTGGTCAAGGTGGGGCTGGTCGCCTTGACATAGCTGCCCGTGCCGGTCACCGCCACCCCCTGAATCGTCGTGGCAGTGGTCCATTCGGCGGCCTGGCCACTCGTCGGCGTCGCGACATTGGAGACGTTGCCCCCACCTGCGGGCGTCGTCCAGGTATTGTCGCCACGCAGAAAGGTCGTACTGGAGGCACCCGTGCCTCCGGCCAGATTCGCGATGGGCAAATTCCCGGTGACGCCCGTACTGAGCGGTAACCCCGTGGCATTGGTCAGCACCGCCGCACTCGGCGTGCCGAGATTAGGCGTCGTGAGGGCCGGGCTGGTCGCTTTGACATAGGCGCCGGTGCCGGTGGTGCCACTCGTATCGACGCCCAGCGTCCCGGCGCCCCCTGAGGTTGTCACCAGGCCATTCGTCGTGAGGTTCGCCAGGGCCGCAATGGTGGGTGTCGTAATGGCGGGACTGGTCGCCTTCACATAGTTGCCGGTTCCCGTGACAGCAATACCCTGGATAACCGTTGCACTGCTCCACTCTGCCGCTTGTCCGGCGGCCGGCGTGCCTGTATTGGAGACGTTGCCACCCCCGGCCGGGGTCGCCCAGGTATTGTCGCCACGCCAGAACGTCGTCGCGGACGCCCCGGTGCCGCTATTCAAGTTGCTCGTAGGCAGATTGCCCGTAACACCCGTCCCCAAGGGGAGGCCCGTAGCATTACTCAGCACCAGCGTACTCGGGGTGCCCAGATTGGGTGTCGTGAGGGTCGGGCTGGTCGCTTTGACATAGCTCCCCGTCCCGGTGACTGCCACCCCCTGAATGACCGTGGCACTGGTCCATTCCGCCACCTGGCCGGCAGTGGGGGTGCCACTATTCGACACATTCCCCCCGCCGGCTGGGGTGGCCCAGGTATTGTCGCCACGCAGAAACGTGCTACTAGACGCGCCCGTACCGCCGGCTAAGTTCGCGATGGGGAGAGTGCCCGTGACGCCGGTTGTAAGCGGCAATCCCGTGGCATTGGTGAGCACCGCCGTGCTCGGCGTGCCCAGATTGGGCGTAGTCAGGCTAGGGCTGGTCGCCTTGACATAGTTCCCGGTCCCGGTCACCGCCACACCCTGAATCGTCGTTACGGTGACCCATTCCGCCGCCTGCCCGCCGAGGGGGGTGCCGCTACTCGACACATTGCCCCCGCCGGCGGTAAAACAACTCCCCCCCTTGACGCATAACTCGCCGGGCTCTGCTGGCAGAAAGTGGGCCCAGTTGTTGGGCATATTATCGGGGGGAATGAGATAGCCCTTGTGGCCCAGGCGGTCCTGCCAGGGCAGATAATTCCCCAGGGTAGCCGCCTGCAGGTTCGAGGCAATGAGCGTATGGCCGGTGGGATTAATGAGCACATTGCCACTGTCTGCCGCAAAGGCGCCCCCCTGGTTAAATTGCACATCCCCCGTCACCCCCGCCGGGGTGCCGCCACCGCCGGTCCCCGTGCCGCAGGCCGCACCCGTATCGACCAGATTGAGGTTGGTATCGAGCTGCACACAGTGCCCCGGCGTAAAGGGCCCCTGGCCGGTCATCAGGGCATGCGACGTGCCGACCAGGGTGGTGTCGATGGGGAAGACGGCATGCGGCGTCTGTTGCGAGTTGTAGGTCAGCACGGCGGTGCCCAACCGGGCGGAATACTCGAACAGCCAGACATCTTCGGTAGTGCCGCCAGTCGTGGTCGTGGGCAGCGCGATCCCGGTATTGGCCGTCCAGAAACTGCCCCAGGTGATGGCCCGAGCCACGGTCGAATGCGCCCGGAAGCGCAGCGGCTGACTCGGACGCACGGCCCCAGTCGGATTGTCGATAAGCGTCGCTTGCTGGAGGTCGCTGAGCACGAACACATCACAGCTATCGAGATTGACCACCAGTGGCGTCGTCGTCATCGGCTGCGAGCACTGACGCGGGGTGACGCGGGTCTGCGTCACTTCCTGCACGTCGGTGGTGCCGAGAATCTGTCCCACCGGGGCCGGGCGGGTCGAGACCGCCGCAACACCACCCGTCACCGTTGAGAGGACAAGCCCCGTCGGCACGGCGCCCAGATTGACCCCCGACGGGAACACCGTCGAGGGCTGCGACAACCACACCGCCGGGCCAACGATGGGCGAAGACAGCACGGGGGCCCGACACAGCACCGCACCCGTACTCGATTGCCCATACATCAGGTCTGTGCTCTGCGTACACTGGGAGCCGACAAACCCGGCAAAACCGCCGCTGCCGTTGGCGGCTTGCAACGTCCCCACCGGACCAATCGCGCCTGTCCCTCCACCGCCACCCCCGCCCGTCGCCGTGGATGTCGTGACCACGCCACGGGTGCCGGTGGGCGGCAGACTCCCGTACACCACCGCGGCGTGCGTCGGTGCCGCCATAAGCAGCCAGCAGAGGAGAAGCAGCATGCAGCCCAGCATCAGGGAATGCCCTCAATCGTCACTACGATGGTATCCGCGCCCGTGGTGCGGAGACACCACCACGCCTCGCGTCCTTCGGTGCCCAGAAGGATTTGCTCGCCAGCGTTGAGCAGGAGCCCGACGGTCGACGTTGGCGTCCCCTGCGGCTTCGGCAGGCAGCGTATGGGGGCCAGGCCTTTGTTCCACAGGAGGCGACTGCACGCGGCAGCATTGACCGTTAACACGTCCACCGGATTGACACTCACGAGGATATCACTGCCAGCGCCAACGGTACTCACCAGTGTCCTGGTCGGGGTACACACTTGCACCGTCTGGGCGCTTGCCTCCATGGGCCCACTGCCACCCCCGCGACTGCCTCCCCGCACGTACGGCAGCAGCCACCAGGCAACCAGCATTGGTAAGACCACAAACAGGATGAGGACGGAGGCGCCCAGGCGGGCCCTGACAGGATGGAGACGGTGATTGCTCATGATAGGTCTTGCATTCCTCTATTAACGGTAATATAATTATTGACGATATTATTCACCCACACCACCTGAGAGGAGGTCGCGTATGTCAACCACAGCTTTTATCCTCTGGTGTATCCTCTATTTCATGCTGCTTGCCATTCTGGAGAAACTCGATGCCGCTGTCCAGCCGCCACGGCTACCGCGGGTACCAGCGCCCCCAATATGCACAATCGGCTCGTGGAAGATTGGCCCGTGGACCTACATCCTGCTCCTCCTCGGCCTGCCTCTCGGGTGCCTCTACCTCCTTGACGCGATCATACACAGGCTCATCCCTGCGGTCCTGAGTCTGTTTTAACACTGTGGCACATCTTCAGGAGACCGTTCCCTTAACGGCGTCATATATACAGGAGGTCGCGTATGACTTTCGTAATAATCTTCGTACTGTATTTTCTCTTTTGTATCTGGTGCCTTGTTTTCGATAACTTCTAAGGCAACGGCTACTCCTCGATACGCTGACGCCCCGCCTCATTCCCAAGGACTTCCGCCGTCCAGGCCGGGAGCTTCTGGCCTAACTGATTGACCATCTGCGCCCACTGGGGTGAGTTCGGCGGCAGGCGGGAGGCGGCCAGCAGAAAATCCCGGCCGCCGGGCGTCATTAAGAGCGCTTTTGCCGCACGCCCTGCAGCAATTTCTGTTAGCAGAGCCCCGCCAGACCACACGGCGCCCGCAAGGGGGCCTCCGGTCGCCGTACCCGTAATCGCCGCCCCTATGGGCGCCAGCCGCCGTAAGAGAGTGCCCGTCCGCATCCCGGTTGGCGGATATTCGGCATACTGGCCAGCACGCTCAAAATGCCGCATGAGATTGACAAACCCGTTAATTTCAAATTGCCCTTGCTGACCCTGGGGAAACACGACCCCTGTCACTTTGCCCAGGCGATCGATATTGCCAACAAACTTGTCTGGCGAAAACATCTGTCCCCCCGCAGCTGGGCGCAAGGCAGGATTGGGACCATCAGAGAGGGCCTGCGTAATCACTTCTGCCCGTGCGGCGGCCTGGCCTTTCGTGTCCAGAGCGTTATACCATTCCTTGGCCGCTTCCGCCTGGCGCGGCTTAAACATCGTTCCGGTCAGCTGATCCGTGGGAATATTCTCCATACTTTGCACCAGGTCCCGTTGTCGAACATAGCGCGGGTAAAAGGCATCAGCGGCCCGTTGCGCCGCGGCGACGTCAGGACGTCCACTTTGCAGTGCAAACTGCCGCATGTCAGTATCAATGGCCTCTTTCACCGTCTGTAAGAGCTTCGCTCCATACGTATTGCGCATCGCTGGCTCTTCCAACATGGTCCCTAAATCGTTACTGAGTTGATCCATATTGCGGTACGGATTCGGCCCGGTACGCATAACCGGTGGTGCCATGGAAGGATTCCAATACGGGACATTGGCCGGCCGGCTGGGAGGTTCTGGGCGTGGCTCCAGCCGATCTAAGATATTTTCAATCTGTCGGATCACACGGGTTTTTCCCTGAAACGTCACAGCCGAATCCTGCAACCGATCCAACGCCGTATAGGCCTGAGCAATCGTGCGCGGCGCCGGAACATTGCCTAATGGATCTGCAAGCACTGCGACTTCGCCATATAGACGGTTTTTGGTGCCTTTTAACGCTTGCATATTCAGAGTGGCGGAGGCTTGCAGAATCCGTCCAGGGTCATCCCCCGCTTGCCGAGCCATCTCGACAGCCCGTTGCGCGCCTTTATCCCCCATTGACGCCAGCCGCATGACGTCTGGGAGGGCATCATAGGAGGCCTGCCCCATCTCCCCCACATAATGCTGGCGAAACTGTTGCACAGCGTTTTGGAGGTCTTGTTGTTGCCCGGCACGGACTTCCCCGGCGCCAGACAGTGGCCATTTTTCCAGATCAACTTCCGTTCTCCAGACCCCAGGGGCTTCCATCTTGCCCCGCACATCGGCATAGGTAGGCTGTACGCCATGGGCCGATGCCAGGTCAAGCAACTCCCTGTCCTCTGGCCGTGTAAAAAACCCCTGCGCACGATTCACCGCTTTATTAATGCCCCACATGAGCGGCCGTGCCAGGCCATATTCCACCACCGGCGCCGCAATGGCCCCAGTCGCCATCTGGCTAGCTTTTTGCTGGGCAAACGGATCACCTTCGACGCCAGGCGTTGTAGTCGTCTCGAGAACTGGCTGCAAGGCTGAGACCGCCGCCCCAGTCACTGCACTACGGGCTAATCCCGCTACCGTTGGCCGGACCAACGACCCCGTCGCCTGTGCAGCCCCACCACCTGGAAGCGGGAACAGTCCCTGCCCCACCAGGCTGCCAATATCCCACATACTGGCCTGCCCCGTGGCTGGATCAACGTTCGCCCCTTTGAGGATATTCTGCTGATAGTTCGCCTCATGCACTTTGAGTTGAAGGTCATGAAAGGCCACATCGGCGTCATTGTACAAGCCGACATCACGTAAACCCCGCGTCGTTGACTGCCAGGCCCCTAGAGGGATTTGTGCCAACCCATGCACCACACCGCCCAATGTGGCGGTTTTCGTCCCAGGAATGACCGACGTGCCCGCCACTTTCGCAAAGGCCGAGTTGGGATCACTGACGAGCGAGCTAAAGGCCCCTTTCTGATACAGTTTGGCTTGCTGAATGAGTGCCGGATCATAGCCAAACGCCCGCGCAATTTCTTCATCACTCATGCCAGGCGTGAGCTTGACACTCGCCGGCGGCGGCCCCTGCGGGACTAAAGCACCAACTTCGGTCCCAATGGACACTGGTCCCACTGGCTCTAAGGGCTTCATAGCGCCGATCGCCGTCTGCATCTCTGGCGTAGGCTGTGCCACGGGCACGGGTGGCTGGCCGCCAGGTGCCCCGGATGGCGGTACCTTCCCCTGAATACCGATCATCGGGGCCCCTGCATACTTCTCTGGCGTAGGCTGTCCCTCAGTCACCGGTGGTTGCCCTTCGGGAGCTCCGGGTGGATTCGTCAACACCTGACGGCGAATCACGTCCCAATCTGGCCCGGCCAGTTCTTGCTGCGTCAGGCCCGTACGGTGGAAGGGATATTTCGCCATGACACGTTGTGCATACCCGGTATCCTTTGGATCACCATAGCGCGCCAGGGCTTGCGGGATGTTGCCACCGGCATCTTCCAGCAATTTGCCCAGATGGCTGAGCCCTGCATGCGTACTGATATAGGGATCCGTGCGCGTCGCTGGCGTCTGGCCATATTGTCCGCCCGTTTCATTCGTCACCTGAAACAAGCCAGTCACATCCGTAGGGCTGACGGCCTGAGGGCGAAAATTGGACTCGGTTTCGGCCACCGCCAGCGCCAGAGCCGGGTCGACGCCATAACGCGGGGCCTGCGTGATAATATGCTGACGCAAGGCGGCATACGTCCCCGGCGTACTGGCATCAAGCACATCTTGTCTGACGCTATCCCAATTGACTTCGCCCACGGCCTACGGCCCTTTCCGATATCCACGCACCCGTAAACGTTCCAGGAGCTGAGCTTCGTTGATGCCTTGCGCTTTCGCGTCATCGAGCATTTTTTGATACTCCGCCGCAGGAACCGGAATCAGCGGTTGCTGTGGACGGCCTTGCAGCCGCCCTGTCCCCCGGCGCCCTTCTCCTGGTGGCTGGGTTGGCACATTCGCCCGAATATCTGGGGCCGCAATCTCAGGCCGCACATTGGGATACCCGGCTGACTGTTCCCGCGCCACCGCCAACTGGCGCTCATAGGTTTGTTCATGCGCTTTATACAGTGCGGTACTCTGGTCTATCAATTGCCGCCGCTGCTCTGGGTCCAAGACACCGCCCGCTGTCACCCGGTCCCAGGCCTGTTTAAAACGTTGCCCCAGTGTGCCAATTTGTTCAGGTGTCAGCGGCGAATTGAGCCGCGCCGTTTCTGGATTACTCAAATGCGCAAACCCATAGAGCAAGGACAGATCGGCAGCATTGCGGTTTTTGGCGGCGGCAGCTCCTGACGACGCTTGCACCTGATTGTACGCGGTCCGCACACTTTGAAAGGGTTGAAAGTTCCGTTCATTCTCGGCCCGTAACGCCCGTTCCTGCTCTGATTGAAACTTCACCGCCGCAATATCCCGGATGGGCTCACCGCCTGGCCCTGTCAGCGGTTGTGCCGTACTGGGCACCGTCGTTGCCCCGGCTCCACCGCCAGAGGGAGGCACATTGGCCCCAGGATACACAGGCTCCTTTTGACGGTATCCGTATATGTCCGTCCCATAGCCCGTTTGGCGTAACCGTTCACGTGCCACCAGGGCTTCTTCCGCGGCCGGCGTCAGCCCTCCACCGACACTCCCCGGTGCATAGGGCGACGGCGCGCCTGGCGGCAGATACTTATACGTAAACTGAGGCCCGGCCGTGGTGTCGGTCCTGACCAGTTCCCCGCTTTTACGGATTTCAGCGAAACGATCCGTCATATTCTTCATCGCGTCATTGGCCCGGCCCCAGGCTGCTATTTGTTGCTCCCCCCGTGTCTTAGCATCCATGGCCTGGGCCGCCAGGGCTCCGACCATCTGCGGGTTGTACTGCTCCGGCCACTGCTGCGCCCCCGGAATCCCCCGTGCGACTGCCACAGCACGGGCCTGTTGCCAAGCCGCCGGGCGTTCGGCCTCGGGTCGCGACATGACCGCATCCGCGATTTGGGCCATCGCATTGTTGGCAGCGAGAGCAAAGTCTAACTGCCCCTTTTGCTGCTCCATCAGATGTTGATCCATCTTCATGAAGCGGTCGATAATCGGTCCGACCACCTCGGGATGCCCCTGCATATACATCCGGTCATAGAGCTGCCGCTGCCGCTGTACGTCGGCCATGATGTCGCGCTGCGGCTGCGTCTGGGCCTGCGCCTGCGGCTGCGTCTGGGCTTGCGGTGCGGCTTGCGGCGGGGCCTGCGGTGGGGCTGGCGCCGGCATGGGGGCAGAGGGCACACTGGCCGGGCCAGGCGCCAGCCCCAGATCTGCCTGGTAGGGACTGAGCTGCCCAGGGTCAAAACTCGGCTGTGCCCCCGGCCCTGGCGTCTGCACGCTCGCCACCGGAGGCGGTGCGGCTGGAGTCGCTGGCGCCGACGTACCGCCCTGTGCCCCTAGAGGCTGCGCCCCACCGTTCTGCCCACTGCGGTAGGCGAGGAGTTGCGCAAACGCGCCCTGGGGATCTTGCAGATTGCGGTACGTCTGCATCTTATACGCGAGGTCACCCATCTGCAGCTGGCGCAGGGCATTCTGGCTCTGCAGATTCTGGAGTTGGGCGACGGTGAGCAGCATCTGGCTCGGATCCGTACCCTGAAACTGCGGTGGGCGGACCTGCAAACTTATGTCTGGTTGCAACGGCATAGCACGGTCCTTTTAAATAGCATAACCACCACCATAGCCACCGCTATAGCTCCCACCGCCCCCATAGCCGCCATACCCGCCATACCCGCCGAAACCTCGTCCCTGCCCGAGCACATACTGCCGTAACAGATCATAGTTAAAATAGCCCTGCGCGGCGTTGCCGATACCCTGCAACCCGCCCAGCCAGGCATTGGCCGCACCGACGCGGCCCGCGGCCTGGGCCGCGCCCGCACTGGTGAGGTTCGCTGCTTGCTGCGCCGCCGTCTGACCGCCTAATTGACCGGTGGCCCCGAGCGACGTCTGCCCGATCCCCGCCAGATTCGCCAACTCATTATACTGCATATTCCTGAGCCCGCTCTGGGTGGCGAGATTGGTGGTATATTGACTCAGACGCCGCTGTTGATCCGTCTCGTTCGCCGTCTGCGCGAGTTCATACTGCCGCTGCGTTTCCCCCAGGGCCCGCTGATAGAGATCGGCATTGGCTTGATAGGCCCGCTGGTAATTCATCTGGTTCAGACCCAGGGCCCGCTGATACGCTGCGCCGTATTCCTGGGACGCCATTTGTTGCCCAAAATCCTGGGCGGCTTTAAGTTGTCCCCCCGATACCAGTGTGCCCTGGGCGGCAGCACTGCGCTCCAAGGCCTTTTGTCCTTGCTGCACGCGGAAGGCATAGCCGGGATCGTCTTGCAGCACTTGCTGCCCGGTCGTCGGCGTAAAGGCATACTGCCCAGGCGAGAGCGGCTGGAACTGCGCCGCTTGCGCCGCCGTCATGCCCCCGTCTCCTCCAGGACCTCCAGCACCTCCAGCAGCTCCAGCAGCACCAGCTCCTCCAGGACCTCCAACCCCGCTACTAAGCCAGGGGGCATTCGGGGTAAAGGCATACGCGGAGGGATCAAGCGTCGGCGTGCGCTGAAAATTCGGATAGGTAAGCGGATTCATGGTCAGCGGGATGAGCTGGCCCAGACCATAGTACCCGGCTTCACGGTACGGGCCCTGATCCGCCCGCTGTTGCTGGTACATCTGCCACAGCGTCTGATTGGCTTGATTGGCCGCCTGGGCCTGGATATTGGCCGCATCCCGTGCGGCAGACGCCGACATGCCGGCGCCAATCAGGCCGCCGATGGTTTGAATGCCCGTGGCGGCCAGTGGGCCGTAGCCGCCCAACAGGCCGCTGCCTCCGGCACCCAGCAAGGAGCCCAATACCCCCCCACCGCCCGTGGCTGGTGTCAGAGTCCCCAGCGTCGCCGCAGTGACGTCTGGTGCCAACGTGCTGATCGGAATGCCCGCCGCTAGGGCCCCGGCCCCGGCCCCGGCCCCGGCCTCGGCCCCTCCTGCGGCCCCGGCCCCGACCCCGGCCGCCAGTTCTCCGGCCCCGGCTCCGGCCGCCGGGGCACCCCCTAAGTACCCATACGCCGCCGGAATGCCATACCCCGCTAACAGCCCGCCTGCCGCCACCAGCCCGATCCCGGCCAGCGAGCCCCAGACCGGCCCAAGCCCGAACAGCCCGCCCTGCTCCTGGGGATACGACACGGACGTCGGGCCGCCCGTCGCTGGGTCAATCTTGGTTAAATCCCAGCCCCTACCTCCGACATCGTTCCTGGCCGCAGTCGGATGATAATAGGTGCCAATCACATTGCCCTGGGCATCAATGCGCTCAAGCCCGCCCCCACCGCCTGGCGTCTGGCTGATATCCTGCCCAGGCGTATAGGAGGCATCGCGGTACCACGCCTGCCCCGGAGCATTGGGATCTTCTGTCGTCCATTCGCCGCCCGGCCCACGCGGGTCCGTATTGAGGTTCTGGGGCTGCGCCGGGACCCGCTGAAAGCCTCGATCCGTGGTAATATACCAACCGATGCCGGCATTGTCGGTATACTCCGGCCAGTACTTTTTACCATCATCGGTGTGATACCACCCAGAGGGATCATAATACGGCATTAGGTCACCTGCTCAGTGGTTACGTGGGGAACTGGGCGCGCCTCAAGCGCCGTGACTCTGGTCTCCAGATCACGGATAAACCGCACCAACCCCTCGAAAAACTGAGTCGTGCTCACGCTCACCTGCCCCCGGCTAAAGTCCAGCGCCATACTTTGCACGGTTGCTGCCGTGTAGGGAACCACTGGAACACTCAAGGTCTCGTCTCCCACTGCTGGAGAATCCGTTCAATCGTCGCCAGGCACTCGCTCATCGGGATGTCCTGCACCCGCTTCGGTGCCCACGGATTAAGCCCCGGTGCCCGGACCAACGTACAACGTGCCTGGTGCGTCACGTCGACTTGGAGGTAGAGCGAGCCAGCGCAACCACTACAGCTCGCCCCAAGAAGAGACATGAGCACCAGGACACGCCTCATCGAAGCCCTAGAGCCGGCCAGTGGTCGCCAGCACGGGCCACGCCACCATCTCCGCGACCGCCTGCGCCCCCTCTGCCTGCCTGCGCTCGATCATCTCTCGTGTATGAAGGGTACGCGGTTCCTGTCCCGGCCATACCTGCTGCGACAGCGCTTCGACGGCATGCATCAGTACATCCGCTTCGGTAATCGTCAGATAGCGCTCTGGACGGCAGCCCCAGGGACACGGCATATTCTCCGTCACACCCCAAAGTCGGCAGATCATGGGGCGGCTGGCGTAGACCGTGCATTTGCCACGCTTGAGTAGCGGACACACCACCTGTTTTGCTTCTGCCAGCCGCAAAGGACTCGCACGCTTAATCCGTATCCATTCGACATACGCCATGCCGAGGGGTCCGCAGCAATCCTGGCAGAGTCCTTGACAGGCAATGGAGGGCACCTGGGCATACATCTGTTCAAGGGCAGCACAGGCATCTTTAAACGTCATCACCGTGAGGCAATCCCTATATATTCAAACCAGCCACCCAGATACGCCACGATCCCGGTATTGGTATCGGCAGCGTCCGCCCCCTCGCGCTGTACCTGAAAAATGATCGCATCGTTGCCGCCAAACACGTTCGGGCCAAAGGGGAAAAACCGCAAATACGAGGTATCCGCCGCCGCCGGTGTCCAGGGCGCCTGCGTAAAGCCCAGCCCATACTGCGGCTGCCCATCCCGAATCAGGATCGCGGTATAGGACAATTTCACATTATTGCCCGCCACGGAGTTCGTCAAAAAGAGCTTCAGCGTCGAGTTCTGGGTAAAATCCATGCCCAGAGGCGCCGGCACGATCCAGGCATACGTCGTGTTGGAGCCGTGCGGCCATCCCGCCACGGCATACGACCCGTGTCCGAGGGTCGCAATACGGGTCGTCAGGGTCGTATACCATTGCGTCGTGCCCTTCATCTCGCCGATAATAAAGCGCAACTCCTGAATTTGCTGCTCGCCAAAGAGCGGTAAAACCTCCGTGCCCACCTCGCCCGGATTAATGCCCAGTTGCATGGACGTCAAGAGTTCCTGACTTTGATACCAGGGCACGGTCTGACTCCCCCCGCCTTTCATCTCGCGCAGCATCGTATGCAGTTGCGCGATTTGTTGCTCGCCAAACAGCGGCAACTGTTCCGTGCCCACTTCGCCCGGATCCGCATTGAATTGAAACTGTGCCAGCGTTTCGTAGCTCTGGCGCCAGTTCGACAAATTCTTCAGTTCGCTGACCATGGTGCGGAGTTGCAGAATTTCTTGCGCCACATTCTGCGCCAGAATTTCCGTCCCAGGCTCACCAGGGTCCATGCCGCTGTTGCCCTCTTGCACGGTATCCGACACCCCGGAGGTAATCGTGGTCGCATCACTCAAGGGCACCGGGACGATGATGCCGTCGATGGTCGACAGCGGTACATCCTGGGCATTATGGACTGATAGTTTATATGAAACCGAACACGTAAGGTATACATCCATGAATCCGCCAGCATCAGCTATGGTAGGATTTGTATTAATCCCAGTTCCAGCAGCGCTATTGTACGTGGCCAGCGGTGTCGTAGTCCCGCCGTGATAGGTATACAGCTTCCCGCCACTCAATGGATTTCCATTTGCATCAAAGAGTTGTAAGCGAGGGAGCGCCAACGCTGCAACAGCCATCTTAAACTAATCCTTTACAGTACATAGAAATTGTTTTCTGCGTCTATCGTGCTATACTTCCTCGTGCAGCTAGGGTCTGCAGCCCGACAAGCCAGCACCTGTACTGGTTGCTGCACACATCTTTTACAGGTTCTAACCAAACAGGAGGTTAGGAATGAAAAACATCCCCCGTGTCTGTCAATATAGTCCCTGTAGGAAACCCTTTATGGTCTATCCCTCACAATTACGCAAAGGCGCAGGTATTTATTGTTCACGCGCCTGTATGTATGCGTCCTTCTCAAAACCAATTCCGCGTGTGTGTCGCCTTTGTCGTCGTGATTTCCTGTCCTACCCCGCTCAAATACAACGAGGAAACGCCCAGTACTGCTCTCGATATTGTTACGACAGCGCCAAACGGTTTGACCTCACGACTTTTTGGCAATGGGTCTCTACCTGTCTGCATGGAAAAGACTGTCCTTTTTGTTGCTGGCCGTGGAAACTCCCCTTAAAAAACGGTTATGGCTATTTCCAGCTTGAGCGTATCCAATACTACGCCCATCGTACAGCCTGGGAGATTTGGCACAATCGGCCTATTCCCCATGCCTTATTTGTAGCTCATTACTGCCACAACCGCGCTTGCTGTAATCCAGACCATATTCACGCGGCAACCCCGAAAGAAAATATTGCCGATTCTATCCGTGATGGCCGTATGGGATGGCAGCAAGATCGTTAAACATTCGCAACCTCCATTTCTAGATGCGCTCCCAACACGGCTCTCGGTACTGGGTCTGATATGGATATTTCATACACTCGCGACCGACTCCGTCCCAGCCGCCGAAACACGGCCCTTTTCAGCCGCTGGCCCTCCTGGCCGAGTGTCGCCCGACGCTCCTCGCTCCAGGTCCCCGTCGCATCATCACTCCAGCGCAGCATCAGCTGCGGGTCACTCCCCTGGCCCGTGTCGCCCCCGAGCCCCATGTGACAATCGACTTGCAGCGTATGATGATGCACCCAGGGCAAATTGGCTGCCCCCTTGCCCTGAAACACATACGGTGCCCGGCGCAGGGCAAGCAGGGGCATCCCATTATCGTCATACGTGCGCTCATCCAGGATATACACGTTACCATTGGCCCAGTCCCCCACGAGGTGCACGCCAAAGGCAAACGTATGCGCATTGGCCCGGTGCCGCTCGAACATACCGGTCTCCGGATTCAAGTAGGCCCGCTCATGCCACAGCCCCGACGCCAAATCAAAGACCCACGTCGCATTGCCGGAGGGAAACGTCAACCAGTAAAACTCATGGCCGTCGCGTTGCTCACCCCACGCGATGGCATCCTGGAGAAACCCGGCGGTGCCCCCGCGCGCTTGGCGATAATAGTTTTGCCAGGCCGCCTCCGTCGCATGCGTGGAAACCCGCGCCAGCACGCCATCCCGCATGAGGAAGACCATCGCCTGGCCCTCCTGATTGGCAGACAGCCACAGATGCGCACTGGCCCCGAGCGACGCCACCGAATGGATCGCGGTAATGCCCTGCTCACTAAACCCACCCTGAATGCGCTGGAACGGATTGAGGAGATCCCCGACGTTCATCCAACGCTCCGTCGTCGTCGCGCCAAACAACCAGATTTCCCGCTGCTGCACCAGTAAAGACACCAACCGGTCGGGAAAGCCATCTACCGATGCAAAGTCTAAAGCATCGAAGTTAATGGCGTTTAAGTCCGTCCAGAAAAACTGATTCGACAGCGGCCGATTAAACAGCAAATAGTGGTCGAGCGTTTGCACCCGATCGGCGCCAGGAAAGTTGGGATCAATAATCTGCCTATAGAGATTGGTCTGCAGATTCAGACTATAGCCATAATAGCCATCCACGATGACAAGATACTGACCATTATCGGCCATCGACACGGGGCCTTGACTCGTCAGGAAAAACCCGCGCTGCGTCAGCGCCCCGTAAGGCGTCACTTCATACAGGTCATTGCCTGCCGCAATAAAACAGCGATCGAGAGTCCCCGCATGCGTCGTGTACAGGCCGTTGCCCCGAATGCCCATGCCCGCTGCCAGGCCAATCGCCGTAAATAACTTGAGTCCGGGCGTCCCCAGCAGCACCGTTGGCACCTTGCCTGTTTTACTTTCTACGGTTTCCACATAAAAATTCACCGTGCGCTGGGCATCTACCGGCAAGGCCCGTAACGTATACGACCCGCCGACAAAAGGCACAGGGGGCATATTAAGTCCTATTCCGGCTGGCTAATATGGTCATAGTAACTATAGCTCCCCACTTTACGCCCAAACAACCCATGCGGCATCTGCAACACGGGAATCGACGCATTGAGCGACTCCACCAGTTGTCGCGCTTCCATCGCAATTTTGACCGTTTGGGGCGTGAGGCGTGCACCCGGTTGTTGCCCCAGATCCACCGCCAGGGCATGCACGAGCAAGCGCTCATAGCCCGGCGGCAGACTCAGGACGTCGTCCAACTGATCCACGCTCGACACGCTCCACGGATGCCACACCCAGAGCACAATCTTTTTCGACTGCGTCGGAGACGGATGCAGAAACAAGACCCCCAGCGGCCAGCCAGGCTCATAATAAAACCGCGTCGGCAGCGCTGACGTCAGTTCCCGCACCCGTAAGTTGTGGTATTGCTGCCGCTGCAACCGGCCCAGCGGCAACTCCAAGGCGGGCACTTGCGCTTCATCGCGCCAATTCGCCGCCTCAATCCGCACCGGGCGCACGATAGGCAAGTCCCCGCCCGGACCAAGCGTATACTGCTGCTTCAATACCGTCATGGTGAGAACCTGCCGATCCAGGAAGTACACCAGCAGCTCCTCCAACGCCCAGGCATCAATCATCTGGTTCAGCACGGTAAGGCAATCCTGGGCCAGGGTGGCGTCGAGAACTTCCCCGGCGGCCCGCAGGCCCACGAGCAACGCACTTTGATGCAGCAAATCACGCACGGTGCCCATCTGACACCTCCAGTGGTCGCTCGCACGGAGGCGACCTATGCCGCGTCCACGGCTCAAAGGCCAAGAGTGCCTCGACCGTCGGCCAGACCCCAGTAAACGTGAGAGCCCGATCATCTAGCGTCACCATCGCGGGCGGCTTTTCGAGCGGAAACAGCAGCCATTTCTCCACGATATCGCGCCGATATTGTGAGGCAGCATGCTGGCGAAACCACCTCCGCATGGCCTCAGTACCGCCTATCTCATGACTGCGACTCGAATAAATATGCACCTGAAACGCCTGGACCGCCGCCTCCAGAAACCGCCACATCCCCGGTACGGGGGGATCGGAAATGACCGTTGCCCCCTGCCAACCACTCGTGTAACTATGACACACCCCGTCAAAATCGAGACACAGTATGGGCTTCCGCGTGGTCATGGGTTCACCGAGAACAGGGCCATTGACCGTGCTATAGCATCCATTGTGTCGTCATTGACTAGTTCTAAAAGTAGGTTGCCAGTTCCCTCCGTAAACGCCGTGAGCGCCGACACGGTAAAGACCAGGGTATCGCCCCGGTTAAACTTGTTGAGGCCCGTAATGGCCGTAGCGGGCACCTGCGCGCCCTCCGGCGTACAGTTGGCACTCGTCAGGGCTAACACCCCGCCCGTCATCACCGTTGACACCGCCGCCGCCGTGACAATCTTTGGCGTCAGTGTGGCCGCCTTGGCCGCCGTCGTCACCTTACTAAACACGCTGAAGCGGTACGAATCTAAGCGCCCCTTAAAGGGTGCTGTATACTGGATCTGATCCCCGGCCACAAAACCCGTCAACGCCAGATACAGCGACACCGGGATACTCCCTGCCCCGATGGCGATATTCTCCAAGGTCATGGTCTGACCTTCAACATTGGGTCCCGGAAAGGCCATAATTATGTCCTCCTGCCGCGTTCATGCGCCGGAGCTTCAGGCGCCGCTTGCGGCGTTGCCTGAGCTGCCTCTAAGGCATCTACACGCGCCTCAAGCACGTCCATCTGCGTTTGATGCGAGGTTAGTAACCCTAACACCTGCTGATACGTATCCGGCGACACGTACGCTTCTGGCGCTGGCGGCGCATTCGACACATACACCGTCGACGCTGGCGCGGTCTCCACCCCAAACGCCGCCAGGCTGTCGCGCCAGCCAAGGGCCCACAGCGCACTGTACTGCTCAAAACTGTGCACTCCCTCGTGCAAATGCCGGCCTCCTTCGTCGACAAAGGCCAGATAGCACGGCTCAAACGTCTCGACGGTCATCTGCATGCTGGGCGCAATCGTGACATTGCCCCCAGCCACCACGGTCACGTCATCCGCCATACGTTAGTCCTTATCAAATTGTTATGATGCGATACGGACTGCTAAGTCCGGGTATATATAGGTCCACCCATAGAGTACGTCCAATCTACCTGCACTAATATCATTCGCACCATCCTGATACATATAGAAGCGTATCGAGATGTTGCTATCGGGGTCACTCACCCGTTCGCACAGTTCCCGTGGCACACCGGGCGGGTAATCCAGATCCACGACGGCAAGCGTGATGGCGTCACGGTGAAAGCCCAGGTTCTGCGGACTCATCGTATTCGCCGCACCGATCACCGTAAGCGGCGCATTGGCCAGCGGCGCCGCGTTCACCGTCTGAAACTGCACCCGGCTGCCATCCGGGTTGGGCGGCGTAATGGCCGGGTAAATCGGAATCGTCGCCGCGCCTGTGGCATCGCTGGAGGTCTGCGCCTGCACCACAAAGTTTTGCAAGCGCCCGGTGGATTGCCGGTTCTGCGGGTTGACCGAATAGACCCCTTGAATGGTGAACACGTCCCCCCGGTTGAGCCGCACCGCGGCCGCAGCGGTCCAGCCGCCCGTGACCAGGTTCGATCCCGTCTGGCCGCCACCCGTGACCGTCGGCGTACCACCTAGCGGGCCCACGGTATGGGCCGGAATGTTGACATCTTCATACCAGTCCCAGCCACCCGATTGATCCATTAAACCCGTACGGTACAGTTCACTGATGCCGGGCTGCGGGTTAAATAGTGTCGTCTTGGCCTCGCCAATGACCGCCATGCTATTGGCGCCCAGCATGAGCGAGCGCATGCCTTCCCCCTTGGGCGCGCCCTGTTCGGTCAGAATCGCTCCCGCCTGCCAGTACGTCGCCAGCGAGTTCGGCACGACACCTGGCGTGCCCAACATCCACGGCACCTGGTAATAAATCCCCAGACCATCCTCGTCAATGACGTTGGCAATCCGGGCCACGGCGGGCTCAAGATGGCGCCTTCTAAAATCATCCATACTGAGGGTGAAGTCAAACGACGTAAAGTTGAGGTCCACGCCAAACATTGACAGCGTCAGATTCGTGTATTGTTCGTTGATCCCTTCAAAGTACGCCGTCGCACCACGCCGCCCGACATACCGTTGCGGCTTGCGTAAACTGATCGTCTGCCCGTGCTTAGCGCCCGTCTGCGCAAACTGGTTTTCGTATTGGCGATTGACCCGGTTGCCCATCTGTAAGCGGTTCTTGAGAATCATGGCGCTTTCGTAACTAATATGCGCCGGGGTGAGAAACGTATTATTGGTAGCCATAGGGCATACATATCCTCTACATTGGCACCGGAGCACGGCAGTTGCCTGCCAAAGCGAGCCGTGCGCCGGTAGGTCCTATATGCCCGCAAGCCACTTGGGTCACGGGCGTCCGTTGCGTTCTTTGAGCCGCATCTGCTCATAATCACTGAGCGGCATCCCCGCATGAAATCCCAGCACGGGTTGCGCACTCCCCGTCCCCACCGGAGCCAGGGGGACCGGCGCCGGGGGCGCCAGCGCCACAGACGAGGCCGCTCGCCCGGAACGGTCACGACTGTGCCCCTGCTCCCTGGCCAAGCGCGCTTCTAAACCAACCAGATAGCGCGCAGCCGCATCCGGCGTCATGGCGTTAAAGGCGCGCAACTCTTCGGGGTTCGTGCCGAGGTGATACATCAGGGCCGCCCCGTGCTCCGAACCGACGAAAAACGGTGCCAGCACACTGCCCGGACCCGTCGCGACTTGCAGCTGCGCCATACGGCGATCATAGTCCGGGTATTTAAGACGCCCTTCTTCGGTGCGCTGCCGCCACACCTGCTCCACCTGCTGCGCCGCCTGTGCCCGCTGGTTCGCCACGGTCTCCGCGGTCTCCAGCTCCCGCCAATACAGCCGCAAATCATCTTCATACTGCTGATAATCGCCGTAGTGCTGTGGCTGCGGCCGGGGGCGCATCCCCGGAGGCACGGCCGGACCCTGCCCCTGCGGCTGTCCCTGTGGCTCCACTCTCTCCCGCTGCAGGGCGGCTAACTGTCCCTCCAGAAACGCTAAGCGCTGTTCACGCTCGATGTCCCGCGCCAGCAACTCCGTATGCCGGCGCTGATAGTTTTGATTCTCTTCCCACAGCCGGGCCCGAAACCTGCGGTTCGACTCGCCCGGATGCTGGCCCAAATCCTGAGGCGTAGGCGCTGGAGGCGCTGCGGGCTCCGCAGATTCCTCAAGCTCCGCGCCCTCGTCGTCTCCCGGCTCTGTGGGCTCCACAGGCACCGGGATGTCATCGTCATCCCCCGCTGCGGGCTCCGCAGGGGGCGGTGGTGCGGTGGGTGCAGGCGGTGTCGTCTCGACCGTGAACCGTGGATGATTGGCATCCGCGACCGGCGTAATCGTGCCGTCTGCATTGAGCACCGCGCCACTAGCAAATATGGGTCCTGCCATCTGGTGTACTCCTCGTCACAGCCCGGTTTGGGTCGGGCAGCCACCCACGATAATCGGCGTCTCAATAACGCAAAAAGGCGCTGCCTCGCTCGTGCACGAGACAGCGCCTCAGAGGTGCGTCACATTCCTAGTGGCCGCCAGGATAGACGCCGATATGGAAAATTGTCTACGCCTATAATACAAGTTTGTTCAAGGTTTTTCTATACCTTGTTTAGGCTTTGTTTACTGTTTCATGTTGTCCTACTGTGCTATACTTCTCCCTGTCTGTGGAGTAGATGGTGTCCATTGCCACAGACAGTTTTTGTTCCCTTCCAAGGCTCTTCGACAACACAGCGTAGGTGGTTGAGAGAGGCAGTCTCTCTCGTAAAACGTTGTACGCATAGCAAGAACCTCTCGTCAGTCCTGGAGCTTCTTGACGTTGCTCTAGGCGCGCCCAATGGCGGGGCGCTCAACAGGGTACGAGGCCCGGCCGACCGGGACCCACCTCAAGAACCTGAACCGGCAACTTCCAGGGACGGTCCCTGGAATCCGCCTCGTTCACGGGGCGGAGGATGTCAAGTCTTGCCACACCACATCAAGGTCAAGGCAGCGCTCAGGCATAGAGGGACCCCTGTTTTGGCTTCGACGATGGCAACGGCACCGGGAACAAATGCAGTTGCTGCGTCAAGACTTCCAAGCGCCGACAGGCATACTCAAAATAGGCGGGATTGATTTCAATGCCTATAAACCCACGCTGCAACTGCAGCGCCGCGTATCCCGTCGTGCCCGAACCCATAAATGGATCAAGCACGACCTGTCCGGGTAAACTGGCCCGATTGACCAACCAGCGCATCATCCTAATGGGCTTGGCACAGGGATGCGCGTGCAGATTCGCATCATTGCCCGAGGTCTGAGCACAGGCATTGGGACGCGATCCTTGACCAATGGCGAGATAGGGATCTTTCCCATAATAGAGAATCGGTGACATACACGTAAAGCCCCACCGGCTGCACCCCGTGCCGGCGGCGAAGAAAAAACAGCCAATATCATCGGCGGAGGGATAGCGCCCGAGATTCCGTACCCCTGATATCACCGCCATACAGGTAGCCAGATTCCGACACTGGGTCAGAATAGGCAGCACCACGTTCTCAAAATACGCGACTGTATCCTCATGTGCAAAGGTATCTGGACGGCGCGTACCCTTACGCTGCCCATTCCCGAGACGGCGCGAGCCCATTTTGCCTCGCAACTCCACTCCATAAGGCGGATCCGTAATGACCGAATCCACCGGCGCAAGCGTAGACACAATCTCCGCTGCATCGCCACAATAGAGCGTACAGGCACCTATCTGCTCCATCGTCCAACTCAAGTCTTCTTCCCCTTCGGCATCGCCACTAACTCTTTCATCGTCATATTATCACGGCCGTTGCGCCCCGCTACCCCAAACGTACTGGCACCATAGGTCGTATTGCCCTGGCCACGCCCATAGCCGTTGCCATTGCCATTGCCATTGCCATTCCCATTCTCTCTGCCGTTCCCATTCTCTCTACCATTGCCATTACCATTGCCGTTGCGCTCCAGCATCTTATGTGCCATCCGTTCAGTCTCAAGCGCTTTGGCGCCAATCGCGCGAGTCAAATCACCGTTTCTGCCGTTGCGTGCCATTCTTTTTCCCCTTCTTGCTGCCACCCACTTCAATACCCGGATACTTCGCATGCACCTTGCGCTTCACCGCCGCCTGCTCCGCTGACGTGCCGTGTTGCGCCACCCGCGCTAAAGCGTTCCTAGCTCTGGCCTTTGTATCTATTGGATATGATCCTTTTTGACCCTTACTCTTCTCTTCAGCAGTCGGGGGAAGAGCGAACTGGCCTTTGGACAAGCCCACCCGGCCGCTCGTGGTGATTTTGCCGCCCGATTCCTTCGCCGCCTTGATCTTGCGGCCCGTCGCCGGATTCGTTTTTGTCTTCGCCACGTTTCAGAACCTCCAGTATCTCTGGCAAGGATGCCGTCATCAACTGCACCAGGTCTGCCTCAGTCAGTATCAACATCCTCCTCCTCGGCAACAGCCGCAAACACGCGCCCACAGCAACTCATCCTCACAGGGAAGCCCTCGATCGGACGCCACTGACCACAGCACGCTATCTCCATCGGGGCATGGCCCTGCGTGCGGCGGGTATAAAGCGTACCGGCATAGTCAGCGGGTAGACGCGGACTCGGCGTATAGCACTGAGAACAGGCGCTATACGGCTCTTGATCGTTGGGATAGCCACAGACGCCACAGAGGCCCGCGGCCCGGCGGCAACGATAAACCACAGAGGACGTCCCCACCGTTTACACCTGTCTCGGACGGCGCCGAAGCGACGCCAGATGCGCCTGGAAACGCGACTCACGCGCCTGCAGGGCCGTGCGCACCGCATGCGCCGCACTCTCCCAGGCTGAGCGCTGCTCGGGAGTCTGGTTCGGCCAGGCCGGTAACCCCTCGTTGTGCACGCTCCGCCAGCCCTGATGATCCCCATACGCCTCATAGGCGACCTGACCTAAGCTGCGCAGGGCTCTCGTATCGCTCATGGCTGTGCCCCTCCGGTCACGGCCTGCGACTGCGGCTGTGGACCAGGCGCCAGCAGCAAGGCCGCCTGACTTACTGGATCGGCCAGGGAGTCAAAACCCGGCTGCGCCACGTGTTGTTGCACCGCTGGCCAGTCGACCTGGTCAAAGTTCGGGTACGCCTCCCGGTAGCGCTGGATCATGGCCTCCGTCTGCCGGATCCCCGCCCCCAGCTGCTCCCGCAGTTGTTGCCGTAAAGCTCTGGTTTCCATACTGCTCGTGCCGTTAGCCACATTTTCTCCAAGGGAGCTGCCGGCCTTCAGTCGGCAGGGGATTTGGAGGTTGAGCCCCACGGGCTTAACTCTTGTTCAAGGTCTGTTCAAGGTTTGTTCAGTCTTTGTTCACTGTTTCTCTTAGACATAGTGTGCTAGACTTTCAGACAGTATGCCTGCTCTTTCAAATATCGTTTGCGGGTTGCTGTTCGCAGGGAACAGCGTAAAAGCGATACCGCAAAGTTCGCACCATACGAGGTACTGCGTGGTCGTCTGGTTGTTTCAGCATATCGCTGGCCAGACATAAGACCATCCATTCAGATGCCTCTTGCAGAGACTGTTGCTGTCTCTGTTGCGTCTGCTAGAAGGCTGGTCCTTTGGGGCAGACGTAAGTAAGAGTGATAGCATCTCACTCCCCTCAGGACGTTGAGGGCCAACCTGGGGAATCCGCCTGGTTTACCTGGCGGAGGACGTCAAGAGTTCCAGGTAGTGGTGATACTGCTGGCTGAATTGCGCTTGCAGCTGGGTGTAGCGGCGCTGGAGGTCCTCGTGGTGTCTGGTTAGGGCGCCCAGGCGTCCGCGCAGATCCTGGTTGTCGGCCTGGAGCGCTTGGACATCCATCGATCGTCCTGCATCGCTAGCGCATCCCCCATGGCTGCCGATATAACTGTCCCAGGTTCGGCGCAAACGTGCCCGGTACAGACCCTTGCGGCGCTGGCGTCCCCTGCGGCGGCGCGTACATCCGCTCGATGGCGGGCGGCGCTGGATTCGCCCTGAACGTGCCCGGCACATACCCCGGTGGCGCTGGCGTCACCTGCGGCTCCTGGATCCGCTGCATGAGCGCCCAGTCCTCTGGCGACATCCCCACCGGCCCCAGCCCGGCCCGCTGCCGCGCCACTTCCCGCTCCAAAGCCGGTGGTGCCGGAAGCACCGTCCCCGTCGTCGGCATCGACTGCAGTTGCTGCCATAACTGCTGCACCGCCGCGTCAGACCCACTCGACTGTGCGGCCGGCCTCGGACTCCAGCCCCGGTAGATAGCCCGTAAGGCGTCTGCGGTCGTTCCCGTATCCCCCATACCGCCAACGTTTTGCTGCACCCACGACGGCCCCGCATCTAGCCACGAGCGCCCCAGTTGCGACCCAAGTAGCGCCCCGTACCAGTCCGACGCATCCCACGCCATCATGCTCCCCCTTAGCGCCCCGGATAGTCCTTTTCGCCTGTTAGCCATTGCCGCAACACGTAATGCTCCACTGGCGTCAGGGGCTGTGGCAGATAATTCTGGTACACCGACGGATGCACCTCCCGCGCCGCCCCTAACATCCGATCCATCAGCGCGTGCTGCGTCTCTACCGGTACCTGCGCCGTCTGCTGATTGAGGAAGTGCAGCAGTTCATGCCCGAGCGTATTCCACGTACTGGCGGGCACTTTCCCCGTCTGATACCGAATCACATTGGCCTCCGGGTCAAACGACCCGACCGCCTGCTCCCGCGCCATGAGTTGCGGATCCGGCAAGACGCTCACCGTCTGCGGCACCGCCTGCGCCTGCGCCAGAATACGCTTGTACTGATCCAGCAGGTAATCGCCCGACGGCTGCGCCTGCAACGACTGCATCATCGCCTGTCCCGACGGCGTCGTTACCACCTCCGCTTCCGCCTCTCGCGGCCCCAGCAGCGACGACAGCCAATCCTTCACATCCCACGCCATCACTCACCGCCCTCGCCCTCTTCCCGTTCCTCAGCCTCTAGCCTGTCTAACTGCTCCCGCATCTGCTGCAGATGCCGCATCAGCCCCGCCACATTGCTCACCGCCGTGTGGGCGTCCTGGCGCCGACTCATCAGCATCTTGTCCCGCTCCAGCTCCAGCATGGCCATGTCTTGCCGCGCCTTCATCGCCGATTCGGTCGCTTGCAACTCGACTTCGCGCTCCTTCAGTTGGATCTCTCGCAGCTCCATCATGCGGTCCTGCTTCAGTTGCTGATTCTCCTGGGTGGCCTGGCTCGCCACCTGCTCCACTTGACTCGCATGCGCATTGAGCGCCTGGGCCTCCTGCGTCTTTTGCTGCAGCCGCTGCATCACCACGGGTAACAGGTCTTCGGGCTTCTGACCTTCCTCGTCTTGCAAAATGCCAGGCGGCAGCGTCAACTTCGCCCGCCTGGCCGCCTCTTTGGCATCGTCAAAGTCCATATTGCCGATAATCAGGTCAGGAATCACGGCCCCGAGCGCCGGAATCTTATCGGCCACCTCGATCAGGTTCTCCGCCGTCTCCTGGCGCTGGGTCTTATAATTGGGACCCACATCCGTCACCACATCATACGTCCCCACGCTCAGGTTATAGATGCCCTCCACCCCGGCTTGCAGCTCTTGCAAACCAGCTTGCCGCGCTTGCGGGTCGGGGTGGAGCATAATCTGCCGCACGCTGTCATCCTTGCCCAGAATACGCAACACCCGATCAGGCTCCCGGTACACACGCGGAATGGCATCGACTAAAATCCGCATGACATGGCGCACCGCCCAGCGTAAATGCTCGGCATAGTGCGAACTCCCCATTTCACTCTCGGTACGCCGGATTTCCGCATGCCGCCCGCTCGTCTCATTCGACGGTTCGCCTAAATCGGCTGGCGTGAGTCCCGTCGTATTATATAGGTCCTGCTGCGCCTGCTGTCTGGCTACCGCAATCGCCTGAATGGCGGGCTCAGCCGTCTGCCGCTGCGGTGGCGGCATCAGCTGGCCATTGGGCGCAAAATCGGGATTGTACGCCAGATAACTGTATGCTACCGTGTTCGCGTTGGCCCATTCCGGGCGATTCTGAAACTGCTTCACCGTCCCAATATACGAGGACTTGGGCGCCAGGGCGACCGTTTCCGCCCCCGTCGTCGTCCAGTAGTTATAGGCTCTCTGAGCATCAATCATGTCCCACACCACGCCACGATATTCGACTTCGCCGTTGAGGTCAATCTCGTCGCCAATAACCGGGACAATCGGCAGATAGCGACTCGGCCAAATGGACCGCTCGACAATCGTGTCTCCCACCAGTTTGCAAGCCCGGATAATCGGGAGTTCGCTCCGGCGCTGTTGCTGCACCGCGCCTGCTTCCGTGTCGAGGAGCGGCGTCACCCCATAACGCAGCATTTCCCAGGCCACACTGGAGAGCAGCGCCGCTTCCTGCGCCTGCTCATCCTCGGTAAGTTCGTCCTGTACCTGCATAATGGGCACATAGCGCGTTTCGCCACTGGAGAGCTGCACCAACTGCACCTGCAACGCTTCCCGGTAGTAGTAATCGACAAGGAGTGCCTCGTCGCGGCTCACCCAGCCATCCCCCGTACTGGCCCAAGCGCTTGAGACCCCCCGTGGAATCTCGTAGCGTTCACATACATGCGCGCGGTTGAGCCGCTCAACCACTAACCCCCACTCCGCACTGTGATAATCGGGAGTCCGGCGCCCCGCGGGATCCAGGTAGACCGCAAAGGGATTCAGAATCCGCTCCAAGCGCAGGACCTGCTGAAAGCTCCATGGACTCTCATAGTCCGTGAGCACGCGCATATAGCCTTTACCGTGCGTCACGGCCGCATCAAACGCCGTATCGACGACCGTATCCCAGTCACTCGCCTGAAGAATGGCGCGAATGAGTCCGTCAAACACAGACGCCGTCTCGACGTCAGCGCCCGACCCCACCGGGCGCGTTTTCCCCGCCGGCCGGTTCTGCTGCTCGGCGTTCGTGATCTGCCGGATAAATTTCCCCGTCTGGTTGATCGTGAGACACGGGCGCGGGTTGGGACCCGACGTGCGCACATAGATTTCGGCGGCTTCCCACTGTTCCCCGGCCCGGAATTTGAGGCATTTCAGCGCCTTGGTACGCCAGACGCCTTCGAAGCGCTCGACGGCCTGAAAGCGCTGGTGCGCCAAGTCACAGATGTAGCGGTCTTGCTGCACGCGACGCTCATACAGCGCTCGGTTATCGGCGTCAGAGCGGGTCTGGATGACCGGCTGACCGCGACTCGACACGCGGGGATCAGACCTGAAGGGCAGCGCCGTGGGAGAGAAACCAGGAGGCAGCGTCGCCATTTATTTTTTCGCCTTCACTTTTTCGGGGAGCTTCTTCCCTTTGGGCTTCCTAGCCATCTCTTCGAGCTTCGCTTCACTCATACCGGTCTGGGTCTTTTCTCCAGCACGGGCACGGGCAAGCTCTGCGCCCATAAACCGTTGCTGCCGCTTGCTCCTACTAGGCATTTCAGTCCCTCCTTTCACCTAAACGTGGCGCCGGCGCTGGCGGCGCTGAAGCTTCTGTGGCTTCCTGGTCTGCCGCCGTGTCCGCCGTCGCCGTCTCTGGCACAATAATCAGGCAGGCTTCCGGTTCGAGCCAGCCCTCAACAAACTCAGCCCGCGTGAGCAGCACGGCCCGGCGCTGACCACAGTGGGGACACACGGCAAGAATTTGCATGGCGAGTCCTCATCCCAATCAGTGCAAATACAGCCAGGCAGTCACCGCGCCCACGAGCAGCCCTACCAGCAGGCCCGTCCAGAACGCCACGGCCACGAGCGACGGCGGGGGGGACGCTTCCATCAGGACGAGGACACGGCGCTCGGCGGTATTGTCGTTGGCAGAACGAGAGAGAAACACAATTCAGCCTTTTCCTTATGCCGGTGGTGCTGGCTGCCCATCGATCATCACCACATGCAGCGGGCACAGCAGCAGCGTCCCAAACTCCCGCCAACCGGGCGGGGCCGCGACCTCTGGAATGGCCGACTTGGGCACCGCTTCGGCATGCTGCGTCTCAGTCGAATCACACCCGGCAATCGAGCAATGGTACGTATAGGTACAGTCTAGTGTCATATAGAGTCCTCTGTTAAGGGAGGTCTTCCCCAACTGTGACTGATGAATCGGTACCACCTTGCCGGATGCAGCTCCAGGCTTGCTGCCCGGCCTGCGTGGGAATGGTCAGGATGGTGTTGCCGGGAATGGTCAGGCCCACGGTTGCCGAGGGCGTCAACGTATATTTACCCGTAGTCTCAGCACAGTTGACCGGGTTTGCCGTCGCATTGGTGATGGTCAGGCGGCACCGTGACGTGTTGGCATCGACGATGGGCACCACGACCGTCGAAACCGCAATCGCTGCCCCAGCGGTGCCCTTGGCGTTAATACGAAAGTCATGACAACTAGGGACAGGCTGTTGAGCCATGCTACTAATAGCCCACAAGAGGCTTCCAATGAACAGCGCCAGCGCCAGGAAGCCAACGTTACGGCAGAGTGTCTTTATGCTCATACGCTTCCAGCCATCTTTCCATTTGCACACGTAACCACGCGGGAAACCGGAGATGATGCCGCCGCAGCGCCTTGTACATCCGCCGTTTCAGCGTCACGGGAATCGTCGCCTTCATTTGCGCTGTCGGCATGCGCATAGCAAATCCTGTATACTTATTAGGACTACACTCATACGAGAATTTAAATAAAGCGGATCAGTGTAGCAACCATGCGGCACGGCGTCAGTACCGCACTTCTCCACACTTGTGCACAGCCCGCACCGCCGCCACACTCATACGATTCTCTCGCGTTTTCCACATTTTATGCACAGCCCCCTAGTGCCCCATCCAGGAGGTCGAACGCCCACCAAAGCGCCCAAGCACCATCGGCGGTGGCGTGGGCGGCTCTGGCGTCTCCTGCAAACGAAACTCATCCTCGATGCCCGCCACCACGTCCAGACTATTAGCCAATGTCCGTAGGGCATCACTCCCATGTGAGGCCCAGTCGTGTTCGGGATGCGCCGCAAAGGTCTTCTTCACCTCATCCCACTCGTGTTTATAATCGCGCAATGCGTTGATGCCGACGGCACAACCCTCCTCATCAAACAGCAGCCTGGGAAACAGGGTCCGCACGTTATCAATACCCGTGACCAGGCTAGTCCGTTGCACCGAGCGCACCATGCCCTGCACAAGGCGCTGCAGCACGTCTTCCCGGCGTTCCCCCGTGCCCCACTCCCGGTTATGGCCATCATGCGGCAACAGATGGGCACGGTAATTGCCCTGATACGGCAACGCAGAGAGATACTGCCCGTAATGCGTCGCCCCGTAACCGTGATTCTCGTAGTAGTGCACACAACACACCTGGCGCCCGATGAACTGCACACACCAGATACTGGTATAGTCGTCGATCCCTAAGTCCCAGAACGTATACACGGGATAGGTGGGGTCGTAGGGACAGCGCGTGATGCGCCGTTCCTGGTCGACCTGGCGAAATTCGTTAGCGTAGTAGGCCCCAGGGATGGCCGCTTCCCAGCTGAGAAAATACTCCTGGTCAATCAGATCCTGCGACATACCTTCTCGACGATCGGCCTCGATATCGGCCTTACTAATCACGGGCTTGCCATCCTCGCCCTGGCCATCCCGGCGTGTCTGCTCCACGCTGAGCACCTCGACGTACCAGTCGGGATTATTGACGTTGGTGCGGTAGAGCTCATAGCCATGGTTTTTGCCGCGTGGCGTGTAGGCAAAGGCCGCCCAGCCGCCATTTTCGCGCAGAATCGGCCGGGCAATGTTCCACCCCGCCGGATTCTGAAGGGCATATTCACTAAAAATCATGCCGACGCCATTGCCACCCACCAGTACATCAAGGTTACGGTCCGTACCGAGAATCTGATACGTCGAACCAGGCTTCCTTTTGTCCATAGGGTCGACCAGGACAATCTGCATATCGGCTTTATTAGGCTCCTGGTAGAGCAGGTCAGGGGGAAAGTGATCGAGGTAGCGGTTGCCGTCGCGGTCAATACCGTCCCAGATAACGCGCCGGCCCTGATTTAACTTGGGAAAAATGTGGTAGTAGTTGCCGACACGATCGAGCATTTGTTCGATCAAAAAATTCAAGATAGTCTTGTCTTTCCCAGCACGACGATGCCACACAAGCAGGAAGCGGCGAATCCCGCTATCCCAGGCATCCCAGAGACGCCATTGGTACGAACGTGGTTGAAATAAATAGGGCAAATCAAGCAGGATTTCGGTAGGGGTTTCAGTGCGCACGGCGAATCCTCACCACCACGGGTTTATCAGGATCGCCGGAGTGTTCAATACGCTCCATGGGCTTGCCCCAAGCGTAATACATGAGAACCTGGAAGATCGGTGAAGCGAGCTGCCCGGCTTTGGCCTGGGCGAGCATCATGGCTTGCACCTCAGGGTCTTCGACAATACTCAGGGCATACGCCTTCGCGGCGGCTTTCGCCAGGGTAGCATCCTTACCCTTCGAACCACGTGGGCGTCCGGCGCCGGGCCGCTGTCCACCATGCCCATTAGCCATAAAAGAATATCTTGATTAAGGATTCAACGCAGGATCGCGTGGCGCCAGCCAACCCTCAGTATACGTTAGACTATAGACATACTATCGCATACGTGTGAGCGCAGTGCAAAGGGTTTTTTTCTGGGCTGTACAATACGATAACTGGTTATAGATCAATGAGATAGAGATAATAGAGCGCTGGACATACTTCTACCAATGATATAATAATATATCCTATACTATACTTCTTAAGAAGAGGATAGCACAGTGTGGGGAAAAGAAGCAAGGAAGATTCTGTCTTGGAGGGTAGCTTTTAGGTCTATACTACTGCACATATGTTCGGGGGGGACCTGCGTCAGGTCCCCCCACTTTTTTCGCTACCACATACCGTGTCCTCTTAAAACAGCCGTTGCTGATTTTGACTCTCTAGCGCCCGTGCCAGGTTCTTGATCCCGGTTGCCGCATAGCTCGCCTTCAGCTCACACCCCACAAAGTGACGGCCATGCTGCAAGGCGACAAACCCCGTCGAGCAAATGCCCGCGAAAGGGTCCAGAATAGTCTCATTGTGGTTACTCCATAGTCGAATACAACGCTCGATGACGCCAAGCTGTAGAGGGCATATATGCCTGTCATCTGCGGCTTCCCGTGCCTCAGCGGCGTTGAGCGTATCGGTTTCGTGGATGCCCCAGCCGGGCTCATCGTGGATGCCGTACCAGACGCCGTTGGCCCAACGGATCCAGGTTTCGTTATCGACATCGGGCTGAATGGGTACGGGATTGTCCCCCGGCTTGCGGAAGAAGAGGATATAGTCACACAGGGCAGGACGCAGCCAGGAGGCATCTTTCTTGAGCTGGCTAAAGGCCAGCCCTTTGCTGTGAATGCGTATGGCCTGGGCTTGGGGGTTTTTCGAGATGACGACCTCGCCATGATACAGCCAGCCCCACTGACTCATGGCGCGCACGGTCTCCCCGCGAAAGTCCTTGAGTCCGATCCAGCCATCACGCACCAGCATGGCCGGCACCTGGGAGACATGGATGGCTGCGTGGCGCCCTGGCATGGTGACCCGCATGAGCTGGTCACTGACGTAGCGAAAATGCTGGAAGAAGGTCTCCGTATCCTGCGAGTTGCCCAGGTCACGCTCGGTCGGCGAATATTGGTACAAACTTAAAAACGGGGGACTGAAGACCGTGAGTCCGACACTGGCATCGGCGATATACGGTAAGCCATCGACACAATCGCCCTGGTACAGGTCCCACGAGGGACCGGTAAAATGCTGGACGTTGCCCACGGCCACAGGCGTCTGGGCGTGCTGTAACTCTGCCTGTTCATAGTGCTGCATATGGGTAATCATATTCTTCACCATGCCTTCTGCTTGCCGTTCCTTGCGTTGGATATTGTCGAGAATCGGTTGTTCGTAGTCTGAGAGCACCAGATGCACGATGACTTCGTGGGTCTGCCCATAGCGCCAGAGACGGCGGATCGTTTGAAACCACGTTTCCCATGAATCGTTTAACCCGACAAAGATGGCTGTATGTGCATGTTGGAAATTCATCCCAAAGCCCGCTATTGCACTTTTGGTAAGCAGGATTCTGCTGGCGCCATCGACAAAACTGAGCAACTTCATCTCTTTCTCTGCGAGCGGCGTACTGCCGCGAATTTCCACGATGCTCTGATCGCACAGCGCGTGTGCCAGAGCCGTTGATTCATCATTGAGTCCACACCACATGGTCACTGGCCCATCGGCATCCCGTGCTAACTGCGCGGCCATCGCTACCCGTTCCGAGATCGTGCCGCGCCGGACCGCGCTACGATCCGTAATACCCTTCAGACCCATGGTCGGGAACAACTCCCCATCACGGTGAAAATCGGCCTTGGCATAGTGCACCTTCAATGTGCGCGGGGGGAGTTGAAACGCCGTAGCATCGAACCCCAGATCTGCAGGCGACTGTAAGGCCATGGCCCACGACGCCATCCACTGATAAAACGCCTCTGCCGCATGGCCGCGCAAGCGCCAGCCCTGATCATCATGCACGAAAAAGGTACTGAGCATATCGGGACGCTTCATCACGCCGAGAAATTCAGCGTGATTGCCGATTTCCGCGATGTCATTGGGGGCAGGCGTCGCGGTGCAGCACAGGCGATAGGGAATATGGGTAAAGTGCGTGAGCAACTCTTCACGGGTTTTGCTAGTAATGTGCTTGATGCGGCTGCTTTCATCACACACGATGCCCGTGAAGGGAGCGTCATAGAAGTTGCGCATCATGTCGTAATTGGTGACCACGATGCGGCTCTCACCCATCTGGTCTGGGTGGCGGATGTAGGCGAGATCGCGCTGGAACTTCTGCCGTGCTTCGCGGACCAGTTGATGCGTCACGGCCAGCGGCGCAAGGATGAGCACGAGGCCGGGAATGTGGTGCGCCCACTCCAACAACATGAGCCCCTTGCCTAATCCTGTGGAAGCGAAGAGCCCGGCCCGTCCCCGGCGCAGGGCCCAGCGGGTCAGGGCTTGCTGAAAGGGGTAGAGCACCGGGGAGAGGGCCTCCAGGGGCACCTCGATCCCGGTGGGGGCATCGGTCAAGCGTTTGGTGCGCAGAAAGTCGAGATAGTCGGTATCAGGCATCAGGTGGTGTCCTTTCATCTGTCGTGCTGCAAAGATAATCCAAGGAGAGCCCTAAGAGTTCAGCGATGACGGCTAAACGCTCAGCGGAGACGGACTGCGAGCCCGTTTCCAGTCGGCTGATGACCGCAAAACTCACCCCAGCCTTGCGGGCTAACTGGTACTGAGTGAGTCCGAGCCGTCGACGCACATGCTGCACCCGTTCGCCGATGAGTGGATTAATCGGTGTTCCTGGTCGTGCCGTGGTGACCATCCTGTGCCCCCTTTCATCTCTCAACAGAAGTATAGATAATTTTATAGAGAAGTGCAAATTTTTAGTATTTTCTACTTGCATGATTTTATAGAAAGCTATATACTCTTGTTCAAATGCAGCGAGTGAGACCCCAAACACCGAGAGGAGGAGACGACGATGGCAACGACACTGAAGAACGTCCAGGCAGGCGCAGCGTACCTGGAGACCAGGGAGCAGATTTTTGACGCGATGAACACGCTCAAGGCGCAGCTCGTGGCGCATGAAAGAGCCGCCCAGGCGGTAGGGACTGATTGGGGGCATGTGGGCGATTTGACGGAGGTCCTCGCCCTCCTCCAGCGTGCGATCACCCACGAGGACTAGAGAGAGGAGCGGCCAGCCTGGCGGGAAAACCGGGCTGGTCGCTGTGAACGGGACTGAGTCCTGAGAGAGTCAAGAGAAAGAGAGTGTACCATGACAGCGACGTTGATACCAGACTTTCAGACCACGGTCGAGTTTGACGCCCTGCTCACCGGCTGCACCGAGCGGGCCCTGGCGAAGTTTCCCGAGGCGCGCACGCGCATTGAGAAAGGCGCCGCGCTGGTGCGGGCGGACGCGGTGACGGACTACGCGGACATCACGCCCTACGCCTTTACGGTGCAGAGTGCCAGCGATCCCGACCAACGCTACAGTGTGGCGAGCAAAGAGACGACGATATGCACCTGCAAGGATTACGAGCGGCATGGCAGCACGTGCAAACATGGCTGGGCCGTGTTGCTGGTGCGGGCGGTGCGCCGTGAAGTGAACAAGCCGCGCTGTCGGCAGGCGTACCACTGGTACTTGGGCGAGGGCTACGCCATGCTGCGCGGCGGTGGGAGAGTGGAGTGGCGGGCCAGCGGCACGGCGGAAGGGCTGCTCTGTACGCATGACGATGTGACACTGGGGGCAGTTGCGGCGCCCGGCGTCTGGCGCTAACGACAACCATGAGGGCGGGGCGTTGCCCCCCGCCCTGTGAGGAAACTGTATGGACACGACTCCGAAACCTTCCCGCTGCCACCGGTGCCGCACCCGCCGGCACCTGTATGAGCTGGTCGAACGCACAAGCGGCGACCACGTCTGGCTGCTCTGCGTCCCCTGTGCGGTTTTTCACGATGCGTGGCAAAGCCACACGGCGATCCGCGCTGCCATGCGCCAGGCCGGTGCCGAGGGTGCACCCGACCCCACACACGAGACGTAACCACACACGGGCAGGGCATTCTCCCCCGCCCAGGAAGGCGACTGGAACGATGATTGAGGTCAAACTGCACGAATTGGTCCTACTGGCCCTTTTCTGCTTTGTGATTGGACTGCTCATGCAGCTGTGTGGGCAGGCCGCAGGAGCCGGACTATGATGCTGCTCACCGTGCCCCAGCTCGTGTGTTTCGGTTTGATGTTTCTGGGACTGGGGTTATTTGTCGGCACGGTCCTGCTCGCCTGGCTGGACGAGCGGGAGGATGCCTATGCCGGGATACGCTGGTCGCGTGCCCTGGGGCTGGATTCCAATTATCCGGCACGGGCCTCACTCGCCTACGGCACGATTAGGACCGTGTGTGCCTATTGCCGACGCCGCACCACCAGTGTGTGGTGTGCCCCCTGCCGGCGCTATTATTGTCTGGCGCACAATGCTCGGGCGCACCGGGCCTGCGCCCTGGAGGTGGTATGAACGACTATGTCCGTTATGGAGATGCCCTGCTGGCCCTGCTCTGGGAAGCAGACCAACTGTGCGCCGTGTGCGAGGAGCGCTTGTGGACCCAGTGTGCGCGCTGGCACCGGGCGCTGCTGTGTCCTGATTGTGCCATGGATGAACCCGACCCGGAGGAGGAGTGATGACCTGGGAAGAGCGCCTCTTAGCGGAGGGCTATGTGATCCGTGATCGTTTCGCCAGCCGGGCCCCTCGTGTGGCGCGACGCGAGGAGGATGCTGAGGCCGCCGAGACCATGCCCGAAGGCACGCTGCTAGCGGAGGTCCGGGCCCTGGCCAAACGCTACGGCTGGAACGGAGTTTACCATACACATGACAGCCGGAAGTCAGAGCCGGGATTCCCGGATATTGTGATTTGCAATGGCCATTCATTGCTACTCAAAGAGCTCAAGACGAATACTGGCAAGCTCACCATGGACCAGCAGCGCTGGCTCTCACTGCTGCAGCACTGTGGGACTATTGAGACAGGAATCTGGCGGCCCCGCGACCTGGCCCAGGTCGAGCAACGACTTCGGAGGCGGTGATGCCGCGCTACCTCGATGAGCCCTTTGCCCTTGAGCTGGCGCAACTGGAGGAGGCCAGGAACCTGTTGCGCCAGTTAGCGGCACGGCCCGGCCCGCTGCCGCCGTACTGGCGCAGCCGCGTCGCCCGCCTGGCGGTGCAGCTCACGTCTCTGCGCCGGGAGCTCGCCCGGCACGGGCGGCACCGGGAGGGCACTGAGCAGGGCCCCCCTTAGCGGCGCCAGCGCCGCACGTCTTCAAGCGTTAAATCGTGCACGAGGTGTTGCGAGGCGGGATGCGCTTTGAGCTTCTCCAGCAACCACTCTGGTATCAGTTCCTGCAACTCTTTGCGCTCGATATGGAGCACTTCGTAGAGGGCTTCTCGCAGCACCGGCGCAATAGGAATTTGTAACGTATACCGCCGTGTATTAAGTTTGCTTCTTCGCATTGACCTTCCTTCCAATCTGGTTTACACACATCGTGCGTAAAGCTGCTCCTTGTCTGTGGAGTCTTGCCTCAAACTGTACACTATTATCTTTATTTTCACAATAATTGCTTATATCATTAATATCATAATTATCAGTGACACTCTTCTGCCATCTTCTAACCTACGAAGGATGCCCTCATGAGCGATCCCCACGAACCCGCATCAGACGACCCTGCCATGACCCCTGCTGCGCTCGCCGTTCCTGCCCTGGGCGCGCCTATGGTCGACTGGGCACAGTATTACGCCGCACTCGGCTGGCCGGTGTTCCCGTGTCGCGGCAAAATTCCACTCATTCAGGATTGGCCAAAGACCGCAAGCACTGATCCGTTTGAGCTTGCAACCTGGTGGCGCCAATACCCTGGAGCCAATATCGGGTGCTTGTGTGGCGTCAAATTTTGGGCACTCGATATTGATCCAAGGGCTGGAGGTGATACAACGTATATCTTGCTCCAACGACAGCATGGTCTCTTACCAGCAACACTCCTCTCACATACCGGGGGGGGAGGTGATCATGTCTTGTGGTTAATGCCGCAAGGACGCAACGTGATCAATAAAGCCCCTCTGGGGGATGGCATTGACGTCCAGGGGCTAGGCTCACAGATTATTCTGCCACCCTCGATTCATCCCGAGACTGGCACAACGTATGCCTGGGATATTCAGGACGGCCCCGATGACATCATGCCGCAAGAAGCTCCTGCTTGGTTGCTGGCACTGGTAACAACGCTCCATGCTCCTACCCAATCAGCTACCCAATCAGCCCCGCCCCCGCCCGTAGATACGCCTATCCTGCAGGGCAGCAGAAACAAGACTCTCTATACCTATGGCACAGGTTTTGCGCGGGCTGGTGCGTCCTATGAGATGATGCTTGCGGCACTCACCGAAGCCAATAAACGCTGTCAACCTCCCCTCTCTACGCTAGAGGTCGAACGGATCGCCGTGAGTGCCAACCGCTCTCAACGGGCTATTCTCGTAGTCTCAGACGCTGCCCAGGGAGGCCATCATCCTGGCAGCAACGGCACTGGCACTGGCACTGGCACTGCCCCAGACCAACCGCAATGGGGGACACAGTTTGATTTTAACCAGGGAGTTTCTGGACAGAAGCTTATGAATATGATGCGCGTCCCTCCACGGTTTCTTGTGGAAAAACTTGTACCAGACGGATTGACTATTCTCGGGGCTCCTGCGAAATCCTATAAATCCTATTTTTCGATTTCCCTAGCACTTGCGACTCTGGGGGCAGGAGACTGGTGTAATGCCTTCCCGGTCACCGACACCGGCAATGTTGTCTTTTTTGGTCTTGAAGCCCCCGTGATGCAATTGCGCAATCGTATTCATCAGTTGCGGCCCTCCTTTAACCCCAATGATTTCCCTCATACCATTACCTTCTTTTCAGGTATGAAAGTCTTGCCGTCATTCAGAAATGGCCTGAAGCAGTCCCTTGAGCAAGTCATCGAGCGTTATACCCCTCGTCTTATTGTGATTGACCCCATGTCCTATCTCTATCGCCTGGGACGGCAAGAAGATCTGGCCTCAGCAACGCTTGATTTGCTCTTGCCAGTCGCAGAACTGATGTTTGAAGCTGGCGTGGCGCTGTTTGCCCCTGAACATATGCGGAAGCGGAACAAGGAAGACTTTACCGTGATGGATCAACTCAATGGCTCGCATGTCAAACCGGGAATTGTCCATGGACTTCTGATGATGCAACGCTCTGGAGAAGACATCATTATAGAAACCACGATGCGCGATGCGCCCCAACAAGAACTGACGTTGTCGCTGGAGTTCGATAACGATTTACACAAAATCACCTGGGGGTATAAGGGCTCTAGTGCCATGCTGGCAGCCACCCGGCTTGATGATCTGAAAACTAAAGTGCTCAAAGAACTGCAAGAACACCGCTATCCTAAGAAAGTCAGCGAGTTGCTGGAAGCCCTCGAACTCCCGAATACCGAACGAAACAGAAGCTCTATCCGCCAAATTTTGCATCGCGGAGAGAAAGAGGGACTGTTAGCGAGCTCGCGACGCGGTGAATTCTACTGGATAGGGCAATGACGCCCATGTGCGGATTTCAGTCACGTTGCTAGCTTTTGAGTCACGTTTGTACATTCTCAGTCACGTTGACGATGAATAAGTCACAATGGAGAGGCCAAAGTCACAATGGAGAGGCCAAAGTCACAATGGAGAGGCCAAAGTCACAATGGAGAGGCCAAAGTCACAATGGAGAGGCCAAAG
>Ga0126379_10000056_pt1 | contig 53947 bp, 54 predicted proteins | sample PanSoiMetPlot_24_FD_92640 | JGI IMG/M metagenome (GOLD analysis project Ga0126379, IMG submission 92640) | Tropical forest soil microbial communities from Panama - MetaG Plot_24 | ecosystem: Environmental > Terrestrial > Soil > Tropical forest > Bulk soil | place: Panama | collected 2016-02-17
GATTTGCCGGGGCGGAGGTCAGCTTCGAGGCAAAATCCTGAGGAACTGATTTGCGCAGGTTGAGAATCACATTCGATGCGAGTCTGGCGAAGTTCCCCATCGAGTCCTTCATAGCGAATGAGGATCGAGTCCTCAGAAATCTGATCGTCGAGGCGGCGGCCGCGGTGTTCGCGTCGCACGCCTCGGACTTCAAAGATGTCGACGAAATCGGAGGCCAACGAGATCTTCAAAGGGACCTTCAGACGAGCAAGACCGTAGTTGAAGATGCGGATTTCTTCGTGAGCCACGTCTTGCCAGAGAAAGCGAGAACGGACAATGTGTACCGTACCGCGAGGCACAACAATCTGGTCGCCATCGGAAACATCCACATTGGCGAGATCCGCCGTGAAGACGAAGTTGTCGGATTTGACCGTTGAACTCAGGAGCAGCGGACGAGCGTCCCACACTGCGAGGACCAACTCCGAGAGATGCCGGCACCCAAGGAAAAATATCCCGTGCTCGCCCATGCCAAGCGGTTCGATATCGCCGTAACGGTTAAATACGGCGAAGGATCTGCCATATTTGAGAACGCGTGCTCGGTCATCGGAAGGGGAAGACCCCGCGGCTATGTAGTACTGCTGGGTGGTTCCAATTTCATCCACTGCAAATCTCCATCGGTGAGTGCGATTGCCTCGGTTTCTGTTTTCGCGATTCGTTGGTAGATCGACAAGTAGTCGTTGGCCATGCGCTGGGAGGTAAATCGACGTTCGAAAGCGCGGCGGCAATCCTTGCGGTTAATTCTGGAGATGTTGGCGACGGCTTGCACTGCTTCCTCCACATTATTCACCAGAAAGCCCGAGACCTGATCGTCAATGATTTCTGGAACGGATCCAAGGGAATAGGCAATTACCGGCAGCCCGCAAGCGAGGGACTCAATCAGCACAATACCAAAGGGCTCTGACCAATTAATCGGAAACACGAAAGCCGCAGCTCTCCCCAGAAATTCGTTCTTTTCCAGGTCGCTGATTTCTCCGATGAACTCGACAAGTTCGCTCTCGAGTAGCGGCTTGATGTAGTGCTCAAAATACTCCTTATCAGCGCGATCGACCTTTGCAGCAATCTTGAGCGGCATTTCAGCACGCAATGCAATTTCGATTGCACGGTCGACACCTTTCTCGGGCGAGATTCTGCCCAGAAATGCCAGGTACTTTCCGCTTTCCAGACACGGCGCAAAGATGTCTTCGGGCATGCCATGGTGGACGGTGCCGTGCCAGTTTATCCACGACAGGGCCTTCCGCTGCGCATCCGAGATCGAGACAACGGGCATCTCCGAGAACTCGCGATAGAGAGAAACAAGGTCGGGAATGTCGAGCCGACCGTGGAGAGTTGTGATTTGCTGCAAGCTTTCGCGGCGGCTGATGGAGAAATGCAGGTAGTCAATATGAAAGTGAATGATGTCAAACTCATCCTTTTCCTGCAGGACTCGTTCCACGAGCTGAATATGATGGGCCAGGGGATCGATGCACTGGCTGTCAAGGCGCAGAGCGCGAGGACAGCCAGGGATCAGGCAAGCGTTCGTTAGTGAGTCTCCGCTCGCAAAGAGAGTCACATCATGTCCCTGCCGAACGAACTCTTCGGTCAACCACGAAACAACTCGTTCTGTACCTCCATAGAGTCTGGGTGGAACGCTCTCGTAGAGTGGCGCTACTTGTGCAATTCTCATCAATGCCTCTGGAATAAGATTTGTTTGAAAACGCAGTAATGTCTCATCCGTTCACATTTTTGCCTCGTGCTGTCAGTTTTGAACCTGTTTACCTTGTCAGATTCAAACTGGAAAAACTAATACAAATCAGACTAAGAGCACTTATCGAGGCTCACAATCAGGTTTTCCCTGCACCGAAAAACGAGCGAGTACATCGGCCAGGCTCCGCGACTTGGACCTTCCGATTTGTCGGGCATACGACGAAGACAGCGTTCCGAATTAGAACTACAAACGGAAGTTTTAACTAGGGGCGTGCGGGTAGTCACAGCGTCTCGGGGATAGGGGAATTACGATGGTCGGTGCTCTCAAGCCTTTTTCGAGTGTTCACGCGTTGCAGCCTCCGGGTGCTGGACTGGTGTGCATTGCAGACGCTTACTGCCATCCGATTGCCGACGCATCTTCGTGTGGGCGCGCGCGGAGAGGAGGATGCCTTTTTCTATCTGCGGAAGATCGGCTACACAATCGTAGGTCGGAACTATCGTTCGCCGAAGTATCGTGGCGAGATCGATTTGATCGGATGGGAGAAAGATGTGCTTTGTTTCATCGAAGTTAAGACTCGGACCTCGCGCGATGTAAAGAGCGCAGAAGCTGCGGTCGATCGGCACAAACGGCAGGAAATTGCGCAGGTGGCACGCGATTACCTGCGGCGCGTGCCATCGTATCAATGGAGGTTCGACGTGGTCAGCGTATACTATGACGGCAGTAATCCCCGCCCCCAGATCGAAGTGTTTCGAAACGCCTCCCTGGCGTCGTAAGATACAAAGTTTGCGCATTTTTATTGAAAGGATTTAGTGAAGTGCCGGAGCTCAGAAAAGATCCCATCGTTGGACGTTGGGTAATTATCTCAACCGATCGAGCGAAGCGCCCGACGGATTTTGTGCGGGAAAATATGAAGATCAAGGGTGGCTTCTGCCCCTTCTGTTACGGGAATGAGGGCAAGACACCTCCGGAGATTCAGGCTTATCGCCCGAACCCTAACGGCGGACCCGGGCCGCAGCGAGATACGCCAGGATGGACCGTGCGAGTGGTTCCCAACAAATTTCCTGCACTTGGAATTGAGGGTACCCTGAATCGCCAGGCCGAAGGTATGTTCGACCGCATGAACGGCATCGGCGCACACGAAGTAATTATCGAAACGCCGGACCACAATGCGACTTTGGCATCGCTGCCGCCAAAACGAATTGAAGACGTTTTGTGGACCTTCCGTGACCGCATCCTCGATCTTAAGAAGGACCGGCGCTTCAAGTACATTTTGATCTTCAAGAATCACGGTGAGGCTGCCGGAGCGTCTCTTGAGCACTCTCATTCGCAGCTCATCGCGCTTCCGATTCTGCCGATCAACGTTACGCAGGAACTCGAAGGAGCGAAGCAGTATTTCCTTTATAAAGAGCGTTGCGTATTCTGCGACATCATCCGTCAGGAAATGGATAGTGGAATTCGGGTCGTTGGCGAGAACGAGAATTTTGTGACGCTCGCTCCCTACGCTCCGCGCTTTCCTTTTGAGACGTGGATTCTGCCCAAGCAGCATGAATCGGCGTTTGAGAACTCGTCATCGCACATGTTTGAGAACTTAGCTCGGGCACTGAAGAATCTGCTGGGACGCGCAGACCGCGTGCTCGACAATCCTCCGTACAATTTGGTGATTCATACTTCGCCAGTGCAGGATCCAACCAACGACCACTATCACTGGCATATCGAGTTCATGCCCAAGCTGACCAAGACGGCGGGATTCGAATGGGGGACGGGATTCTACATCAATCCCACGCCACCGGAAGAAGCCGCAAAGTTCTTGCGCGAAGCGAACGTGGAAGAGGCAGCGCCGGTTTCAGTAAGCTGATTCAATCCATTTGTACAGAAAAAGAGGGCGCGGCTTGGAGCCGCGCCCTTTTCCAGTTTGGCCGGAGAGAGAGAAGGGCTGCTGTCAGCCCTTGTTGATTGCAGAATAGAATTCTGCGCTTCTGGTGTTGTCACGGATATGTAAAAAGCTGGTGAACAGTCTGCAACTTATGCTTGTGTGCGGTCCTGATGCTCTTCGTGCCAGGCCATCTGAATGGCCTCGAGTTTGCCTTCATTCGAAGCCCTTGGATCGCCCGCGAAATCCGGGAGTTCCGTGACATAACGGTGGAGGTCTGTGAAGCGCACCGCAAGCGGATCGATTTCCGGATGTGTTTCCGAGAGCAGAATTCCGATATCTTCGGAGTCGTCCCAAGTTAGTTTCTTGGCCATCGTAGTTGCTCCTGTGCTGACTCAGGTTTCAAAGTTTCAAGGTTTCAGCGCTTTCAAAGTGAACCCCAAGATCCATGTGCTGTTACCTTGAAACTCTGAAACCTTGAAACTTTGATTTAGTGATGTTCCTCTGACACGTAATTCCGGTTCCAGGCAGGGATTTCTACCACGACCTTGCCCGGTTTCATGATTTGCGCCTGACAGCCGAGACGGGAGTTCAGTTGGAGGTCAGCGGCCATGTCCAGGCGATCAGCCTCATCGTCGTCCATCTCGGACAGATTTTCGGCGCCTTCTTTGACCCACACGTGGCAAGTCGTGCAGGCACAGTTGCCGCCACAGGCGTGATCGAGTGGAACGCCGAAATTGAGCGCTATGTCGAGAATGGATTCTTCTTTGCCGTGATCTTCATAAGGCAATTTGCCGTGCTCGAAGGTCACGGTCTTGCCCTCGGGAAGGAACGTAATTTGGACAGTGTTTTCGCCCGGGGCTTCTTCCGTTGCGGTTCCCGCTCCTTGTGTCTTTTCGTCTGCCATGTCATTCCTCAGTTTTGCTTTGTCGTCCTGAGCGCAGCGGATTCGCGTTTCGCGCGAAATCCGCGGAGTCGAAGGATCCCTACAGCCACGACTTCATTGGCGATGGTAGAGATCCCTCGACTCCGTACGGCTTCGCTTTGCTCAGCCGTACTCCGCTCAGGATGACAGAACCAAATACTCCTGTAATAGAACCAAACGTTCGTGCTATAGAACTAGTCACTTGAATTCCGCCTTTGCCATAGGATGCGGAGCGGTTGGGCCTTCGCCCAAATCCGTCTCGTCCATGTTTTTGCCCTTCAATGCCGATGAAACGGCTGTGTCCATCATGAGCTCTGCGAGTCTCATTGTGCCGTGGTTCAATGCATCGATGGCTTTGCGGATCGCCTGATAATCATCTTCGGCGTTTACGGCCGCGAGAGCCTTTTCCAATTTCGCAATCTGTTTTTTCTCGTCGGACGTCAGGTGACTCCATGCAGGACTCTTCTTGCCTTTCTCCAGCGCGGCTACGATCGTGCCCACTTCATTGCGCGCTTCGATCAATTGGCGTCGGCGGAAGTCTTCTTCCGCGTTGTCGAACGAGTCGAGGATCATGCCTTCGACTTGCTCGTCGGTGAGGCCGTAGCTAGGCTGCACCTGGATCTCGGCCTGCTTGCCGCTGCGCTGCTCACGGGCAGAAACGTTGAGAATGCCGTTGGCATCGATCAGGAATTTCACTTCGACACGTGGAATTCCCGCCGCCATCGGTGGAATGCCTTTCAAATCAAAGCGAGCGAGTGAGCGGCAGTCTTTCGCCAATTCGCGTTCACCTTGCAGCACGTGAATCGCGACATTCGCTTGTCCATCGATTTGCGTCGTGTAGAACTGCGTGGCCGATGCCGGGATTGTAGAGTTGCGGAGAATGATCTTGTCGGTGACTCCCCCGGCAACCTCGATTCCCAAAGAAAGAGGGGTCACGTCGAGGAGGAGCATGTTCTGGGTGGCCTGGGATCCGCCAGCGAGAATGTTGGCTTGTACCGCTGCTCCGAGAGCAACGACTTCGTCGGGATTCAGATCGACGTGCGGCTCACGACGGAACATTTCTTTCACCAGCGCTCGAACCTTCGGGATCCGAGTTGATCCGCCTACGAGCACGACTTCATCGATCTGTTCGGGCTTGAGGTTCGCATCTTTCAGAGCCTGCTTACACGGACCAACGGTGCGGTCGATAATGGGCTGAATCAGCTGCTCGAATTGCTCGCGATTGATTTCGCGCTGGTAACGCTTGCCTTGAGGCAGTTCAATGTCAAGCTTGACTGATGTATTCGCAGACAGGGCAATCTTTGCATCGATTACAGCTTTGCGAATCGTCTGAACGACCTCCGCGTTGCGGCGGACGTCAAGCCCGAGGTCTCCGCGGATGTCGTCGAGCGCGATGGTAATCAGCAGATTGTCGATGTCATCGCCGCCCAGGTGCGTGTCTCCATTGGTGGCGATGACCTCAAAGATGCCATCGTGCAGCTTGAGGATCGAAATGTCGAATGTGCCTCCGCCAAGGTCGTAGACGGCGACGATTCCGTTTTGCTTCTTATCGAGACCGTAGGCGAGCGAGGCGGCCGTGGGTTCGTTTACGAGGCGAAGAACGTCGAGTCCGGCAATGCGCCCCGCGTCTTTGGTCGCCTGGCGTTGCGCATCGTTGAAATATGCAGGCACCGTAATCACCGCTTGAGTGACCGGAGCTCCGAAATAGCGTTCCGCGTTGCGCTTCAGTTGACGCAGAACCAGCGCCGAAATCTCCGGAGGCGTGAACGTCTTGTCGCCGAGACTGATTCGAAGTACTTCACCCGGTTGTAGATCTTCGGCCATGCGGAAAGGAAATAGCCTTAATTCTTCTTGAACGTCTTCGACGCCACGCCCCATGAGGCGCTTGATCGAGTAGACGGCGCGTTCGGGCGTCTCGATCAGATACTTACGCGCCGAGTTGCCAATGATCGGCTGATTGTTCTCGTCGAGCGCGACAACCGAAGGGACTAAATTCGAGCCATCGTCACCCGGAATGACGACAGGCGTCTCCCCTTGCATGAAGGCCACGAGCGAGTTCGTGGTGCCCAAATCTATTCCGACAATGCGTTCTTCCGCCATGCTTCCTTTTGTTTCGCTCTTTCTCTAAGGCTCGAGCTCTAAACCTCGAGTGCGACTCCAGCAATTTCTTTGTTGGAAGCGGGCTCCTCTTTTTCGCGAGCGGGCTGCCAGGCTTTCACGGGTGAAGCCCCGTGAATCATCGTTTGGATGAACGGCTCGAAAAACTCGTACGGATGAATCGATGGCGGGGCGCCGATTTCATCCAGGCGCTTGCGCAATTCCGTGGGAATCGTGAATTCGATTGCTTTCAGATTATCTTCAAGCTGACTCAATTTGCTTGCGCCGAGAATCGTTGAGGTGACTCCCGGCTGGGTAGCGGCCCAGTTCAAAGCGACCTGCGCCGGCGGACGGCCGATTTCCTTCGCCACTTCAAGGAGCACATCGAGAATCTTCCAGTTCTGCTCCTTGAATTTCTTCAGGGTGGGATTGTCGGTGCCCTTCACCTTTTCCAATCGACCATCACCAGTGCCGCTTGCGCCTTCGCGACGGTATTTGCCGCTTAAAAATCCGCTGGCGAGTGGGCTCCAGGGGCAGACAGCCAAGCCCAGTTCCTGAGCAGCCGGGATGTGCTCACGTTCGATGTTGCGCTGGACCAGCGAGTACTCGAGTTGCAGCGCGATCAGGGGATCTTTGCCGCCTTTCTCCGCGAGCGTGAACGCTCGCGACAGATACCAGGCTGGAGTGTCGGAGAATCCGTAGTGAAGAACCTTGCCTTGACGGACCAGATCGTTGAGCGAGGCGACCACCTCTTCTACCGGGGTAACTGTATCCCAGGCATGGAGCCAGTAGAGATCAATATAGTCGGTTTGCAGACGGCGCAATGAGCCTTCGAGCGCGCGATGAATGTTCTTGCGGCCATTGCCTCCGGCGTTGGGATTAGCGGCATCGGCGCTGAAGCTGAACTTGGTGGCGAGCACGATGCGGTCGCGAAGCTTGCGCTCCGCGATGAATTTTCCGAGCATCTCTTCGCTTTTGCCACCGGTATACCCGTCGGCGGTGTCGATGAAATTGCCCCCGGCTTCGAGGTAGCGGTCGAGGAGCGAACGCGAAACATTTTCTTCGGCGCCCCACCCCCACTCCGTTCCAAAAGTCATCGTGCCAAGGCAGAGTGGGCTTACCAGCAATCCGGAACGCCCGAGCGTCGTGTATTCGTGCATTCGCATGGGGAAAGTCTCCACTTAGGCTTCTAATGCCGCGTTCACATCGCGAACCAGGTTGCGAATGTAATTGCGACGATTGAGCACATCGACCATTTTGTCGATGATCTGTTTACGTTCAGTCTGGCTAGCTGACGACCCGCGATCGACGAGTTGATCCCACTCCTTCCACAGGGACTGCAACTCTTGAAGAAGCGACTCATGCTTGGCCTCGAGTGCGAGCTTGTGTTTATTAATCTCAGCACTAAGGGCTGGATCGTCATCGCCCGTTTTCTGATTCATCCGCAGCTCTTCCAGCTGGATGTTGAGTTCGAATACCTCTTCCAGCAGGTCGGGCGGGACAATCTGCTTCTTAACCTCTCCGGTCGCACGGGCTTGCTCCGTGGCTGTCTTCGATTGTTCTTCGAGTTCAACACCTTCAAGCTTGAGCAGGTATTGGGTACGTTTGATCGGATCACGCAGCGTGCGGTAAGCGTCATTCAACAACGAACTCTGCTCGAGACTCCATTCTTGCTCCTGGCTGCCGGCTCGCGCGTTGAGATCGGGATGCAGTTTTCGGCTCAGCTCGTAGAAATCTTTCTCAAGTGCCGGAACATTGACGTTCAACTTGGGCGCCAGCCCGAAAAATGTGAAGTAGTCAACTGGAACCGGTGGTTGGACCTTGCCGCAAGAGCCACAGAAATGTGCGGCTCGCATTGCTCCGCAGGACCAGCAGGTTTTGGTCTCGTCGGGGACTGGCTTTGCGCCGATCGCGGTTAGGGTCGATTTCGTCATTGCGCTCTACTTCTCTGGCACCAACGTTGTCCGGCGCCCGTGCTCAACCTATGATTTCTGGTGGCGCATACAGTCGCGGGCAGGAGTGCCCGCGCCACACAGTCAAGTACACAGGCAGGCCCACACAGCTCAGGCGGAGAACGAAGTTCCGCAGCCGCAGGACTTCGTCGCTTGCGGGTTTACAAATACGAATCCCTGCTGCATCAGCGTTTCCTGATAATCCAGCGTCATGCCGTGCAGGTAGATGAACGATTTCGGATCCACAAAGACCCGCACGCCGCCGAACTGAAAAATGCGGTCTCGTTCGCGCGGCTGCGTGTCGAAGCGGATGTTGTAACTCAACCCCGAACAGCCACCGCCCTGCACGCCAAGGCGCAGTCCGCCCTGCTCGGGCGCAATGCCTTCCTTAGCCATCGCACTACGAATCTTCGCGATCGCCTTCTCGGTGACCGCGATGCCCTTGGCGGTGGCCTGCGGTGCGGATTGTTCGGTTGCGGTAGTCATAGGGAACTCAGCCGCGAGCTATGAGCTTTGAGGCTCGAGCCAACCTGCCGCTCGAATCTCGCGACTCGCAGTTCAGAGCTACTTCACTTCAGCAGCCACCGGCTTTCCGGTTTCCTGTTTCTTTTTCCAGTCACCGATAGCTGCGCGGATGGCGTCTTCGGCCAGGACCGAGCAGTGGATCTTCACCGGAGGAAGCGAAAGTTCCTTCACGATGTCCATGTTCTTAATGGCGAGAGCTTCGTCCACGGTTTTGCCCTTCACCCACTCGGTGGCGAGTGAAGACGAGGCGATCGCGGAACCGCAGCCGAAGGTCTTGAACTTCGCATCCTCGATGACGTTGGTCTGAGGATTGACCTTGATCTGCAGCTTCATGACGTCGCCACATTCGGGCGCGCCGACCAGGCCCGTGCCCACATCACTGCTGCTCTTGTCCATGGAACCGACATTGCGGGGATTGTTGTAATGATCGATGACTTTGTCGCTATAGGACATCTGTAATCTCCACGTTTCAAAGTTTCAAGGTTTCAAAGACGACTACGTATTTCAGAGTCCCAAAGCATTGAAACTTTGAAACTCTGAAACCTGTTTTAGTGCGCTTCGCCTGCCCACTTTACGTCTTTCAGGTTGATGCCTTCTTTTGCCATCTCATACAGCGGAGACAGTTCGCGCAGACGCTCAACCGTTTCGATGACGCGGTCGGCGACGTAGTCCACCTCGGCTTCGGTGTTGAAACGCCCGATGCCGAACCGAATCGAGCTGTGGGCTAGATCATCGCCTGTGCCGAGAGCCTTCAATACATAAGATGGCTCAAGCGTCGCAGAGGTGCACGCCGATCCGCTGGAAACCGCGATATCGTTGATACCCATCAGCAACGATTCACCTTCAACGTAAGCGAAGCTGATATTTAGGTTGCCCGGAAGGCGATGCTCCATTGAGCCATTAATGAAGGCTTCGTCAAGGCGCCCCATAATGCTGTCTCGCAGGCGATTGCGCAACCCGGCGAGACGACAGGATTCCTGCGGCATGTCTTCCAACGCGATTGCGCAAGCCTTGCCGAGTCCGACGATGCCCGGAACATTCAGCGTGCCGGATCGCATGCCGCGCTCGTGGCCTCCGCCGTCGATGATGGCGGAAATCTGTACGCGCGGATTCTTACGGCGAACGTAGAGAGCACCAACACCTTTCGGTCCATACATCTTGTGGCCGGAGATGGAAGCGAGGTCGATGTTCTGCTTGATCACATCCACCGGGACCTTGCCGATCGACTGGGTTGCGTCCGTGTGGAAGATTACGGCGCGCTCATGACACAGCTTGCCGATTTCGGCGACCGGTTGTAACACGCCGATTTCGTTGTTCGCGAACATGATTGAGACCAGGATGGTCTTGTCATCCATGGCACGCTTCAGGTCGTCAAGATCGATCAGGCCATCTTTTTGTACCGGCAAATACGTAACGCGGTATCCGTATTTCTCCAGGCGCTTGCACGTATCGAGTACAGCTTTGTGCTCGGTGACCGCAGTGATAATGTGGTTGCCTTTTTCGCGGTACATTTCAGCAACGCCCTTGATGGCGAGGTTGTCGCTCTCGGTGGCGCCGGAGGTGAAGATGATTTCCTTGGTCGTGGCGCCGACCAGCTTGGCAATGCGCTCACGGGCGGTCTCGGTGCCTTCTTCGGCAGCCCATCCAAAGGAGTGGTTACGGCTCGCCGCATTGCCGAATTTATCGGTGAAATAAGGCAACATCTCTTCCAATACACGCGGATCCATTGGGGTGGTGGCGTGATTGTCCATGTAAATCGGAAGCTTCACACCATTGCCGTTGGTGTGCTCCGTCTCGACTTCTGCCTGGGGGACCTTTACATCCGTGCTCATTGATTTCTCCTGCGAACTTAACGTTACTTGATGAATCTTGTGTCCTGAAGGCTTCAGGTTATCGTCACTAGCTCCGTCGGTTTAGGAGGAGCTGCGCTCGCCTCCTCCATCTCTTCCCGCATGTGCGAAATCTTGATCCGCTTGAGCACCGCCTCGATGCTTTCGTTCACCTTGCGCAGCGGTTCGCGGATGTTGCAGCGATCGCTCTGATCGCACTCGCCGCGTACCGTCACGCAAGAAGTGATGAAGAGCGGTCCATCGATCGCGCGAATCACTTCAAAGGCCGAAATGGTGTGTGCCGGACGTGCGAGCGTGTAACCACCGTTTGTCCCGTGTTGCGACTGCAGCAAACCCGCTTTCGCCAGACGCTGCAGGATCTTTGCCAGAGCCTCATGCGGGATGCCGTACGCCTCGGCAACATCCTTCGCACTGCGTGACCCCTGACTCGCGCTCTCGGCGAGATGCTTCATCGCCATGAGCGCGTAGTCGGCCTTCTTGGTCAGCTTTAGCAGGCAAATACTCCGAGTCGAAATCCGACCGATCTGGTCGGATAAAATCCCGACCTTTTTAGTCGCAGTTTCATTCTACGTGACCGAAGGGGAGTCGGCAAGTCGCTGCAGCGAACTGCGGTTATGACAGTTTAGCGGTAAACATATAGCACTAAACGGTTTAACTTTATACGATAAAAACAGTCGTATTTGTTATGGCTTTGTTCCTACGGGAATCCTGCGGCGTCTCCGTTCACCCCTGACAAATTCACGACAGAGCAACGCTTGGGGGCTTGACAAGCCGTTTAGCCGTTTTAAAATACCGGGAAATTACGGTGAAAACGTCCACCTTCAGCCGATGTCCTCTTTGAACAGTCCAGAAATATGACGCCTAAGTTACCCGCCGCCCCTCCGCAGAACGTAAGCATCAAGCAACCCTGCAAGCATCCGCGCGTGCAGATCGTGAGCCGCGACGAGGATGCCGAATTCGTCGAATGCAAAGAGTGCGGCGAAATCTTCGAGTCCAGTGAGTTCAAAGATATGAACATCGAAGATCGCACGCAGGAGAATGAGGCGTAGGCGTTTGACTGTGACTCCGGTAACGTAATATCCCCGTTTACTCTTGGTGACGAATGAGCTCGCTGTTAGTGTGCGGATGAAGTGTGGTCGGGTCCGCACTTACCGAATGGCCAAAGTCGCCCTAGTTGTCGACGATTCCATGCTCGTTCGCTATACCGTCTGCCGCTTTCTCGAGGAGCGGGGGTTTTCGGTCGAGATTGCTGCCAACGGGATCGAAGCATTGGAAGTGCTGCGACGGGTTCTCCCTGACTTAATCGTGACCGATATGCAGATGCCTCTCATGTCGGGAAGCGAATTGATCACGACTCTGAAAAACAAGCCCGAGACGTCCAGCGTTCCAATCATTGTGATCACTGGCCACGCAAGCTGCCTCGCTGAAGGCGACAAACGAGCGAACTTCGCGATCTCCAAAGATATTGATGTTGACGTTCAGCTGGAAAATGCACTGAGTGTAATTGGTAAAACTGCTGTTCGCGGGCAAGTGGCAGGCAAGTAGTCTCGGAGCGAGTCTACAAGCGATCACCGCAAGACCATTCCCGCTTCGGCCGAGAAATCCATCGGCGCAAACTCTTTAGCCAAGAATTTCGGGTACGCGGCAGCGGCGATCATGGCGGCGTTGTCGGTCGACAGCGGCCGTGAGGGAAAGAATACCCGCAGGCCATGCTCGGCACCCTCGCGTTCGAAAGTTCGCCGCAGTTCCTGATTCGCTGCGACTCCTCCGGTCACAAACAGCGTGGGCACATCGTAAGGTGCAGCCGCAGCCAAAGTTTTTCCCACCAGGTCTCCAACGATTGCGTGTTGGAACGAGGCAACCAGATCGAGCGTGCGCTGGTCAGAGTTCGCGAGATAGTCGTCGAGCTTTGGCTTGCTAATCGACGTCAAGGCTCTTCGACGGGACTCGATGCTGGCGTGCATCTGGTGCGCTTCTACGTAGCGGAGCATCGCCGTTTTGATTCCGCTGTAGGAGAAATCGAAACGCGGACGGTCATCGTCAGGATCGCCGGCCCGGCCGTCATTTCTGCCGCGGCGGTCGCGATGTTTGATCTGTGCCGGGGGAAACTTTACGGCGTCAGGATTCCCGTGGGGCGCAAGGCGGTCGATGACCGGTCCGCCGGGATATCCGAGACCGAGCAATTTGGCAACTTTGTCGAATGCCTCACCAGCGGCGTCGTCGCGTGTGTGGCCGATGTTTTCGTAGGTCCACGCGGTTCCATTCTGGGTAGCGAGATAGAGATGCGTATGGCCGCCCGAGACAACCAGGGCGAGAACTGGGAATTGAACCTCGTGATTCCCCTTTTGTCGCTCTTCCAGCAGAACTGCATGGATGTGTCCTTCCAGATGATTAACCGTGATCAACGGTTTTTCGAGGGCAAACGCAAGAGCTTTGGCATAGCTGATGCCAACCAGCAGAGCGCCGGCCAGCCCGGGGCCTTGGGTGACGGCGATAGCGTCAACGGAATCGTAGGTGTGTCCCGCTTCGGCAAGTGCTTGCCGCACCACGGGCACTATGGCGCGGAGATGTTCGCGGGAAGCCAGTTCGGGGACGACCCCTCCATAGGGTTGGTGCGTGGCGATCTGGGAGGCAACGATGTTAGAGATCAATTGCTCGCCCGAACGCACGACCGCCGCGGCGGTTTCGTCGCAGGAACTCTCAATGCCGAGGATAAAGGCTTCGGGCATGTGTACTGCTAGTTTCCAGTTTCTGGTTTCGAGTTGCAAGTTGCGAGCTGCGCTAAAAGAACGCAGATCCCACATGTCGAGCGAGTTTTGCGGAAATGAGCGGTATCATAAAATCTGAGCCATGAAGAAGTTCGCTACATCGATCGTCAAAACCCTCCGCCAGCACGGGTTCCAGGCGTATCTGGCCGGCGGATGTGTGCGCGACCTTCTTCTGAAGCGAGAACCCGAGGACTATGACGTAGCCACGAATGCGACTCCGCGGCAGGTCATGGAGATTTTTCCTGAGACCTACGCCGTGGGAGCGCAGTTTGGCGTCGTACTCATACCGGTTCCACGAGAAGAACAGCCGGCGGAGGAGTCGTCGGCTTGCGCCATCGAAGTGGCGACATTTCGCAGTGATATTGGATATTCCGATGGACGACATCCGGACGAGGTGCGCTTCAGCCAGGACCCGCGCGAGGACGTGGTGCGACGAGATTTCACAATCAACGGGATGTTGCTCGATCCGGTCAGTGGAGAGGTCCTTGACTATGTCGGCGGACGCAACGATCTGTCCGCTGGAATTATCCGAGCGGTTGGCGAACCGGAGCGGCGATTCGGCGAAGACAAGTTGCGCATGTTGCGGGCGGTGCGCTTCGCTGCGCGATTTGAATATCAGATCGAACCGGCTACCTTTGCCGCAATGCAATCGCTCGCGAGTCAGGTCCGAGCTGTTTCGCGTGAGCGCGTGCGTGACGAATTGACGAGGATGTTGACTGAGGGGCATGCAAGCCGTGCCTTTCGGTTGATGGATGAGGGTGGTCTGCTGCGCGAGGTGCTTCCCGAGATTTCGGCAATGAAGGGTGTGGAACAACCCCCAGAATTTCATCCTGAGGGCGATGTTTTCGTGCACACCCTGCTGCTGCTCGATCACCTGCCCAACCCGTGCCCGCCCACACTGGCGTGGGGAGCACTGTTGCACGATGTCGGCAAGCCTCCGACATTTCGCGTTGCTCCCGATCGCATTCGCTTCGACGATCACGTCGATGTTGGAGTGAAAATGGCGGCGGAGATCTGCCGACGGCTGCGTTTCTCGAGCAGCGACACCGAGCAGGTTCTGGCGCTGGTCGACAATCACATGCGATTCGGGGATGCGAAGAAGATGAAGGAATCGACTCTGAAGAAATTTCTTCGCTTGCCTGCATTCGATGAGCATCTGGCGTTGCATCGAGCTGACTGCCTGGCGAGCCATCGCAACTTGGCTACATACGATTTCATCCAGGAAAAGCGCGCAGAGATTCCTGCTGAGAGCATGCGTCCATCGCCGCTCGTAACGGGAAACGATTTGATTGCCGCTGGTCACGTTCCCGGGCCCAGGTTCCGCGAGATCCTGAACGCGGTGGAAGATGCGCAACTTGAAGGAAGGCTGCCTTCACGCGACTCGGCGCTGGAGTTTGTGAGACGGGAATTCCCCGTTTGATCTCGACAAGTCCCGCAAACAACAAGTGGCTAAATGTTAGAATCGAGCTTCGCTCATCGCACCCGGACGATGAAGCCAGGGCAGGCCTTGGAATCTGCAGGTTCAGATCTGGAAAAGATTGTGGCGCAGTCGTTGCGGCAGGCTCCTCCCGCCGAGGCGCCCCTGATGGCGTGGCCTGTAGTTTGTGGCTCGGTGGTGGCGGAGCGCACGCGGGCGTTGAGCTTTGTCGACGGCGTATTGCGCGTCGCTGTCGCGGATGCGGGCTGGCGGTCTGAATTGCAGTCGCTGGCGCCACGCTATCTGGCTTCGATCAATCGTTATACGGTGCAAGCCGTGCGCAAGATTGAATTCGTGATTCTCCGCTCGGAAAGCGCGGATCAGGGCCTTCTCTGACCTTTTACCATGAAAGTCACAGAAAAAGACGTAGCCTACGTGGCGGAACTCGCGAATCTGGAACTCTCGGACGAAGAGCGCACTGGGATGCTGCGCGATCTGAATTCGATCCTGGACTATGTCGACCGTCTGAATGAGCTCGACACTTCCAGCGTTCCACCGATGGCTCAGGTTTCTGACCGCTATGGCGTGGACGGGTTAAAGCAAGGAAGCGAACGGTTTTGTTATGCGAATCGCGAGGATATTCTCGAAGGACTTCGCAACTCGCTGCCCCACAATGAAGCCCTCGCGAATGCTCCGGATGCCGACGAGGATTTCTTCCGAGTCCCGAAGGTGATCGAACGATAGCTCGTTTTCGAGGTCAATCATGCCCAATGAGTTGCCAATTCCTCCCCATGCGCGCTCAGACAAGAAAGCGATGGAAATGGTTCGCGCCTGGGTTGCTCATGAAGGATTGCATTGCAGCGTGATGGTCGACGTCAACGGAGATCAAGAAAGAGTATTTTGGGGGATTCTGCTGACCGATATCGTCCGTCATGTTGCGGATGCTCTACACGGAGCCAAGGGCTGGGACAAGCAGGAAACCATTCAGGAGATTCGACGAGTATTTAACGCCGAGCTCGATGATCCTACCGCTGCGCCCACTGGCCAGTTCCACACTCAATAAATGGATCTCACCTCACTCACCATCGATGCAGCGCGGACTGCTGTGCAGCAGCGTAAAACGACAGCACTGGCACTGGCTGAAGCGCATTATGAGCGGATCAAAAAGGAAGATGGTCAGATCGGCGCATATCTGACGCTGTCAAAAGATCGTGCGCTGGAACAGGCCGATCGCATCGACCGCATGGCTGCCGAGGGAAAGACGCTTCCACCTCTCGGCGGAGTTCCAGTTGGAATCAAGGATGTAATGAGCACGCGAGGCGTCCGGACCACCGCCGGATCCAAGATTCTCGAAAAATACATCCCTCCTTATGACTGCACTGCGGTGCAGCGCCTTGAAGCTGCTGGAGCCGTCATGCTCGGCAAGATGAACTGCGATGAGTTCGCTATGGGCTCGTCGAACGAGAACTCGGCGTATCAGCCGGTGCGTAATCCCAGGGATCTGACTCGTGTCCCCGGAGGGTCATCGGGCGGTTCGGCGGCCGCAGTCGCGGCCGACATAGCCGTGTTTACCTTGGGATCAGATACAGGAGGCTCGATCCGGCAGCCTGCATCATTTTGCGGCGTGGTCGGCCTGATGCCGACGTATGGACGGGTTTCGCGCTATGGCTTGATCGCGTTTGCTTCATCGTTGGATCACATCGGCCCCTTGACCAAGACCGTGAAGGACGCGGCACTCGTGCTGCAAACCATTGCCGGGCGTGATCCGATGGATTCGACTTCTGCAGACCTTCCAGTGCCGGATTATGTTGCGGAACTCGACAAGCCAGTGCGCGGATTCAAGCTGGGAGTTGCGAAGGAATATTTCGGTGAAGGACTCGATGTTGAAGTGCGGCAGGCGGTCGAGGCAGCCATCGAGACATTGAAAGAACTCGGCTGCGAGATTGTTCCCGTTTCCCTTCCGCACACACCATATGCAATTCCGGCTTATTACTTGATCGCGACCGCGGAAGCGTCGTCGAACCTCGCGCGATATGACGGTGTGCGGTACAGCCATCGTGCTCGCGGAGTGAAGACTCTTTCCGAAATGTACCGACGCAGCCGTGACGAAGGCTTCGGCGCCGAAGTGAAGCGCCGCATCATGCTCGGAACATACGCACTGAGCGCCGGATACTATGACGCGTATTATCTGAAGGCACAGAAAGTGCGTACATTGCTGACGCGAGACTTCGAACGGGCATTCGCGAAGGTTGACGCGATTGTGACACCCACCAGCCCGACGGCTGCATTCCGGCTAGGAGAAAAGTCGAACGATCCTTTGGCGATGTACCTTGCGGATATCTACACGGTGACGGCGGATCTCGCCGGGATCCCGGGAGTTTCAATTCCATGCGGTGAGACGCGAGAGAAATTGCCGATCGGACTCCAGATTCTTGGGCGGCATTTCGATGAAGCCACGATTCTGCGAGTCGCGCATCAGTTCGAGCAGTCCTACAGCGGTTCGTAGTATCTATTGCCGGAGCAGGCTTGGCATAGAATTCGTCCTTCTTTGCGGATTTCTCTACGGAAGTTGATCCCTTCGCCGCATTGTTCGCAGACAATGCGTTCGCCCTTGTATCCGGGGAATTCCTCCGGAGGCAGCTCAACCCTCACCCATTCTGTGGCGAAAAGATCGTTGTCAGCCATCTCGCGATAAGCGAGCATCTGCTGCTGATTCTTGTTTTCAATTTCAGGATGGAGTTGACGCGCGAGCGCTTTGGACGATTCTTTAGCTGCGATGCGAATCGCTTTGCCGGTACTGACGTCTACAAACGTCGCTGCCATCTTGCCCCAGTCGCGAAACTTTAGAGCGCGCTTTCCTAGACGGCATCCGGTAACGACGGCAACTGCATCGGTGGCGCAGCGGTCGATCTCTACGAAAGTGACCAGACGCTTGCGGTCTTTTCCGTGCGGATCGTCAATGCCGAGCTTCTGCAAGCCGAGCATGGCGAGCCGGACGCCGAGAACCTGCCCGGCACAGAGATGTCCGTGAGCTTGTTCAGCATCGCGCAGGTATTCGTCAAAGGACTTCATGGAAAGCCTTCGGCTATCAGCCGTCAGCTTTCAGATTAACATCGCTTGATTTCCGAGAAAGGCCAGTTCACTTGCGCCGCCAGCGGATGCCGTCTTTGGTGATTTCTACCAGAATTCCGGCGTCGGTGAGTTCGGCGCGGATTGCGTCTGATCTCTTGAAGTCTCGCGCCACGCGGGCAGTCTTCATTTCGGCAATTTTGGCTTCGATGTCTGCGTCAGAATTCTGCCCGGACTCAACTGCGCTGCGAAGCTCCTCACTTATGTCTTTCCCGCGGCCAGCATTGGGCGCCCAATCCGAGACCCGTTTCATCTTTGCGCCGTCATCGTCATCGAGTACGGCGAAAATCTCATCGAACTTGGCCAAAGTACCGAGCAAGGGGGCTACATCCTCCTTCTTGACTGAGCCGGTATCGAATGCTGTGTTGGCCTGACGCACCATTTCGAAGATGGCGGCCTGAGCTTGAGCGGTGTTGAGATCATCTTCGAGTGCGGCTTTCATCCGATCGGCGGCCTCCTTCGCAAGCAACTGAATCTGGTGATTCGATCCTTCGGCGAACGTTCCCGCAGTCAGGCGAAGACGGAAATTCCGCAAGCGCTCCACCGAAACGGCTGCCTGCTTTAAACCGTCGAAGGTGAAGTTCAATTGATTACGGTAGGGAACAGACGCAAGCAGGTAGCGAATCGACGACGGCTTATATCCCTTGAGGACGAGATCGCGAAGCGTGAAGAAGTTGCCGAGACTCTTCGACATCTTCTCGCCCTCGACCAGAAGGAAGCGGGCGTGAAACCAAAAATGGGCGAACCGTTTTCCAGTCAGCGACTCGGACTGCGCGATCTCGTTTTCGTGGTGCGGGAAGACCAGGTCTTCCCCTCCGGCATGCAGATCAAAACTCTCACCGAGTTCATTCATCGACATGACGGAGCACTCGAGGTGCCAGCCGGGGCGTCCCGGGCCAATCGTCGTCTCCCAAAAGGCCTCGCCTGGTTTGGGAGCCTTCCACAAGGCAAAGTCACGGGCACTATCTTTGTCGTATTCATCCACATCGACCCGTGCGCCATCGAGCATGCTGGAGAAGTCTTTTTTCGACAGCTTGCCGTACTCCGGAAATTTCGAAATCCGGAAGTAATACGAGCCATCGTCTGCACGGTACGCGATTCCCTTTTCGATCAGTCTCGAGACGAAATCCGCCATGGCGGGAATGTGTTCTGTTGCGCGTACCAGGATCGGCTGTTCAATTCCGATCATGGCCGCGTCTTCGAGGAACGCCTGCTCGTACTTCGCCGTGTATCGCTGAACGCTCACGCCGTCGCGCGCGGAATTGCGAATGATTTTGTCGTCGACGTCTGTGATGTTCATAACGTGACGTACTGTGTATCCACTCTGGCGCAAAAATCTGCGAAGCAGATCGACGGCGACGAACGTGCGGAAGTTACCGATGTGGCCGTAATCGTAGACTGTAGGTCCGCAGGCATACATGCGTACTTCGGAGTCGCGGAGGGGACGGAACTCCTCGATCTGAGAAGACATCGTGTTGAAGAGACGAAGCGCCATGACGATTTCAGAAGCTGCGAAAATGAACTTAAGATTCTAGGGTTCCAGCGAAAGACCGGTCAAATTTACGGCGAAGCTGCAGGAGGCGGCAGCGCGTGCTGATGATCGCGCAGGCGCTGCTGTACGAGAATTACGTAGTGTAGAGCTGACACGATCGTAAAGATAAAGGTAGCGCGTAGGAAAACGGTTCGTGCGATCCAGATCCACCGCTGTGGATGGACCTGAAGTAGCAGCACAAAAAACACCGCGCCGATTTGTGAAACCGTGTTGGCCTTGCCAAAAATGCTCGGGCGGAAATTCCGTAACCCGGCGATAGCGAACAGTACCGCGCTGGCTGCGAGAATGGAAATGTCGCGGCTAAAGACGACAACTGCGAACTTCCATGGAATCTTGTGCAGGATAGAGAGCACCAGAAACATCGTGCTCAACAGAAGCTTGTCGGCAATCGGATCCAGATACTGCCCCAGCAGAGTCTGTTGATGAAGCGTGCGCGCAAGTAAACCATCGAGTCCATCGCTGAAGCCCGCGACGACGAATACAACTAAAGCCCAAAGATAGTGCCCGTCCACCAGATGGATCACGATGAACGGCACGAAGATCATCCGCAGCAGGGTCAGTTGATTGGGAGCGGTGAGGACTTGCGAAAACTTCAATCTTGCTCCTCCGAACGGTCGGCTTTGAGCTCACGTCGTGCTTCAGGGGCTAATGCGGCCGAAGGTTCCAATCCCGTCTTGGTAAGGAAACGCTGCGAAAGAGAAGGCAAATTGCCGTCTGGCAGGTCGAGTTCCACGCGCTCGATTCGATGCATCGGAAAGAAGACTACTGCAGGCGTGAAAGGCTCGCCATCCCGCACCATCACGGTGAGATCTTCGAATGAGGCAAGCTCGACTCCGCTCAGGCTCAGCCCTTCAGCGGCGAGCGCAAGAATCATGCCCCAGAATTTTTCACGCGGGTCCGACAGCGTGGCGATCACCAGCGCACCTGGTACAAACGGCTCATCGTGATGGACCTGTACTTGAGATTCTCCACCCCGGGACTTCTCCATGTCACGATTGTCGCCGGGCGCTGGAGACATTGCAAATCTCAGCGAGAGCAAGTCCAATTTTGGGCGAACCTGCAAACTCCGGTATGCTGAGCGGACATGCCGTCAGAGAATCCCACTCCGGTGATCGAGTTTAGCGATGTGTCGTTTCACGCCGGACAAACGCAGGTTCTCCGCGGACTCACTCTGCAGGTCGCGAAGGGTGAGACGCTGATTTTGCTGGGACGCAGCGGCTCGGGCAAGACGACAACGCTGAAGCTAATTAATGCACTCGTGTCGCCTTCATCTGGAGAAGTACTGGTCAATGGTGCTACCCACCGCGAAGTCGATGTGATCCGCTTGCGGCGTGGGATCGGCTATGTGATCCAGGAAGTCGGTCTTTTTCCACACTTCACTGTGGCGCGGAATATCGGCCTGGTTCCCAAGATTGAGGGGTGGAAAGAGGACCGTGTTCAAGCGCGTGTGCAAGAGTTACTCCATCTGGTTGGCCTCGAAGCTGAAATTGCGGCGCGCTATCCTCATCAACTCTCCGGAGGACAACGCCAGCGTGTGGGCGTGGCGCGGGCGCTGGCGGCCGACCCGGAGATTCTGCTTATGGACGAGCCTTTCGGCGCTCTCGATCCGCTAACTCGAGACGAGTTGCAACGCGAATTTCTTGCATTGCGACAAAGGCTCAACAAGACTGTGGTCTTCGTGACGCATGATCTACATGAGGCGTTGCGGCTCGGATCGCGGATTGCGCTGATGGAAGCAGGAAAGCTGGTCACAGTGCTGACGCCGCAAGAGTTCGTCAAATCCGACGATCCGTGGGCAGCGGCGTATGTACGAGCATTCGGAGACGGACTGGAATCGATTGCAAATCGAGGCTCATCATGGACGTGATTCGTTTCCTGTTTCGTAATCACACCCAGGTTCTCGAACTTACGCTCGAGCATCTTTGGCTTGTTGGTCTATCAACAGTGCTCGCGATGCTGATTGGGATCCCCCTGGGAATCACGATCGCACATTGGCCTCGGTGGAATAAGCCGGTCCTGGCTAGCGCAAACATCATTCAAACGATTCCGAGTCTGGCGCTCTTCGGATTTCTACTACCTGTTCCCTGGCTTGGCGCTCGTGCGGACCGCCTGGCGATTCTGGCGCTGACACTTTACGCGCTGCTGCCCATCATTCGAAATACGTATGCAGGAATCCGCGGAGTCGATGCCGCGGTCGTGGAGGCGGGCAGAGGCATGGGACTTACTGAATCGCAGCTATTATTTCAAGTCGAGTTGCCTCTCGCGGTGAGTGTCATTCTCTCTGGAGTAAGGATTGCCGTGGTGATTTCGGTTGGCCTGGCCACAATCGCGGCCGCAATCGGCGCAGGCGGGTTGGGCGAATTCATCTTCCGCGGATTAGCTATGGTCGACAATCGCGTCATTCTGGCCGGCGCAATTCCGGCGGCGATCATGGCACTGCTCGCAGATTTCGGCGTGGGATGGCTGGAAAGGCAGTTACGCCCGAGATGAATCGCAGATGCGCGGTTGGCTGTGCGCTTGTTCTTCTTTTGCTGGGGGCGACATCGTGTGCGCCCACGCACGAAGGCCGCATTGTCGTCGGCTCGAAGAACTTTACTGAGTCATTCATCCTTGGCGAACTCATCGCCCAGCAAATCGAATCTCACACGAACCTTAAGGTGGAACGGCGGTTCTATCTGGCGGGAACCTATATTTGCCAGCAGGCGATCCTGGCAGGACGCATCGACGTCTATCCCGAATATACCGGCACCGCTCTAACGGCTGTTCTCAAACAGGCTTCTGGACACGATAAGGCCGAGGTGTACCAGCGCGTTAAGAATGAGTATGAAACCCGATTTGGACTGACGCTCGGTCCGGCACTTGGCTTCAACGATACCTTTGCGATGGAAATTCGGGGTGAAGATGCTCGCCGGATGAACGTAAAAACCTTGTCGCAAGCTGCGCGATTGGCTCCGCAATGGCGTGCTGGCTTCGGATACGAATTCATGGAGCGTCCCGACGGATACCAGGGCCTCGTCGCAACCTATGGATTACATTTTTTGGAGGAGCCTCGCATCATGGACCTTGGCCTGTTGGCGCGGGCTCTGAAAGACCATCAGATCGACTTTGCTGGAGGAAACGCCACTGATGGTCTAATTCCAGCTCTCGATCTGTCGGTCCTCGAGGATGACCGGCACTATTTCCCCCCGTACGAAGCTGTGCCCGTGGTTCGCAAACAAACCGAACAACTGCATCCTGCAATCGGGCAGGCCCTTGCCTCTCTCGGTGAGCAGATTTCAGACGCAGAGATGCGGCAGATGAATTACGCGGTGGACGGCCAGCACCGGGATACGGTGGACGTTGTACGTGAATTTCTGAAGATGAAAAAGCTCATTCCGTGATGGCCCGAGCATCAGATCGTGAGCGTCCCCTGCATGGTCAAGATCGCTCTGCCCATCAACATGACACGCTCGCCTGCAAGTTCGCACCACAATTCACCTCGACGCTCCGATAGCTGACGAGCATGCAGTCGGGTTTTGCCGAGGCGCTTCGACCAGTACGGGGTCAAGGCACAATGCACGGAACCAGTCACCGGGTCTTCCGGAATCCCGTACCTCGGCGCGAAATAGCGGGAAACAAAGTCGTCCCCCTCGCCGGGGGCGGTAATGACAACCACGTAGGGATGAAGTTGCTCAAGGAGGGAGAAGTCCGGAGTTGCCAACGCCACCTTCCCCTCATCCCTCAAAACAGCGATGTAGGTTTCGTTCACTTCCAGCAGTTCCGAGGGGTCGGTTTCCAAGCCGAGAGCTTGAGTCAATCCCGGGGGCCGCTCGCGACACGGCTGGGGCACGAGTGCAGGAAAATCCATAGCAAACAAACTACTAGCCCTTCTCACTGTCAGAATTCCCGCACGATGGTTCTCAAATTGCACGGACTCCCGGCCAAGGTCCATTAGCTCAAGGACCACAAACGCCGCTGCCAGGGTAGCGTGGCCGCAAAGCCGGATCTCGCAACGTGTTGTGAACCAACGAAGTTGGTAATGATCAGGGCCGCGAACTAAGAAGGCCGTGGCAGAAAGATTATTTTCTGCAGCGACTTTGCGCAACCATGAGTCATCTAACCACGAGTCTAAAAGGCAGACCGCAGCCGGGTTGCCGCTGCAGGGGCCTTGGGCGAATGCGTCCACGTGAAAGAGCGGAATGCGCATGGGCTCAATTCTACTGGCAATACGTGCTTCGTTAGTCTTGTCTCCTCAACGTGAGTGATCAGGTTCGAAGTCCCGCCCGATCATGCTCATCAAGTGACAAGCCCGCCAGAACGAATTCCTAACGACTGCCGGAGGGAAATATGCTGACCGCCCAGAGAGATCCCGCTGTTGGACACACGGTGTTGGAGCGGTTCGAGGACGCGCGTCGGAAGAGTGATGCCCTCTTTGAGATCGTCAAGTCCGAGGCTCTCTATGACCGACCCATCCCCGAGCGGCATCGCATCGTCTTCTACATCGGCCACCTCGAGGCCTTCGACCGGAACCTTCTGCATGAAGCCGTACTTGGGTTGCCGAGTTTCAGTCCCGAGTTTGATCGCCTCTTTGCGTTTGGCATTGACCCGGTCGGTGGCGGACTGCCGACTGACCAAGTCTCAGACTGGCCGTCCATCGAGCATGTCCGCGAATACGTGCTGGGCGTCCGCTCGTCGCTGGACGAAAGGCTGCCTGAAGATTTCGACCCGCACCGGGCAGCACGCGATGGTTTCGCGCTCGACACTCTTCTAAACGTTGCCATCGAACACAGATTGATGCATGTCGAGACCCTCGCTTACATGCTTCATCAGCTGCCACTGAATCGTAAGATCTCACGCACCAAGTCAGGCCTTCCGCCGTTCTCCGTCGTCTCTCATTCCATGGTCAAAATACCGGCCGGCATGGCCAGTCTAGGTCTGTCGCGGAGTTCGGGCGTGTTCGGTTGGGACAATGAATTCGACTTCCATACGGTGCATGTCCCCGCTTTCGAGATTGACCGTTACATGGTCACAAATCAGCAGTTTCTCGAATTCCTGCAAGCCAACGGATACGAAAACCGCGATCTTTGGAGTGACGCAGACTGGAAATGGAAGAACGATGAGCAAGTCTCGCATCCGGTGTTCTGGAAGAAAAATGGTGAGTCGTGGCTTTACCGCACGATGTTCGACGAGATTCCGCTTCCGATGGACTGGCCCGTATATGTCAGCCGCGCAGAGGCTGCTGCCTACACGCGATGGGCGGGCAAGGCGCTGTCGACCGAAGAGCAATGGCACCGTGCCGCATACGGAACAGCAGAAGGATCTCAGCGGCAGTATCCGTGGGGTGATGACTCTCCGACGGCAAGCCGTGGCAATTTCGACTTCTACAGCTTTGATCCGCAACCAGTGAATGCTCATCCGCAGGGCCAGAGCGCTTTTGGCGTGGAGGGGCTATTGGGCAATGGCTGGGAGTGGACTGCGAGTGTGTTCGGACCTTTTCAGGGTTTCCGGCCGTTTCCGTTTTACCGCGGTTACTCTGCCGACTTTTTCGATGGAAAGCACTTCGTCATGAAAGGTGGGTCGGCTCGCACAGCGGCCTGCATGCTGCGACCGACATTCCGCAACTGGTTCCAAGGCCATTACCAGTACGTGTACGCGGGATTTCGTTGCGTGAATGCCTAAATCAAGGAGTCAACGATGCTCGTCCATTCGATCCCCACGAATGCCGGTTACGATTTTGCCAGCGATGTCCGGGCGGGGCTCACACGTCCAAGCCAGAAGGAACTTCCCTCAAAATATCTGTATGACGATGTTGGGTCTGCTCTCTTCGAGGTGATTAGCCATCTTCCGGAGTACGGCCTGACTCGGGCCGACGAGCGTTTGCTGCGCCGACATGCAAGAGAGATCGTCGACCGTGTGCCCGGTCCGGTTGCCGTGGCTGAACTTGGAAGCGGCAGCGGAAAAAAGACGCGTTGGCTGCTCGAGGCCTTCTGCCGCAGGCAGCGTACTTCTTACTACCCGGTGGAGATATCGCACGCCGCGCTCGTCATGTGCGAGCGTGAATTGAGCGACATCGACGCCATCAGCATCGTCGGCTTCGAGCGCGAATATCTTGACGGCTTGCTGGAAGTAGCCGCGTATCGCCAACCAGGACAGCATCTCTGCGTACTTTTCCTAGGAAGTACGATTGGCAACTTCGATCGAGCGGCAGGTATAGATTTTCTTTCGGAGGTCCGGAATATCCTGCAGCCTGGTGACTCTCTGTTGCTTGGAACCGATCTTGAGAAGTCGAGTTCGCAGCTCTTGCAGGCTTACGACGACGAACTTGGAGTTACTGCAGCGTTCAATTTAAATCTGCTGGCTCGGGCCAATCGGGAACTCGCAGCTGATTTCGCTTTGCCGCATTTCAAACACCGGGCCAGGATTAACTCCGAAGCGAGAAGCGTCGAGATGCACCTGGAGTCAAAGCGACGTCAGGTGGTAAGCATTCCCATGGCAGAGGTAGTAGTGGAGTTTCAGGAGGGCGAGACAATTTGGACCGAGAGCAGCCACAAATACTCGCCAGACGAAATCTCTGACACAGCGCAACGGGCGGGCTTCCGGTGCGAAGTGCAATGGATTGACGAGCAGTGGCCTTTCGCTGAAAATCTGCTTATTGCCGAATAGTGGGGTCCTCAAGATAATTTTGATCTGCGCCAAGTGTGCAGGTTAATCGCACTGACCACCATGCAAAAAACGTTGGCCGGGATAAAGCCTAACTGCGCAGTTCGAAAGCCAATGACGCAAACAATCAGACTGTTGATGCCACAGAGCACCCAACCTTCCCAACAACGTCGGCCAATCAGGATGGTGGAAGCAATGGTTAATACACAAGAAATGTAATCAAGACGAAGCACGTATGGAAAACCTCCGCGAAATTCATTTTGAGGCAGAGAGAGCCCGTTTTTCGCGGAGTTTGGCCTTTCGTAAGATGACGGAAGTCACTTGACCGGAAATGAGCGCGTTCTGGGAGACACTACATGCATAACGGATGCACACATCTCGATCAGATCAAAATCAAGACAACCAGCAAGCATGTCTGCGAAGAATGCGTGAAGATGGGTGACACTTGGGTTCACCTTCGCTTATGCCTCTCGTGCGGACACGTAGGCTGTTGCGACTCTTCGAAAAACAAGCATGCCACCAAGCATTTTCAAAAAGTGAAACATCCCCTGATTCGCTCGATTGAACCGGGTGAATCGTGGGTCTGGTGTTATGTCGACCAGGTCGAAGCCGGCGAACTCGAAGCCTAAACCAGCCGCGACACAAGGGCACAGCCCGGGAAGGTGTAACTAGCAGAATTGTGGAATGGCAGCCTACGCGTAACTGTGCGACCATAATGGCTTACGCACATCTAACTTATTTGCTCATCCGGTGGTAACAGTCGAAAATTTTCACCCAGTCTGAGAGTAATCATGGCGAAGCCCATTCTGCTGACGGTCGACGACGATCACGACGTCCTGCGCGCCATCGAACGCGATCTGCGCTCGAAGTATGGCGCGAGCTATCGCGTCTTAAGCAGCGACTCCCCCACGAGTGCGCTTGATCTGCTAAAGGAACTGAAAGTCCGAAACGATGGAGTCGCCCTGCTGCTGGCGGACCAGCGTATGCCGCAAATGGACGGTGTGGGTTTCCTGCAAGCGGCTCGGCAATTCTTTCCCGACGCCAAGCGCGCCTTGCTGACTGCTTACGCCGATACGAATGCGGCGATCAGTGCCATTAACACGGCGAACATCGATTATTTCTTCATGAAGCCGTGGGATCCTCCTGTAGAACATCTGTATCCGCAACTTGATGACTTGCTCGACGATTGGCAGGCATCGTATCGGCCCGAATTCGAAGGGATTCGTGTGCTGGGGACTCGATGGTCTCCGCAATGCTATGAGCTGCGCGATTTTCTGGCTCGCAGCCACGTGCCTTACCAGTGGATTGACGTCGAAGGTTCCGCGAATGATCCGGAGACGAAACGACTGATGGAAGCGTTGGGCTCGGACTCAAACGAACTGCCAGTCGTGCTGTTTCCAGACGGAAACAAACTGTTGCGCACGGTCCCGGCGGAAATAGCGCAGAAAGTTGGACTCCGGACGCGCGCCGACACTACCTTCTTCGATCTGGCGATCGTTGGCGGAGGCCCAGCTGGATTGGCTGCCGCAGTCTATGGAGCCTCGGAAGGTTTAAAGACCGTCATCATTGAGCGCGACGTTCCGGGTGGTCAGGCCGGCATGAGTTCGCGAATCGAAAATTATCTTGGGTTTCCTGTAGGCCTAAGCGGAGGCGATCTGGCCCGGCGTGCCGTGGTACAAGCTCGGCGCTTTGGAGTTGAAATCCTAGCGCCACAGACAGTCGTGGGTCTTCGCACGGAAGGCCCATATCGCATCATCAAGTTGGCGGACGACAGCGAGATTTCCTGCCACGCATTGATGATCGCGACCGGCGTGCAATGGCGGCGGCTGGATGCTCCTGGGATCGATCGTCTGCAGGGCGCCGGAGTCTATTACGGCGGAGGAACGACCGAGGCGCTTTCCTGCAAGGGAGAAATTGTCTATGTGGTAGGTGGCGCAAATTCTGCAGGGCAAGCCGCCATGAATTTCTCAAAGCATGCCGAGCGCGTTGTCATCCTCGTGCGTGGAGATTCTCTTTCGAGCACAATGTCGCAGTACTTGATTGATCAGATCAACGAAACTCGAAATATCCAGATCTGGTCTCACGCCAGCGTGGCCGAGGCCCATGGCGATACTCATCTGGAGGAGATCTCGGTTCTCTGTTCCGACACCAACAAGGTTGAGCGCGTGCCAGCCGGGTCGATGTTTATCTTCATCGGAGCACTACCACGTACAGACTGGATGGGAGATGCGATCGAGCGCGATGACCGCGGCTTCGTTCTTACCGGACCGGATCTGATGCAAAAAGGCAAGCGTCCCAAGAAATGGTCGCTGGAGCGCGATCCATTTCTGCTTGAGACCAACGTTCCTGGCATATTTGCCGTCGGCGATGTCAGGCATGGATCTGTGAAGCGAGTTGCCTCCGGTGTGGGAGAAGGTTCTGTTGCCGTTCAATTCATCCATCAGTATCTGAGCAAGGTCTAGATGGCCGAACTACTCGAACTTCTGCGGGCGGTTCCGATTTTCTCCGATCTGCCAAACGATCAGATCGACTGGTTCCTCAGTCAATCGAAGGAAATGCGACTGGACGCCGGGGAAACCTACGTCAAGCAGGGTGATCCTGCCGACACAATGACCGTGCTGCTGGAAGGAGAATTCCAGTGGCGTGGCGAATTTGCGGGCGAGACGGCTGTTTTCAATCTTAGCGCTGGTGCGGTCACCGGGGCTTTACCGTTTTCGCGCATGAAGAATTACACGCTGAGCGGGCGTGCCCTGACTGCAGGCCTTGTTCTGCGATTTCCTGCGGCCCTTTTTCCGCAGCTGATACAGAGGATGCCTGAGCTGACCAGCCGGCTTGTCGGACTGATGTCTGACCGGATTCGCGAGGCCACCCGCTTTGAGCAACAGCGCGACCGGCTCGCATCCCTTGGCAAACTCTCCGCTGGACTGGCGCACGAACTGAACAACCCTGCTTCCGCCGCAAAACGCGCGTCAAGTCAGCTTCGTGAAATGATCAAACATGTTCGTAACGCCAGCCACGAATTGGGGAAACGAGAGCTTACTCCGGCTCAGAAATCCGAAATCGAGCAGCTCGAAGCTTCACTGATGAACTTCGATGGACCTCCGCCCAATGCTCTGGCTGCGAGTGAGCGCGAAGATCAGATCGATTCGTTGTTGCGCAGCCACGGGCAGGATGATTTATGGCAACTCGCAGCCGATCTGGCCAGAAGAAATTTCGATCCGAAAGTTCTGGAACACCTGTTTGCGACGCTTGGGCCGGAGACTGCGCGTGCCGCGTTAGTACGCATCGCGGCGATCGTGGAAATTGCCGGCTTGTTAAATGAAATCGAGAGCAGCACCTCCCGCATTTCTGACCTGGTCAAGGCCATTAAGGAATACACCTTCATGGACCAGTCTCCTGTGCAGAACGTGGATATCGTCAAATCGCTGGAGACCACGCTGACCATTCTGAATCATAAGCTGAAGCGCGGCGTTACCGTTCATCGCGAGTATCAGCCCATTCCGTTGTTGGTGAACTCGTTTGGAAGCGAACTGAATCAGGTCTGGACCAATATCATCGACAACGCAATCGATGCCATGAACGGGAAAGGCGAACTGACCGTTCGCACCTATCGCCAGGATGATTGTGTTGTCGTGGAGATCGACGACAACGGGCCCGGTATTTCTAAGGAAGTATTGCCACGGATTTTTGAGCCCTTCTTTACGACCAAGGCGGTGGGAGAGGGGAGCGGGCTCGGATTAGATACGGTGCAACGCATCGTCAAGAAGCACCGAGGCAACGTTCAGGTTCATTCGAAGCCCGGGGATACGCGCTTTCAGGTATGGCTGCCGGTCGCTCAGGGATAGCCAGCAGCCTGCTTTCTGAATTTGTTTCCAACCCTAATATTTCTCTTGCTGTCGTGCTAATCCCGGACCTCAAAGTTTAAGACGTTCAATCTGGGGGGCGCTTCGCATCATATGGGTGAAATTGAGAACCGAGGAGGGATTTTCATGGGTATGCCTCAGCATTACGATGCGATCGTGATCGGATCAGGACAGGGAGGTACGCCATTGTCTGTCGCTCTGGCGCAGGCAGGAATGCACACCGCCCTGATCGAGCGGAAACACGTCGGCGGCACCTGCATCAATGAAGGGTGCACCCCCACGAAGACGATGGTGGCCACCGGTCGCGTCGCATATTTGGCGCGCCGCGCCGCCGACTACGGCGTGCACACCGGCCCAATCAGCATCGACATGAAGAAGGTGCGCCAGCGCAAGCGCGATATTGTGGACAGCTTTCGCGGAGGCGGTGAAAAGCGCATACAAAACACTCAAGACCTGGATTTCATTTCCGGAGAAGCAAGTTTTACCGACCCCAAGACTCTCATCGTGAAATCGCCTGACGGCAAATCGCGTTCTGTCTCTGCAACGCGGATCTTCATCAATGTGGGCGCTCGATCTTCTCGGCCCAAACTCGACGGCCTCGAATCCGTAGACGGTCTCGACAATATCTCCATCATGGAACTCGACACTGTGCCAGAGCACCTGCTCGTTCTCGGTGGAGGATACATCGGCCTGGAGTTCGGCCAACTCTTTCGCCGCCTCGGAAGCAAAGTGACAATCGTCCAATCGGGGAAACAACTGCTCGCTCGTGAAGATCCGGATGTCGCGGAAGAGGTACACAAGATTCTTCGAGAAGATGGAATTGACGTCGTCCTAAGTGCAAGAGCGAAGCGTGTTGAAGGGCAAAGCAACGCCGTTCGCCTGCATATTCAGGCGGCGGAGACTTCGACGACGTTGACCGGATCCCACCTGTTGCTGGCGACAGGTCGCACTCCCAACTCAGATACGCTGAATCTCGTGGCGGCGAAAGTGAAAACGGACGATCGCGGATTCATCCAAGTAAACGAGCGACTCGAAACAACCGCGCCGGACATCTACGCGCTTGGCGACATCAAGGGAGGGCCGGCATTCACTCACATTTCGTACGACGATTTCCGAATCCTTCGCGCGAATCTGTTGGAACACAAGAGCGCATCGACGAAAGATCGCTTTGTACCATATACAGTGTTCATTGACCCGCAACTGGGCCGCATAGGTCTCACGGAGGCTGAGGCGCGAGAACAGGGCCGAACTATTCAAGTTGCAAAGTTGCCCATGAGCTCCGTTGCCCGTGCTCTGGAGATAGATGAAACGCGCGGATTCATGAAAGCTGTGGTCGATGCCGAGAGTAAGCAGATTCTTGGTGCCGCTGTACTCGGCATCGAAGGCGGGGAGATCATGTCTGTGTTAGAGACTGCCATGATGGGAAAGCTACCGTACACCGCTCTGCGGGATGCCACCTACGCTCATCCGACGTTGTCAGAGTCGCTCAACAATTTGTTCATGGCGATGGACAAGGGTTAGATCTCAGGATCGATTACTATTGACTCGCAACGCGTGCCTCGCATCATGAACGTTCATCTGATTGACGGTACCTACGAATTGTTCCGGTACTTCTTTGCCGTGCCTTCTGCGAAGGACAATACTGGCCAGGAGATTGGCGCCGTCCGAGGTGTTCTCGGCTCCGTATTCACCATGATCGAGGGTGGAACGACGCATCTCGGCGTGGCCACCGATCACGCTGTCGAGTCTTTTCGCAACGATCTCTATGCCGGCTACAAAACAAGTGAAGGAGTACCACCGGAATTGCTTTCGCAATTCCCGATTCTCGAAGACGCTCTGAGCGCGATGGGTGTGAAAGTCTGGCCGATGACTTACTTCGAAGCCGACGATGCGCTCGCATCGGCGGCGGCAAAGTCGACGATCGATCCGCAAGTTGGCCAGATTTTGATCTGCACTCCTGACAAAGACCTAGCTCAGTGTGTCGTCGGCAACAGAGTCGTACAGGTAGATCGCCGTCGCGAAATTGTACGGGACGAAGCTGCGATTGAAGCCAAGTTTGGCGTGAAGCCTGAATCGATTCCCGATTATCTGGCGGTAACTGGCGACAGTGCAGACGGTTATCCGGGCATAGCTGGCTGGGGCGCGAAGGCCGCAGCAGCGGTGTTCTCACGATATGGTCACCTCGAGGATGTCCCAAGAGACTCTCGTGATTGGGATCCTTCGATTAAGCGTGCAAAGGGTTTGGCCCAATCGTTGTTCCAGTCATGGGATGACGCTCTTCTCTTTCGTACCCTCGCCACGTTGCGGTTGGATGCGCCCGTCTTCGAATCGCTGGACGAACTGAAGTGGGACGGACCGCGCCCGGAGTTCGAACAATTCTGCGAGCGCCTCAGCGCGCCGGATCTTTATCGGCGTGTAACAGCACGTGCTCTGGCTCCTACGAAGTAAGCGCGTGTCACTCAGACCGGCAACAGTCGCCGGTAAATAGCCATCCCCACGACGGCATCGACTCCCATCGCATCGAGCGCCGAGACTTCTTCAATGCTTCGAATTCCCCCCGCCGCAATCAGTCCACGGGATGTGTTCGCTCGCAGGTTGCGAACTACATCGAGAGGAATCCCCTTCAACAGTCCCTCGGTATCGATGTGCGTGTAAAGAAACGCGCCGCAAAATGGCTCCAGCGCTTTCATCATCTCGCCTGGTGTGATGCTCGTCGTTTGTTTCCATCCTTTGATCGCTACGTGGCCGCGGAGAGAGTCGACAGCAAAAATGAGCCTCGCAGGATCGATCCGCTGCGCAATCTCGCCAGCGAAGGTGGAGTTCACGGCTCCATCGGAAATCAACGAAGATCCGAGAATGACCCGTCGCGCGCCGAGGTCGAGAGTGTTTTGTGCCTGCTCGATCGAGCGAATGCCTCCGCCAACTTGGCATGGAAGCCGCCGTGAAATGTCGCGAATAAAAGATTGATTGTTTCCCAATCCCATCGCGGCGTCGAGATCAATGAGCTGCACCAGGGGATATCCCTTGAATCGGTCAATCCACTCGTCAAAGTTATCGAACTCAAGCGCCTTCTTTGCACCTTGCACGAGTTGCACGATTTTTCCGCCCATTAGGTCGATGGAAGGGATCAGCATGGCCACCTCATCGGAATCCCCGCAGACTTCAGCGATTGCTTGAGTTCTCCGACATCGCGAAGTCCGTAGTGAAAGATCGAAGCCGCCAGAGCCGCATCAGCATGACCTTCGCAGAAGACTGTCCTGAAATCTTCGGCACTCCCCGCGCCGCCTGATGCAATCACTGGAATCTGAACAGAGTCGGATACAGTGCGTGTTAGTTCGCAATCGAAGCCGGAAGCAGTACCGTCGCGATCCATGGAGGTCAGCAGAATTTCGCCCGCACCCTGCAACTCCGCCTCGCGTGCCCACTCCAGAACATTGCGCCCGGTCGCCCGTCGGCCCCCATGCGTGAAGACTTGCCAGTGAGTGCGATTCTCTCCACGTTTTGCATCAATCGCAACCACCACTGCCTGTGAGCCAAAACGCTCCGCGATTTCTCTGATCAAGGCCGGATCGGCAAGTGCGGCAGTGTTGATGCTGACCTTGTCTGCGCCGGCGGAAAAAACTGTCGCCGCATCTTCGAGAGTGCGAATGCCGCCGCCGACCGTAAAAGGAATGAAAAGGTGGCGCGCGGTTCGTCGCACCGTCTCCAGCAGGGTGGCGCGGCCTTCGTTCGCGGCCGATATGTCGAGAAGCACTATCTCGTCGGCTCCTGATTCGGCATGCGCCTTCGCCAGCTCAGCGGGATCGCCCGCATCCCGGAGCTGCGTAAACTGGACTCCTTTGACGACACGATCCCCATGCACGTCGAGGCAAGCGATGATGCGTTTGGTCAGCATGTCAGAGAGCGCAAAAATTTGCGAGCAGCTTGAGTCCGATTTCTCCGGACTTTTCGGGATGAAACTGAACGCCGAAGAGATTGTCACGCTCGATCGCCGCAGAGAAACTGCTGCCGTACTCGCACGAGGCAACGGTCCAATCGTTCATCGGAATAAAAAAAGAATGCGTGAAGTAAACCAGCGAAGACTGAGGCACATCGCGAAACAATATCGAACCGGGGTTGATGTCGAGTTGATTCCAGCCGACGTGCGGCAGCTTGGCTGTTTCCGGGAATCGCAAGCAGGTCCCGGCAAACATCGCCGAGCCATGTGTACCTGGCGATTCTGCGCTGCCCTCCAGCATCCACTGCATTCCGACGCAAATTCCGAGAAACGGGACGCCACGCCCGACCTGCTCAATGATTGCCGGCCGCGCTCCCGAATCCGCAAGTGCCTGCGTCGAAGCGAAATGTCCCACTCCTGGCAGAACGATCTTTGCCGCGTCCCGAATCTCCGCAGGATTGCTTGTTATCCGGGAATCTTGCCCAAGCCAGTCGAGCGCTTTCTTCACGGATACAAGATTCCCGGCACCGTAGTCGACGACCGCGATCATCACAGCACTCCCTTCGTCGACGGCAACAGGCGTTTCATCCGCTGGTCGCGCCAGCAGGCCGCTCGTATCGCCCGCGCGAAGGCTTTGAAGAGAGATTCGATCTTGTGGTGGGCTGAGCGTCCGTAGAGCACTCGAGCGTGCACGTTGGCACGCGCGCCGCGAGCGAAGCCCTCGAGGAAATCATGGACGAGATCCGCTTGCAGATCGCCCACCAGACGCTCGCGGACTTTGGTGTCGATTACCGCCGAAGTTCGTCCGCAAAAATCAACCGCAGCCATCCCCATCGTCTCGTCCATCGGCATCAGGAAATATCCAGCACGCAGAATGCCGCGCTTGCTGCCTAAGGCCTTGTCGAACAGTTGACCAAGAACGATTCCTACGTCCTCCACTGTGTGGTGCTGATCAACATCAAGATCGCCATTCGCTTTGAGTTGCAAATCAAATCCGCCATGATGCGCGAAGAGTTCGAGCATGTGATCGAAAAAGCGGACGCCAGTCGAAACCTTGTATTTGCCTCGTCCATCGATGTTCAGCGACGCCTGAATCTGTGTCTCTTTTGTGATGCGGTTGACATGAGCTTTTCTCATCGCGCCGGTGCCCCCTGAGCAATGCTGAGTTCTTCCAAAGTTGCGTTAAGTGCATTCAGCAATTTGTCGGTGTGGTTCTTAGGCCCGAGCGTGATCCGCACGCAGCCCTCGCAACCGTAATCGGCAGATCGGTCGCGCACCAGGATGCCCTGAGTACGCATGCGCTCGGTGAAGTGGCGTGCATCGTCACCAGTGGTGCCGACGCGCATCAGAACAAAGTTCGCTTCGCTGGGCCAATAACGAACGCCGGCGACTTGTAAAGCTTCTTGCAGGCGAGTCCGCGATTCCAGAATCTCACTCACATACTTCTCTACGAACTCTCGGTCTTCCAGTGCTACTGGCAGGCATGCAAGGGCCACACTGTTCACGTTGTATGGCGAGCACACCCGCCGCACGGCAACCATTTGATTTGCATCGCCGATTAGCGCTCCAACCCGTAGCCCTGCCAGCCCATATGCTTTTGAGAATGTTCGCGCGACGAAAATGTTGGAATACTCTCCCTTCTCAGCGAGAACGCTCTTTCCGCAGAACTCGAAGTACGCTTCATCAATCAAAACAGCTGCCTGCCGGGCGAGCCGAGCCAACGCGAGCAATTGGTCAAGCGGAGCAAGTGTCCCCGTGGGATTGTTGGGATTTGCTACGGCGATCAGCCGCGTACGGTCTGTGACGGCTTCGCACAGCGCAGCAAAGGGAAATTCGAAGTTAGCCCCCATCGGAGCGCAAATCACATTCGCGTCCGCCGCCATCATGTAGATCCGGTACATGGAATACGTGGGCACAACAATCAATGCCTGATCGCCTGGTTCGAGATACGTCTGGCAAAGCAAGTGGATCGCCTCATCCGTTCCGTTGGTCAGCAGCAGTTCTGAGTCCGCGACGTTGAGGAACTCTGCCATCTGCCTTTCTGCGAACGCCTTCTCTGGATACCGCGCAAGGTCTTCGAAACTGATTTGCCGCAGCCAATCCAAAACGCGCGGCGAGCACCCGACTGTGTTTTCGTTGAAGTCGAGCCGCAGCCCATCTCGTCCAGCGAGCGGCGGATGGTAGATCGGAATGGAAAATACCCGTTCTTTCGCTCTAAGCATTCTTGTACCTCACTCGGACAGATTCCACGTGAGCTTGCAAGCCTTCGAGTTCCGCCAGGTATTCAATTGTTCCTGAAAGCTGCCGCAGAGCTCTGCTGGAAAGCTCCTGCACCGTAACCAGCTTCACAAAATCCATGACGCTCAGCCCGCCGCGAAATCGCGCCTGACCTGAAGTCGGCAGCACGTGGTTGGGTCCCGACGCGTAATCGCCCGCAGCCTGCGGCGAATAGTCGCCGACAAATACCGACCCCGCGTTTCGGATATGCGGCACATCGTCAGCCGACACCGTAATGTGCTCGGGCGCAATCAGATTCACCCATTCCCGTGCCTGCCCACGTGAACTCGCCACCAGAATCGCGCCGTTACGCCGTAAAGACTCACGGGCAATTGCATTGCTTTTCGATAGTCGTAAGAGTTCAGCCGCCACAGCCTGAGCCATGCGACTGGATGAGGTTATAAAAACGGACACTGCGTCTGGGTCATGTTCTGCCTGGGAAACCAGATCAGCTGCAATGAAAAGAGGGTTTCCCGAATCACTCATCACTACGGCTTCGGTGGGTCCCGCGACAAAATCAATTGCGCAATCAAACGAGACCAACTTCTTGGCGACGGTCACGTATGCATTGCCCGGACCAACGATCTTGTCAACGCGTGGAATGCTCTCGGTGCCATATGCAAACGCCGCGATCGCCTGGGCCCCACCCACTCGGTACAACTCATCTATCCCGAGGACAGAGCAAGCCGCTAACACCGCATCCGAGGGCTTCGGTGACGCGACTCTAATGTGCTTCACCCCCACGCATTGCGCCGGAATGACGGTCATCAGCAATGTCGAAACCAATGGATAGCGCCCCCCCGGCACATAACATCCCACTGAATCGAGCGGAATCACCAACTGACCCAAAGAACTGCCGTTGCGAGTTTTCGTCCAGGCGGAAGGCTTCTGCCATTCGCAGAAACGCTGGATGTTCTGCGCTGTTTTTGTGATGGCCCCTCGGAATTGAGGAGACGCTGCCTTCGCGGCCTGATGAATCTCGTCGGGAAGAATCCTGATCGGCTGCTTCCCAGTTAGACCATCCCAACGCTCAGCATATTCACGCAGTGTACGGTCGCCGCCGCGGCGCACACGATTCACGATGCTGCGAACTCTCGGCTCCAGCGAACTCAGCTTTACACTTCGCGTCGAAATCCGCTTTACCGCGACCGCTGCAGCATTCCCGGTAAGAACTTTCATCAGAGCACCACCTTGTTCAGCGGATACTCGACGATACCTTCGGCCCGCGCCTCTTTCAGACGAGGAATCACTTTCCACGCGGCAGATTCGTCGATCACCGTGTTGACGGCGAGCCAGTCTTCATCGCTCAGGTGAGAAATGGTTGGTTTTTGCAGCGCCGGTAGGACTGCCAAGACGCTTTGCAGATCCGCCCGGCGCACGTTCAACATCAGGCCTACCCGGTCCTGCGCCTCCATCGCACCTTGTAGCATGAGCGCCAGATTTTCGATCTTTCGCCGCTTCGCGCAGTCTTGATAAGCAGTTTTGTTTGCGATCAGCTGTGTATTCGACTCGAGAATGGTTTCCAGAATTCGCAGGCGATTGGCCCGCAGCGAACTGCCGGTCTCAGTCACTTCGACGATCGCATCCGCAAGCATCGGAGCCTTTACCTCCGTGGCGCCCCACGAAAATTCAACCCGGACATCCACATTTCTTTGCTTGAAGAAATTCCGCGTGACATTCACGAGTTCTGTCGCGATGATCCGTCCGGAGAGATCTTCCGCACATCGAAATGGAGAATCTTCAGGAACTGCCAGCACCCAGCGCACTTTGCCCCGGCTACGCTTGGCGTAGATGAGATCGCTGACCTTCAAGACCTCCAGGCCACTTTCAATAACCCAGTCGAGGCCAGTCAGACCGCAATCAATCGCTCCATGTTCCACATAACGCGCCATCTCCTGCGCGCGAATCAACATGCAATCGATCTCGGGATCGGCAGTGTTAGCCACGTATGACCGCCCGTTTGTGTAAGCCGGAAGTCCGGCCCGTGCGAAGAGCTGTAACGTGGATTCCTGCAAGCTGCCCTTCGGGATACCGATGTGGAGTTTCACTGGCCGCTCCTCGCGGCAGATTCGGCCAGACCTTGCGCCACCAGATCGCCGATCGGTTCCGTGAAGCAGGATCTTGTCCCCCGATGGCAAACCATTCCGCTGCCTTCGACATTGACGCGCAATAGCAAGGAGTCACGATCGCAATCGGTGCTCGCAGAAATAATGCGCAGCCGGTTGCCCGACGTCTCTCCTTTGGTCCAGAGCTTGTTTCGGGTCCGGCTGTAAAAGGTCACGTAGCCTTCTGCCACGGTTCGCTGCAAAGCTTCGCGATTCATGAAGCCGACCATCAGCACTTCGCCGCCGTCAGCGTCCTGCACTACGGCAGGTATCAATCCGCCCAACTTGACGAAATCAAAGTCCTCGTTCATGCGTAATCTCCAAGAAACAAAAAGCCCGCTGAGCGGTGTGCGCTTCAGCGGGCTCGAAACTCGATAAGTGCGATTTAGCTCAGATGCACCCCCGCCATCGCGTTGTGCGCGTGGTGGTGATGATGATGATGCTTCTGAGATGACATCGTGTATCGAGAATAGATTCGCCGATGTGGACCGTCAAGAAGTTTACAAGCCATTCGGAGCATTTGTTTCGATGCAGTACATCGATTTTTTCGATTTCAGGAGGGATCAGTGCTCAGCAGCCTCGGCGCAAAATTGCCAGGATCGCGCAAACATCATAGAATCAGTGGAGCAAGAATCCCTTCAGTAGGCCCGTAGCTCAGTTGGTCTAGAGCGCTTCCTTGACACGGAAGAGGTCGATGGTTCGAATCCATTCGGGCCTACCATATCTCCTCGGTCCAACCCGAACAAACCGGTTACAGAATGTGCGACATCCTCTTGCCTGAGTAGATCAAAAATGAATTATTTCTTGCGCGGTCGGGCTCCGTCTAGGACTAGCGCGCAGAGGTGATCTACGAAATCCCGGGTGAGTCGATCATGCTGAATGAGGAAGCGCATGTAGATCGGGCCGTAGAGGGAGTCGAGGAGAAGATCGGGGTCAACGTTCTTGCGGAGTTCGCCGCGACGGATTGCGCGCTCGAGAGTCGCGTAAGCTTCGCGACGCCGGGGCCATAGAAAGCGCTCGCGAAATGCGTCGATCAGATCCTTGTCGCTCTGTCCCGCCGCCAGGATTGCGGAGACGATTCTTCCACGCCGACTGCGAAACACTTTCACCAGTTGACGCATCTGGCGGCTCATGTCGGTGTAAACCGAACCTGTGTCGGGAAAGTGCAAATGGCGCGTAGTGCTGATAGCGAACGCGTCGGCGATCAACGCGCCTTTGTTGGGCCACCAGCGATAGACGGTCGCCTTACCCACCGCGGCGCGATCTGCCACTTCTTCGATCGTGAGGTCGGCAAAACCACTTTTGCCAAGCACCTTCAACGTGCTGCGGAGGATTGCCTGGCGAGCCTTTTCACTGCGCGGGCGCCCCGGAGGCCGCTTCCCATTCGCATTTTCACGGTATGAGGCGGCCAACAATCTTTGGCGCATGAACATACGCTACCATATAATTCAGGCTACGTATTTAGAATCCGATACGGTGAGTATCGAATCTAAGAGTTCATTGATGACGCGCTGGGGCAGCGTCCTGCGGCATTTCGTACGATTGGAGCGAGTGGTTCCTCATGTGGATTGTTGCACTGGCCCTACGGCGTCCTTATACGTTTGTCGTGATGGCGATCGTGATTTTAATCCTTACGCCGATCACGATCCTGCGCACTCCCACAGATATCTTTCCTGAGATCAATATTCCGGTCGTGTCGGTGGTCTGGTTCTATTCCGGCATGTCACCGCAGGATATGGCAAACCGGATCGTGGCCAATTCCGAGCGCGGCATTACAACGACAGTCAACGACATTGAACACATGGAATCCCAGTCCGTGTATGGATTGGGAGTCATTAAAGTGTTTTTCCATCCTGGAACGAACGTACAGGGCGCGATCGCACAGATTACATCGATTAGCCAGACTACGGTGCGAAGCTTGCCGCCGGGGACGACACCTCCTCTGATCATTTCTTACAGCGCGTCTACCACACCGATCATCCAGCTGGGTCTGAGCAGTAAGACCCTGCCCGAGCAGCAACTCTTCGATCTGGGCCAGAATTTTCTTCGTACGTATCTGGCAACGGTTCCAGGCGCAGCAACACCTTATCCCTATGGAGGCAAGATCCGGCAGATTCAGGTGGACTTAGATCTGCCGCGACTCCAGGCTTATGGACTAGAGCCGACCGACATCGTGAACGCAGTCAACGCGCAGAACATCATTCTGCCAACGGGCACGATGAAGTTGGGACCGTTGGAATACGACATCGAGATGAACGGAACTCCGCAAACGATTGCGGAACTGAACGATCTCCCGGTTAGAACGACGAATGGATCGACGCTGTACATGCGCGACGTGGCGCATATCCGTGATGGATTCGCGCCGCAAACGAACATCGTGCGCCAGGACGGAAACCGCGGCGCGCTGATGTCGATCTACAAGAACGGTAGTGCGTCGACTCTGCGGATCGTTGCTGGCGTGAAGAACATTGTGGACCAGGCTGCACAGGCGCTGCCTCCGGAACTGAAGATTTCTCACCTGTTCGATCAGTCCCTGTTTGTCCGCGCGTCCATCTATGGAGTCGTTCGCGAGGCGCTGATCGCGGCGGCGCTCACGGCGTGCATGATCCTCATCTTTCTAGGCGACTGGCGGCCGACGATTGTCATCTCGATTTCAATCCCGCTGTCGATTTTCGTCTCGATCATTTTACTTGGTGCGATTGGCGAGACCATCAACATCATGACGCTTGGCGGGTTGGCGCTGGCGGTCGGAATCCTGGTTGATGATGCCACGGTAGAAATCGAGAACATCGAGCGCAATCTGGCCATGGGCAAGGAGATGCGCCAGGCGATTCTGGATGGAGCACAACAGATCGCCGTGCCAGCTTTTGTCTCGACGCTCAGCATCTGCATTGTGTTCGTGCCGATGTTCTTTCTGAGCGGTGTAGCGAAGTTCCTGTTTGTGCCGCTCGCCGAAGCCGTGAGCTTCGCCATGTTGGCAAGCTACCTGCTGTCGCGAACATTGATTCCTACGCTGGTGATGTACATCATGCGTGGGCATGAGCACCGGGCCGAGACTCCGAAGTCCATCTTTTCACGGGTCCAGAGAGGCTTTGAGCGGAAGTTCGAAGATTTCCGTAGAGGCTACGAATCACTGCTGGAAACGACACTCGAGCATCGCGGGATTTTCGTGGCCTGTTTCCTTCTCTTCTGTGTGCTTTCACTGGGACTCTACTCGTTCCTCGGACAAGACTTCTTCCCGCAGGTCGATGCTGGGCTGTTGCGGCTTCACGTGCGAGGTCGTCCGGGATTGCGCGTCGAAGAGACGGCTCGCCTGTGCGATCAGATCGAGAGTTCGCTCCGACAGGAGATCCCTCGAGGACAGTTGCAGACAGTGCTCGACAATATCGGCCTGCCAAATTCCGGTATTAACCAGTCGTACAGTTCGAGTGGAACGATTGGCTCGAGCGATGCGGAAATCCTGATCGGCCTTAACCCTGAGAAGCATATCCCTACGGCAGACTTAACGCGGCATCTACGCGAGTTCTTGCCGCGTCACTATCCGGGAGTGGAGTTCTTCTTTCAACCGGCAGACATCGTGACGCAGATTCTGAACTTCGGCATTCCGGCACCGATCGATGTGCAAGTCGTGGGAACAGATCTGGATTCCAACTACCTGATTGCACAGCAGATTGCCGGCAGGATGCGGCATATACCCGGAACCGCCGACGTCCACGTCCAACAACTACTGTCGTTGCCGACGCTACACATGGATATCCAGCGGACGCGAGTGACGCAGGTTGGCTTGACGGCTCGCGATGTTGCGCAGAGCGCGCTGGTTTCTCTCAGCGGCAGTTTCCAGACATCCCCGAATTTCTGGCTGAATCCTCATAATGAAGTCACCTATCAGATGGCGGTGCAGACGCCGCAGTACCGCATGACCGATCTGCAGGACCTGATGAGAATTCCAGTGGTTGCACCCCAGGGTCCGCAACTGATGGGCAACCTCGTGCAGGTGACACCTACAGTCACTCCGGCAACCGTGAATCACTACAACGTGCAGCCCGTCATCGATGTTTTCGCAAGCACGCAGGATCGTGACCTCGGAGCCGTTGCCGCTGACACGCAAGACGTCCTGAAAACATTCGAAAGTAAGCTGCCGCGAGGCACGCACATTGTGGTGCGCGGTCAGGTAGCGACGATGCGGGCCTCATTCATCGGCTTGGGCATTGGACTGGTCGGGGCGATTGGGCTGGTGTACTTGCTGATCGTGATCAACTTCCAGTCGTGGCTGGACCCATTCATCATCATCGCGGCACTGCCGGGTGCACTGGCGGGCATCTGCTGGTTCTTGCTGCTGACGCACACCACGCTGAACGTGCCTTCACTTACCGGCGCGGTGATGTGCATGGGGGTCGCAACCGCGAACTCAATCCTGATGGTGAGCTTTGCGCGCGAGCAGATGGATGAGGGAGTTCCGGCAGTGCGGGCAGCAGTGGCGGCAGGTTACACGCGCGTGCGTCCGGTGCTCATGACCGCACTCGCCATGATCATCGGGATGGTACCGATGGCGCTTGGATTCGGCGAAGGCGGCGAACAAAACGCACCTCTGGGCCGCGCAGTGATTGGTGGCCTGTTGTTCGCCACTGTAGCGACACTATTTTTTGTGCCTAGCGTGTTCGCGATTTTCCATAGCCGGCGAGAAGCACGCCGGGCACGCGAAGAACAGGCATAGGCAATCTGGTTTTTATGGACTCGGAGCAGGAGATGAACGCAAGTAAGGAAGAAACTCAGGAGCAGCGCCACGCGGCTGTGGGCAAGGATGGACACGGGCAAAAGCCTGAGCCGCATCATGCGACAAAACGGGAACTCGATGACGAGATCGCCGCGATCCAGGCCCACTCGCGGCATCAGAGCACAACGATCCAGGCACCGCCAGAGATTCCTCCAGCTCCGCCCCGGCGGGCGCTCGTGGTGGTTGGAGTGGCACTGCTGGTTCTGCTGGTTGCCGGGGCCCTGACCTTGATTGGCCGTCAAAGTCACGAGCGGGCGCTCGCTAAGGAAACGGAGTTATCGACGATTCCCACCGTGGCCGTCGTCCATCCTCTAGCGGAAAAGCCCGACGAGGAATTGGTTCTGCCGGGAACTTTGTTAGCGTTCGAGGAATCTCCGATCTACGCCCGCACGAGTGGGTACCTGGTTCGCTGGTACAAAGACATTGGAAGCCGTGTGAAAGAAGGGGAACTGCTGGCCGATATCGACACGCCAGAGGTCGATCAGGAATTGAATCAGACTCGTGCGGCACGCCAGCAAATCCTCGCGCAACTGGAACTGGCCAGAATCAGTGCCGAGCGATGGGAGAATCTGCGAAAGAGCGACTCCGTCTCGGCACAAGAGGCCGACCAGCAAACCAGCGGATACAGGCAGGCTCAGGCGAATCTTGCGGCCGCGGATGCAAATGTGAAGCGCCTCGAGGAACTCGAGGGGTTCAAGAGAGTGTATGCCCCATTTTCCGGTGTGCTCACCAGGCGCAATGTCGATCCCGGGGCGCTGATCAATGCGGGCGCAGGGGCTGCCTCGTCCGGTGTAGCCGCTGGTGGCCGAGAGTTATTTGACGTTGCGAGAGTCGATCCCCTGCGTGTGTATACCGACGTTCCACAGGCTTACTCGCCAGCCATCAAGATCGGCGCAACCGCGACCATCACTCTGCAGGAATTTCCAGGCGAAAAATTCAGCGCGAAGGTTGCGCGAACAGCAGAAGCGATTGATCAAAACACGCGAACGCTGCGGACCGAAGTGGATGTGCCGAACAAAAACCAGCGCTTGCTTCCTGGCTCATTCGGAGAAGTCCATTTCGCTGTGGGGGCCAACGTTTATCGAGTTACCGTCCCGGTGAATGCGATGCTGTTCCGTGCTCAGGGCCCACAACTTGCGGTCGTCGGTCCGGATAAGAAGATCCAACTCCGAGCGATCACGATTGGGAGAGACTACGGCACGACTCTCGAAATTCTTGCGGGAGTTTCGGTGGAAGACCAGGTTGTCATTAATCCGCCTGACTCGATCGACGAGGGACAGTTGGTAAATCTCGCTCCAGCATCTCCGGGGCAGGGAGCGAACCAATCAGCGGCACAACAGCCATCGGCGCCAGAAAGTGTACGCCAAGAAGAAAACGGTCCCGCGCAGCAGCAATCTCAGCCGGTGGGAGCAAATCAACAGCAGCGAAAGCCGAATAACAGCATCAAGGGAACGCAGCGGTGAAGAAGAGCTCGATTGCGCTGCTTGTGACGCTACTCGTTTTCGGCGCGGGTTGCACCGTGGGACCGCGTTACGCAAGACCCTCTGCACCCGCCCCCACTCCCGACACCTGGAAAACACAACCACCGTGGCAGCAGGCGGAGCCGAAGGATTCCATTTCCAAAGGCCTCTGGTGGCAGGTGTTTCAGGATCCAGTGCTCGATGGTTATGAGGAACAACTGCTGCAGGCGAATCAATCATTGATCGCGGCCCGCGATCGGTTGAATCAGGCGCGTTCGCTTGCACGGGTTGCAACAGCAGACTATTTCCCTCAAGTTGCGACGGATCCATCGGTAATACGCGAACGCGGATCAGGAAACCGCCCACTGAATGGGGCAGCGCCAGTTGTGATTAATGGGGTTGTGCAGCCGGTACATCCTTATACACAGAGTGTGTACACGATTCCATTCGCATTGAGCTATGAAGCTGATCTGTTTGGGCGCGTACGGCGAAACGTGGAAGCCTCGAATGCTTCTCTGCAATCGAGCGCGGCCGATTTGGCCAATGTGCAACTGGTGCTGACCGCTGAACTTGCGGCTGACTACTTCACCTTGCGCGAATTGGATGCGGAATATCAGGTAGTGGAGGAATCGGTCGGGGTCCAGCGAAAGGCAATGGACCTTTTGAATAGCCGACATACCGGAGGAATCGCGAGCGGATTGGAAGTGGCACAGCAAGCCACGCTCCTTGATTCCACGATCTCGCAGTTGTCTCTGGTACAACAAACCCGGGCGCAATATGAGCACGCGCTCGCGGTGCTGGTTGGACAGCCGGCCTCCAACTTCAGCGTTGCTGCCGCGCCATTCAAAACGACTCCGCCAGCAGTTCCTCTTGGAGTGCCGTCAGACGTGCTGGAGCGCCGGCCCGATATCGCTACGTATGAGCGAGACATGGCATTTGAAAATGCGCAGGTAGGTCTGGCCAAGACAGCGTTTTATCCGCACATCCTTTTGAGCGGGTCGGGAGGGTTGCAGAGCACGGCGATCTCGTCGATCTCTGGCGTGTCGAGCATTTTCTGGTCGCTGGGCGTGGATGCTCTCGAACCGCTCTTGCAAGGCGGACGCAATCGCGCACGATTGGCTGCCACGCGCGCCGCCTATGATGAGTCGGTGGCGAACTATCGGCAGACGGTGCTGACCGCATTTCAACAAGTAGAAGATGGCATTAGCAACCTGAGTACTCTATCGCAAGCGCTCTCGACGCAGACAGCCGCAGTGAACGACGCTCGGAAGGCGTTGGAGATTGCCAACAATCGCTACGTTGGTGGTGTAACGAATTATTTGGATGTCATCACAGCCCAGTCGACACTACTCAGCAATCAGCGACTTGAGACGCAACTTCTAGGACAGCAACTGGTGAGCACGGTTTATCTGGTGAAGGCGTTGGGCGGCGGCTGGGATGCGAGCCAGATCGAGAACGAGCAGGTTCATCCGCACCCGGGTCAGATTCTGCAGCAATAGTCCTTACTTAATGTACTTCTCAGGCTCTTGCAGCGCCTCCGTAAGGTCGCTGAGGAACATCGCGGCGCGGGCGCCGTCTGCGACGCGGTGATCGCAGGAAATTGTCACGGTCATCGTGGGCCGGACTGCCGGCTTCCCTTCTACGGCGACGACACGATCTGAGATTCCTCCAACAGCTAGGATTGCTGCTTGTGGCGGCGTAATAATCGCGCTGAACTGATCCACCTGATACATACCGAGATTGCTGATCGTGAACGTCGCATCGGTAATGTCGGCGGGACGTAGCTTTCCAGCGCGCGCACGCTCGGCAATATCGCGGCACTGGGTTGCGATCTCCACCAGACTTGCTGTGTGCGCACTATGGATTACCGCCGCGACGACGCCGTCGTTCACTGCGATTGCCACCCCCATGTGCACGTGATCGTGGACGTAAATCCCTTCCGCGCACCAACTGGCATTCAGGCGTGGATGCTTGAGAAGAATGCGCGATACCACCGAGACGAGCAGATCCGTGTGTGTGATGCGGATGTTGTGCCTCGACTCAATCTGACTAACGATGCGCTCGCGATATTCATCCAACGCCGCGGCATCGATGTCGCGTGTCACAAAGAAATGCGGAACGGTAGTCCAGCTCTGGGCCGTGCGTTCCGCCATGATGCGGCCCAGCGAAGTGGGCACTTCGATCTTTGCTGATTCCTTTTGGACGGAAGCAGGTGCTCGGCTTACTGCAGTCGCAGCACCTGCGGCCTGCACATCCGAGGCAAGAACTTCTCCTCCGGGACCCGAGCCCTGAATGGTGGTGATGTCCACTCCGAGTTCCTTGGCTAGACGGCGGGCTTTCGGAGAAATCTTCGCGGTCATAGCGCTCGGTTGGGCCGAAGCAGATGTTGTCAGAACCGGGGCAGCTGGTTCGGCTTTGGCGTGAGAGCCCGCTCTTCCAGAGGGCGCGGTTGATTCACTCTCAGCTGGCGGCGCCTCGCCGGGAGCAACGATCCAGGCGATCGTTTGCCCGACAGGAATATCAGTTCCTTCCGATGCCTTGACTCCTGCAAGCACGCCGTCGGCAGGAGCTTCCACTTCCACGACCGCTTTGTCGGTTTCAATCTCGAGGAGAGGCTCGCCCTTCGAGACGCGGTCTCCTTCTTTTTTGCGCCAGGCGAGGAGCTTGCCGGTTTCCTGCGCCATCTCGAGAGCGGGCATGACTACGCTGAAGGCCATAGTTGTTTGTCCTTGGGGAGGGCCTTCACTATGGCCTTCAGTCTGAAACTCCGACGCGTTCGGTCTTGGCGCTGGCTTCAATCATCTCAAGCACGCGCGAGCTTGCCGGAGCTTCACTTTCTCGTGTGGTCGGCAGCGGCCCGTTCACAGTGAAATAGTGAGCGCCAGCGACCAACAATTCTTCGGCTGGGAAACGGGTGATGACTTCGTGTCCAGTCGGAGTGACCACGATCTCTTCTTCGATGCGCGCCGCGCTCCAGCCATCGGTCGAGGGCCAGAAGGTTTCCAGCGCAAAGACCATGCCCGGTTTGATCTCGACGGGATGGTCGAACGAGACGAGGCGGCTGATAACAGGCTTCTCCCATATCGCGAGACCGATGCCGTGACCGTACTGCAGCGCAAAGGCAGCTTCTTCGTTGGGGAAACCGAAGTCTTGCGCCTTCGGCCACACCGCGGCAATTTCTGCCGTGGTGCGTCCCGGTCGAACGAGTTCGATGGCTGCATCGAGGTATTCGCGGCATCGCTTGTAGGCATCGACCATTGCATGTGATGCGTAGCCTACTGTGAAGCAGCGGTAATAGCAGGTACGATATCCCATGTAGGAGTGCAGGATGTCGTAGTACACGGGATCACCGGGGCGTAGAACACGGTCAGAAAATACGTGCGGATGCGGATTGCAGCGCTCGCCGGAAATCGCGTTGACGGCCTCGACATATTCGGAGCCGAGATCGTAGAGAACCTTGCTCACAAGGCCGACGGCTTCGTTTTCGCGCAGTCCCGGCTTCATGGCGCGGTAGAGTTCGTCGTAAGCGGCATCGACCATCATCGCCGAGGTGGTGAGCAGTGATATTTCATCCTGCGTTTTGATGACACGGGCTTCCGACATCAGGGCCTGGCCGTCGACAACCTCGATGCCCTCTTTTTGCAGCGCGAACAGCACTGGCAGTTCGACGATGTCGATTCCGACTGGCTCTTTGTGCAGGCCGCGTTTTTCGAGCTCGATGCGAATTTTCCTGGCGACGTTTTCAGCGCGTCCCATTTCCGGCGTCATCGCTCCACGCAGCACTGAGATTCCAGAGTGGGAGCGACCGTCGAGCCAGGGGCAATTCAGTTGATGGTGTTTCGCGGCAGAACCGAAATCCCACAGGATCGGCTCATCATTCTGCGGCAGCAGCGTAAAGCGATTCGCCTTGTCTTGCGCCCATGTGCCGATGTGCGTTGCCGTCAGGTAGCGGACGTTGTTCATGTCGAAGCAGAGCAACGATCCCATTGAAGATTTGGCGAGAAGGTCTTTCGCTTTCTGCAGGCGTTCGCGGCGGAGCCGGTCGAAGTCGATCCGATTCTCCCAATCGACTGCCATGGTGCCATGAGTTTTGAGTGCCATAAGAACCCCTCAGCTTCGAGCTATGAGCTACGAGTTCGAAGCTCGTGGCTTACAGCTCATTGCTACTTGCCGCACATTTCTTTCGCGGCTCTGAATATTGACTCTTCTGTCGGAACCGTGACGTCTTCCAGTGGCGGCGAAAATGGAATCGGGACGTGCATAGCGCCCATACGCCTTACTGGGGCATCGAGATCATAGAAAGCCCCCTCTGCGATCACGGCTGCGAGTTCCGCCGCAACTCCGTAACGGCCGTAGCCTTCATCCATGACGATCACCCGAGAAGTTTTCTTGACTGAGTCGATGATTGTCTTTTCGTCGAGCGGCCACGTCGTCCGCGGATCGACCACTTCCGCGCTGACTCCTTCCTTTTCCAGGAGGACTGCTGCGCCGAGCGCTACTTGCACCATGCTGCTCGTGGCCACCAGCGTGATATCTTCGCCTTCGCGCTTCACGTCCGCAACGCCGAGCGGGATCGTGTAATCCTCTTCCGGCACCGGACCCTTCAGCTTGTACATCATTTTGTCTTCGAAGAAGACGACCGGATTCTCGTCGCGGATCGCCGTCTTCAGCAAACCTTTAGCGTCGTACGGGGTCGAAGGCAAAACAACTTTCAGCCCCGGAACATGGCTGAACCAGGCATGCAGCGATTGCGAGTGCTGCGCGGCCGAACGGCGCGTTGCACCCAGGGTGGTCCGCATGACCATGGGGACTTTCCAGTGGCCACCGGACATGTAATGCGCCTTAGCAGCCTGGTTGACCATCTGGTCCATGGTGAGGGTGAGGAAGTCGCCGAACATGATATCGACCACGGGACGCAGGCCGGTCATAGCCGCACCAACTCCGATTCCGCTGAATCCAGCTTCCGAGATAGGAGTATCGAGCACGCGATCGGCGCCAAATTCTTCGACCAGCCCGGAGAGCACTTTGAATGGCGTACCGGCCTCGGCCACATCTTCGCCGAAGATGCAGACGCGCGAGTCGCGGCGCATTTCCTCGGCCAATGCCTCACGCACGGCCTGCGCAAAAGTGAGTTCGCGCTCAGGGCTCATGTGACTAGGCATAGATGTCCTCGTCGACCTGATCGACGCTGGGATAGGGCGCATTGATCGCAAACTTGACCGCGGATTCCATTTCGCTGCGGGCCTCAGCTGCGATTCGATCGAGCGCGGCAGAATCGGCATAGCCGTGTTCAATCAGCCAATTCGCATGCAATTTGATCGGATCGCGGTCGGTCTTCCAACGCTGCTCTTCGGCTTTTGAGCGGTAGTATTCGCGACTGATATCACCCACGTGGTGGCCGCTATAGCGATAAGTGTCCGCCTGCAGGAATGCGGGACCTTCGCCGACACGCGCACGCTGTATCAGCCGCTCGGCGATCGCATTCACTGCACGAACATCCTGCCCATCGACAGTGGCAGCGTCGACTCCGAAGGCCGCTGCTCGCCCGAGAATCGTTCCGGCAGTAGTTTCACTGTAGTGCGTGTACTCGTTATAGAGATTGTTCTCGCAGACGTAGATCACGGGCAGCTTCCAGAGTTGCGCGAGGTTCATCACCTCGTAGAGTGATCCCTGACCGAGAGCGCCTTCTCCGAAGAAGCAGACGGCGACTCGCCCGTTGCCGAGACGCTTGGAGGCGAATGCTGCACCCGTTGCGATACCCACACTTCCGCCGACGATCGCGTTGGCTCCTAGATTTCCCGTGGCGGGATCCGCGATGTGCATCGATCCGCCTTTGCCGCGGCAATAGCCCGCTTCCTTCCCGAGGAGCTCGGCAAACATGCGATCCGGAGACGCGCCCTTGGCCAGGCAATGTCCGTGTCCGCGGTGCGTGCTGGTGATGTAGTCGTCGATTCGCAGCGCTTCGCAGATGCCAACGGCGACGGCTTCTTCGCCACTGTAGAGGTGCGCCAATCCGGGCATCAGAGCACGCGTATAGAGTTCGTTCACCTGCTCTTCAAAAAGGCGAATGCGCACCATTTGCCGATAGGCACGTAGCCATTTCTCTTTCTCGGTGAGGGCTCCCGCGGCTGGTTCCGGCTTGGAGGTTACGGTACTCACTGCTTTTTGCCTCCCGCCGTGACGGGCGTTGTGACGCCCGACATGGCAGCGAGCACGTCAAACATGCAGGCGAAATCGTATTTCGTCCAGCCCATGCCGCGGGCAGCAGTCAGAAACTCATTGCTCACCGCAGTCGTAGGCAGCGGGACATCAAGTTGGCGGCCGAGGTCCATGGCGAGAACCATGTCCTTCTGCATCATGTTGACGTCGAACCAGGCCTCTTCCGGCTGCTGCAGCACAAAAGGCCCGCGATACTGAATCATGGGCGAAGCGATTGCACTGTGAGTCAGAACGTCGACAGCGACCTCGCGGGCGATTCCACTTTTTTCTGCAAGCAACACGCCCTCGGAAAATGCCAGCATCTGAACGGCGAGACTGAGATTTGTCGCGATCTTCATCGAGAGCGCAAGTCCGTTGTCACCGACGTGCGTCACCTTGGGACCAATATCGAGTAGGAGAGGCTTGATCTTCTCGAATGTCTCTTTGCGTCCGCCAACCATCACCGACAACTTACCCTGCTGCAGAGTGATGACACTGCCGGAGACAGGCGAGTCGACCATGTCGGCGCCAAGCGCCCGAACTTTCGCAGCCAGCGCGCGGCTCACAGCAGGGCTGACCGTACTCATATCGATGAAGGTCTTGCCTGCGCTCAGGCCGGCCAGCAGCCCGGCCGGTCCTTCAGAAATGGCTTGAATTGCAGCGGCATTCGTGACCATCGCGAAGATGTAGTCGGAGGAACTCGCGACTGCACGCGGCGAATCAGCCCACACCATCCCCTTGTCGACCAGCCACTGTGCCTTTGCGCGTGTGCGGTTGTAACCGGTAACGCTGTGTCCCTTGCCCAGCAGCCGGTCGACCATCTGGCTGCCCATGACCCCTAGTCCGACGAACCCAACTTTCGCCATTCCCCATGGCCTCCGAAATATTCGCGACAAATTCCGACAATTAATAATTGTTCTGCTTGCCGGGAGCGCGCTTCGCTGCAATCGGCGCTTGACTGTCGTCGCTGACCTGCGACAAATGCGCGCGCATTGCCTGGCGCGCTTTTTCCACATCTCTTTTTTCAACCGCTTCCAGAATTCGCTTGTGATGAAGCTGGCCACGCTCGGGGCCACCCGGCACGCGGAAGATGCGGAGGCGCTGTTCGCGGAGCAGGCCCACGATGGAGTCGAGCAAGGAAAGAATGAGTGGATTGGCCGCGCCCTCAGCGAGGGCGAGATGAAAGTCGAGATCGGCTTCGATGTACGCTTCCGGGTCTTGACCTGCGCGGTCCATCACCGCAACGGCTTCGCGCATTGTTGCCAGTTCCGGGTCCTGAATGCGCGTGGCAGCAAGCGCGGCAATCTCCGGCTCAAGAATCGCGCGGACCTCCGCGAGATGAGTCGACCCTTCTGCCTGTCCGATCTTCACCATTAGATCCAGAGACTGGCGGACTGCCTGGGTCGTTCCGTCAGTGATAAAGGTTCCTTTCCCCGAGTAGGCTTCGACGAGTCCTTTTTCGCGCAGCGCCTTGACGGCTTCGCGCACAGCGGTGCGGCTGACGCCGAATCTTTGCGCGAGTTCGCGCTCGGCCGGCAATTGATCGCCTGGCTTCAGATCACCTTTAACAATCGATTCTTCAATTTGCTGAACGATTTGCTCGTAAAGCCGAGAGGTGCGAACCAGTTTGTACACGAGCCTGTCCCCCGCAGGAGTAACGGCGAGCGCGGCGGAGACGCCGCCGCTGGTCTGGCTACTATACCGCATATCCGCAGGCCGCAGAGGGTGAAGATCAAATGCGATCATGGTATTTAGGTATGATGGTATGACCACGATGAGAATAACACATCGTGGTCAACTTTCAAGTATTGTTTGCGGCCAAATATTACGGCGGGGACTTGTTGAAATTACAATCAGTGGTACTCTCCGGACGCACCTCCAAGAAAATCTCTTTTTGAATTTCCTTGACACTGTTTCTCGGATAATGGTATGGCTGTCGGACCAGAAAGTGAGGGGTTCTATGCTCACCCGTAGGGTCACGTCCCACGATGGACGGACCAGCTCAGCTACCCGAGTGTTGTTTGTGGTCTTCGTTCTGTCCCTCGCTGCCGTCGCCCAGTCGACGTCAGGACGGATCTTAGGAACTCTCACCGATCAAACCGGCGCCGCGGTAGGCGGAGCAACCGTGACCGTCACCGACACTCAACGCGGGACAGCACGCACGGTGAGCAGCGACGAAACAGGAAGCTTTGCCGTTCCCGACCTGCAGCCGGGCACTTACCGGATTCGTGTTGAGCTCAGAGGCTTCAAGACCGTAGAGCGGCCCAACGTACAGATTGAGGTCGCCAGCGACGTGCGCTCGGATTTTTCGCTGCAACCTGGGCAAGTCAACGAAATGGTTACGATCACCGACGAAGTGCCTCTGGTGAACACTACCTCGGCCACGTTGGGCGGCACGTTGAGCAACCAGGAAATTAACGACTTGCCCCTCAGTGGCCGAAATTACGAGAACCTTCTCCAACTGAGGCCTGGAGTCATGCGATACCCAGGCGGTGGATTCTCGACGACGAGTTCCAATGGACTGCGCTCGGAGGACAATTCTTATTTCATCGAAGGATTGTTCAACAGCGAACCATACTCCGGCCAGGCAATCGTGAATGGAGCAGGCATTGCAGGAGACTCGGCAACGATTCTCCCTATCGATTCCATTCAGGAGTTCAACCTGCAGCAGAATCCGCCTGCAGAATATGGCTGGAAGCCCGGGTCGGTAGTCAACGTCGGGTTGAAATCCGGGACGAATACGATTCACGGAACGGCATTCGGATTTGGGCGCGATGGGGCGATGGACGCACGGAACTTTTTCAATACCGCGCCGAATCCAAAGCTGACGCGAACGCTGGAGCAGTTTGGCGGCAGCCTCGGCGGAGCGATCATCAAAGACAAGGC
>Ga0126379_10000057_pt1 | contig 53399 bp, 46 predicted proteins | sample PanSoiMetPlot_24_FD_92640 | JGI IMG/M metagenome (GOLD analysis project Ga0126379, IMG submission 92640) | Tropical forest soil microbial communities from Panama - MetaG Plot_24 | ecosystem: Environmental > Terrestrial > Soil > Tropical forest > Bulk soil | place: Panama | collected 2016-02-17
CTTCGACCAAATGTCTTTGACTTTGATGGGCTTGATTCCCGGCGGCAGAGGCGGCTGTTTCGGAGGTGAAAAGAAATCCTTGATGCGTGTGCCGAACCCGCCGAAACCCGCTCCCCACTTCACCGCTAATCTGCTGTTAACGGGGCGATTCCCTCCGGGGGCTGACCGGAGAGATTCCGCCAGGTTGCCGAAGAAGCCCGCGCCAAAAGAAGTTTGCGTGAACGGTGCATCCTTGCTCGCGCGAACTTTGATGGGCCGCTCGGTCAGAAATTGCTTGAGGTTGGACCAAAAATCGTCAGGGACGAGAATCGCGGGCCGCCCGAACCTGGGCACATAAGCGGGCCGCGCTTGGTTAGCTTGACTGGGAGGCTGGGAACCTGTCGCAGACACCTTGGCCTTCGGACTGGACGGAGGAACAAGTTTGTTGATTTTACCGGGCACCGTTTATCCCCCAAGTATAGACGGTCTCGCCCCGCCTTTGGTATCCATCAGGGATAGGATTCCACCAGGCCGGGAAAGGTTGCGCGTCTCCAACGGCTGACACCCATCTTCGGTTCATTGTAACATAGATGGTTCAACTACTTTTCGATGTTTCCCGCCGTGCAACTGGACCAGCGGACGGCAACACAGGCAAAGAAGGGACTATCCGAACGCTCGAAGCTATGGCCGAACCACTCGAACTCAAAAAGACGCTGAACCTGCCCAAGACCGACTTTCCCATGAAGGCCAGCCTGCCCCAAAACGAGCCGAAGCAGCTCGAAGCCTGGTATGCGGAAAACATCTACGACCGCATTTTGGATGCGCGCAAAGGCAAGCCCCTGTTTGTGCTGCATGATGGGCCGCCATATCCCACCGGCGAAATCCATCTCGGCACGGGGCTGAACAAAATCCTGAAAGATTTGATCGTCAAGACAAAAAGCATGGCGGGGCACTATGCGCCGTACGTGCCCGGATGGGATTGCCATGGGCTGCCCATCGAGACGCAAGTGGAAAAAGAACTTGGCGGCAAAGGCAAAGTGCCTCCGGCGCAGTTCCGCAAGCTGTGCCGCGAATTTGCCACGCGCTACGTCGAGCAGCACAAACGCGATTTCAAGCGTCTCGGAATTTTCGGCCAGTGGAATGATCCCTATTTGACGATGAGCTTCGGGTACGAAGCTACGATTGCTGGAGCCTTTCTCGACTTCATGGAGAAAGGCTACGTTTACCGCGGTCGCAAGCCCGTGTACTGGTGCATTTACGATTCGACCGCGCTGGCGGAAGCGGAAGTCGAGTACGAGGATCATTCGAGTCCTTCGATTTACGTGCGATACAAGCTTGTGCAGGATGGCAAGAATACGGACAAAATCCCGTCGGAGCTTCGGGGCAAGAATGTCTATGCCATAATCTGGACCACAACGCCATGGACCCTTCCCGCAAGCATGGCGCTGGCACTCAATCCGGCCTTTGAGTATGCCGCTGTTGAAACAGACGGCGAGGTGGAGATTGTTGCGCATCAACTCCAGCACACCGTTTGGGAGGCGATAGGCCGAAAAACATCGGGAAAAACTCTTAAGACATACACCGGCGAGTATTTAGTGAATGACGCCGGTCTGCGGTTCCAGCACCCATTTCTCGACAGAATTGTCCCGGCGGTTCTGGCCGATTACGTCGAACTCGATCAAGGCACTGGAATCGTGCATACCGCTCCAGGTCACGGCGCCGAAGACTTTCTTACAGGGCAGAAATACGGCCTGGAAACCTACGCCCCTATTGACGACAAGGGCGTCTATCTTGAGGGTTTGCCTGAGTACAAAGGCAAAGATGTTTTCACGGCGAACTCCATCATCGTGAGGCTTCTTGCGGATCGAGGGGCGCTTCTCGCCAATCATCCATATAAGCACAGCTACCCGCATTGCTGGCGCTGCCACAATCCGGTGATTTTCCGCGCCACTGAACAGTGGTTCATCAAAATGGATCAGGCCGCGCACGGCCGGCAAAAAACGCTGCGGCAGGAAGCGCTCGAAGAAATTCACCAGGTGAAGAAGTGGTTCCCCGCGTGGGGCGAAGACCGCATGTACGAAATGATCGAGAAGCGGCCGGACTGGTGCGTTTCGCGCCAGCGCTTCTGGGGCGTCCCGATTATCGTTTTTTATTGCAACGGCTGCGGGAAGCGGCTCGAAGACTACAAAGCGCTGCGCAACGTCGTGAAGTGGTTCGAGAAAGAAGGCGCGGATGCCTGGTACAAGCATTCGTCTGCGGAGTTGCTGCCTCCAGGGACCAAGTGCGAATGCGGCGCGTCGAATTGGCGTAAAGAAAACGACATCTTGGACGTATGGTTTGATTCCGGCTCCTCGAATCTGGCGGTGCTGAAGGCCGGCAGCGTCCTCGTCGAGCCAGGGCAAGACTGGCGCCCCGCGGACGTGTATCTCGAAGGTCCCGACCAGTATCGGGGCTGGTTCCAGAGTTCGCTCCTGGTGGCTACAGGAGTAAAGGACATCGCGCCGTTCGAACAGGTGGTCACCCACGGTTGGACGCTCGATGAACAGGGCCGGCCGATGTCCAAATCGCTGGGCAATGTGATTACTCCAAAGCAGATCACTGAGAAGTGGGGTGCGGACCTGCTACGGCTGTGGGTCGCGTCGGTGGAATACCAGGCCGACGTGAAAATGAGCGAGCGCGTTATGACCCAGCTCAGCGAAGCCTATCGCAAGATTCGCAATACGTTTCGCTTCGCGCTGGGGAACCTGGCTGATTTTGATCCCTCACGCGATGCTCTAGCAAACAATCAACTTGAAGAAATTGATGGATGGATGCTGGATCGCACCGCGGACCTGGTCAAGAAATGCCGCGAATGGTACGCGAGCTACGATTTTCACCGCGTCTACCACGCCATTCATGACTATTGCGTCGTGGATCTTAGCGCGTTTTATTTTGACGTGTTGAAAGATCGCCTCTACACGAAAGCCGCGAAGAACAAGTCACGGCACTCGGCGCAAACTGCGGTCTGGAAAATCAGCGACGCGCTGGTGCGCCTCGCGGCGCCGGTTCTTGTTTTCACGGCGGAAGAAATCTGGAAGCACTTGCCGAAGGCGGCGGGGAAACCGCAAAGCGTGCACATGGCGGTTTTTCCGGATGCAGAAGCCCTGGCTTGTGGAATCGCGCCCAAGGATGCGGCGAAGTGGGAACAGCTGGCCCAGGTCCGCTCCGTAGTTCTGGTTGCGCTGGAACAAGCGCGCGCTGCGAAAACCATCGGCGGTGGCCTGGAAGCGAAGGTTCGTCTGCATGCCAACGGGAAAGCCCCAGGCTTGCAAGAGCTGCTGAAGGAAAAGGGTTCACTTCTCCCCGCGCTCTTTATTGTTTCGCAAGTCGCCGTGGATTCTGCCGAAGGTGATGGACTTGTGCAGAGTGAAACTCTGCCCGGTCTGTCCGTCAAAATCGAACGCGCCGACGGCAAGAAGTGCGAGCGCTGCTGGAACTACTCGACGCACGTTGGCGAGAACTCGCGCTATCCGACCGTGTGCGAACGGTGTAACGAAGCCCTCGCCGAAATTGAATCCGACGGAGCCGCCGGCATCGCCGCGCACTGATGGGAGCGGGCAAGTGGGGAGGGAGTTAAATGTCGCTAGGTTTATTCGGGCGCACTAGATCAAGATTAGGGGCACCCCATGAATTCTATCTGCGCCCGCCCTTCCAAAACCCTCAATTCCTAGGGAGCCTTAGCGCCCTAGTCCTTGGGTTTTTGGGAAGGCTACTTGCGAGGGAAGACATGGATGCCAAGGACGGCAAATCACCTCTGCGAACTGTCCTTAGTGTCGCCTCGGATGTTTCCAATGCGGCGCTGATCTTCAGCCTTCTTTCAATCTTCGCCCTGTTGATGGCCATGACGCTAATCTTGCCCCGCCATTGATCCGGTTCATGACTCCTACTTCCCGCCTTCGCTGGCTCTGGCTCACGCTCGCCGTCGTCCTGCTCGACCGCGCCACCAAAGCCTGGTTCGAAGCGCGCACTGTCGAAGGCTGGCGCCAGGAAGTCATTCACAATTTCATTTACCTGGTGCACAGTCGGAACCCTGGGATTGCGTTTGGCGTCCTGGCGGACTCCGCTTCAATCTTTACGCGCGTCATGCTAATCGCCGGCTCTCTTGCCGTAATCTGCGTGCTGGCTTGGCTGCTTGTAACCGGCAAGATCGCCAGCGCCATGGGTAACGCCGGCCTCGCGTTGCTGCTGGGCGGCGCGGCAGGCAACGTTTCCGACCGCATCTTTCACGGAGCCGTGACCGACTTCTTCGAAGTGTGGTTCGGCGCATATCACTATCCCGCGTTCAACGTCGCGGATTCCGCCATCACCATTGGCGCCACTCTCATCCTTGCTGACGTATTATTTGGGCGCAAGCAAGAAGAACCCCATCAAGTTTCTTGAAGCTGGTTGTGGAGGAGGATTCATCGGCCGGTGCAATACCGGGTGCAACACCCCATCGAGAATACTCCGAGAAAAGAGATTCACGCCCCTTCGACTCTACAGTAGCAATAGAGGAACTGCTGCGTCGTGCCGAACGGTGTCTCGTGCAGCTCCTTCGAACTTTCGATCAATCGGAATCGCGCGCCAAACTCGTTGTGCAAAGAATCGGTGTCATAACGCACCACATCCAGCCCGCTACATTTTGCCGGGCCTTCGGGTCCAAAGGTGCTGACGATGACGTGCCCGCCGGATTTCACGGAGCGAATCACCTGGCGAACGTAGGAGGTGCGTTGTTCGGGAAGCGTGAGAAAATGAAAAACGGCGCGGTCATGCCAGACATCATAGGCACTCGGCTTTAATTCAACCTGCGTAACGTCGGCAGCCAGCCACTGAACCCGGTCCGCGGCCGCTCCCAATCGCTTTTTCGTTACGTCAATGGCCGTTTGCGAAACGTCAAGCACAGTAATGTCCTCAAATCCTCGGGCGAGCAGGTCGTCGACCAGTGTGGATTCGCCGCCGCCGACATCAATCATCGCCGCCCTGCGGTTCGCCGCCGCGCGTTCGATTAATTCAAGCGATGTTTCTAGATGGCTTCGATACCAACTGACGGCGTCAGCCGCCTTCTCACGGTAGATTTTTTCCCAGTGCCCTTGCGGATTCATAGCCACTGGCTCCTTCCTTCAAACTAACGCTTGCATTAGATCCTCGACCAGATCGTCCGGATGTTCGAGTCCTACCGAGAGCCGTAGCAAATTCTGCGGCGCGCGCGAGAGCTTTCCTTCATTGGAAGCGCGATGCTCGATGAGGCTCTCGACGCCGCCAAGGCTTGTCGCATTCACGAAAAGCTTCACGCGAGAAGCGACGCGAAGGGCTTCCTCGCGCCCGCCGCGAACCAGAAACGAGAGCATGCCTCCGAAACCTTTCATCTGACGGCGGGCGACCTCGTGACCAGGGTGAGCAGGCAGTCCGGGATAGTACACGGTTTCGACGGCTGGACACGCGGCCAGCGCGGTCGCCACCGCGCTTCCGTTGGCCGAATGTCTCTCCATTCGGCAAGGCAACGAGCGAAGCCCTCGCAGGATGAGCCAGGAAGCGAACGGCGAGGCGACGGCACCGAGAATCTCACGGACATTCAGAAGCTTGTCCAGCAACTCTTGAGACTTGACGACCAGGCAGCCGCCCTGAACATCGCTGTGACCGCCGCAATACTTCGTGGTCGAATGAAGCACAAGGTCCGCTCCGAGAGTGAGGGGGCGTTGAAGAATTGGGCTCGCGAAAGTGTTATCAACCAGCAACTGCGCTCCCGCCTGTCGAGCGACGTGGCCAATGGACTGGATGTCCAGGATCTTCATCAAGGGGTTGGAGGGCGTCTCGATCCAAATAAGCTTTGTGGATGGCCGGAGCGCTCTTGCAAGTGCATCCATATCTTGCAAGTTCTCGATGCTGCTATGGATGCCCCACGCAGGCAGGAAATCGCGGGCAAGATTGCGCATGTCGATATAGATGTCGTCGGAGAAGATGACGTGCGAACCCGGCTTCAGCGTTTGCAGCGTGGCAGCCGCCGCGGCCATGCCTGAGGAAAAAACCACCGCCGCCAAGCCGCCTTCGAGATCGCGAAGCGCCCCCTCAAGCCGTAGCTGAGTTGGATTCTTTTCCCGCGCATAGCGGAATTGGTGGATGGCCTCGCTTGCGGGTCCGTGCTCGAAGGTCGTTGAGAGATGGAGCGGGGGTGACAGGGCCCCCGTATCCAGATCAATTTCTCCCCCAGCTCGGACTGCAATGGTTTCGAGCCTGAGCCCCCGCGGTCCCCGGCCGATGACTCGCGTAGCGTTTGATTCAGCCGTTAGGGAACTTGTGATGGTAATCTTCCGCTTGTCACTCATTTCCCGCCCTCGACCTTGGCCTCTCGGCCGACATGAAAGTGTAACCTATGTGTCCGGTCCGATTTGTCACGTAGGTCTCGGGTCCGTCAGGCGGCCGCTCGCGGCGCCTGGTGGACAACTCCGCACCGCCTGCCCCATAGTGGACCTCGTGCCTGAAGTATCGCTCCCGATAGTTCATCGTTTCACTGTAGAAGCTAGCGACTCGGGCAAACGTTTGGACAGGGTTGTAGCCGCACATTTTCCCGAACTCAGCCGCACTCGCGTGCAGGAGCTGATCGACGCAGGACAAGTCTTGCTGGATGGGAGCGCCGCGAAGAAAGGTTCGACGCGGCTGCGCGGCGGCGAAAAGGTCACTGTCGAAATTACCGAGCGCCCAGCTATGGTTGCGAAAGCGGAAGCCATCCCGCTCGAAGTTCTCTACGAGGACGAAGACGTCATTGCCATCAACAAGCCAGCAGGAATGACCGTTCATGCTGGCGCGGGAAACTCCTCCGGCACACTGGTGAACGCGCTGCTTGGCCGTGGGCTGGAGCTTTCGAAAGGCGGCGATCCCCTCCGGCCAGGAATCGTCCATCGTCTCGACAAAGAAACTTCCGGCGTGATTCTCGTAGCTAAGAACGACGCCGCACATGCAAAGCTGGGAGAAGCGTTCCAGCAGCGCGCTGTGAAGAAGACTTATATTGCCCTCGTGCAGGGCCTTCTGAAAGAAAAAAGCGGCACCATCGAACTGGCCATCGGTCGCGATCCCCTCCATCGCACGCGCATGGCCACGCCGCGAAAATCTGGCCGTGGCGCGGCTCCGGCAAATCCCCGCGACGCGCGGACAGACTGGCGCGTACTCGCGAATGTTAGCAAAGCCGCTCTAGTGGAGGTCCAACTCCACACCGGGCGAACGCATCAAATCCGCGTGCATTTTGCCGCCCTCAAGCATCCGGTCGTGGGCGATACGCTCTATGGAGCGGCCGCTAACTTGCGAATCGGCAAGGTCACGCTGCCAAGACTCGAGCGCAATTTTCTGCACGCATCGCGCCTCGGCTTTGCCCAGCCGCGCACGGGCGCCTGGCTCGAGGTTCGCGCGCCGCTGCCGCAAGAACTCCGCGAATTTGTGAACCAGCTTTGCGCCGCCGTGGGGGAATCGCAGAGCCGAATTGACGCTGTGCTTGCGGCGTACCTATAATTCTTAACACCGATGAACCGGCCAAACATTCGAATCACCGCCTCTCTGGCGGCATCGCTCTTGCTTCCAGCCTACGCAGCCTGGACGCAGCCGTCTCCTCATTGGAATCAGCAATCCCCTTCCGCCGCGCCCGGCGCGACCTCGCAGTCCCCGTCTTCGGTGCAGCCGTCTCCTTCTGTCGCCGCCAAGCAGCAAGCCTCGTCTTCGTCGCAATCTTCGACCCAGCAGGCTCCGCCCACTGCCAGCCAGCAAGCTCCGCAGCAAAGCGGCCAAACGTTCAAGCGTGAGGTCAACCTCGTCGACGTCCTCTTTACCGTCCTGAACCGCCGCAATAAATTGGTGCCTGATTTGGAGCAGGGCGATTTCAAAGTTTTTGACGAAGGCAAGCCGCAGGAAATCCGGTATTTCAGCAAGCAGTCGGATTTACCGTTGCGCATCGGCATGCTGCTCGACACTTCGAACAGCATCCGCGAACGCATTAAATTCGAGCAGGACGCCTCGGTCAGTTTTCTTTTCAGCGTTCTTCGCCGCAACAAGGACGAGGCGTTCGTGATGACCTTCGATGACGAGCCGCAAATTATCCAGGCTTTCACCAGCGATACGGGAGCACTGCGCGACCAGATCATGGGAACGCGTGCTGGCGGCGGCATGGCCATCTACGATGCCATTTACGAGGCTTGTTCCAAACAACTGAACCATCCGCCTCGCCCGCCCGGCGACCTGCCCGACGTGGTTCGCCGCGTAATGATTCTCATCAGCGATGGCGAAGACAATTTATCCCTCCACACGCGTTCTGAGGCCATCGAGCTTGCACAACGCACCAGCGTGGTCATTTACACCATCAGCACCAGCACGCAATGGGTCGCTTTGGAGGAAACGAATCCCGAAAAAACCTCCAACCGCAAGTTTCACTTGACCGATGGAGACAAGATCCTCCAGGACCTCGCGGAGCAAACCGGCGGCCGGGCGTTTTTTCCCTATCATGTAGACGATCTCGACCAATCCTTCCAGGACATCGGCGACGAGTTGCGCAACCAGTATTCCATCGCCTATCAACCCTTGAACTATGTGTTGGACGGGCGCTACCACAAAATCCGCGTCGAAGTGCCCGACCACAAAGGCTACCAGGTTCGCGCGCGGCGCGGATACTATGCGCGCCCGAATCAGGGAAATAACGCGGCGGGAGATTCGAATTCTTCCGGGGCGCAAGGCACGCCACGGGGCACGCAGCAGGGATCGCCTGAGCGAACCTCGAAGCCTTGATTTGGCTTTTTCGCCTGAGCCGAATCCTTGTCGCGCCAAAGTTTTGTTTGAAACGAAATGGGCGGTCGAGCCGTCTCACCTGTAGTCTGACGCGTCGGTGGGCCAGATCATTCCAATCCACTAAGTTTGTCTCGCAAAAGCCGGGAGGCGGGTGTGCGAAATCACAAGAAGGCTGTGCTGATTCTCCTGTTGATGGTGGCCGTCGTTCCACTAGGCGCGCAAGCCCCGAACACGGCGGACCTAAACGCGATCCAGCAAATCAAGGACGAAGGCTTCAATCATTCGCAAGTCATGGACATCATGAGCTATCTCACTGATGTCTACGGCCCGCGGCTCACCAATTCGCCGAACATCAAGCAAGCCGCCGATTGGACCATGGGCAAAATGAAAGAATGGCAGCTTGCCAACGTGCACCTCGAGCAGTGGCAATTCGGCAGAGGCTGGTCCAACGAGCGTTTTTCCGTTCAGGCAATTTCGCCGCGGCCATTCCCGTTGATCGCTTACGCAAAGGCGTGGACGCCGGGCACGAACGGTGTGGTCAATGCCGAAGCCGTGTGGGCTCCGATTCAAAAAGAAGCGGACATCGAGCAGTATCGCGGCAAGCTGAAGGGGAAATTTGTCCTGACGGCGCAGCAGCCGGAAATTCCATTACGCACCGAGCCGCAGTTTCATCGCTACACGGATGCTGAACTTGTCGAGGAGTCAAAGCAACCAGTGCCCGTCGCGCAAGCGGCCGACGAGCGCCGTGCCCGCTTTGTCGCTCAGCGCGAGCTTAACGAAAAAATTCAGAAGTTCCTTGTCGAAGAAGGCGTCGCGGCGTGGATCGAGCCCTCGCCGGGAGACGATGGCACGGTCTTCGTTTCTGGCGGCGGAAGCCGCGATCCCAAGGCTGCTCCCGCGCCATGCCGCGTGGCCGTGGCCAACGAAAATTACGGCCGGCTCGTGCGCCTGCTCGAAAAGAAAGTTCCCGTCACGCTCGAAGCAGATATTCAAAACAAGTTTTACGAAGACGACCTGAATTCCTTTAACATCATCGGCGAAATTCCCGGCTCCGAAAAAGCCAAGGCCGACGAAATCGTGATGGTCGGCGCGCACTTCGATTCCTGGCACTCCGGAACCGGCGCGACGGACAACGGTGCGGGCTCCGGCGTGATGCTGGAAGTCATGCGCATCCTTAAAGCCCGCGGCGTGAAGCTTCGCCGCACCGTGCGCATCGGTTTGTGGACCGGCGAAGAGCAGGGCTTGCTCGGCTCGCGTGCCTATGTAAAGCAGCATTTCGCCGATTGGGAGCCCGACACGGCCACCACGGAAAAAATCAAAGTCCTTCCAGAACACGCCAGGCTCGATGCGTATTACAACGTGGACAACGGCTCGGGAAGAATCCGCGGCATCTATCTGCAGGGCAACGAAGCGGTCGCGCCGCTGTTCTCGCAGTGGATAGAGCCGTTCGGCAATCTGGGCATGACCACTCTGAGCATTCGCAACACTGGCGGCACCGATCATCTTTCCTTCGACGCGGTGGGCCTGCCGGGCTTTCAATTCATTCAGGACCCGCTCGACTACGACACGCGCACGCACCACTCCAACATGGACGTGTATGAACGCATCCAGGAACCAGACATGAAGCAGATGGCCGTGATTGTCGCTTCCTTCGTATATTTGACTGCCAACCGCGACGAAATGGTCCCGCGCAAGCCGCTGCAGAAAACGCGCCCCAAGCGCCCCAGCCCGTTCTAGAGGGAGTGGCGAGAAGGAGTTCTCTACGCATCGATGGTTGACGTTACCTACCGCTTCTGGCACAAAATCCGCCTCGACAGGTGTGGCAGGCCGGGAACAAAGTATCTTTCAAGGAGACCCGGAGATGACCAGCAGGCTCCTAACATCCATCGCGGCCCTAGCAACCTTAGGCGCATTGCTCCTGATGCCGCCGACTCGACAAAACGCCAGCGCTGACTCGCCCCAGGCGTCCGTCCCAAGCGCGCCGCCGGATTGGACGGAGTCTTTCCCCGCCTTCAAAATCGTCGGCAACGTGTATTACGTCGGAAGCCGCGGACTGGCCTCGTATCTGATCACCACTCCGAAGGGCCACATCCTCATCAACAGCAACCTCGAGAGTTCGGTGCCGCAGATTCGCGCTAGCGTCGAAAAGCTGGGTTTCCACTTTTCCGACGTGAAAATCCTGCTCATCAGCCACGCCCATGGGGATCACGACGCTGGAAGCGCTCAGATAAAAAAGCTTACTGGTGCGCAATACGTGGTGATGGAGGGAGACGTTCCGGTGGTCGAATCAGGGGGCAAGGCCGACTTCCAATATCCCGACGGTCTCTATCCTCCAGCGAAAGTCGATAGCGTTCTTCACGACGGCGACGAGGTCAAACTGGCCGGCGTTGCCCTGACGGCGCATTTGACGCCGGGACATACGAAGGGGTGCACCACGTGGACGCTGACGGCGAATGAGGCGGGCAAAAGCTACAGCGTGGTTATCGTCGGCAGTCCCAATGTGAATCCCGGATACAAGCTCGTGAACAACACTCAGTATCCGCAAATTGCCTCAGACTACGAGAAGATGTTTCGCGTGCTCAGGCAGTTGCCGTGCGACATTTTCCTCGGCGCTCACGGCGGCTACTACAACATGGAAGCGAAGTACGCCCAGCTCAAGAACGGCGGAGCAAATCCATTTGTCGATCGCGAGGGATACAAAAGCTTCCTAGCCGAAAAAGAGCAGGCCTTCCGTTCCGAGCTGGCAAAACAAACCGCAGCGGAAAAGCCCCCAACCTAAATCCTGCCTGCTCCGCCAAAGTCCTCTAGCTGTTTCATCCGTGTAGATACGGGGCGCCCGCTGCCCTGGTTCATCGGGACATCGGAACCGAGTGTGCTACTTTCGGCGCAATTCTTTCTCAGACTCTCTAGAAGTTGACGCGGACCGCCCACTGCACGATGCGGGAGGTCACGCCGCCACCGCGGACGGTATCTACGATGTTAGTCAACTGACCGAACGAGGTACTCAGCAAACTGGTGTTTCCAGCCGCGGGGGTCTGGAAGCTCGGGTGGTTAAGCGCATTGAACGCCTCCAAACGAATCTCGAAATTGAAGTTCTCGCCAAGTCTGGGGACATTCGTGCGTTTGATGACGCTTAGGTCCTGGTTAAAAATGTTGGGGCCGTTCCACCCGTTGAACGGGGTGTTGCCAAACTGCCCCGCACCCGGGAAATCAAAACATGGTGTCGTTTGACCCGGTGTGCAGAGCACAGGTCTGCTCCCAGCGCCGCTAATGTTAATCAATCCCGAACTCGGGTTGATAAAGAAGACACCATTGGACGTCTTAAAGACGCCGAGCTGGTTCTGAAACTCGCTCATCGACATGTTCCGGAGCATAGCGCTTTCCGCCACGTTGGTTGCCCCGAGGCCCCCGCCGTTCGGGAAGCGCCCAGACGATATCGTGTACGGGGCGCCGGTACTCCAGCGGGTGAGTCCTTGCAGGTTCCAGCCCCCGACTAGCGTATTGACGAAGCCGTTGGATTTGCCCAGAAGCCGCTGGCCTTTGCCAATCGGGAGGGGGTAAAGAACCGTGCCGGAAACATTGTGGGTTACATCAAAAGCCGCGCGGGCCTTGTCCAAAGCCCGATCAGCAATGGAGCGGTATACCTGTCCTTCTGTTTGACTGCTGATAGAGCGAAAATCTCCCAAGGTTTTGCTGAAGGTATAGTTTGCAACGAAATAGAGGCCGCTCGAAAAGCGGCGTCGTACTTCGAATTCTAATCCGTTGTAGGTTGAGTAGCTGCTGTTGTCAATGAAGTTAGCGGTGCTGGCCCAGGGCATGGGGACAAAGAAGTTCAGTGGGAAAGCGGCGCGGTTGGCCGCATAGGTCGGGGATGTGCGAAGGGTGTTGAACATGGTGGCCAAGTTCAGCCCTTGGGACGGCGTCAGGGCAGTTACGAAGGTCGGGCTGGCGAACCCGGCGCTCGAGCCACCGCTAAACCCGGCAAAAAGCGTGCTGAGGATCGGCAGCGGCGTCTGACCGGGCAAACCCCAGAAACCGAAGTTATTGGCGGTTTGCTGGGTGACGGGAACCCCACCGGCCGCCTGCGCCGCTTTGCAAGTGGCGGCGTTGCCCTGACAGACGGCTAAATTACTAACCGCATTGTTGAATTCGGTCAGCACGTTGTCAACCGTGTTTCCACTGGCATCCGTGAACGGATTATTCAGAATATTAAGCTCATTGATGTTGTAAGTGCGGTAAAGCTTCACGCCATGATTGCCGACATAGCGAGCTTCCAGGGTAACCCTGCCGGGAATCTCTCGCTGCACGGCGAGGTGCCATTCGAGCACATACGGGACGGCGAGGTCGGGTTTGAAAACGTTCATGGTGTTGCTTCCGCTGTTGTTGGCAAAAACGGTCCTCTCAGACACCGGAAACTGGTCCACAGGAGCGGTGAGAGCAGGAAACGCAGCCGGATTAAAGACTCCTGTCGGGACGCTGTTCGTTACCACGGTAAACAAACCATTATTGCCGGTCGAAGCTGGCGCAAAAACTGTAAATCCGTCTTGCGTGAAATAAGTGGCAAACCCGCCGCGGACCGCGGTCTTCCCATTTTTGAAAGGATCCCATGCAAAGCCGACGAGAGGGGCAAAGTTTGTGTATTGGCTGTCATACAGAGGCTTGCCGTTGTTGGCCCCCGCGAAGTTAAACAGCACATCTGAGACCACCGGAGTGGTTAGTACGTTGAAGTAGTTTCCTGCACCAGCCGGCCCAAACAGTCCCCCGATGCGATCATCGGGCTGGAGGATGAGCCTATTGCGCATGTCAAAAGGACCCTGGAACTCCCAACGCACACCGAACTGCAACGTTAGGTTGGGCCTAAACTTCCAGTTATCTTGAACGGAGCCGGCATAGTTCTGCTGAGAAGGCGTGGTTAGACGCGGGATGCCGGCGATGTATCCAGACGTGGGGGACGAGTGATTAAAGCCTTCGGAAGTTGTGCCAAGCAAACCGGTAACCAAGTCAAAGACCCTGGAAGCATTGGTCAAATCCCCGGACCCGATGCCGCCAGGAAACTTTGAGGCAACGATTCCGTCGTCGTTCGCCGAGTTTTTCCCGAGCTGAATCAATTGTGGGATGGTGTTGAAGAAGAAATTTTTCGAAAGAATCCACCGCCACTCACCCGTGAACTGCAAAGCGTGACTGCCCTTGATCCAACTGAAGTTATCGATCATCTGACGCACGGGGGTGTTGCGCCCCTGAGGCAGGTTCGTGGAGACGATGCTGGGTTCCGTGATGCCCGAGGTGCTGGTAATGGAAAACGAATTCGGTACAGCTACTTGGAGACCGTTGGTACCAGCGAAATTGTCGCCGATTGTGAAAGTGACAGGAGCGCGTTGCAGCCCAAAGCGCGCGGTGTTGGCTTTATTGGCGCCAAAAGCCGAGTGAAAAGCCCAAGTGAACACCTGCCGTTTCGAGGCTTGGCCACCTCCCGGCGAACTCGGGAAGTACTGCTCAATACCGTTCAGGAAGTCATTTCTGGTACTGAAATTGGCTTGATTATAAACGAACTCGATCGAATGCGACTTTGTCAGCTGGTGATCCAGGCGACCGGTATAGCGGTTTGTGAAATTCCTTCCTGCCACGTTCCAGGTAAAGCAGCGCAGGTTGCTGCCATCGCCGCCTGAGCAACCTGCGTCGCCATTGGGGGACGGCACGAGCGCGTTGTAGTAGCCCATGTACGCAGAGTTAATCACCGGGGTCTGACCCGTCGCGCCGATTGTTCCTATGCTCAGTAGGTTTATGGTCTGCAAATTTCCGGTGTCCTGGCGCTTATAGGTGAAGTTGCCAAGACGCGCGTCGTCGGAAAGAACCAGACGCGGACGGGCACGGCTCAAGGGTTCACGGTACGCCTCGAATGCGTTGAAAAACCAAGTCTTGTGCTTGCCATTATAAATCTTGGGCACGTAGATCGGCCCACCGACGTTGTAGCCAATGCGGTTCTGCAACTGGAAGGGCGTGGGGATACCGGTGGCATTGTTGAAATAGGTGTTAGCGTTCAAATAGCTGGTCCGCTGGAACCAGAACACGGATCCGTGCAGGGCGTCCTGTCCGCGCTGGGTCACTATGTTTACTTGCGCCGCGCCGAATCCCGAGTCCGTACCCTGCCCGGCAACCGAGACGTTGAACTCACCGACGGTATCTACGGTAGGCGCGCTGATTGCGAAAAATGAACTGCTTTTGACCGTATTGTCAGCAACGTTGACTCCGTCTTGCGTGATGTTGGTCGCGTTTCCACGCATGCCGTGAACGAATGAATCACTGGTGTTGCCCGGCTTCACGATTCCGGCCATTCCGTTGATCAAATCCAGCGGGTTGCGTGTGGGCAGGGGCAGATCGACAATCATGATGCGGTCGACGCTGTTCTTGATTTCGGCCGACTCCGTCTGCACGACCGCCTGCTCCGCTTTAACCTCGACTGTTTCGCCCATCGCCGCCACACCCAGCTTTAGATTCAAGTGGGACTCTTGCGATACGTTAACCTGGACCCGGTCCACGACCGCCGTGGAGAACCCCTTGGCCTGGACCGTGACGTGATAGTAGCCGAAGGGAACTTGCTCGATGGCAAACTCGCCGTTATCGTTGGTCACGGCCGTGTACTCATGACTGGTTGCCAGGTCGACAGCCCTCGCAAGCGCCCCAGGGATTGCAGCTCCGGTACCATCGACAACTTGGCCAGTTATGCTGCCGGTCAGAATCTGGCCCGTCACAACACCCTCTGCCGATGCGAAAACAAGCAAAAATAGGGCAACAAGCGAAATCGTCGAACGAGTTCGTTCCACAAAACACCTCCGTCTCATTCTTGTGTTTGGGCCTGTTTCGGTAAGGTTTGTGACCACCACAGTCACTGGTCGACTAGCGGGCACTTTTGAGACCACTGACCAAGATGATCTCAGTTTATTCCGTATCACTCTCTATGACTAAGCAAAGTAAGAGAGATAAACGATAGATGTACGATAGATTGTGGTGAGATTGGATTTAGAGTGAGCCAACACAGATTCAAGAATTTGTAGAAGGGTATAAGTGAGATTCCAGAAACTGTAATTCAAGGAAGTTGGCCAGAATGAACAAAACACAAACCGAGCCTGTCTGAGCATCACCACAGAAGGTAAACGGCATTATTCCAGACCGCTCGCAGGACAAACCTAATCGATTTTACAGTCAAACCCTTCTCCTGGTTATACTTGCTCAGCCGGCCCGATGGCCCGATGAGTTGCTGGTATGGCGATCAAGCCATGAGGTATCTCCTGTAAGTTGGTTGGCCCTGGGTACTGAGGCTGACTTCGCCTGTGGTCGGTTTCGCAATACCCGATGGGCGAGGCCAGCCGAGGTGTGCTGCGGAAGGAAGGACGGACTGGCTAGCGGGAGGTGTCCCGGAGCAGCACAGCGTCCGACTCCGTGTGCCCGCGCTCGAAGGCGATTTGCGAGCCGTCGGGGGAAAAGCCAAACTGCGCGATTCTCTCTGACGTGAAATGGGTGAGCTGCCGGCAAGCCGAGCTGTCCAACGGCTGGATCCAAAGATTGTCCACCCCTTTTTCGTGCACGGTGTAGGCAATAGCCTTGCCGTCCGCCGTGAATTCCAGGGGCCGCGAGGCCCGCTGATCCACGTCGTGATACCAGGATTTCTTGTCCACGGTAGACACAAATTTGAGCATCAGCTTGTGGTTCAATTCGCGGGTTTCGAGGGTAACCAGCATTTTGCCGTCCGGGGACAGGGCGGCGCCGCCAAGCGCGGAGTCAAATACCGTTTCCGGCGTCCCGCCGTCAAGCGGCACGCGCTTCGGCAAAAAGTTGTCGGCCGCATCCATGTAATAGACCCACTGATCGTCCAAGGCGCACCGCACGTCGGTTTCATTGTGTCCGAACGTGAGTTGCATCGGATTGCTCCCGTTCGCATCCGTCCGCCACAGATTCTCCGCGGTCTTGGCCGCTTTCCCTAACTGCCGGTAAACAATGTAACGCCCGTTCCCGCAAACCGCCACCTGGTCCGGGATATGGTTCTTGTCCGACAGCAGCACTCTCTCTCCGCCTTTCGGATCCAGAATGCGGATGTCGCCGCCTTGCGGAAAAATAAGCCGGCCATCCGGCGTCCAGCTCCACCACCAAACCACCAAATGCGAAGAAAGCTGCACGGGACGCAAAGCGTCTGGCGACTGGGAGGAAGCCAACGAAACTTCATACTTGAACTGCGATTGCGTCGTCGCCAGACTGCGCCCGTCGCTGGCCAGGCTCAGCAACCAATAGTTGTTCGTATCGGCGGTCAATGCGCGCACGTGGCCCTGCGGGTAGCTCAGAAACAAAAGCTGCCGGTTCAGCAGCCCATTTTGCACGGCCACCGAGGTCATAATCATGCCAGCCGAGTCCGGCATCCACGCGGGATGCAGAAGAAGCGGGGCGTCCGGGACCGCCCTCGTTTCTCGTTTGCCGGAGGCGGCATCTACAACGAGTAATCCGGTGAACGTGTCTGCGGTTGGCTGCGTCAGGGGAATCACAATGACTTTTCCATCCGGAGACCACGCCGGCGTATGCGAGTCGCTCAGAATAGGAACGCCGCTGAACAGCGCGCGGTCCGGCGAACCGTCCTTGTTCGCGACCAGCAAGTCCCACAAGGGTGAATCGTGGCGCGCGCGAAGATAGGCGAAGCGCTGGCCATCGGGCGAAAACGTCACCGGACTGTCGACGTCTTTGATGAGCATTTGCGGACTGCCGCCCAAAACCGGCGCCCGGTACACCGACGCAATCCGGTGTTCCTCGTCATCGCGGCGTACAAAGTAAAGGTAGTTTCCGTCGGGCGAAAAGGTCAGGCCCCCGTAGCGGGTCCCAGCCGGTGTTACGACTTGTGTGTTGCTGCCGGTCGGGATGTGCAGCAACCACAGCGATTGCAGTCCACTCTCGTCCCTCACATGCAGCAGGTACTTTCCGTCTGGCGATATCGCTGCGAGCGTCACGTGGCCGTTGTTCGTGAGATTCTCAATCGAGAACTTCTCGAACGGAACATGTCGCGTTTTCAGGACCAGGGTATACACGCCGAAGATTGCCGCAGCCAGCAGAACGGCGATCACGCCAAGAGTTACGCCCGTTCCTAATTTGTGTTTGCTCGCCGTGGCGATCAGGACCGAGCCGCTCGAAGGCGCAGGAGCCGGAGTTGCGCTTGTTCCCGCGGGAGTCGGGGTTGACGTGGGACCCGCGGACGCAGACGATGCTGACGAAGCCGCGGCCACTTTCCCCGAATCCAATTCCCGCTGCAGCCGCTTCAAATCCGCACGCAGTTCCGCGGCAACCTGGTAGCGCACGTCGCGGTCTTTTTCGAGCGCCTTGTTGAGAATGCGCTCGAGTTCCGCCGGAACCTCCGGGTTCAACGAAACCGGGGCCACGGGAGTGTTCCGCAAGATATTGTCGAACACCACCGCGCTCGTGGAACCAGGGAATGGCTGTTTCCCCGTGACGATCTGGTAGAGCACTGCGCCGAGCGAAAACAAATCGCTACGCGCGTCCAGCTCCTCGCCCCGCGCTTGCTCCGGCGACATATAGGCAATCGTGCCAACCGCGGTTCCGGGGCTGGTGAGAAGCAACGTTTCTGCGTCTGCGATGGTTTCTCCGTCAGCGTACGCATGATGTTCGGGTGTAAGTTTGGCGAGGCCGAAATCGAGAATTTTCACCGGGCCACGTTCCGTGACAAAAATGTTCGCCGGCTTGATATCGCGGTGAATGATTCCTTTTTTGTGCGCCGCATCGAACGCATCGGCAAGCTGAATCCCTATTTCAATCGCGCGCGCCACCGGGACGGTGCCTTGCCGGAGTAGCTTGTCGAGCGTTTGTCCTTCCAGCAGCTCCATCGCGATAAATGTTTTCGCCTCATGCTCTTCGATCGCGTGAATCGTGCAGATTCCGGAATGATTCAAAGAGGATGCGGCCCGCGCTTCGCGCAAAAATCGCTCCAGCGCTTGCGGATCGCGGTGAGAATCTTCCGGCAGGAATTTCAGCGCCACACGCCGGCCCAGCTTCGTGTCTTCCGCTTCGTACACAACGCCCATGCCGCCGCTACCAAGTTTGCGGAGGACGCGATAATGCGCAATGGTTTCGTTCAGCATTTCACAAACAAACCGTGGCTGATGGATCTGTCGAGCATTCGACCTGCGAGAAACGAGGAAGCGAACTGGTCAGCAAAATTGCTGCGGAGAAATGGTAAACGCCTGCCGAACCGCGGTCAATCCATTCGTCGCACCGTGTCGCATCGCGCCGCGTTTTAGGCTTGGCTTATTAGGCGAGGCCGATTAGAAAGGCGCATTAGGGCATCTGTATTTTGAACGTCGGAAACCATTCCATTTCAAATGCGGACGTTTCCTTAAGCTGCGACCCGTTTGCGGAATTGGTTCAGGAAGAGTTGCGCCCCCAGCCGTCACGCCGGTCTGCCTTTGCGCGCGTTAAACGAATCAGTCTTGCCCGCCCGGTGAGCCTTCGCCTTTTGGCGCGTAATAACCCTTGCGTGCAAGCACTTTCAAATCTTTGTCGGTGGTTTCGACTTTGATCTTGCGGAACGTACCATCGCGCGCGGCGTTGGTCGGATAATAACCAAGTGTATATTCAGAGCGAAGCTCCTCGGAGATCTGATCGAAGGCTTCTTGCAAATGCTTTTGTGAGGAAACTTCGATGACCCGGCCGCCGGTGGCGTCCGCAATTTTGTGCGCGATGTCCGGCCGCCAGCCAAAGCCGGGATCGTGCACCAGAAGAACGTGAACCACGGTGTTGGTGCGCTCGGCGGCTTCGATCGCTTCCTCGACACGGACTTTGCTGCCCTGGTCGTCAGCGTCGGTGATAATCACCAGCGCTTTGCGCCCTGCTTCCGTCGCAAGTTTTTCGCCGCACGCCGTCCAAATCGCATCATAAAAAGCGGTGCCGCGGAGCCCGCGGGTGCGCGATTCCGGCGGCAGCGGCCCGGGATTCGTCATGCTCACCATGGGGGCATTGATGCGCGCGCTTCGAATGGCGCGGTCGAGTTGCGCGCGATCGTCGGTGAAATCGGAGAGAAGATCGACATCAACGTCGAAAGAGATCACCATGGCTTCGTCGCCCTTGCGCAGAACGCGGTTCAGAAAGGCCGTGGCGGCCTCCTGCTCCGCGGGCAGGCGGTTTTGTTCGCTGCCGCTCGTGTCAATCAGCAATCCCAGCGTGACGGGGAGCGCTGTTTCCGTGGCGAAAAATGCGATCTTTTGTTCCCGATCGTTTTCGAAAACGCGGAAATTTTCCTTCTTCAGCGAGGGGATAATTTGCTTTTTTTTGTCGCGGACGGTGGCGAAAATGTTGACCAGGCTGACTTCGGTCTTGATGGTAGGGTTTTGCTGATCGCTTTGCTGAGCAGGCGGTTGAGTGGATTGCTGCGCGAGCTGCTGCGAGGCCTGTTGTGACGGCTGTCGAGCCGGCTCCTGCGCGCCCGCCGGCCCTCCCAGTGCCCATACAACCCACGCCGCTGCGCATTGCGTCACAACTTTCTTTATCGAACGCATGTATACTTTCCTGGCCATAAAAATGCCCGCCAAACGCGCGCGGGTCGTTGCCACGTTCCCATAGGATGCCATTTAGAGCCTGAATGGATGTGCGCGCATCAAACTAGTGTGCGTGAAATTTCAACACGAAGTTTGGCCCGAGGACGATGAAAAGTCTACGAAAAATCACTGTTTCGGCCGGGGTGGCCCTCTTCACACTGGCGCTCGCGTACGTTCCGCTTCGCGCGCACGAGCCGCGTGAGCCCCAACAGGGCGCGGCTCCCGCGCAGGCACAAACACCTCCGCCCTCCGCCCAGCAGCAGCAACAGCCACCCGGCCTTCGCGTCCGGGTGACTCAAGTTATTGTCCCCGTCACGGTAAAGGACGGCTCCGGACGGCTCGTTCCGGACCTGCGCAGGGACGAATTCCGCATCCTGGAAGACAACGTGGAACAAAAAATCATTTCCTTCAACGCGGATGCGGTTCCGCTCTCGATGGTGCTGCTGATCGACAACGACCTGAGCCGTAAAAACGCGCGCCAGGTGGCGGACAGCCTCGATTCCATCATCGCGGGCTTGAGCGCCAGCGACGAAGCCTTTGTCTGCCGCTTCGACACCTACGTCCATGAAGGACACGGATTCATCAGCGACCAGGATAAGCTGCTCACCGAGCTGAAGCGCACCCGGCTGGATGAACAGCCCGACGCCGGCCCCGCCGGTTCGGTCAACGATACGCCCACGATCAACGGCCACTCCGCCACGGGCGACGCGCCGAAGCTTCCCGAAACCACACTGAACATTCAGGCGCAGACCAGCAAAGCGCTCGACGACGCCGTCTACACTGCGGCGCAATTGCTCAAGGACCGCGACCCGGATCGCAAGCGGCGCAAAATGATCTTGCTCATCTCCGACGGCCTGAACAATCCCAAAGTGAACACCAACAAGTACGACGAGGTCAAAAAGGACTTGCTGCGTTATGACATTTCGGTTTATGGCGTCGGCGTGGGAGCAGCTTTCTTCAACCGCAAGTTTGAGCGGCTCGCGAAGTACGCGAAAGATTCAGGCGGCGACGTCTACTACGGATTGAAGAGCCGGGACATGGAAGAGCTTTACTCGCGCGTCACGGAAGAGGCGCGCAACCAATACACGCTCGTCTACTCACCCGCCGGCACGGACCGCAGCGCGGAATATCACTCGATCGAAGTACGAGTGAAGCGCGAAGGCCTGACCATCCTCACCCGCGAGGGCTATTACTCCGGCATCGCGCGGTAGCGGAAAAGGCTGCTACCGCCGGATCTTGATTTGCACCTGGTTGTTGACAATTCTGCAGTCGTACGCAGGTATGGAGGCGCACGCGGGCCCTTGAACCACCCTGCCATCCTCAAGTGAAAACCTGGAGAAATGCCACGGACACTCGATGGTTCGGTCGACAACCGTGCCTTCATTGAGCGGTGCGCCGTAGTGAGAGCAGACTGCGCCTAGAGCATGAATCCTGCCGTGCAACTTCGCGAGCAGTATCGGTTGGTCTTCGATCAGCAGTCGCTTGAGTTGACCCTCAGCGAGATCGCCCGCTTCCCCAGCTGGCCTGAAGTCATCGGGACCGCTCCGGTAGGCGTTGCGGTTGATCATGACTCCCATGTGAAAGACCATGATCCCTCCCAGATAGCCGCCTCCCATGACCAACAGGTATCCTACGAAAGCAACTGCAAACGCTCCCCAGCCAGGCTGCCAATGCTGGCCCCAGCGGATGAGGAACGAGACCAGGAACAGGATCGTTGCGCTGATGTTCAAAGTGGCATGAAAAGCGCCGATGGCTTTCTCGGGAGGATCAACGTCCAGCCAGTCCATCAGGCCCGCGGCGACAGTACCCGCTGCCCCTGCCACGCCAACCCCGACAGCTATGCTGCAAGCCAGGCCAAGTTGTGGAAGCTGGAACAGCAGCGCGGTCAGATCTAGCACCATCGCTAAAGTCCACGCTCCTATGGGTATATCCGTCAGGAGGGGATGCAGCGGATGACCAACCCATGTCCCGTTCAGAAATACTTTGAGCCTACGCAACGCCGGTGCTCGAAAGCACCGATTCAAGAACTCATCGAGTGGCGCGCTGATTTTCTTGAGCAAATCGGAACCGATGATTCGCGCCGAAATTCGTTCCGTCAAATCTCGTTCCATGCGGCCATCCCTCCGGTGTTCTCGGTTTTTGGGTTGATTTCCGGTTTGTGATTCACATCGCGATGCGCGGCCAAGTAAGGGAATCGTATGCCAGGCTGCAGCGATTCCGCCCTTCACCGCCACTGGGTGGTCATCTGGACTTTTCGAAACGACGTGGCCCTTCTGAAATCACAAGGGAGTAAAAGATCGTGAGGGGGTGAGGAACGTGGCGCGGCCTGCCACCATTCGCCTTCGGCCGAGCCCGGGACCGAGAAACGGTAAAAACCTGTGCCGTCCTCACCCCAGGACGAGGCAAAGCTTAGACCCATCCATCCCCGGTTTCAAGAACGATTTTAAGCGACTGAGTCTGTACGAGACGTCCCCGTAAGTTCTTCAATCCGCGCGGTAGGGGTGAGACTACTTCGAGAAAGTCATCGCAAAACGGCAAATGTTCCTTCGGTCCCCGCCGGGAATCCTGTACGTGAAGTACAGCTTACGAGATGAAAGAAGCCAGGTTGGAGTCACAGTATAATGCCTCAGGAGGGACAAGCCTTGACCGATACGTCTTCTTCTTCGCCTGCTCCTGCGGTCGCTCCTCGGCGTTCCGGGCGATGGAAGCTCATCGTGCCCATTGTGGTAGTTATCGTGCCGCTAGTGGGCTTTGCCGCTTGGACGTGGATCACCCTGCACGTTAGCTATTCCAATGGCGAGCGCGTCGGATATATCCAGAAAATTTCACACAAGGGCTGGGTGTGCAAGACCTGGGAGGGTGAATTGGCAATGGTTAGCATGCCCGGGACCGCTCCTCAGATTTTCTACTTCACTGTGCCGCGCGACCTCGTCGCTCGCAAGATAATGGACGCTGCGGGCCAGCGGGTGGCACTAGTTTATGAGCAGCACCGTGGTGTGCCTTCCAAATGTTTTGGCGAAACAGAATACTTCATCACCGACGTTCGCGTGGTGGGGCAGTAATGAAGAAAGATGCCGCGCTAAAGCGACGGCGCTACATTTGATTCTCCGGCAAAAGGAAGGGCACGCTGGCAGGAAGCTTCGATGTCCGGCCCCTGCAAAAGATGAATCTACCCTTCCCGCGGCGCAGGTAAGGAACAGATGCTGCACCGCTCGTCAGCCGCCTGTCTCACTTGCTCCTATGCTACTGCTGAGTTGCCCTTTTCCAGGCTCCGTTCGATGCGTGGGTCGGGGATCAACCAAATCAGGGCGACGGCCAAATACAGCACATAGGGAATCCTGGGATTTACGAAAGCCAAGGCGATCGCCAGGGTGTAGAGGGCAATCGAAAGTTTGCCCTTCGCATCGGAGCCCATTGCTCGTTGCAAGCGCGAATCCTTGCCATGATGCTTTACCAATGACCGCTGCAGGATGATATACGTCACACCGCTCATGAACAAAACAAGGCCGTAAATGACCGCGGGCCCCAGGCGGAATGGCTGCTGGCCCATCCATGCGGTCACGGCTGGAATAAGAGAGAGCCAGAAAAGCAGGTGCAAGTTTGCCCAAAGGATTTTTCCGTTGACGCTGTGGCTGGCTTGGAACAGATGGTGATGATTGTTCCAGTAGATGCCAATATACAGGAAGCTGAGGACGTAGGCGACGAAAGGCGACAAAACGGCACGCAATGCAGCCAAGTCCGACGCGCCGCGGGGAATCCTGAGATCCAGCACCATGATGGTGATGAGGATCGCCAGAACGCCATCGCTGAATGCTTCCAGCCGCCCCTTGGGCATCGCTTGCCTCCGGAAGACTACACCCGCGATCACCGCCTGTGTATAGTGCCAAATCCGCCGACGGAAGCGGAAGGGGCAGGGGCGAGGTAAACTCGTCGCAACGAAATAGGAGTTGCCGGCGCGTGCGGCCGAGGGCATGTAATCGTCCGATTATAGTTCTTCCAGCGCGGCATAATTCTGGTTCTTGAGCGCAGCGTTGAACACCTCCGTGTGGGTTCTCAGAACCTCTTCTTTGGTCATAATGCTCTCCTTCTGGACTAACGGCCACGCGACCTTCGCAAATGGGCGCCTCGGACCGCGCTACCCGGAACCTTGCGGCTGGCAGGAATTCTGTGCGTGGTAGCGGTTTCTGGCGCTTTGGATTTTTTCCCGGCAGATAACTTGAAAAAGTGGGACACGCCCCCCCGGTAGAAATCACTGGGACGTCCGACAAGTCGGGGTAAGCGCCAACCCTGGAAGCGCTCCCGACGACCTTCTCGCGATTGGTTTTTTCGTTGTAGAGGTGTCGCGAAACTTTCCGTAGCAAAAGGTGTTAGGTAGCGTGAGTGCGACGCCTCACTGGTTGTCACTAGCCCCCCGCCAACGACGCGCCGCTGGGCATCAGGAATACGCCCAAATTTTTCAATCAAGAGTCTTCAGGAGAGAAGACCATGAAAAAGCTACTTGGAATGTTGGTTTTTGCGGGGTTGTTATTCGCGGCCGCGCCTGCCGCCTTACGGGCGCAGGACCACGACCACGGCAGACACCGGGGCTGGTACAAGCACGGGGATGACGACGACGACCAGGGCTATCGCCACGACAACGGCTGGCACAAAGGCTGGTATAAGCACCACGATCGTGGCGATGACGATTGGGACGACGATGGCGGACGCGTTCGCTATTACTATTCGCGCGTACCTTACCCATACGTCCGTCACGTCATCGTTGTCCGCGGCTTCGATCCTCGCACACGGCATATTATTCTCTACGACGATTCCGATTGGGTTGTCGCGCCTTACGACGTTCCTCGCTGCCGCGACTGGGAATGGGATCGCGACCGCGTCGTGGTCTATAACGACTACAGCCGTCCTGGCTGGTATGTGCTCTTTAACTCTCGGCTCGGCCGCTCCATTCACGTGGAGTTCTTCGGACGGTAGCCGCGCTGACAAGTCCGTTCAAATAGGGAGGGCACAATACTTCGTCCCCTTTCCCATGTTTTGTCCTTCTTAATGACAGAGCCTGGTCTGGAGCACTTAGGGTCTGACAAGACCTCCCACACCCGCCGAGCGCCTTCCGCGGCAAATCGCGCACCAATTGCTCGGCGTAATTGCGGCAGACTGGCACTACACCTTAAAAACGCTGCATCCGGCTTCGGTCCTACCGCTGCGGTGGAGGTAACCCCTATTGAACACTGGCTTGAACTCGAAGCCGGCGTCACGTCGCTCTTCGGCCGGCACTCAACCGAATGGAGCGCCGATTTGCTCTTCAAAAAACCTTGGAGTCTCTCGAAGGAAATCGAATTTATGATCGGCGCCGGCGCCGAATGGATTCACACCAGGGAATCCGGCACGTTTACCAACTCTGTTGGCGCCGAGGCGGTGCTCGACTTCATGTTCTGGCACTCCCGCAAGCATCGCTTCGGCTGGTATCTCGAACCGACTTACGAATACAAAATTCGGGCCGAGCCACGAACATTCTCTCGGCGTCAATGGCGGAATTTGATCGCGATCCCGTAGCCCTTGTTTCGCGATCCCAAGCTGGAGCGCCTTTCTCTTCGCGTCAAGCCCTTCCGGGAGAACCAACGCCGGACAAACACGCCTAACATTCGCGCTGCCGAGCCTTGATTCGAATGATCGAAGCTGGCTGCTAGTGCTACACTGGCCTTCGGCGGAGGGTAGAGATATGGCGAAAAAAGCGAAGCAAAAGAAACCAAAGCGGGGCCCGAAAAGAGTTACCGTCAAGGCAAAGTCGAGCACGAAGAGACCTGCCCGGAAGCGCAAAACGGCGCGCAAACCGGCAGCTCGCAGGCGGCCTGTTCGAGAGACACAGGCGGTGATGGGCAGCGAAAGCGTCCCGACGGAGCAGTTGAAGCGTCGCCCGCGCGCGGCGGCTGCGGGAACGGGCGGCGGGGACTTTGGCGGAGTTTCCGTGGTTGAGGACGTGGATTCCGAGAGCGCGGACGAATTGTTGGAAGAAGGGCAGACCTTCGAAGCGGGAATTGTGAGCGGTGTGGAAAACGCTTCCGATCCGGATCAAGGCGAAGTGCGCACCCACGAAGTGTCGCAAGACGACGTGCCGGAAGAGTACGACGACAAGGACCGGCCCTAATTATCGCTTGCGACAAGAGCTCCGAAGAGGCGGAGGTTCCCATCGCGTTCGGCAAAAACGAGATCCTTGCCGCAGCCGTTCGCAAGATCATTCATGTTGACATGGATGCGTTTTACGCCTCCGTCGAGCAGCGTGACGATCCGCAATTGCGCGGCAAGCCGGTGATCGTCGCCTGGCGCGGGAATCGCTCCGTGGTCTGCGCCGCCTCATATGAAGCCCGGCAGTTCGGGGTGCGTTCGGCAATGCCGGCGGTTCGAGCGGAACGTCTCTGTCCCAATGGTGTGTTCCTGCCCCCGGATTTCCCGCGCTACCGAGCCGTCTCCTGCCAGGCGCGCGAAATCTTCAAGCGCCATACGCATCTGATCGAGCCGTTGTCGCTGGACGAAGCGTATCTCGACGTCTCAGAAAACAAGACGGGGCTGCCTACTGCCACACACGTGGCCCGAACGATTCGCGAACAGATTCGCGCGGAACTCCAATTGACGGCGTCGGCAGGCGTCGCTCCGAACAAATTTCTCGCCAAGATTGCTTCGGACTGGCGCAAACCCGATGGGCTTTTCGTCATCCAGCCGGAAGAAGTGGATTCCTTTTTGCGGCCTTTGCCGGCGGGCCGTCTGCCTGGAGTAGGCAAGGTCATGGAGGAAAAGCTGAGGGGCTTTGACGTAAAAACCGTCGGCGATCTTCGGAAGATGGACCTGGCGGCACTCGAAAGCCGCTTCGGTCGCTATGGCGTGCGTCTCTATGAGCTAGCCCGCGGCATCGACAAGAGCGAAGTGATCCCCGACAGGCCGACAAAATCCATTTCGGCCGAAGACACGTTCGAGCGTGATGTGCTCTTGACCGAGATGGAGCCGATGATTCGCAAACTTGCCGAACACACCTGGGCCGCATCGCGCAAGGAATCACGAATCGCCCGCACCGTCGTGCTCAAACTGAAGACCAGCGAGTTCAAGATTCTCACGCGCAGTCATACGCCGCCCTCTCCTCCCTCTTCATGCGAAGAGCTGACGAGCGTCGCGCTTTCTCTGCGAGAGCGTGTTGGGCTTGATCCACGCCAGCGCTTTCGCCTCGTCGGGGTTGGTCTGAGCAACTTTCACGACCGCGAGAACGCGTCCGCCCAGCCGGCCCTTTTCGCATAGTCAGAAGGACTCAATCGTCAGTTTCGTTTTAGCAGACCAATCAAGACTTGCGCCCGAGTTTCTCTGAAACTGAAATGAATTTGCTCCTTCGACACCGGCCGCGTTTGTGACCTGGAGACCTTGCTATCCTGAATTCATGTCAACCGTTGGACTGTCGCTGGTTCTTTGCTTGTTGTCGCCGGGCTGCGCCGGGCAGGGGCCTGCCGACAAAGCCGCCGCGCAAGGGCCGTCCCTGCCGGTCATCGATGAAAACGCTTGTCCGTTTGAAGGTTGCACCTTCGGGAAGTGGATCGTTGCCCGTGATAGCTCAATTTTCTCCTCCTGGAAGGAAGACAGGAAACCCATTTCCTCAGTCAAGAAAGGGGAGGTTGTAGCCGGGTTGACAGGCGTGCCTATCACTTATGAACCTGACCACATCCAGGTTCTCAAGCCCAATCCTGAACTTCGTCTCCACCCAGGTGACACCATCTTGAGATACATGTATCGCGGAGAAGGCTTCGCGGACATTTGGGTTAAGGGCGAGTGGAAAAAGGAGTACCACTGCAGTTTCACCACGGAAAAGGACGGTTCAGGGTGCCTGCGTGAGTGCTCGGCCAAGGTTATCTCGGAAGGTAGAAGGGATTGGTGGGTCCGCTTAAAAACAAAACAAGGCTCGATGGGCTGGACAAAGGAAGATGGTCAATTTGATTGCATGGACTCGCTTGGCGGCGACCCAAGTGCAGCAACCTCTAACCCCTCGGCATTTTTTCATCCGCTCAACTCCTCTTCATGCGCCGGGCAAATCGGTTTGTAAGCGCAGCTTCGGCAAACCGAAGGCATCGGCCTGGGAGGGAACTGTCCGGCGCGAATGTCCGCGGCCACTTCCTGCACGATGTTTTGCGCTTCCTGGAGCTGTTTTGAATCACGCGTGGTCACCTGAACCAGATTGTCATGCAAATAGTGAAAGACGAGCCGCACGGGATTCCACTCAAAAATTTCTCTTGCCGCAAGTGCATACAAGCTGAGCTGCAAATCTTTTTTCGCGAGCGACTCCTTTTTGGGCCGGCCGGTCTTGTAATCCACAATCTCCACGTCGTTGCGCTCGAGCGAGTTCACCTGATCGATCCGCCCGGTGATGATGACGTTGTGTTCAAGCGGCAATTCGAACCGTTTTTCCTGTTCGATAACCTGCGGCGGTGCGCCCATCACGGCGGCATGAAACGCGCACAACTGCTCGATGCCGTCTTTCTTGTATTGCGCCTCTTGGTATTCGTCTTCGAAGCCAACCGAACGCCATTCTAATTCGAAAATCCGCTGCACGTCTTCAAACGGCAGCTTGTTCCGCTTGCGCAGCTCTCCGAGAAACCGCTTCACCGTGTTGTGCATGATGCTGCCGAAGCTGAGCGAAGCCCGCGGCCCTTCCTTCAGCGACCATAAATACCCGAACAAATATTGTTGCGGGCACGTCCGGTAGCCGTTCACCGCCGAAGGGCTCAACGTCAGCGGCTCCGCCGAAGGAGGATGAAACGTCTCCGCCCAATCCGCGATGCGCGAGGAAATTCTCGCCGGGCCTTCCACAGCGGGAAAAAGGTCCAGGCTTCCTGAAACCGGCCCCTTCACCGCGGCTTTTTCCGGAATCGCAGCCTGCTTCGGCATCACCTGCTTCACGTCCCGCCGCCGCACCGTCGGCTCCATCAAAATGTCTTCGATGAACACCGGAACTTTTCCCCGAGGCTCTGTCAGCGTGGTGAGCGTCAGCCGCTCTTGCGCGCGCGTCAGCGCAACATAAAAAAGCCGCCGTTCCTCTTGAATGTGGAACTGCTCGGTCGGCTCGCCTTCCTTCATCAGCCGTGCGGGAAATTCGAATACGCGGGGTCTTTCCGTCGCCGGAAATTTCTTGTTGTTCACGCGCAGAACGAAAACGTGTGGAAACTCCAGCCCCTTCGCCCCGTGCACGGTCATCAGCTTGACGGCATCCGCGGGCGCGTCGTTTTCGAGCGCGATGATTCCTCTCGCCTGTTCGAAATAGTCGAGGTACTCGATAAACTCCGGCAGGCTGCGCGTGTCACTCTTTGGTTCCCATTCCTTCGCAAACTCGGTGAGCCGCGCCACATATTTGGAGTCTTGATCGCTCGCGCGCCGTGACACTTCCAGCCATTCAAGCAAGTCCGCCAGAATCTCGCGCGCTGAGTGTCGCCGCATGGTCTTGCGCTGCTGAGTGAGGAACTCCAGCAACGGCTTGAGCCTCGCCTTCGATCCATCAAAAGGCAGCTCGGATTGCGGTGCTTGAAGCGCATCATAGAGCGCCGTGCCGCGCTTTTTGGCCGCACGCTCGGCCAGCCGCACTATGTCTCTCGGTTGTAAATTCCACGCAGGGGCGGAAAGCACTCGCGCGCAGGCAATGTCATCAAACGGCCTCGCAATCAACCGCAGATACGCCAGCACATCTTTCACCAACGGATGGTCCAGGATGGAAAGCCGGCTGATGACAAAAGGAATGTTTCGCGCGGACAGCTCGCGCACCAGTTCGTCGCGGTGCGCGTGCTGCCGGTACAAGACGGCGCAGTCCATCCAGCGGCGGCCTGCGGCGTGGTGGCGCTGCAACTCGCCCGCTACCCAACGTGCCTCGTCTTCTTCGCCGGCGAACTCGACGATGCGAATCTTCTCGCCTTCGCAGCGAGTGGCGCTCAGGAATTTCTTGGGAAAGTCCGCGCTCACCGTGTTCTGCCCGATCACCTGCGTGGCCACGCGCAGAATGTTTGGCGTTGAGCGGTAATTCTCGGTCAGGCTGACGCGGAATTTGTGCGACTCCTCGCCCGGTTTCCATCCCGCAAATTTTTGGAGAAAAAGCTGAAAACTCGCGAACGAAGCGCCTCGAAAACGGTAGATGGCCTGGTCGTTGTCTCCAACCGCAAAAATGTTTCGCGACTCCCCCGCCAGCAGCTCCAGCAGTCGCAGCTGCGCGATGTTGGTGTCCTGGAATTCGTCCACCAGGATGTAGCGAAACCGCTGCTGCAGCGATTCCCGCAGCGCCGCGTCCGTTTCCAACGAGGCCACCGCGCTGGGGATCAACGATCCGAGAGAGACCCGCTTCTTTTCGTGCAGCAGTTCTTCGCTGGCCCGATACGCACGCGCAATTTCCTGCTCGCGCGCCACCATCTCCTCGCGATCGGCTAGCGTGTCGGCGTCCAGAAACGCGCGCTCGTCTTGCAACTCGCGTGCAAGCAGGTCCACATATTGCTGATAGTCTTTTGCGGAAACTAGCTCATCCTGGCAGCGGGAGAAGAATTCCACAAAGTCGCTCAGGAATTCCCCGGGCTCCGCCAGCCGGCGGTATTTGTCGAGCTTCAGCCGCGCGAGGTTCCGCCGCAGCAAAATCCAATGGTCCTCCTTGCCCAGAAGCACGCGCTGCGGGTCGGTATCTTTCAAGAGCGATTCGCAGAAGGAGTGAAACGTATCGAGCGTCACCGTTTTGCCGCGCTCGCCTGTGGCCTTTACCACGCGCGCCTTCATTTCGCCCGCGGCTTTTTTTGTGAATGTCAGGCCAAGGATGTTTTCGCCGCTGAGCTGTGGATTCGAATCGAGAAGGTGCCGGATGCGCTCGGTGATGACGCGCGTTTTTCCCGTTCCGGCGCCTGCAATCACCAGCAGCGGCTCTTCGCCGTGCACAATCGCGCGCCGTTGCGCATCGTTCAACTTCAAGCCGCTATCTTCCAGCGGCGCCATCTCGAACAGTGTTGCCATGAATTACAAAGATTAGCCGAATTCGCAGCGAACCGGAAACGAGGCTTGCATCTACAGAATCGTCTTTAAGATTTCTTCGCGCGTCTTGCCTTGGTCATTCGCATACCCTTGAGCGGCATCTTTCCCATTGGCGCGCAGTTCTTCTCAGGTATCGCCTTCGGTGACAATGCTCTCCGTCAAGTCCTCGGCTGCGTAGCCGCCATCGGCTTCTTCGGTGACTTCGAACACAAGCTCGTTGCTCTTGTTGCCGCTCATCGGGATCCTGCTGGCCAAAGACTACCCGGAAGCTTGCCTTGCGGCAGGTCGGACTTTGAGTCTATCTCTCAACCACTCTCGCGTGTTTCAACGCTGAGACTTGTGCCCGCCGACGTCTGCTGGGGATTGCGTCGAAGAAAACAGCGTGGCGCGCCCCGAAAGCTCCCCGGACGCCACCTTGGCATTGACCTCGGCCGATTTGCCGCGCGGGATGCTCAATGATTCCCACTTCCCAGTGGCTTTTGTTGTGAGGTGCTTTGCCAAAAAAAGAATTTGCCCGACGTGATGCGCATAGTGCGCGATCTGTCGGTTAATCGCTTGCATCACGGAATGCGGTTCTGTCCGAATTGTTATCGTTCGTGTCAAGTCTGCTTCCGTGAGCGGCCCGAGCGCGCCGAAGACGTATTGCCATCCGCATTCCCACAATTCCATCAGTGCCGCCCGCGTCTTCGGGGCATCGTCGAATTCCGTATCGCGGTTGCGGTCTGGCTTCTCTCCGTCGGTCGTCAGGAAATCCATCCAACGCGACCGCATGTTCCCGGCCATGTGTTTCACGATGATGGCAATGGAGTTGGATTCCGCGTCCAACCTGGTAAACAGTCCTTCATCGGGGCATTGCGCCATGGCGCGCTCGCCCAGCTTCTTGTAATAGTGAAAAAGCCCGATAGAGTCCTGGACATAGGACATCGATAATTGGTGTGGCATAACGCCATTGTGGTTCTTGCCGGCGCACTGTCAACTCAATTCGAATGGCTTCACCCTCACGCAACCACTCTTTCATTTCCATGCGTCCAATCCGTCCAACCAGGTATGGTAAAGATGCTGAGGAGAATGGGGTCCGACCATTCGAAAGATTGCTTGACAATTCGCTTTTTGTTCGCCTAAGATGGCGTCCCTGCGAAACCGCTCTGTAAGGGAGTCGCAAAAAGGAATTCACAATTTTGTTGTATAGAAGCTTGGGAGGAATGCCGCTATGACCATCGGACAATCGCTGTTGCCGGAATTCGACCAGGAAATGCAAAACACGCGCAAGGTGCTGGAGCGCTGTCCGGACGAAAAGTGGAGTTGGAAGCCGCACGAAAAGTCCGGCACGCTAGGCTGGCTTGCAGGCCACGTCGCCAATATGGTGAGCTGGCTGCCCTATACCATCCAGACCGAAGAGCTGGATTACGCTCCCGTGGGTGGCCCCAGCTACGAACCGCCCAAAATCACCAACCGCAAAGAATTGCTTGCGGAGTTCGACAAGAATGTCAAGGACGCAAAGTCCGCGCTCCAAAGCGTCAGCGACGCAGAAATGCTGAAGAACTGGCGACTGCTCGCCGGCGGCCAGGAAATTTTTGCCATGCCTCGCATAGCCGCGATTCGCGGCATGGTGCTCAATCATCACATTCATCACCGCGCGCAACTCACCGTATATTTGCGGCTGCTGAACGTTGCCGTCCCGGGGCTCTACGGCCCCAGCGCCGACGAAGCACAGCCAACCTCCGCCGCCGCAAATTAACAAATGTAGCTGCGGCCTGCCTGCGCAGGCAGGCTTTAGGCCGTCGCTTTCGCGTGGCGGCAGAGACTTTAGTTTAGTCTGTGCTCTTCGAATTGCTTTATCGGCGCACAGCCCTGCTGCGCCCTTTTCTTCGCGGATTCACCCGTGTTTGTGATCCCCCGGGCCGCGCCGTTTGCAGCCCGATCGAAGATTCCGGCTCCAGCCGGAAAGGATCTCAACTTAGCCCGACTCCAGAAGCATCCCGTTTTGCAACGCGCTATACTACTGTTCGTGGCTCCTCTGTCGTTCGACCTTCGGAGGTCCGCATGAACACTGACACGCCCGTCATACTCTCCGGCGTCCGCACGCCCATCGGAAAATTCCAGGGCGGCCTCGCCGGTTTCTCCGCCCCTGAGCTGGGCGCAAAAGTCGTCGCCGAAGCCATTCGCCGCGCCAGTCTCGAACCCAAGCAAGTCGACGAAGCCATCCTGGGCAACGTCGTTCAAGCGGGCCTAGGTCAGAATCCCGCACGTCAAGCCGCGCTGAAGGGTGGCTGCCAGCCGCGCGTCGCCGCGATGACCATCAATAAAGTTTGCGGCTCCGGCCTCAAAGCGGTTGCGCTCGCGGCGCAAGCGGTGCAATTGGGCGAATCGGAAATCGTTGTCGCCGGCGGTATGGAATCGATGTCCAACTGTCCTTATCTTTTGCCGCAAGCGCGCACCGGTTACCGCCTTGGCGACGGTAAACTCGTCGACTCCATGATCAACGACGGCCTGTGGGACGCGTACGAAAATTTTCACATGGGCATGACCGGCGAACTCGTCGCGGAAAAATACGGCATCACCCGCGAGGAGCAAGACCGCTTCGCCGTCGAAAGCCATCAGAAAGCCGTGCGCGCGCGCAAGTCCTGCTTCTTCGAAGCGCAGATTCTCCCGATTGAAGTTCCGCAAAAAAAGGGCGATCCCGTCGTCATCAAATATGATGAGTCGCCTCGCGAAGACACTTCGCTCGAAGCGCTCGCGAAGCTGAAGCCCGCGTTCAAGAAAGACGGAACCGTGACCGCTGGCAATGCTCCCGGCACCAACGATGGAGCGGCCGCACTCATCGTCACGAGCGAACGCAACGCGTCCCGTCTCGGCAAGCAGCCGATCGCGCGCATCGTCGCGCAAGCCGTCAGCGGCATCGAGCCCAAGTGGGTGATGATGGCGCCGGTGGATGCTGTCGAAAAACTGTTTGCAAAAACCGGCTGGGACCGCGACAAGGATGTGGATCTCGTCGAACTGAACGAAGCATTTTCCGTGGCGGCGATCGCCGTCACCCGCCAACTCAAACTCAATCCGGAAAAAGTCAATGTGAACGGAGGCGCGGTCGCGCTCGGGCATCCCATCGGCGCAAGCGGCGCGCGTATCCTCGTCACACTGCTTTACGAATTGCAGCGCCGCAACCTGAGGCGCGGCGTCGCCGCCCTCTGCCTCGGCGGCGGCAACGCAGTCGCCCTCGCCGTCGAACGCTACTGACGAAACGACCGTGGCCAAGCGCCGAGAAAAGAGCTCCAAAACTCGGACCGAAAAGTCGCGTCGTGTGACGCTTGATGACCTCGCTTTTCACGATTAAATCGATTTTACCAAAGGCGAATCAAACTGTTGAGCTTGAGGGCAAGTTCACACACCGCGAGGGTGTTCGTCCTCGGGAATGGCTGGGATCATGAGCACGGTTATTTTTGTGAGTCTAGATTGGAAAAGGTGGCAATCCTTGGGGCCACATTCCAAAGCTGATAACGATTGGCTGTGGGTCTCGTGCTTCAACAAATCCATCGCTGGTCATGATCTCGGGTTCCCGCAGTTCGAGAAATAGCAAGCCAAGTTTTTGAAAGGGCCGCCTCGGTTGCCCTCTCGCGGTCGGACGTGCCTTGCGCTACAAGTTGGAGGGTTGAGGTGTGAGATCGGCTCTGCTGGCGCCCAGGTCAGTGCCGCAGTAGGGGCAGAACTTGTCGAGTTCGGCGACTTCGTGCTTGCAGTTCGGGCATGACGGTTGCAAGTTGCATTTGCAGTTGGGGCAGAAATTGAACCGCGCGCTCACTGACGCGCTGCACTGCGGACAGGGATACGGCAGCGGCTCGCGCATCAGGAAATAAATGACCAAGCCAATGACTCCCCACGTGGGCAGAAAAATCAGAATCAGGATCGTCCACAGCGCAGAGTTCATTCCGCGGCGGGCTGCATCCCGATTGACGTAGGCCACCAGAAAGATGAAAAACGCAAAAAAGATACTCATCAATGTGACCATGCCGCCCAGGGCCAGAGAAGCCAGCACGATGTGACCGTGCTCGCTGAGTTCCGGCGGAAAGATTTGGTCGCCGCGCTCCGGCGCGGTCAGGTTCACCGCAAGGGCGATGCCCTGCGCGAGGAAGAAGAGCACGAAGACCAGGACGGTCACCCATCGCGGAATGATGCGAAACTCGTCCCAGAAGCGCAGCTTCTCTTTTTTCCTGCGAACGCGCATCAGCCGCATTCTTTCGTTGAACGTGCTGGTCACCTTTTGTGAGTAATCGGACATTTTTTCTCTTTCTCGCCACTCAATAATTCAGACGCCTACTCCGTGTCATCCCGAATCCCGCTCGGTATGATGACGCCTGCGCGCCGCAGCTTGCCTGCCACAAGCTCGGCAGGGACCTGTTCTTTTCCACCGCGCTTGACTCAACGCTCCGGCTTCATCCACTGCGGCTCCTCGGACTGGCGGGCGCTTTCCAGGAGCAACACAATCACCGCGAACAGCGCGGGAATCGTCCACCAGAGACCGAAGCCGACTTCGAGCAACAACTTCGGAGCTCCCGTTACTTGTCCAAACCATGCAAAGACGCGCCAAACATATGGCGCGCTGGCAATTCCAAAAACCCAGGAAGCCGCGCAGGCCAGCCACAGCATGCGGCGCTTCGGTTCGCGCTCGCGCAATTCCATCGCGCGAAGCCGCACGCGGAATTGCGTGCGCGATGCCAGATCCGCCGGAAGTGAAATCGCCGACGTGCGCAGTGCCCGCAGCGCGCGATCGGTTTGCCGCGCATGTTCGCTGCAAAACCCGCAATCCCGCAGATGTGCGCTGAGCCAACCGCTCTCGGATTGCCCGAGTCCTTCCACGCGGCCTTTGGCCACGAGCTGCAACGCGCGGTCGTGGACGTTTTCGCTCATACCAAAACCTCGGCAAGCTGGGGCGCATACTGCGCCCCGATAACGGAAACAAGCAACTCGCCGGCGGTGCGCAGGTTCTCGCTCACGCCGCACCTTCCTGAAGCGCGCCGCGCAGCGCTTCGAGCCCGCGATACAGACGCGACTTCACCGTGGAAACAGGAATGCTCAAGACTCCGGCCATCTCTTCAATTTGCAATTCTTCCTGGAAGCGCAAAACCAAAACTTCACGGTAAATCGCGGCAATTTTCCCGAGCGACGCCTGCACGTTCTGTTCGCTCTCTTGCGCCAGAACTTGATGCAAAGGCGACGGCTCGCTTTCATTCGCAATTTGCAGCGGCCGTTCCTGTTCGGAATCGGTCAGCGCGTCCAGACTCTGCGCTTTCTTGGTGCGCTGCCAGTCGATCACCAGGTGGCGCGCGATGGCGAAGAGCCACGCTTCGAATTTGGATTTGCCGTCATATTGATGGCCGCGTTCGAGCACGCGAATCCACGTTTCCTGAAAAAAATCTTCGGCGCGCGCCTTGTCGCCGGTGATGTAAAGCAAGTAGCGGAACAGCCGGTATTGGTATTGCTCGATGAGCCCGTCGAGCAAATCGGGGTCGCGCTTCTGCAAGCCACGCGCGATGCTCTTGCCTTCATCGCGCATCAGCGTGGAAAACGACACCGTCGTCGCGAAGGCGCTCGAACCAAAGAACGATCCTGCTTGCCGGACAGTCGGACATACGGTCGCAGCGCCCATTCTAACTGGTATACGGGTTCGAATCGCAAAAAGACGCAGGGATGCGCCTATCGCGCGATGTGGGACTAAGTGCTTTACGGTTATTGAGTTACAGGAAACCGGGGCGCGGATTTCCGCAGCGGGCGGGAAACCAAAAGCGGTAAGCTTGCCGGTGCCGTCAGCTTGCTTACCTCGCGAGTTAATCACCATTCAAAGTACTTGCCATGGCGTTGGAAGCGCCGATCAGGCGATCGGCGATCCCGGCGCCGCGACTCGTTAATTGGCGCGTGGCTTTCAAGAGTTCATTCTGTGAAGAGTCGAAAGGGGTAGGAGCTTTGGGCCGCTGGAAATCTTGAAATTGCACCGAATCATACATGACCCGACTCGGCCATTGATCCTGACTTTGCTTTCTCCGGTGGCCAAGCGCGATTATCTCGATCTCCGGAAGGGCATGAGAGTCACGACAGGAAATCTCTCCGCGCAATCATAAAAGCTGGAAAAGCAGGCTACGTCTTGATCCAAAAAGGATCAAAGGGAAGTATCCGATCGCGGTAGGCAGCATGACGAAGAAGGGGCGCGAAGCTCTGGCGTTGTAAGCGGAAATGTTGCAGGAGGTTATGAAAGTGACGGAGGGGGCGAAAGAGGATTAGCGCGCTGTCGCGGCGTGGGTTCTGTGCGCGAGAGCACCCAGGCCATACCTTTGGTGCTACACTCCCGCCATGTTTTGCCCGCAATGCCGCGTTGAGTATCGTCCGGGGTTCACGCACTGCACCGACTGCGACGTCGATTTGGTCCATGAACTCCCGCCGACCAGCACGAAATCGTTCGAATCGAATCGGGGCCCGTCTCCAGGCGACAATGAGGAAGATCCCTTCTGCTCGTTTTGGCAGGGAGACGACGCGCGCGTGCACGCAGAGCTCTGTACAGTCCTCGACGAAGCGGGAATTCCACACAAAACCGTTCGCCGGCAGGATCATCTCTTCAACCTGAACAACTATCCCGCTTTTCAGGTTGGCGTTCCTTTCTCCCTGTTTGAAAAAGCAGAAGGCGCGGTGAAGGACACCTACGGGATGGATGGTTCGGATCCTAATGCCGCGCAGTCGCTCACCCCTCTGGCTTTTATTTCAGACCGTTCGAGTATCATTCGAAAACTTCCGAACATGCTTACACCGGCAGAGGAACAGAATATCCCCGGCCCTCCTGAGGCTGGGGAAGAAGACGAAGAGGAATTCGAAGGGCACGGAATCGAAGTTTGGTCAGGCGATGACTGTTCGCTCGCCGACATGCTGCTCGCGTCTTTGCGGGAGAACAAGATTGGCGTTTGCCGCAAAGACTCACAGGGCAGGCAATCGCTGCTCGTCCCTCCGTGGGGGGAAGTGCGTGCCCGCGAAATTGTGAGAGAGGTTGTGGAAGGAGTGCCGCCGGAGTGAGTTCCGCGTCGAATCGGTTGTAGTAAACTCTCCGCCGCAATGGTTTGTCCGTCGTGCAACGCAAAATTCCCTCGCGGAACAGTCTTTTGCTCCCGGTGTCACGTCACGCTGACTAATGATCTGGCCGAAGCGGATGAAGCGGTGGAGAAGGCTTATCCGGGAAGCGCTCTCGTCCATTTGTGGAGAGGAGAGGATGCGGCCCTTCACGCGTCCTTGTTAGAGGCTCTGAGCAACGCGGGCATCTCCTTTCACGAGCAGCCTCTCGGTACCGGCCCGAGCGCGCGCCCCATTGACCGACTCCTGGATCATGCCCATCCGCGGTTCGGTTTCGAGGTGGCCGTGCTTTCTTCCAACCTTGCAGCCGCGGAGATCATTCTGGAAAGACTGCTCCATGAAAAGCCAGTGGACATGGCGCTTACCGCAAAGGAGCGTGACGAACCTGCAAAGCGCAAGGCCAGAACGTCTGCTGCAGGCGCAGCGACTTGCGAAGTGTGGTCGGGTGAAGATGAGGGTCTGGCGGGATTTTTGGAAACGGCGTTAAGAGAGAATCAGATTCCGGTACGAATGGAAAGCCACGGTCAAAGAATGACTATTTACGCTCCGCTAGAGGATGAATTTCGCGCCAAAGAGATCATTCAAGAGATTGTGGACGGAGCGCCGCTTGAGTGAGCGGAGGCAAGGATGAAGAAGGCGGCGGTGGGGTTTCGCGTGCATTCGGGGTGGGCGGCGATGGTCGCGGTGGCCCTGGAGAAGAGCGGCCCTGTTCTGCTGTACCGCGAGCGCCCTCATCTGGTGAAGATTTTTAGCTATTCGTACCGCCAGCCCTATCACACAGCGGCAAAGATGCCGCTGGAGGAAGCGCGTACGTTTATCTCACAAGTGAGGGATGAAGCGCGAGGACTCGCTCGCGGCGCGCTGCGGAGAATGCAAGCGAGAGTGCGCGAGGCAGGCTACCACTTGAGCCATTGCGGCGCGCTGGCGGCATCAGGAAGAGCGCTCCCGAATCTGGAAGAAATCCTGGCGGCTCACCCTCTGATTCATACTGCGGATGGGGAACTGTTTCGAGAAGCGATCCTGCAGGCGAGCGAGAGATCGGGGCTCAAGACTGAACGCGTAAAGGAGAAAGAACTGCTGGAAACGGCGAGGAAGATTTTGCGCAAACAGCCCGCGGCGCTGCTGCGGCAGACGGCAGAAATGGGCAAAGCGTTTGGGTCGCCATGGTCGCAAGATGAAAAGTTCGCCACGCTGGCGGCGTGGCTGGCCTTGAGATCGAAATCATCGCGCAAGAGAAGTGGTGCAACGTGATTCCCTGGTTTGAAGGAAGAGAACGGATTTTTTGAAGTTAAGGCGATCGACATGAAGAGAAGAACTCGGGTCACCGTCGCGGTGCTTTGATTTCGTTAAATCTGTGCCCGGATTGCGAGCTTTCTTGACCTTTGAAATTTCGTGTGATTCCGTATCTTTGCGTGACGGCGGAGAGCGTATGAACCTTGAGCAAATCAAAACGGTGGCGGTGCTGGGCGCGGGGACGATGGGGAATGGAATCGCGCAGGTGTTCGCGCGCTCTGGGTATCAAGTGATTTTGCGTGACGTGGAACAGCAGTTTCTGGATCGGGCGCTGGAGACGATGGGGAAGAATCTGGATCGCGAAATCAAGAAGGGGCAGCTGGGAGACAGGGAGAAGGGTACGGTGTTGAAACGCGTGCAGCCTGTGACGGACATGCGCGCGATTGCGGCGGCGGATTTTGTAGTGGAGGCGGTGCCGGAGAAAATCGAAATCAAGCACGCCGTGCTGACTGAGGCGGATGGAATTTTGCGGCCGGAAGTGGTGCTGGCGAGCAACACCTCGTCGATTTCGATGACCACGCTGGCGGCGATCACCAAGCGGCCGGACCGGTTCGTCGGGATGCACTTTATGAATCCCGTGCCGGTGATGGCGCTGGTGGAAGTGATTCGCGCCCTGCAGACGAGCGATGCGACATTCCAAGCGACGATGAAGCTGGCCGAGAAGCTGGGAAAAAAACCGGTCGCAGTGAACGATGCGCCGGGATTCGTTTCGAACCGCGTGCTGATGCCGCTGATCAACGAGGCGGCGTATTGCGTGATGGAAGGCGTGGCCACGGCAGAAGCCGTCGATGCGGTGATGAAGACTGGAATGAATCATCCGATGGGGCCGCTGGAGCTGGCGGACTTCATTGGGCTGGACGTTTGCGTGGACATTATGCACGTGCTGCAGGAAGGGCTGGGTGATCCGAAGTATCGAGCGTGCCCGTTGCTGAAAAGATATGTGGCCGCGGGCTGGCTGGGGCGCAAATCGGGGCGAGGGTTTTACGGCTATAGCGTTTAGATGAAAAGATGAATAGGTTTCAAGGAAGTCTAAAGCTGGTTCGAGAAAAATCAGCGGCTACTGTCCGAGCGGTGCCGCTATGCCAACATGGGCAAGACCCCCGATGATCTGCCTGACGGCCGGGTGTGGATCCAGCTCGAAGCCGATTCGAGAACCATCGAGATGCGAGTGCTGAATAGCGCCTGAATCGAAGCGGTGCGATGGGATCATCCTCTTACCAAGCGGATTTTTGACCGTGAAATCCGAAAGGTAAATTGACGGAGAACCTCGGACGGACTTCTGGCCAAGCTCCTAGGCGAATAGAGGGCGAATCATCGTATTTGCTTTTTCTTCGCCCTGGTGCTATCTTGCACTTCGCCGTTTTCAACAGGTGCGCCATGCACGGATTTGCGAGCAATGTTCTAAGCTGTCAGGAGCGCGAGAGGCTCGAAGAGGAGCTGTTCGAGGTCCGCACGCGGGGCAGGTATTTGTCCCGGCTGCGGCATCTGACATACCGAGAACGGTCGGCGTTGGATGAGCGCGAACAGGCGGCTCAGGCACGGCTTGCGGATCATGAAAGTGACGCACGGTTGCGGGCGGTAGTCTTGACGCACGGCGTGGGCGTGCATTCATGACGAAGAGACTCAGGATTCCTCAGGCCTCAAGGCCGAGCTACAAGCTCGGAAATGACACGTTTTGGTTGACATGGCCCGAGAAGCGATCAAGGCGAAAGGCGTAGCAGGCTCGAAATAACGGACCTGGCGTTAGCGCAAGTACGAGGTTCGGCTTGGGCGTTTTGGTCAAGGCCATCGGCTCCGCTGTAAAGATTTCCTAATTTCCTCGACCGAGGTGTGAGATGGCAGACGAGAAACAGAAGTTGCTGGAGGCGGCGATATCGCAGATTGAGAAGTCGTACGGCAAGGGTTCGATCATGCGGCTGGGCAGCAAGGACGTATTGGTGCCCGTGAGCGTGATCCCGAGCGGATGCCTATCGCTGGACGCGGCGCTGGGAGTGGGCGGCTTCCCGCGCGGGCGTGTGATTGAGATTTACGGGCCGGAGTCGGGCGGCAAGACGACGCTGACGCTGCACGTGATCGCCGAGGCGCAGAAGCTCGGCGGGCAGGCGGCGTTCATTGACGCGGAGCACGCGCTCGATCCGGTGTACGCGCGGAAACTGGGCGTGGATGTGGACAATCTGCTTGTGTCGCAGCCGGACAACGGCGAGCAGGCGCTGGAGATTGCGGAGACGCTAATCCGTTCGGGCGGAGTGGACGTGGTGGTGGTGGACTCGGTTGCGGCGTTGGTGCCAAAGGCCGAGTTGGAAGGCGAAATGGGCGAGCCGCAAATGGGTTTGCAGGCGCGGCTGATGTCGCAGGCGCTGCGAAAGCTGACGGCGATTGTTTCGAAGTCGCGCACTTGTCTGATTTTCATCAACCAGATTCGCGAAAAGATCGGCGTGATGTTCGGGAATCCTGAGACGACCACGGGCGGGCGAGCGCTGAAATTTTATGCGTCCATGCGCGTGGACATCCGGCGCGTGCAGTCGATCAAGGAAGGCGACAAGGTGGTGGGTTCGCGGACGCGCGGCAAAGTGGTGAAGAACAAAGTGGCGGCGCCGTTCCGAGAGGCGGAGTTCGATATTTTGTATGGCGAAGGGATTTCGCGCGAAGGCGATTTGATCGATCTTGGCGTGGACAAGGGCTTGCTTGAGAAGGCCGGGACATGGTTCAGCTTCGGCGGAGAGCGCATGGGACAGGGTCGCGAGAATGCGCGCGTGTTCCTGAAGGAAAACAAGGACATTCGCGAGAAGCTGGAAAACGCGCTGCGCAAGAAGATGGAGCTTCCGCAGCCGGGCAATTCCAGCGCGTCTTCGGGAGCAAATGGCCACGCGGTTACGACACCCGCCCATGGCGAAAAGCCGCCGGTGAAAGCGGCGGCAACGGCCGGTGCGGACGCGGCAAAAACGCGGCCCGCCCGATAGGCGAAAGTCGGCTAAGCCCTCACAGTTTGCAGTTTACGGTACAGAGCAATCAAACAGGGTGCGAACAAACGCGCCTCTCTCTTTGTTTTGAACCCTGGCTCGCTCCGGGATGTCGGTGGCTTGACCCCGGGAATGGTTCGCAGCAAATTCGACTGGCGTATACACCAAAGCCTATGGCCGTGCTGTATGTTGCAGAATCGTATCAACATGAGATTGGAAAAGGCCAACCAATACACTCCTCTGGAAGGGCTGGCCGGGCGGAGGGGCAGGGGCTGGCCGGGCGGGCAGTGAGTTGAAAACAAAGCACATAAGAGCGTACTAGAGCTAATCTGCTATTGCGGTACCAGCCGGAAACTTCATACAATGGATGTCGCAACCCCGAGACCGCGTGTTCCTTTTCGGTGCACTGTTTGAGCACGGAGGCGCCAAGGTGACGTTAAGTCGCATCGAATCAACGGCGCTCCGATTGGCTGTTGAGGTGCTCGTGATCCCCGGGCGGTCGGAGGCAAGCCTCCTGGCCCGTGGCAAGAACGAACAGGTCCAGCGAATTTCTGGCAATGTTTGTTGACGCTGAATAAAAGCTTGAGGTAAAAGTTCGGCCCCGGCGCGAAAGGCGGTGGGGCAATCCGGGGTTGGACGCGAAGTCGGCATCGGCCTTGTTTGTGAGGGTGGGAACGGTGAAGCAGTACGGAAAGAGCAGTATCGCAATTTTGTTGACGGCGCTGTGCGCGCTACCAGTGCCGGCGATGCCGGCTGGAGCAGGGGCGACGCGTTCGCGCGCGCATCGCTATGTGAATCGCTATCCTGGCGTTCCCACGTTTGCCGATTCTACGAGCACGGATGACAGCACCTATGACGATCCCGTGGTGCGGTCGGCGGCGGTTGCTGCGCTCGGGCGATACAACGGCGCGGTGGTCGCGGTGGACCCGAACACGGGCCGTATCCTGACGGTGGTCAATCAAAAGCTGGCGTTTAGCGACGGCTACATCCCTTGCTCGACCATAAAGCCGACCATAGCGCTTGCGGCGCTCGAAGAAAATGTGATTACGCCTGATACGATGCTGCGAGTGAGCCGCCGGAAATACATGAATTTGACCGAAGCGATGGCACGTTCGAACAACGAGTTTTTCGAGCAGCTCGGGTCGCGCATGGGTTTTGCCACGGTTTCGAAGTATGGCCGGCTGCTGGGCCTCGGCGAGCTTGCCGGTTACAACCTGCCGGAAGAGCATCCGGGGTCGTTTCCCATGACGCCGCCAGCGCACGGCGGCGTAGCGCGGATGTCGAGCTACGGCGAAGGCATTCAAGTGACGCCCTTGCAGCTTGCGGCGCTTTCCGCAGCTTTTGCCAATGGCGGAACGCTTTACTATTTGCAGTATCCGCACAGCCAGGAAGAGCTCCAGAATTTTGCGCCCAAGGTGAAGCGCGAATTGAACATCGCGCCGATCCTGCCCGAAATCCGCGAAGGGATGCTTGCGGCGGTGCTGTATGGCACGGGCCGCTCGAGCTACGACCGGGGCGGCGACGAGCTGCCGATCGGCAAGACAGGAACGTGCGACGATCACAACACGCCTTCGAAAATCGGCTGGTTCATCACCTACGCGGATGAAACGCATCCGAAGATCGCGCTGGCGGTGCTCTTGCGCGGGAATACGCGACGCGTGAAGGGACCAACAGCGGCGCAAGTTGCGGGCATCATGTACCGCAAGCTGCGCGAACAGAATTATTTTGCGGCGTCAGGCTCGCAAGTCGCGATCCACACCGGAAACTAGCGAATGTTGTTGATACAATTGAGAGTAAGGCATCACGCTGCGGAAGGCCTCCGCAGCGTTTTTGTTGTACGCCTGCGCTGAACAAATACTGCCTCCTGAGAAACGCTGCTTACCGAGGAGTTGTTGGAGGATTGGGCGCACGGTTCTTACTGAATGTTTGACGCGGGGGCAGGATTGCGACAAAAGAAGGGTGGCGTTAGGCCGCAAAACTCTTTGCGGCGGGAAGTGTTTATGTAACTTGGCGGGTTTCCGGGATCAATAACAACCAGCTTCGGGGGAATAGTGAATCGAGGGTTCGTCATATTGGTTTTGTGTGAGTGCATCGCAGGCGCGGTTACGCTGGGGTATGTGTTCGAGCGGCGGCTGGCCGCGGGAGATGAATACGAGCGCCAGGTGCAGTTGGCGCAGGACGAGGGGAAACGCATCCGAGAGCAGACCATTCTGCCGCACAACGAAAAGGTTTCCGCGGGAGAGAACTTCAAGGTGGCCCTTCAAAAATTTGGATTGAGCGCGGAGGAGGCGGCAAGCGCGTCGGCGGCCGCGCAGCGTGCGTTCAACCTGCGCCAGCTTCGCGCCGGAAACACCATCACCGTGGGAAGGTCGGTGGAAGGCGCGCTACGGGAAATTGATTACAAAATTGATTCAGACCGAATGTTGAAGATCGTTCCGGAAGAGCACGGGTTTAGGGCGAGGGTCGACGAAATTCCCTCGAAAACGGAAGTTGTGGCAGTGAGCGGCCGGGTGGAAGATTCGCTGTTTAATGCTGTGGAGGACGCGGGAGAGTCGCCGGAATTGGCGCTGCGGCTGGCGCAGATTTTCAGCTACGACTTGGATTTTTACACCGATCCGCGGCAAGGCGACTCGTTTCGCATCCTGCTGGAAAAAAAGAAATACATGAACGGGGAAACGGCAGGGTATGGAAAGATCTTTGCGGCAGAGTACGAAAACGTGGGGCGGAGGTATCAGGCGCTGCTGTTTCACGATCCCGAGGGCCGTCCAGGGTATTACGCAGCGGACGGAAAGTCCTTGCAGAAGGCGTTTTTGCGCTCACCACTGAAATTTGGCGCGCCGGTGACGTCGCATTTCAGCCGGTCGCGATTCCATCCCATCTTGAAAATTTACCGGCCGCACATGGGAACGGACTATGGCGCTCCGGTGGGCACGCCAGTGCAGACCATCGGAAGCGGGCGCGTGATTTTTGCAGGACGTAGGGGCGGCGAAGGAAACATGGTGCGCATCGCGCATTCGAACGGTTACGAAACGATGTATCTGCACTTGTCGCGCATGTTCGTGCATTCGGGCGAGCACGTGGAGATCGGGAAAACCATCGGGCTGGTAGGAAGCACGGGCCTGGCGACCGGGCCGCATCTGGACTTCCGAATTTTGCGAAGAGGGCAGTACAAGAATTTCGAGAGGCTGGGATTGCCTCCTTCGGATCCGGTGTCAAAGAAGAATTGGCCGAACTTCGCGGCATTGCGCGAAAAGTGGCTGCCGTTGCTGAAGAATCCGGAATTGCTGCAGGCAAATGCGGCGGATTCGAATGCGGACACCACGCGCTAGGATCTCCCCAAAAACAGCCTCGGGCCGAGCGCTTAAGCGGAGGTCCCTGCCTGCGGCAGGCAGGCTCGGGCCGCAAAAAGGCGCGGCCTCAGGATGACCAGTCGCGCGTTTGGGCAAACCAAGAAAGCGCAGTTGTACGGAAGAGCGCAGTGCTGCGTGGTTTCGGTTGCCCTTCGGAACTGTAAACCTTCAGTAGATGACCGGGAGTTTCGAGAAGTCGGAGCCCGCCTCATCGGTAACGCGCAGAACGACAAGGGTGCGGTCGTCGTGCGGAGCCGTGCCTGCGCCGCTGTGATCGTCGGTCTCGGCGAGGATTCGCTCGGCGATCGTGTGGGCGGAGTCCTCTGGCGAGACCGCGCTTAGGACCGAGGTCAAACGCTGCAATCCGAATTCTTCCTCTTCCGTATTTTGCGATTCCAGAATACCGTCAGAGGCGAAAATCACCACGTCGCCAGGCAAAAGGTCAAGGACGGATTCGTCGTATTGCGTGTCCGGCAGCAGGCCCAGCGGAACACCCTCCAGGCGCGCGGGAATCACGTGGCCATCACGCACAAGAAGGGGATAGGGCGCACCGGCGTTCGAAAGCGTAAGGCGGCGGTGCGCTGCATCGTAAACGCCAAACAACATAGCAATGAACCGCGCGTCGAGGCGCGTGTTGACCAGGCGCTGATTCAGGAGCGCGAGCATGCAGGCAGGATCGCAGTCGCGCTGCACTACGATTTCGCGAATTGTGCCAATGGCCAGCGAACCATAAAGCGCTGCCGCGGTGCCTTTACCGGAAACATCGCCTAATGCGATGGCCAGGCGGCCTTCGCCATACGGAAGAAAATCGTAGAAATCTCCGCCCAATTCGCGAGCGGGAACGTAAGCTGCCGCCAGCTCAAGGCCCGGGACTTCTCGGGCGCCGGTGGGAAGAAGCTGCCGCTGAATCTCCTGCGCCGTACCAAGGTCGCTTTGAAGGCGGCGTTCGTTTTCGCGGACCTGTTCAAAGAGGCGCGCGTTTTCGAGAGCAACCGCAATGTAAGTGCCAAGTGTCTGGAGCATTTGCTCGTGACAGGAAGTGAAGGAATGTGGTTTCGTGCTTTCCAGGTCGAGCACGCCAATCAGACGATCCTGGAGGAGAAGCGGCACAACCAATTCCGAGCGCACTTCGACGCCGTGCTGGCAAGCGATGTAGCGCGAATCCGTGCGGACATCGGCCACGCGCACGACGCGGCGTTCGTTTGCGGCGGCACCCGTGAGCCCCTGGTCCAGACCGAGACATGTGCCCAGCGGAATAGTGTCTGAATACTTAAGCGCAAAAATGGTCTCCAGTTGCTGCTTTTGCTCGTTCCAGAGCATGACGCTGAAGACGTCGAAGTGCACGAGGGCTTTGACCTTCTGTGCGATGCGGCGGAGAAGCTCTTCGCGGTCGAGGATTGCGCTCAACTCGCGGCTGACTTCATAGAGGAGGCCCAGCGTTCCGACCAGCTCGGACGTTATGGACTCAGACGAAGGCCGTACAGGGTCGGCGTCCCCGACCAGAGCAAAAGTCCCTAAGTTTGCGGCTTCGTTCACGACCTGAACCCCTGATTGCTGGTTCTGATTTGATGCAACAAATCGCGAGCGGTTTCATGCATCGCAGGGAATAGGAAGACACGATAACAGAGCTCGAGTGGATTGGCTATAACGAGCTTGGCGTCGAGCAGAGACGCGCAGGCCATTTCGCTCAGCGACCGGATTGCGGATCTGCGTTCCAAGGGACCAGGGTTTTAGCCAGGAAACGGGCCTGGCTCTTGGCCGCGGCGCGGTCGTTTGTCGGGTTTGTAGAACAGGCCTTCGCTGCAGCGGCGCAGGGAAACGAGTTCCCTCTCGTCCAATCCGTAGCCCTCGATCGCGGCGCGGTGGCCCCTCCAGTTGGAGGGCCTATGACGCTTGGCGAGCGTGCGGAAGAAACGGTCGATGAAATAAAGCCCAATTCCGAAATTGGTGTCGGTGAAGCCTTCGTCGTTCACGCTGTGATGATGAATGTCGTGGAGTCCGCGCGCGTTCAGAAACCAAGTCTTCAGGAGAGGCACTCGGGTCATCCAAAAGTCCTCAAGATGCATCCGGTCGTGAATATCAGCATTGGCCAGCCGAGTAATGTGCAAAGCGCCAGGGCTTGATACGTTCGCGACACGCCAAGGAGCAGCATTACTCCCCAACAAAACAGAAGCATGATCGCCGAAGGCGCAAGCCATTCGAGGCCGACGTTGCCCACGGAGAAGCAGCTGTCCGTGGCGTCGTGATATTCCGCTGCATGCGCGGGTTGCCGTGGACCATAGATCAGGAAATGATGGATCAAATGACCCCGGCTGAAAGCTGGGAACTTGTCGCTGTGCAGCAGCCGGTGCAGCCAGTATCCCGCCAGCTCGGCGACGACAATGGAGCCCACCAGCGTGGCGACAACTCCCACGAAAGTGGCGTGAAAGCGCTCGTAAGTCACGACGCCCTCCGGATTCTTTACCGGCCGCCGAAGCGGAACACCACGCTGATCGAGGCGCGCGCCGTCTGCGTGGTGCTGTCGGAGAAGCGCAGGCCAAGGTAGTCAAGCTGCGGGCGGATGACCATGTGACGCGAGACGGCGAGGTCCACGCCTCCACCGGTGCTCCAGGAGAATCCATGCGCGCTGCCGAAACCTGGAACAGTGAGGCGATCTGCGCCCACCAAAGCCTGAACCAAGGGCGAGATGCTTCTGCCGCGATTCGCTGACAGGCGCGGGCCAGCCAGGAAGGTGAGTGTATTGGCGGTGGTACCGGACTTCGAGAGGTGATACACGCCGAAATCCCCGACAACACCGAGCCAATCGTTGAAATAAGCTGCGCCAGAAACGCTTCCGCCGTGCGTATTGGCTCCCCCGGAGAAGCCTTCCCGGAGATAAGAATAGCCCACGGAGAAATCGCCGCGCGGAGCTTCCTGAGCGCTTGCCGTTAGCGCCGAAGAAAAAACCGTGAGAACCAAAAGCGCAATCTTTATCATGACCTTTGACTCCCGAAAAATTCCGTGGAATTCGCCCGGTGAGCGCAGGCTACGATGCGCGGGCAAAGCGCTCAAGCGACAAGGAACGCCATTGGGGAAAACGGCGGCAATGTCGCACCATGTCGTGCCAGGCGAAAAGCGACAGATTTACTGGTTAGGATCAACGCTTAGGGGGAACCACCGACAAACAACAGACTTTTCGCGACGTGGGAGAGGGGGATAGGTGAGTGCAAGGACCAAGTGAAGTGAGCGCCACTCGTTGGAAGCCGCGACGCTCATTTTCTCAAATCTTTGCCGAGCGAAGAGTGACTTTGAGGCTATTTCACTTCCCAGACGTCGCCCGCGCGGAGGAGCTTGTTCAGATCGCCAGGGCCCTTCTTGGCGATGACTTCCTCAATCTGGTCTTTCATCACATCTTCGTAGCGCGGCAAATCGTCCCATGCGCGGAAAACGCCAATGGGCGTCGGGAAGCCGGGGCGATGCTCCATGTGCGAAAGCAAGAAGGCGTACGACGGGCGCGGATGATGGGCGTCGTGAACGACGAGATCGCTTTCGGTGACGCCCTTGCCGAGCTGCACGACTTCGATGTCGCCATCGGAGTTCCGGCGAATCCCTTTGTCGCGATTCTTGCCGTACACCAACGGTTTGCCGTGCTCCAACTGAAGGACATGTTCGCTGCGCGCATCCTTTTCCGTGAGCGAGAACCATGCGCCGTCATTGAAAATGTTGCAATTTTGCAGGATTTCAATAAAGGCCGTGCCTCGGTGGGCGGCGGCGTGCCTCAGTGTGTCCTTTAAATGCGTTTGGAAAACGTCGACCGAGCGCGCCACGAAGGTGGCTTCCGAACCGGTGGCCAGCGCAACCGGATTGAACGGGCGGTCCGCGGTCCCGTAGGGAGTAGACTTGGTGACTTTCTGAAACTCGGAAGTCGGCGAGTACTGTCCTTTGGTCAGGCCGTAGATGCGATTGTTGAACAGGAGCACTTTGACGCCGACGTTCCTGCGCAGCAAGTGAATCGTATGATTTCCGCCGATCGCTAGAGCGTCGCCATCGCCCGTGGCGACCCAAACTTCCAGATCGGGATTGGCAATTTTGATCCCGGTGGCGACGGCCGGGGCGCGGCCATGGATGGTGTGGAAACCGTAGGTGTTCATGTAATAGGGGAAACGGCTGGAGCAACCGATGCCCGAGACTACCACGAAATTCTCTTTGCGAATGCCAAGCTCAGGAAAAACCGATTGCACTGCGGAGAGAATGGCGTAGTCGCCGCAGCCGGGACACCAGCGCACTTCCTGGTCGGTCTGAAAATCCTTCTTCGTCAGCGGTGGAGGAAGCGTTGCGGTGCTCATCGATGGTTCCCCTGTATTCCCAGCATTTCATCAAACTTTTGTTCGAGTTCAGCTTGCTTGAATGGACGGCCTTGAATTTTGTTCAAGCCGACGGCGTCCACAAGATATTTTGCGCGAAGAACCCAAAGGAGCTGACCCATGTTGAGTTCCGGCACAAGGACTTTCTTGTAGCGCTTCAGAATTTCTCCAACATTTCCGGGCAGCGGATTCAGGTAGCGCAAATGGAGATGGCCAATCTTGCATCCTCGGGTGCGAGCTGATTTGACGGCCGCGGTGATCGAGCCTGCCGTCGAGCCCCAGGAAACGACAAGCAGGTCGCCGGAGGGATCGCCTTCGGGCAGTACATTGGGGACGTCCTCGACAATGGCCGCGACTTTTGCGGCGCGAACGCGAACCATGTTCTCGTGGTTGAGCGGCTCGTAATTCACGTTGCCGGTGCCGTCTTGCTTTTCGAGACCGCCAATGCGGTGCTCGAGTCCGGGAGTGCCCGGGAGCGCCCAGGGGCGCGCCAGGGTCTGCGGGTCGCGTTTGTAGGGCATGAAGCCGACGGGATCGGTTGCGAATTTGACGGGAATGGGCGGAATGTCTTCGGCCTTCGGGATGCGCCAGGGCTCGGCGCCGTTGGCCAGGTAGCCGTCGGAAAGAACAATCACGGGAATCATGTACTTCAGCGCGATGCGCGAGGCTTCGAGAGCAACCCAAAAGCAGTCGCCGGGAGTGGCCGCCGCGAGTACCGGGATGGGCGCCTCCGAATTCCGGCCAAAGAGCGCTTGGAGAAGGTCTGCTTGCTCGGTCTTCGTAGGCAAGCCAGTCGAGGGACCGCCGCGCTGAATGTCACAAATGACCAGCGGGATTTCCGTGGCCACTGCAAGGCCGAGGGCTTCCGTTTTCAGGGCCATGCCCGGGCCGGAAGTGGTGGTGATGGCGAGACAGCCGGCGTAGGAGGCGCCAATGGCCGAGGTGATGGCGGCGATCTCGTCCTCCGCTTGGAAAGTGATGACGCCAAAGTGCTTGTACTGCGAGAGTTCGTGAAGAATGTCGGAAGCCGGGGTGATCGGGTAGCTGCCCAGGTATAGGTTCAAGCCCGACTTCTGGGCGGCGGCGACGAAGCCCATTGCCAGAGCCTGGTTCCCGCTGACGTTCCGGTAGACTCCCGGAGTCAATTGCGCCGGCGGAATTTCGTAACTGATTTGAAAGGCTTCGGTGGCTTCGCAGTAGGAATAGCCGGCCTTCAAAGCCAATTTGTTGGCTTCCATCAAGAGCGGTTTCCTGTTGAACTTCTGCTCAATCCAACGATTGGTGGGGTCGGTCGAGCGGTTATAGAGCCAATAGCACATGCCGAGAGCGAAGAAGTTCTTGCAGCGGTCCATGGCTTTGGCGTCAATACCCAGGTGCTGGAGCGCGGCGCGGGTCAGGCGCTGTAGTTCGACCGGAAAGACGCGGTACTTGTCGAGGGAATGGTCCTCAAGGGGGCTGACGCTGATTTGGGCCTTGCGCAGATCGGACTCTTTGAAGCTGTCGCTGTTAACGATCAGAATGCCATTGGCTTTTAGGTCGCCGATGGTCACCTTCAAGGCGGCGGGGTTCATGGCGATGAGGGCGTCTATGGCGTCGCCAGGGGTAAAGACCTCATTGGAAGAGAAGTGCAGTTGGAAGCCGCTGACGCCAGGGATGGTTCCGGCAGGGGCCCGGATTTCGGCGGGATAGTCGGGGAACGTAGCGATGTCGTTTCCGTAGAGCGCGACGGTATTGGTGAACTGGCTGCCGGTAATCTGCATGCCGTCGCCGGAGTCCCCGGCGAAGCGAATGACGGCGCGTTCAATGACTTCGCGCTTCGACTTGGTTGTTGGTGGAACTTCCGCGAGCGTAGACATTTCCTGGCCTAAGCCTCCACTTTCCTTGATCTCCCCCTGGGAGTGTGGCTCGAAATTCAGGATGAGGCGGCGCGGAAAAGGATGGCTTCGCTGGCAGACCGCCGAGAGCCGACGGATAAAGGATACCACAGTGGCTCGCTGAGAGAGGAAGCAGCGTCGCCACGAGGCTCATGGATGTGTCTGAGAAGAAAAGACCCGGGGCTCAATAGGGGAAGGCGCAGGCGATCTCGCCAAGCGCCTAGTGGATGTGGTTCCCTTCTCCCCGAAGGCTTTTCGATGCGTGGTCCGGCGCACGTTCCACAGGGTCAAGTCACGGGAGGTAGGTGGCTCGACATTCCGTCAAATTACGGGCTTCTCCCTTTCGCGCTCCCACGATTTTAACAAGGGAAAAAACATTTGGCGCTTTGGATGTATAGGGAACCGCCATTTCGAGGGTCGCCCCTTCCGGGTAAAGGTTCGCGCTGAAAAAGCTCAACCCTCCGCGACCTACGTCGGAAACGAGCACGACATCATTTCCCAATGTGGAATTGCGGATGCATCCCACGGTTTCGGCGCGGAGCCGTTCGTGGGAACGGTGATGGTGATTTTGTCTCCCCGCATCCGGCACCCCAGACTCTTCCATGCCTTCAGGACTCTCCGGAAATTGCCGAATCCACGTGGTCCAGCCGCCGCATTGTCCGCAGAGGCGAGCCACGCTATGGTGATGGAGAAAGAGATCGGATTCGAATTCATTGAGGTAAGCGACTTCAAGGCGCGAGCAAGCCACGTACCGAAGCAAGGCCCGCAGCACGGCTTTATCCTGATCCGCCTGTTTTGGGAAAGACGACGTCCCAGAGATTGACGTTGCAGTCCGTCAAAACGATGCCGAACACGCGGGAATTGAAGCCGTGATCCTTGTAACTGGCGACCACTCGAGCCCAAGCCTCTTTATTGACTCCTACGCGCCGGACTTTGATGGCTTCACCGACATCTAGATCCCGATCGACCTTGATCGCGGCACCATGCTGACTGACGTCAACCGTTTGGCCTTCGCCCGGGAAATCTTCAGCGGATTCGGCCGCGGAGATACGGACGCGCAAATTCAGAAACACTCTTTCACTGCGCCGAAGGTTCTTGTTCAGGGCAGAAG
>Ga0126379_10000058_pt1 | contig 52484 bp, 45 predicted proteins | sample PanSoiMetPlot_24_FD_92640 | JGI IMG/M metagenome (GOLD analysis project Ga0126379, IMG submission 92640) | Tropical forest soil microbial communities from Panama - MetaG Plot_24 | ecosystem: Environmental > Terrestrial > Soil > Tropical forest > Bulk soil | place: Panama | collected 2016-02-17
ATTGTTGTTCGACAACGGGGCCGGGGCAACCTTCCACGGCGCGGCAAACGACGGCGCCGTCTCCCCAAAACTGCGCAGTAAAAGCGAATCTATGCTCCATGCGGACAAGCCCCAAGAGGGAACCGCGCCGGGCCAAGACAGGTACCAAGTATCTACTAGCTTAAAGAAATTGTAAATATAATATTGGTGTTAAAACTACGTCCACGCGGCGGCCTGGAGTCACAACGACTGATTCGGTGGCGCCGCTAATAAGGGGTACGTCGTACTGTGACGACGCGTGTATCGGTAAAAGACCTGATTTTTATGGCCTGGTCCCGATGGGGGTTAATTGGCGACCATTTCGCCCGCGGCGTAAGAAGAGATGTCAATGATGGTGATAATGGCGCCATCAATCTTGTTCTCGATAGTGCGATAAGGCAGGATGCGCAACTGGTAGCGCGCGCCCTGGCGATCGCTAATCTGGCGATCCACCGGGCGCAAAGTGGACATGACCTGAAGGACCAGCGACTGCAATTCAGGGATTTCTATGGTGGGGTTGATGTTCGTCAGGGGACGGCCGACGTCCGCGGGAATCAGACCCAGGAATTTTTGGGCCTGGGGCGTAAAGCGGCGAATGCAGAGGTCGCTGCCGACGATGACGACCGCGAAATCGATGCTGGCAAAAAGATTAGTCAGGTCGTTGTTAATCTGAGTGACTTCCTGGTTGCGGCTGCGCAGTTCGTCGTTGACGGTGCTCAATTCCTCGTTGGCGGACTGTAACTCTTCTTTTGCGGTTTCTAACTCTTCGTTGGTGCTCTGCAGCTCTTCGTTACTGGAGAGAATTTCCTCATTGGCGGACTGCAACTCTTCGTTGGTGGCTTCCTGGGTTTCAATCACGGATTGCAGATATTCCTTGGTGGCAGCCAGCTCCTGCTCGAGCTTGGCAATCCTTCCAGAGACGGCACTTTCGGCTTCGCGCGCGTGTTTGGTGGGCTTGACGGCGCGGGGGCGCGGGGGAGCAATGGTTTCTTCAAAAACGATCATGAAATAAAGTTCTTTGAGATTGCCCATATGGATGGGAGCAACCTCAAAGTTAATCACGCGAATGGCATCCGGCGCGCCGTTGCCATTGCCGTTGGCGTTTCTGATCTGAATGTTTTGCTTGCGGACGGTGACATTGTCCTTCTTGGCTTTGGTAAGGGCATTGCGCAAATCGAGGAGGAGGCCCTCACGGGCCATTTTGAGGATGCTCAGGCTGGCGCGCCCGGGGGCGAGCTTGAGGTAACGATTGACGGCGCCGCGGGTGTGAATGATCTCCAGGTCCTCATTGATGAAGACGGTGGCAGGGGAATATTGGCTGAGGAGCCGGCGGTCGAACTCTTTCTGGGCTTCGAGATAGTTCCAACTGGTGTCGGGCTGCTTGGAGGGGACGCGGAAGGCGCCGTATTCGTGGCGCTCGCCGGGCGTGGCCAGAGAGAAAGTGACCGGCTGGCGCACGCCCGTGGATTTTTTCAGAAAAATCTTGTGCGTGCGATCTTCTGTGGAGAAGAGATTGGTGGACGTGCCTGTGCCTTCAGAGGTTCCAAGAACGAGATGGCCGCCGGGGCGAGTGGCGTAATGAAACAGGGAGATGACTTTGTTCTGAAGAACGGGCTCGAGGTAAATGAGCAGGTTGCGGCAGCAGATTAGGTCCATCTGGGAAAACGGGGGATCGTTGAGTACGTTGTGCTGGGCAAAGATGCACATGTCGCGAATGGTTTTGCTGATACGGTAGCCGCCTTCCACCTTGGTGAAAAATCGGCGGAGGCGTTCGGGCGAGACGTCGCCCTGGATATTCTCCGGGTAAACGCCGCTGCGGGCTTTGCCGATGCTGATTTCGCTGATGTCGGTCCCAAAAAACTGAATGTGGGTATGGGAAGCTTTGTCGCCGAGAGATTCGAGCAGGGCGATGGCGACGGAGTAGGTTTCTTCACCAGAAGCGCAACCCGGAGTCCAGATGCGGAGGCTGCCCTCGGGAGGGCGGGTTTTCGCGATAGCAGGGAACACGTGAGCCTTGAGGGCTTCGAACATCTTAGGGTTGCGGAAAAAACTGGTGACATTGATGAGCATGTCCTGGTAAAGAGCTTTGATTTCAGTGGGATTGCTCTGCAGATATTTCACATATTCGTCGATTTTTTCCATCTTGTGGACCACCATGCGGCGTTGAATGCGGCGCAGGATGGTGGTCTGGCGGTAATGCGTAAAATCCACGCCGGTGGTTTTGCGGAGAAGCTGAAAAACCAGGCTGAGGCCGGTATTTTCCGCGGGGGCAAGTTCCGGGCCCTGATCGCGGACAAGGTAAGGATGGCGCGCAATGCGGGCTAATTCGCGAGCGATGTTCTTCGGGGGCAGGATGTAATCGACGCACCCGGCGGCGACGGCGCTGCGGGGCATGCTGTCGTATTTGGCGGTGGCTTCATCCTGGGCGAAGGTGACACCGCCATGGGCTTGAATCTCGGCGAGGCCGGCGGTGCCGTCTGTTCCTGAACCGGACAGGATTACGCCGATGGCGCGATTGCCTTGTTCCTCGGCAAGAGCGCGCATGAAATGGTCAATGGACATATGAAGGGCTCGGGAGTCGCCGCGCGGTGCGAGCTGCAAGGTGTGATTGGAAATGGACATCGTGGCGTTGGGCGGAATGACGTAAACGTGGTTGGGCTCGACAGTCATGCCGTTGGTGACTTCCTTGACGCGCATGGCGGTTTTTTTGGAGAGAAGTTCAGTGAGCATGCTGTGATGCTCGGGATCGAGATGCTGAACGAGAACAAAGGCCATGCCCGTGTCGGTGGGAAGATTGCTGACGAGCTCGGTAAAAGCTTCGATTCCGCCCGCGGAGGCGCCGACGGCAGCGATCAACAAGTCGTTCTTGCGTTCCGGAAGCGAGGAATCCTCTTCCTTGGAAGAATTGCGTGCGTTATTACGCCCGGACGATTTCGATTTCATCTTCTCTCCAAGTCGCCTGAACGGCTGGGAATTCACCCGGCAGGTGGAGAGCGTGTGGTGAAGAGCCGCTACGCGAGAAATAACGGAATCTCAACCGCTTGAGTCTCGGCCTTGGCTGCCAGGATGGACATGAGCCGATTCTAGTCTTTTCACCAAAGGCGAACAACTTAATTACTCATCCAGCGGGGAGAGGACACTGGCCGGAATTTCCGCGCCGTTACCGTTACCGGAGAAAACAGTTGCGCTGGACGGATCGGCGCGGAACTCCATGTCGAGGACCTCCGCAGCCCACTCGGCGAAATAATCGATCAGGGAGAGATCCCTTCGCCCGGGCAAATTCACATTCCGGTAATGGGTGGAGAGCATGCCCCAGATTCGCCCGGATTTGGCGATCAACGGAGTGGATTGGACGGAGCGAATGCCAGCATCCAGCAGGGCTTCGAGAGCGTCGGAGTGTGAAAAGATGGGGCTATTAGTGACATCAGGAACGACGACGCGGCGTGCAAATTTCAAAGCGGTGCCGCAGGCAGCCCGACCGGCATGAACGGAATTGAAAAATTTCAGGAAGGGTTCGTCAAATCCCCGGTGTACACGAATGACCAATTGGCGGGTGCGGGAATCGAAAAGCTGAATGTTGCCCATGTTCGCGCCGGTCCCTTCGACTGCGGCGTCGAGGATGGAGGACAGGAGATTGTCAGTGAACCGGCGGCGAAAGGCGCCGCGTTTGGCCAACTCTTCGATCTGCGCGTGGAGTTCCGCGCGCATGCTTTTCGTTTTTTCAACGGTCTGGTGCGCCTGGGACCACATGAAGCGGGCGCGCTCAAGCATGGACTTGGCTTGATCAAGACAGTATTGTGCGTCCTCTATGGTGCAGGTGCGGACATAGACAGCCATGACTTTGCCGAGGGCCTTGCTGAGGAATTTACGACAATCATGCGGGCGTGTCCATAACCTTGGTGAAGGGCAGACGCGGGATCGCCACCTGGAAAAGGTGAACGCTGCAGTATCCGAAGATTGGTTACCTTGCGACTGGGAGACTGACCGGTTGCTGGAGCCGGAATTCGAGCAACGTCTCCGATGGAATGGAAAGTTGCTCGCCCCTCCTGGTGGCCGAAACAGCGGTCCCAGCCCCAGCTCCAGCCAGCGCGCCGATTCCCGCGGCCCTTCCACCGCCGGCGATCCCACCAATGAGCGCACCGAGCCCCGCACCGCCAAAGACATTCCTCGCCGTGTTCGAGCCCTCACCGCCCCCTCGTATCGAGAAGTCGCTCGTGAGAAGCGGAAACGACGTGCCGTTGATCACAATGTCGGTTAGCTCCAAAGTGAGTTGTGAGCTCCCTGACATTCGACCGGCGGAGGATGCGGATATCAATTGGCCGAACACGGTCGACCCTCGCGGTGCGACAACCCTGTTATCCACCTGGAGATTAGTCTCCAGGCTGGCGGTAAACCGAAACCCGGCTCTCTGTCTGTTCGTATCAATCGAATCAACCGTGCGAACGAGAACACGCGTTCCAGCGGGGACAGTCACTCTATTCTGTGGAGCCGGAGAGGCGGCCGCCAATCCTAGGATAACTGTTGTGGCGAAAAGGATTGCCTTTGTCATTCTTTTCTCCTTATCCAGAGAATTAGGAACTCCCTCCGACGAGCGGCAAGGAGGAGTCAATCTGAAGATCAATGATCAGGAGCAACTGGTTTTCCACCTGAAGAAACCTGGCGGCAGTGATGCCACCCAGCGATTGTTTGACGCGGTCGTAATACTTTGCGAGCAGCTCGGAGCGCATTTTCCGATGCTCCATTGCGTTTTGTGCCAGTTCATGGGCCTTCTCATTCGTCAGCTGACTATAGTTGCGCGCGAATTCCTGGATGTTGGCAACTAACTGGTCGTTGATTTTTGTCAGCTCGGCATCGTACTCGGCGTAGATCGGCCAAAATTTGGCAGCGTCGGCCGCGCTCAACTGCATGACAGCTCCCATGATTTGTGCTTTTTCCTGGCGTACATTGGAGCGAAGCAGCTCGATATATTCCTGAATATTCTTAGCCTGGGTGTCGCTCGAGGACTCTGCTGCGGATTGTCTCTCGGATTCGGCCGCCTGCGCGTTGTTTCGCGGGCCTGCGGCGGGAGGAAAAGCGAAAATAACCAAAAGCGGGAGCCAGCCTGCTGCCTTATTCATCATGTCGGTTCTCCATTGACATCGTGAAGCTTTCTTTCACGGGCTTGGACCTCTTCGGTGCAAGGCCCAAGTCTAAGCCGAAGGAATCGCAGCGCCGAGGATCGGGCGCGTCACTGGCCATAAACGACCTCTTTCACTGAACGTGCGACAGGGCACACTACGAATACAAAACAGGACGCTATCGGACGTTTTCGGCCATCAAAACCATCTGCGCTGCGTGTCGACACACAACTCGCCTAAGCCGGGCCGGTATGACGCAATCCGCAGAACTGTAGCAGGGGCGTTGTGTCGTTGTGTTAGTCTTGCGCTAAAGTCGTTGGTTCTGGCCTCTGTCAATTTGACTTCGGCCTCTAGGGCCTTCACGGCTGAACGAGCCAAACGCAATGGCGGATGTTTCTCCATCTTTACCAAGTAGGGAGGTCACTCTATGCCGCGAAAAGAGATCCTCGACAGCACCCAGAAGTACACTCAGCCATTCCGCGTCACAAAAGGCGAGGGCTTTCAGCTGAAGAACTATGATCCCGGCGACACCTGCGGGCTGAAGGTGGACAAGGGCGAGGCGTCTGAACTCCTGCAACAAGGCACCGAGTGGCTCGCACAAGAGCAGGACATGCTTTACGCCCAGGATCGCTGGTCGCTGCTGCTCGTCTTCCAGGCGATGGATGCGGCGGGCAAGGACAGTACAATCAAGCACGTCATGTCGGGCGTAAATCCGCAGGGCTGCCAGGTTTTCTCGTTCAAACAGCCCTCACAAGAGGACCTCAACCACGACTTCATGTGGCGCTATTGCAAGTCTTTGCCAGAGCGGGGGAGGATCGGGATATTCAACCGCTCCTATTACGAGGAGGTCCTGATTCTGCGCGTGCACGAGGAGATCCTGAAACAGCAGAAGATACCCGAGCCGCTTGTCGGGAAGCGCATATGGGACGAGCGGCTCGCCGATATCGCGCACTTCGAGGAGTACCTCACTCGTCAGGGAGTCATTGTCCTCAAGTTTTTCCTGCTGTTGTCGCGCGAAGAACAGAAGAAACGCTTTATGAAGCGCCTCGATACTCCCGAGAAGAACTGGAAATTCTCTGCTTCGGACGTGCACGAACGTAAGTTCTGGGGCGACTACATGAGCGCATACGAGGAAGCGATTCGCGCCACCGCATCGAAGCACGCGCCTTGGTTCGTGGTGCCAGCCGACAAGAAGTGGTTTACACGGCTGGTGGTCGCCTCGGCGATTGTGGAAGCGGTGGAGCAGCTCGATCTCACCTACCCGAAGGTCGACGCGGAAAAAAAGAAGGAACTGGTGGCAATGCGCGCGGCACTGGCCCGCGAGGCATAGCCTCGGACCCCGCAAGTACCACCGAACTTTTGCTTCGGAAGCAAGGCCACGAGCGTCTCCCATCACATTACAGCTGCGTTACATCAAATAGCCTGAGTGTCGAAGCACGTGGAGGGATCTATGTCAACGACGACGATCTCGGTTCTCGGCGGCATGGGCCTATTCCTGCTCGGCATGAGCGTCATGACCAACGGCCTCAAGGCCTTGGCCGGCTCGCGGCTGCGTGCAACGCTGAGTAGGGCGGCAGCGACACCTTTGTCGGGCACGTTCTGGGGTGCTTTCGTTACGCTTATCGTGCAGTCGTCGAGTGCAACGACGATGACAACCATCGGTCTAGTGAGCGCGGGCTTGCTCACCTTTTCTCAGGGCCTGGGACTGGTGTTTGGCGCGAACATCGGCACGACGGGAACAGGCTGGCTCATCGCGCTCATCGGTGTTCGTGTCTCGCTCACGGCCGCCGCATTACCCATGATCTTCATCGGCAGAGGAGTTGGAGCTGTTGAACGGCGCAGGCAACCTGATGGCGCGATTCGAAGCGCGTGGCGTGAAGTAAATACGTTGAAAAGCAAGGGTCAAGTCTGATTCATCAACGGGAACGCCAGCGAGCGGAGAGGTGTCCGGGCGAATCGCAGAATTCGCGGCGGATGCAATGCAACGAGTAGCGCGTTTTCGTGTAAGTGGTCTGTTTCCGAGCGGGCCGTTGTTCGATCATAGACTCGCCGAAACTGTTCCAAGCCGACCTCTAAATTTACTCGTCCCGAGCTGCTGGTTGCGCCCACCTATTCGTTACGGCGCGTACGGGCTCACGCGGGAAGCTGCTCGCCGAGCTCTCGACATGATCTCTTCGATCACCTCGGTCTTGGCGTCGGCGTAGTTCTGAGTGTATTTCCACTCCTGTTCAGCCAGAGCCCGTTTGGTTTGTGCATATAGCTCCCGATCAGCCTTGTTGCTCCGCAACCAGTCGCGGAATCTCACCATCCGCTCTATTTCCGGGCAACCGACAGCGAACACATGTAAATTCACACGGTTATCGGGACCTTTGAACAAGCGGTGCTCATACCAGCCGGGTTCGCGAATATGAAGGTGATAACCAGCTGCCTCCAGAGCGTCCAGGTACTGCGGTTCGTTGTTGGACTCGGCCGCGACAAGAAGAATGTCGATGATAGGCTTCGCAGGCAATTCCGGAACGGAGGTGGATCCCACGTGTTCTATGCGCAAGGCACGCTCGCCGAGAGCTGTCCGGATTTTCTCGGCTTCACGCTCAAATATGTGGGGCCACTCAGGATCGTAGTTGACAAGGCGAATCGGGCGAGACAACGGCCTTAGTTCGCCCACGGTGTGCTCCCTTAGGTAGTCTTCACTGAGAGGTCCGCGTTGATCTGTATGCTCCTTGTCCATGAGACTCGATACTCTATCATCTTGGTTTACATCCCTATAGGCGCTCGGCGAACAAGAAGTAATTCGATTGCCTCCGGTTCGCCTGTGATCCGGGCACAATCCATGGCGCGCCTAGCTCCTGACAAAGCATCGAAACCTTGCTCTGCCTAGAAATCAAGCACTTACGGGGAACACGAAGGAACGTAAACTATTGAAAACACGCGGAAGGGAATTCTTATCGTTCCCGTAAATTTTCCCACGATGCGTCGGATTCCGAAGCCAAATACGCGGACGGATTGGCGCCGGCGCTATGCCTATCATTGCGAACTACGGCTTAGGAATCTAGATTGTGCCAACGTTCATGGCTAGGCTCAACGCCATTGCGCTTAGACAGACAACGAGCTGGATGATTGAGAGCCAAAAAGCCAGCATCAGTTCACTTTGAGGGAACAAGCGATTGTGCTCGCGGATGATGAGTCGCGGGTCCAGAAAACTCGACGAAATTCTTCGCTCAGGGGCAACGATTTCCACGAGTTGGCGGACCATCCGGCTGACAATGAGGAGAGTCGTGCTGACTGTGACCACTGCTGCGCCGAAAAAGATAACCGCCCATAAAAGCATGATATGAACCCCACGGGTTGGCCAGTTGCTAGATCAAATTACGGCTCCAGAGACCTGTCGTTCCCAAAATCAACCTTGCTTCCGGACAGCCAATCGTTTCAAGCAGAAGCGGCATGAGACCGAACCGTGCGATACCAAGCGACAAACTGCTCCAAACCCCTCTCCAGTGGCGTACCCGGCCGGTAGCCCAGGAGGCGACAAGCCTTCGAAATGTCCGCCCAGGTCAGTGGCACATCGCCAGGTTGCGGGCGATGTCGTTCAACGATGGCCTTCTTGCCGGTGATGCATTCGAGTAATTCCAACAACCTCGCCAGTTTCACCGGATGGGAATTGCCAAGATTGAACACCTCGAAAGGAACTCCGCCGCCAGGCCGCAGCTCATAGTCGACCGCCGCCAGGACTCCGGCTACGATGTCATCAACGCAGGTATAGTCACGACCAGCCGAACCGTCGCCAAAAATGGGCACGGGCTTGCCGGACTCAATCAGTGCAGTGAACTTGCGTATGGCAAGATCTGGGCGTTGACGAGGTCCATAAACCGTGAAGAAACGGAGGCAAATTACAGGAAGGGAAAAAAGATGCGCATAAGTGTAGCAAAGCATTTCTCCCGCGAGCTTGGTAGCAGCGTACACGGAGATTGGCCGGAGCTCGACTTGGTTTTCGGAAAAGGGAACCCGACTGGTTGCGCCATATACCGAGCTGGAAGAACCGAAGAGAAATTTGCGCACGGAGAGCTGACGGCAGGTCTCAAGCAGATTGAGGGTACCTGCCACGTTGACCTGCTCATACAGGTTCGGCTTTTCAATCGAAGGACGCACACCGGCGCGCGCCGCTAAGTGGATCACTACGTCCGGGCGTGCTCGCTTCAAGCTCTCTCGCAGGGAAACCGGGTCACAGATGTCGGCTGGAAAGAACTCATAGCTGCCAACGCGGCGGATGTTTTCCAGATTGGCCTTCTTCCAGGCAGGCGCATAGAATTCGTCTAGGTTATCGAGAATCCACAGTTGTAGGCCGCGACGAAGCAGGGCCTCCGCGACATGCGAGCCAATAAAGCCAGCTCCGCCGGTCAGCAAAACACGTTGGGACCTTCGGCTCATTTGACCTCCCGCTCGCTGGTCGCAGGAACCAAGACCCTGGATGTATCCGCTTCCTTGTGTTGTTGAATAAACGAAGTCAATTGCTGACGGAGGTGCGAACCACCCGCTAGCAGGCCAGAAACAAAGGTAATCCCATTGTTGAAGGTCAGTGAGGAGTTCTCCAAACCTTGGACGAATCCCCCCGCAGCTTCAACCAACGCAACGCCAGCAGCGACATCCCACTCATTCTTTGGAGTCAAGGTCCACGTAGCGTCCGCCAAGCCTGCGGCCACCAAGGCGAGCTTATACGCAACCGATCCCAAGGGGCGGATTACAACGTGCCTGTGCTGAAAAGGTTCCCACTCTCCGCGTTTGACTTCCGTGCGACTAGCGAGGACAAGCGCGCCTGCCAGGTCCCTTTTCTGACTAGCCCAAACCCTCTTGCCGTTGCAATGCAAGCCGGTCTCCGAAGAGCCAAGGAAGGTCTCACCGGTGGCCGGATTGCAGATGCCCCCCGCGATGGGTCTCCCGTTTTCCACTAGCCCAACAGACACACACCATTCGGGAACTCCAGCAACGAACTCCCGTGTGCCATCTAGCGGATCAACCACCCAGACACGATGTTTTTCCAGACGGTGAAGGTCGTCGGCGCTCTCCTCAGAAAGCCATCCCTCTCCGTCCCGCACCAGGATCTGCTGAAGGACCTGGTTCACCGCCAAATCCGCCTCGGTGACGGGTCCGCGGTCCGAATGATGCACGCGTACACTACCCGGGACAAACGGAAACCGAGCGAGGATACGGACGGCTGCCTCCAGCGCTTCCTTGATTCGTCCAAGAGTCTCTGTTCCTAAGGAATTCTTCATGGCCGTCTCCTAGACGAGCATCCTGGCACCTGTGGCTAGCAAGATGAAACAGAGAGTGCGCCTGAGCCACACTCTCGGGATCAGCGTGCTGAGCCGCACACCGATCAATGATCCGGGCAGAGATCCGATCAGCAAGGGAAACACCAGCGTAGCATCCACTGTTCCCAATCGAAGATGGAGAAGGCTTGTGAACCCCGTGAGAACAACAGCGTGAGCGATATCCGTACCCACGAGCATCGTGGGCGAGCATGTCGTGAACAGAAGAAGTAACATCATGATGATGCTGCCGGAACCGACCGAGGTCATACCCACCAGAAAACCCGAAAACAGTCCGATCACAGCAACCCCTTTATACGAAGTTGGCCCGGGTTGCTTCCACCAGGAGACGTATCTCTCAAGCGGTTCCGCTGCGAGTAACAAGACCGGTACACAAACAAGAAGCACTCCGATAAAACTCCTAAGAATATCGTTCACCCCATTTCCGTAAACTGAGCGCAAACGGGCCAGCAGGAACACTCCACCGAAAGCACCAGGGGTGCTCCCCAACGTAAGTGCTGAGACTAGGCGCCAATTCACATTCCCATGACGCCAGTGAAGGAAACCAGCGCCAGTTTTGGTCAGAGCGCTAAACGCGGCATCGGAACCCACGGCTATGAGCGGGGGAACACCCAGGCCGAAAATCAAGATAGGAAGCAACAGCACCGCACCGCCCAGCCCCGTCAGGCCAACCAACGTTCCCACGAGCAAGCCGATGCAGATTTTCAGGAGAAATAAAAGCATGGCACATCTCTTTCAGGGCCGGGCCTGCTCTCCGTTCACTCCGATAAATCCCTGCCTCTGCAAATGAAGAAAGATCTCCTGGGCTGCCTCCTCTGGGGTCTGGTCTGTAGTGTCAATCACAACCTCCGCATCGTCCGGGGCTTCATACGGGTCGCTGACGCCTGTAAATTGCGGAATCAGTCCGGCGCGCGCCTTGGCGTAGAGACCCTTGCGATCCCGGCTCTCGCAAATCGCCAGAGGCGTGGAAAGGTGGACAAGCACAAATCCACCGAGAGGCTGAATCATGGCTCTGAGTTCTTTGCGCACCACGTCGTAGGGTGCAATGGGGGCGCAGATAGCAACGCCGCCGTTCTTGCTGATCTCTGATGCCACAAACCCGATCCGCCGGATATTGATATCGCGGTGTTCTTTGGAAAATCCGAGTTCGGAGGACAGATGTTTGCGGACAATATCCCCGTCCAGCAGGGTCACAGGTCGCCCGCCCATTTCCAACAATTTCACTCGCAAGACGTTAGCGATGGTGGATTTTCCTGCACCAGACAGACCGGTGAAAAAAACGGTGAACCCTTGGCGATGTCGAGGTGGATAGCTGAGCTGCAGTTCGGATGCGACCTCCGGAAACGTGAACCAAGACGGGATATCCCGCCCTTCGGCGAGGCGTTGGCGCAGCTCGGTACCTGAGATGTTCAGCGGGCGCGAGCCCTTGGGCACTTCGTCTTCCGGAACATAGGCGTCCCGTTCCGCCAGGTAAACCATCATGTGAAAAGGGACGACGGCGACGCCGAGTTCCTCAGCGTAAGACCGCAGCAACTCCTGCGCAGCATAAGGGTCGTAAAAGGACTTACCGGCTCCATTGCTGCCGGGGCCGGCGTGGTCGCGCCCCACGATGAGATGGCTGCACCCGTAGTTTTTTCGAATGATCGCGTGCCAGAGAGCTTCCTTTGGCCCCGCCATGCGCATGGCCAGTGGCAGCAAGGCAAGCATGACCGTATCTTTCGGATACTTGCGAAGGAGTGCCTGATAGCATCGAACCCTGACGTAGTATTCCACGTCCCCGGGCCTGGTCATTCCTACACTGGGATGAATGAGAAGACTTGCTTGAACTTTCTTGGAAGCCCGCAGCGTGAGTTCCTGGTGCGCTCGATGCATCGGATTCCGCGTCTGGAAAGCGACCACACGGCGCCAACCGCGTCGAACAAATACCTGCCTTAGCTGGGACGGAGTAAGCCGCAAAGCGAGAAAATCGTAATGGGCAGGCAGGTGAATGCCTTCCACGCGACCGCCCACATACCAAGGATTCGTGCGCCGCAGCAGGTACTCGACTCCTGGATGCTCGCAGCTTGTCGTGCCATAGACTTGCTGTGCCTCCTCAAGCCTATCCGGCTCCCAGACCTCTTCAACATGCATAGCAGCTAACATCGCTCCTTCCGGGTCACGCAGGGCTAGCATGCTTCCAACAGCGACGGACTTGGCCAACTCCTCAGACACGTCGAGCGCAATCGGGATGGGCCACAAGGTGTCGTCTCTGAGACGCATCTGACAGCAAGTGCTTTCGTATTCTGTGCGTGACATGAATCCGTGCAGCGGGGAGAAGCCGCCATTCAAGAGCAGCTCCAGATCGCAGAGCTGTCGAGTCGTCAGATCCCACGACGGCCACTCTCGTGATGCGGACTGCAGGTCGTGAACGCGTTCAGGCTTTGCCAAAAGGTCAACTAGCGCTCCGCCATGCGGGGAAATAAGATGATCTACCACGACTCAAAGCCTCCCCGCACCGCGGCACAATGAGACCGCTCCGATGGTCAAATTCACTGCCGCTGTGCTCCTCCAAGCCCTTGCTCGCCAACCAGCTGGGAGTGGCGGCTGGAAATACATGACGATCAAAAATCGAACTTCAAATCTCCCTGGAGCTGGCGCGCCGGTTTCGCGGCGTTCGCTCTTCCGAAAAACCCTGACGTTTGCGTGCCTACGAAGTTTTTGAAATTCACGTGGTTGAACACGTTGAAGGCATCCATTCCGAGCTGCATTTTTGGCCGGTGCTCATTTCTTCGAAGTCTGAAATCCCGGGACAAGTGCAAGTCCACGTTGGCGTAGCCCGGTCCAAGCCCTGTGTTGCGGCCCACGCCAAAGGGACGGTCGTTAAATATCGTGTCGTTATTGTTGTCGTGGCCCGTGGTGATGTTAAAAGGTATTCCCGAATACCAGTTGACCACCGAGCCCGCCCTGAATTTGAACGGCAAACGATAGGTTCCAATCAGGTTAATGCGATGACGCTGGTCGAAGTCCGACCGTCCCCATTCATCGAGCAAGTCGTAATTATCCGCCGGGCGGGAAAGCAGCCCGCTCGTGTTGTCGAAGCTCTTCGAAAATCGGTAATGGGCGACGAAGTCCACATTGCTGCGTACACTCAGTTGAAGCGTGGTTGTAAGGCTATTGCTTCGCGACGACCCGGACGATTCGAACTGGTCTATTCTTGTGAAATTCGGGTCGGGGAACAGAGTGGATCCAGGAGTTCCTGGAAGCGGGGCATTAATGTCTCGGGTTCGATAAAGATGCAGACCGCGGAGGGTCGTGTAGGCCAACGCGAAATAGTTTCTACCCTTTCCTAGCTTGCGCTCGATGCCAATGCTCGCTTGGGCGAGATAAGGAAAACGGATGTCGGGGGCGATTCTCGCTACGCTGGGCGGTGTAATGGTGGCTGAACTAAACGGGTTGGGAAAACTCGGGTTTGAAATAACAATTTGCTGAACGTTGGATCCACCGAAAAGGAGGGCCTGCTGCTGAAGGACAGCCGGCCGCCGTTCGTAGAACACGCCAGCGCCACCACGGATTACGGTCCTCTGATTGCCAGGTGCAATTGCGACAGCCAAACGAGGAGCCACGCTGTCATAGCGGTGAACATCCGACTCGAACTCGTGGCGCAGCCCCAGCACCATAGAGAAGTTCGGCCGGAGGCGGATCTCGTCCTCTAGGAAAGAGTAATACTGCACTTGGTTGAAGGAGACGCGGGGATTTCCCTCGTTCATGGTGAACAGCTCGGGGCATGGCGGCGTTCTGGTTGGTGGCGAGCACGGCGAGGGCGGCGGCACTGGGGGCGGCACTGGTGGAGGTGGTGGCGCAGCCGAATACGCAGCCAGGCTGGCAAACGTAAACGTGCCGCCAAAATTGGAGGCATCGAAAACGTCCACGAACCGCGGGCGTATACCGCCCCCGAAGTGCAGGGAATGGTTGCTTTTGGTGAGTGTACCGATATCCTGAATATTGGTCACCGTGTCGCGCCGTCGCTGGTTCATTTGCGCGCCACCGCTGTTGAAAGCGCCGAGGACGAGGATGGCCTGTTGGTTTACGAGGCTGCTGGTAACCAACGGCTGTACCTTGAATGTGAAACGCGCCTCATTCAGAAAATTTTCCGAAAGCGTGGCTGTTTCAAATATCTTGAACTCGTTCTCGCGATCGATAACGTCGGTAGCGCGCTCGGGCAGATTGAACCCTCCGACATTCTGATTCCGCTGCGCTTTGTCCTTGTACTTATAGAGAAGGCCCAGCTTGTTTCTGTGCCTTAGGTCGAAGTCGAGGCGGCCAAAAACGTAGGCGTTTCGCCCCGGGGCCCTGAAATTTTCGGTCAGGAGCGTCGGCGGTGCTCCCGGCACTGATGGGGGCAGGAGCGCGCTCACAACCGAGGTATTGTTGTTAATCACCCCTCTTCCTGCCAGCAGGAACGTCAGGTGCCTGCGAACTGGGCCGCTAACCTCACCCTCAAAGATCTCGTGTTGCAGCGGCGGACGGGTAGTGGCGAAGGCATTGCGCGCGTCCACCGCGGAATTGCGGACAAGGAGGGAGACGGTCCCGCGATAAATATGGTGGGATCCCTGTCGCGTGATCACCTCGATGCGTCCTGTTCCAGGTCTCCCAAATTCAGCTGAATAGGGGCTACGGTTAACGTAAACTGCCTTGATGCTCGCCGTCGGCAGTTCCAATGAGTCGCTTTCGACTCCGTCAACGATGAGCTGCGGACCTCCGGAGCCGGAGCCAAGCGCGGCCGGGTCGAGGAACAGGGAGGGGATAGCCAGCGGATCGCCTTCCAGCAGTGGCAGGTTTTGCAGCCAATGCTGATCGAGTTCGAGGAAATCAGTATTTTCCTGCGCAGACACTTGAGCAACAACGTGAATTTCTTGCCTCGTCTGGGCAATTTTGAGGCGGATATGGATCGGCTGAGCGGCAGCCGCGCCGACCTCAACCGGCATCTCCGCATGCTCAAATCCGCCAGCAGTTACGGTGATGAGATACGATCCTGACGGAAGGTCCTTAAACGCAAAGTCACCATCTTCATCGGAAGTGGTGCTAAGTTCTTCATTCGTTGCCGCATTGCGGAGTTTCACTTCAGCGTCAACGATCGCAGCTCCGGTGACGTCTTCGACCGTGCCTTTGAGCGCGCTCTTCCCTTGGCCCTTCGCCGATGACGAAACCAGAGAAAAGAAGAATATGCCAGCAAGGAGACATCTCAGGAGTGCTCGCATCGCTTGACCCCTAGAACCGCAATTGTCGTGTGGTGTCATATTTCGGCTGTGTCTACAACGACCGCTTTAGTGCCTAACAAGAAAGTGTCTTCTGCCTCGGTACCCATTTGCAGACGATAGAAGTGGGCATATCTTTCATTCCTCGCCAAAAGCTGGGCGTGTGTGCCCTGTTCCACGACCTGACCTTGATCCAGAACGACGATACGGTCCGCCAGATGCACCGTTGTCAGGCGGTGGGCAATGATCAACGTCGTGCGTCCTTCGACCGCGAGCTCCAGCGCGTCAAGGACAATTTGCTCGGCCGCCGCATCCAACCCCGTCGTCGGTTCGTCGAGAATTAAAATGGGCGCGTCTCGCAGAATCGCTCGCGCGATGGCGATCCGTTGTTTCTGTCCGCCGGAAAGAGTCGTCCCTCTCTCCGAGACCAGGGTCTCGTAGCCCTCGGGAAGTCGCTGAATAAACTCGTCGGCGTGGGCCGCCCTGGCCGCCGCCAGGACTTGCTCGTCAGTCGCATCGGGACGACCAAAAACAATATTTTCGCGAACGGTCCCGCGGAATAGGAGTGAGTCCTGCAAAACGAGGCTTATCTGTTCACGCAGGGACTGCAGGGAATAATTCCGAATGTCCTCGCCGTCGATGCGGACTTCGCCGCTGGTGGGGTCATAGAAACGAGGGATCAGGCTCACCAGGGTGCTTTTGCCCGCTCCCGTGGCCCCTACAATGGCCACCTTCTCGCCCGGAGCAATCGTGAGATTAATGTCGTGGAACACAGGTCGTCCCGGCTCGTAATCAAACGACACACCACAAAAGGTGACGGCGCCTCGAAGCTTGGGAGCGGGACGCGCTCCTTCGCGATCGGCCTGCTCGGGCTGGACACTCAGAACTTCAGCGATGCGCTCCGCGCCAACGCTCGCCCTGTTAAAGATATACGAGAAGTTACCCGCTGCTCTGATCGGCCTGAAGAAGCCGGTCACGTAGGTGAAAAAGACCACCACGTCGCCGGTAGTGAGGTCTCCGTTGAGGGCGTGCGTGGTGCCGTACCACATCACAATCGTCGCGCCCAAGGCGCCAATGATGCTCACGAGCGGGCCGACCCGCGCTTGGTAGCTCACGCTCTCAAGATTGGCTTCCAGGTTGTCTTGGTTTCTAGCTCGGAAGCGGCCCGCGATGTGGTCCTCCTGTGCGAGACCCTGTACGATGCGGATTGACGCAAGAGTTTCCTGCGCCAGAGAGGCCATCAGCCCTGTGCTTTTGCGTGCCCGGCGAGCGGCAAGCTTCACACGATAGGTGTACCGGAAAAGCGCAAGAAGCAGAAACGGGATGACCGACAAGGTGACCAGAGTGAGACGCCAGTCGAGCCAAAACATCAACACGAGCATGCCGACGAATTGGAGCCCGTCGGAACAGACCACCGAGATGGCGTCGGCGAGCACATCCCTGATGGCCTGAACGTCGCCCGTCAGCCGAGTCGTCAGGTCTCCTGAGCGTTGCCGGTCGTGGAAGCGCAGCGAGAGGCGTTGCAGGTGCACGAACAATTTCTGCCGCAACTCGAACACATAACGCTGGCCGACGTTTCCGAGAAGCCGCACCGAGGAGTGGGTGAGCAGGGCACCAACGAGAGCGATTAAAATCCTGGCCGCGCATGCCCCGTAAAGAATCTGCCAGGGAGTGAAATGCGCCTGATCCAGCCACGATTGGAGCAGAGGCAGATGGCTGTGCTTCGGTTTGCGAGAGAGAACCTGGTCGATGACAACTTTCAGCGGCCAGGGGCGCAGCACGCTGAGGAGGCCGGAGAGAACAACCGCCATGGTCGCGAGCGTAAGTTGCCCCCAGAAAGGACGAAGGAGCGGAAGAAAGTGGTCAATCCAGGGCCGGATGGACATTCGTGTCTTGGAAAGCCAGACAGTCATGGCATTCTCCCTTCGCAAGCCGGGTGCTGCGGAGAAGTCGCGTAGTCACGTGTTTCGTGTCGCAGTAGCGGCTCTACCCAGGCGATGACTTGTTCTGCGCTTTGCCTCCAGGTGTTCTTTGCGCAGGCCATGCGAGCATTCCTTCCCAGCTCGTTTCTCAGACCCTCATTGTGCTGTAGTCGTCGAATGCACCCTATCAGTGCTTGTGCGTCGCCGGGCTCGCACAGCATGCCCGTGATGCCATCGGAGAGAACTTCCCCTACCTGCCCGATCCTGCTTGCGACAATGGCCCGGCCAGCCGCCATGTACTCGTAAAGTTTGAGTGGCGAGTAATAAAAATCTTTGAGAGGCGGGTACGGAGCAACCGCAACATCCATGGCGTGAAGGTAGCTGGGCACTTCCTCGTGGGGTACGCTCCCGACAAGCGTCACAGCGTGTTCGAGACCGCCCCGGCGAGCTTCCTCCTCCAGGGCAGGGCGCATCGGACCATCGCCGACGAGGAGCAGATGAGAGGAGGCGTCTTCCGCCCGCAACCGCGCGAAGGCCCTCAAGAGTAACTCCACTCCGTGCCAGGCCTTGAAGCTGCCCAAGAAGCCGATCACAAACTGGCCCTCGAGCTTCAGCCGGCCTCGAACGGAAGCGCCGTCCTGATCGGCCCGAAACAAGCCGGGTTCAACGGCATTGGGCAAAATTCGGATTTTTTTCGAGGCCACTCCTGCTTCCTCAAAGTGACTCCGCAGAGCTTCGGAAACTGCGACCAGCAAATCGGCCCTCTGCCAGATGCGGCGCTCGGCCCTTCGGGCGAGCGATGAGAAGACCGACCCGTCCCGATATTTCTGTTCCTCGTAAGTGAGCGGAGAATTTACTTCCAACACGAGAGGGATCGAGTACTTGCGTGCAAGGCGCTCTCCCGCGGTTGCGCACAGGCTGTAGCGCTCGTAGAGAAAACTCGGCGACAGGCGGCGAGCGCAGTCATCCGCGACCCGGAAGAACTCGGAATTGTGAAAAGCCCTGATGAGATCGCGGCCACGGCCGGGGCCATAGCCCAAAAGTTCACTGCCGGCCTTTATGGCGCGATTCAATCTCTTGTTCCACGGCGCTAGAGGGGCGCGAATTACGGCCACGTGCGTCGCTGCCTGGAACGATTCGGGCGAACTGACCTTGGTGCCGACAACGGTCACCTCGTGCCCGAGTCCTGCCAGCGCTTTGCCAAACGACCGCACGTGAATGGACGCGCCCTTGACACCCGATAAATCCACGCCCTGGTCGGCGCACAAATAAAGGATCTTCATGAGCCCTCAGCAAACGGCACTGCCCTTTGGGCAGCCATGGCAGCATTCACGTCCCTACAGGAAGACTCCGCCTTGGTTGTTTCATCGAAAACGGCCAGAAGCCGCTCCGCGCTGGCCTCTAGCGAAAACGAGGCTTCCAGTTTTGCTCTGGCAGCAAGAGCCAGGTGTCCACGCAATTCCCGCGAGCCCAACAAGCTGTCAATCGCATCGGCAAGACTCCTCGGGTCATGCGGCGGCACGAGGAGGCCGTTCTTCCCCGACTCGACCAGTTCGGGAATACCCGAAACCGGCGTTGAAACAACTGGCAGACCGCTTGCCATCGCCTCCAGTAACACATTGGGGATGCCGTCTCGATCGCCGTTTGAGGCAATAACGCACGGCAGGACAAAAATAGAAGCCCGCTGATAAGCGAGGCAGACCGCGTCATGGGCTTGGGCGCCGAGCAGCCTGACCCGATCGGCTAAACCCAGTAGCTTCGCTTGAGCTTTGAGAACCTCGCGCAGAGGACCACTACCAATAATGTCCACTTGGCAGACGCGGCCACGGTGGCGAAGAATGTCAGCCGCAACGAGCAAGTCTTCCAGCCCCTTTTTTTCAACCAGTCTGGCGACCGAGAGGATTACCGGCTCACCGTTTTCAACAGCCTGCCGAGGGTGGAACTTGAACTGCGAAGTGTCAAGCCCGTGATAAATGCAGCACACTTTGTGGGCGGCCAACTGCCCGTACTGCTTTAGCAGAAAGCTGCGGTTGTATTCGGTACATGTGACCACTGCCCGGGCTTCCTCGAGCTTGCCGCGAAACACCTCCGAGTCGCTGAGATAGATGTCTTTGGCGTGCGCCGTAAAGGTATACGGTATGCCGGACAGCCGGTGAACGAGCATGGCAACCCGGGCAGGAGTAGAGGCGAAGTGCGCGTGAAGGTGATCCGCGGGCTCGCGAGATAGTATGTCCGCCAGGTACGCCGCCTGAAAGAAGTGGCGTGGCAGACCGAAGCGCTGCCGGGCCACCTTGGATGTGACCACATGGAGCAAGAGCCGCAAGTAGCGCCCAGGCTGGTGTCGAAGCAAACGGAGATTGGCGGCTACAGCTTGTTTCCAGGCCTGCTGCAGGGCGAGGCATGTGACTTTTGCCCGAACTTGCATGACTTTGCTATGGGCGGGGCCGGGGTCCGGCGCCTTAACTGAAAAGATGCGTATGGCAACACCGCGCTGTTCGAGCGAGATAATTTCGTTCAGAACGAAGGTCTCTGACAGTCGCGGCCAGGCTTTGACAATGTAGGCAATCGTACGCTGACGATGGGGTTCAGGCATAATCTTCGGAACGTCAGGACACATTGGTCCGGCGCTTTCGGTCAGCGGCAAAAGATTCAAGCAAGCCCATAAGGACGCACACCTCGCGGTCATTGGCCAGTGAGTTCCGGACCTGAACGGAATGCTCGACGGCGTCGGGTCGAAGATTGGCAAAGGTTCGGACGTAACCCAGCTCGGCAAGAAGCTCGCCGGCCGCAGCCTCGAACACCTCCACATCTTCGGCAGTCATCTGTGTGCTCCAATCGCGCAGGCCGGTGGTAACCGGCTGCCATTCACTTCCCTGCGGCGGCATGCCTTTTTCCGGCTTCTCGTGAAACCGCAGCATCTCTTCGTCAAAGGGCAAGCCAAGAAAGGCGCAGAGTCTTGTGCATTCCTCCGCAGGATTGGCGATCAGAGACTCATAGCGCAACTCGTAATACAATTCGGGGCCGAGCCATTTTCCAGCGTTTCGTCCGCACCGGACATTTAGTTCCCACCACAAAGCGGCCGTCGAGACGGGGTCCTTCTTCCAGGTGGGGAACGTGCCGGGCTTCTTATTGAGCACTCTCGGCCAATTCATCAGAGAGAGAGCAACATCCCGCCCGTCGCGGATCAGATGAACTATGCGAGCCTGCGGCCAGAGCTCATGCAGAGTATCCATTCGTCGCACGGAATCGGGCGTCTTGTTTCCGACCATCGTTTTGCCTCGAGCTTTCCCATACAGGTCGAAAATGCCCGCAACGAACGATGCGTAAGAAACCGGATGACCGTTCCCTACCAGGGTCATCAGCTCTTCGCGCCCCAGATGAAACAGGGGGGTGAACTTAGGGTGCTCAAGCAATGCAGATATCAGCTCAGGAGTGATCCAACCTTCCGGCGTCAGCCCTTTGCGCTGCTCGAACCATAACGGAATCCAGTGCGCTTCGGGCGTGATGGCGATTCGCGGATGCGCACCCACAATATGGCGGAGCAAGGTCGTTCCGGAACGCGGGCATCCAACGATAAAAGTGACCGGGTTAGTCAAAGACGCACCCTCAACTCTTTGCGTTCTGCCCCGTAACGAGTACGGGGATCTCGGGCCAGCGCGTCACGGATTTTGGATGCGCTTTCCACTTTTTCGAGCCGCGGATGTGAGAAACTGCGTGAGTATCCCAGCTCATCCAGCAACGCTCCCGCTGCCGCCTCGAACCGCTCGGCGTCCTCGCTGGGCATTTCGGTTCTCCAATCTCGTAGACCCGAAGTTACGGGCCTTCGCGTCTTCTTCGTCGGTTGCCCCTCGTTGAAGCGGAGCATGTCCTCGTGATACTCCAAGCCAAGAAAGGCACAGAGCGTCAGGCATTCTTCTGCCGGATAGCGAACCAGCGATTCGTAGCGGATTTCGTAATACAGTTTGGACCCAAACAAAACCCCACACTCGCGGCCTGCCCGCACATTAAGTTCCCACCACAGGGCCGCCGTTGTGGCAGGGTCATCTTTCCAACGATCGAAAACCCCGGGTTTCGGATCTCTCAAAACCCTGTTCCGCGTGGACAAGTACACGTCCCGGCCGTCTCGAATGAAATGAACAAAACGGGACGTCGGCCAAAGGGTATGGAGAGTACGCAGCCTCCGCACAAAACCCGGTGTCTTGTTGCCTACCTGGGCTTTGCCCTGAGTATTCCCGTACAAATCAAAAATTCCGGAAACGTAATCTGAATAGGATACCGACTCGCCGGTTCCAAGGACCTTCTCGAGCTGCCTAGTGTCCAGGTGTAATTCGGCGAACTCTGAGGCCGCGAGCAGGCAGGGAATCAGCTCCGGCGTAACAAAGCCTTCCTGCGTAACGCCCCGTCGCTTATCGAAGAATCTGGGGATCCAGGGCGCCTCGGGCATGACCGCAATCCGGGGGTGCGCGTTGAGCATGCGCTGGAGCAGGGTCGTTCCTGAGCGCGGACATCCTACGATGAAGACATAGGGATTAAGCATCTGTTAGCCTCAACTTACTTCTTGCAGCAAGTTGCTTACGCGCGGATCCTGGTCCAGCACGTGACGGACATTTGCCGCGCGGTCCAGCGCCTGAGGTCGCGGGCACGGAACCGCACGCGGGTAATTCAACTCATCGAGCATGTCGCCGGCCGCCGCCTCAAAGCATTCAACCTCCTCGGCGGGCATGTGCGATTTCCAATCTCGCAAGCCGGGCGTAATGGGAAGCCCCGCTCGTTTTTGCTCGAGCCCCGGGTCAGGTCTAGTTCGATCTTCGTGGAACCGAAGCATGGCTTCGTCGAATGGCAATCCCAAAAAGGCGCAAAGCCTCTCGCATTCTTCTCGAGGACAAGCGACCAGGGCCTCGTACCGCAGCTCGTAGTACAGCCCCGATGCAAGTGCGCGGCCGGCGTCTCGCCCATGTCGCACGTTGAATCCCCACCACCAGGCGGCAGTCGAGACGGGGTCATCCTTCCAGGTCATGAAATCTCCAGGCTTAGGACGAGCCTTGGGCCACTCCCTCATCGACAGGCAAACGTCCCGGCCGTCCCGGATCACATGGACGAATCGCGCTTCGGGCCAGAGCCTGTGCAGTGTAGGGATCCGGCGTACATAGTCCGGAGTCTTGTCCCCCACCAGGGGCTTCCCTTGAGCCTTTCCGTAGAAATCGAAGATTGCTGTAACCAAGCGTGAATAAGTCAGCGGGTATCCATTTCTTCCCAGCTTCTCCAGTTTCTTCAACTCCTCGCGACCGATGCCCATGCGGGCGAATTTTGGATGCGCGGACAGTTCGCGGACCAACTTGTGCTCCACCAGTCCGTTTTCCTTCAACGCCCACGGCTTCTCGTACAAGTGGGGAATCCAGTGCGACTCCGGTGCGACCGCGACCCGCGGATGAGCGTTGACCAAGCGCTGGAGCAAAGTCGTTCCTGACCGAGGGCATCCCACGATGAACACGTATGGGTTACTCATCCCTGTATCCTGCAGCCGCGTGCTTGGCGCGAACGCCACCAGCGGCTGGACTCGTTGAGGCGGTCATCGGCTGAAGGCCTGCCCTCTCCAGCACCAGCCCTGCCAGGCGACGGGCAGTATTCCTGGCGCCAGACGTATCGATGGCGGCATTCGCTACGGGGAAATCCGTTCTCTCCAAGTCGTCGACGACGCGCTGGGCCAAATTCCTCGGAGACACTTCTTGTGGATCGAGCACATCGATCAACCCCTTCTGCTGAAACAGCTCCGCTCGCATTCTTTGTTCAGCTCTTGGCCCAAGACGTGGCACAACGAGAGCCTTCCTCCTTAAGGAGACAACCTCGCAAAGCGAGTTGTATCCGGCCATGGTGATGACCAAGTCCGCCGCATTGATTAAACTGGGAGTATCTTCGACAGACGAGAGCACACGCGCGCCCAACCCACGCGCCTGTGCTCGAAGTTGTTCGCGCTGGCCCGCATCCATTAACGGGCCCGTGATGAGGACAGCCTCGAATCGACTACTGCCGATATGGCGGAAAGCCTCCAGGCAGGAGTGCATCAGGGGATACCCGTCATGCCCTCCCCCCGCGGTTACAACAATTAAGTTTTGCCGCTTCAGGCGCAGATCCCCCCGGACCTGCTCCCTCGATTTAACTGGCTCCTGCGAACAGACATAGCCGCTGTAACCGACTATGTCCGGAAATTCCGCCATCATCCCGTAATCGAGGGCGCTATCGAATATGTCTTTGCAACCATAGATGATCACTTCATCGTAGTAGGTGCGAATGGTTTGGTACGTCATTTCCCTTCGCCAAAGCTCACGCACCACGTCGGGTGCGTCGATGATATCCCTCAAGCCAAGAACGACCACGGGGGGATCATCCAGCTCCTTGAGCATCCACAAAGTGGGAAGAAGCTCGCCGTAGGTTCCCGCAGGAACATGGTCAACGACAAAAAGCTTCGGTTTGAACTGGAGGGCGGCGCTCTGAATGACAGAGGCACGGATCGCTTTGGCCTTCTGCCGGCTGATACGAAGACCGAGGGGAGAATAGTTCCCGGTATCAACCTTGATGAGGGAAGGTACCTTGATGAAATCGATTCCCTTGGGCAAAGGAAACGGATTTCCCGGGGGGCATCCAGTGAGCATCAAAACGCTAGAACCGGGAGCTTCTTGAACAAACTGGAGAGCAATGTTTGAGCTTCTTCGAAGATGGCCCAATCCGTAGCCATCGTGGGAATACGTCATCAGACTGAGCGGCTCAGAAACGAACTCCGGTAGATGCGTGTCCATGTTGCACCGCCCGTTCGACGAGCAAAACAGCACTTTGAGCTTGAGCAGGGGTGGAAAGGGCTGTTGCTGTTCTCTCCGCCAAACTGTGTGAACCTAAGGACGTCCTGTAGAACTAGGGCTGGAGCTAGGGCTGGAATTCGCGGGAACTTCTTAGGGCCTGGATTTGCAAAACATACGCTTACACATCGCTCAAAGCAAGTGGAAAAATGTACTGGTACACTGGTACCAAGATTTTGTCCTACATTCTCGTTTTTCGAGGCCTCAGCGATAGTGAATGTCGATGTTTCTCGGAGATCTTTCGGTGCCTGAGCCAGTGTGGGCCGGTCGCGGCTGGGTTGAAATGACCATCATCGTTCGCGTCACCCGTTGCGTGAGACGAAGTTGTTGAGAGCATCGAGGTTGCGCATGAGGCGACGGGCAATTTGGACGCAGGCAAAAAACTCCGTCCGCACGAAAGCGATTTGCGCCGCTCGCTCGTTCACGTAAAGGTCCGGTGAGTGGGTCGGTTCCACGCAACCGTCGGTAGACACCGCGAGAGCCAAGCACTCCAAAGCGCTTACGGGGGCACGAAGGAACGCAACATATTGAAATGAAAGCGCGTGGAAGGGAATGCTTATTGTTCCCGTAATGTTCCCGCGTCGGAATTTCCGAACCAAAATTGCGGGGATGGGCACCGACGCCGGGCGGATGAGAACTACGGGCCCTAGCTTTCGGGAGGGTGCTTGGCAGGCACAAGGGAAAGCAGATACGCGGCTAAACCCAGAAACAATAACACGCCCCCGATGCCGATCAGCGCTAGAAATGAAAGCGGCCGAGCCCAGAACAGGCAGATGACTTCGGTTAGTAAAGCGAGAATGAGCAGAAGCCCAGAGAGCCGGAGCCGCCGTTCCAAGGGATTGGCGGTATTCGTCATGGCTGACCAGCCCACATCTTCACCTTGCCAAGCGTTGCCACGTTGTGGACTGTTTCGTGGCATCCACTTGAGACGCAGGACACTTTGTTGGCTTTCACCGCCCGCAGGAGGTCCGGATCGGCGTTGTGAACCGCTCCTTGCTCAAAGGAGCGAGCTCCTAAGTGGCAATGCAGACATTCGCGATTGTTATAGGGCTCGTACAGCTTGATTTTCTCTGGCGCAGGTGGCGAGCCGAGATAGTAGATGTAAACGTGCCGCAAACCGTGCAGCTTCGCCTTAAAGGAGCCGAACATCGCATAGTTGGTGTGGCACGTGTAGCAGGCTTGCTGGGCAGGGACGCGATGGTTCTGAAAATGTGCGGCAGCCAGACAGGTGGGATCGTCAACGTGGAGCCTATCGGAGGGGCCATCGTGCAAGAAATCATCGACCTTGCGGCGGTGCTAAACGCCCTGCGTGTCGCTATCCCTCCTCGCAATCTCACAGACTTCTAGTCTTATTAGCTGCATTAGACGCGGTCCTGGCGGATCAATTCCTGCTTTCTGCCTATTGGTTCCGGGGATTTTTCTGAGTGACTTAAGTCACTGCCTTCAGACAGTCGTGGCCCTACACTGACGAGCATTGGAGGCTCGTCATGAGCGACAAAACCTACCGCTGGCTGGCGTCAGGAATATCCGTCGTCCTGGCTATGGGTATGGGGATTCTCTTTGGCAAAAGCTCGTCCGCTAGGAAAAGTGATCCAGAAACACAGGACCGGCCGCGTCTTGTGCTGGTGCCCAAAGCGCAGCTACCGAGTGAGGAAGCTCGATGGAGCTTCGCGCCGGAGGTTCCGGTGCCAACCATGCGCAAAGACCAGCGCCGGGAAGTCGTGCATTGGACTATACGCGAAGCGCAGAACGAAATTGCACCTGGAGTGATTTACGACGATGCCTGGGGTTTTGAGGGGCGTGTGCCAGGCCCGCTGCTTCGCGTGCGCCTCGGTGACCTAGTGGAAGTACATCTGCGAAATGCACTGAACAGCATGCGAACTCACAACATCGACTTTCACTTCGTGATGGGACCTGGCGGCGGCGCGAGTGCGTTGAGCGTCGCCCCGGGTGAGGAAGCGGTGTTGGAGGCCAGGGCAACAGCGCCCGGATTTTACATGTTTCATTGCGCTACGCCGGACATCCCGATGCACATCGCAAATGGCATGTATGGGTTCGTCCTCGTCGAGCCAGAGGAAGGATTGCCCGCTGTCGGCAAAGAGCTCTACGTGGTCCAGAGCGAGATCTACACGATTGATGACAAGCCAGGACACAAGGCGTTCGACATGGTGCGAGCGGATAAAGCCGACCCACAGTACGTCGTATTTAACGGCTCCGTTGGCGCACTGCTGAAGGACAACGCACCTATCGCAACGCAGAACCAAACTGTACGCATCTTCGTCGGAAATGCTGGCCCCAATCTCATTTCCTCGTTCCACGTGATTGGCCAGATTTTCGACAAGGTTTACCGCGAAGGCGACCTGCTTTCGCCGCCAGCGCGCAGTTTGCAGACGACCCTGATTCCTGCGGGCGGATCGGCCGTTGTTGAATTCACGCCGCCCGTGCCCGGCACCTTTCTGCTTGTCGACCACGCCATCTTTCGGCTGCACCACGGAGCCGTCGGTAGCCTCAACGTGCACGGACAGGAGAACGCCGAGATCTTTGAGCCGAAGACCCTGCGGAATATGGCGCCTATGAGCGAGGATGCTCATCTCGGACACGGTCCACTCGAAGCAAAACCGCCGGTAAAGACTGCCGGAGACACCGCCATCCATGTCGCCATGTCTGCTCCGACGCCCGAGCCAAAATCCGAAAATAGCGTAACCATTAAAATGCTGCCCGGTTCGGGCATTTGGAGGAAAGGTCCAATGCAGACATTCGGTCCCAAGACCGTCACGATCAAAGCAGGCCAGTCCGTGACCTTCAAGAATGCGGATATCGGAATGGCGCATAGCATGTTCGGCGAGAAGGGTGAGTTTGCTTCGCCCATGCTTGCTCCCGGCGAGACTTTCACGAAGCAGTTTGATCAAAAAGGTGTGGTGAACTTCCAATGTGCCCCGCACCCGTGGATGAAAGGCACAATCATCGTGAAGTAGCCCAAGGGAACCGACGAAGGATACTCGCCATGAAGGAGAAATGGGTACCCGTGGTAGACGCCAGCAAGTGCACCGGTTGCAGCCGATGTATTGAGGTGTGCGGCGTCAAATGCCTTGCAATTGCCGAAGGGATCGCCGTGTTAACGCAGCCTGATGCTTGCGGGAGCGAGGAACACTGCATCACGGCGTGTCTTGACGATGCAATTCACATGGCGTGGATACCAATGGAGGGAAAAGAAGAACTGGGAATCTGGCGCTGAAGGTTCCGACCCGTTTCCCGAATCGCGCGAAAGCCTGTAAGATTCAAGAGCGCTTTGGAGCGCTCCATGAATCCGAACCTTTCCCGCGAGTGTCGGAATGAACGGTAGTACCGAAACTATTCTTCGGAAGACGCCCCTCTTTGCGAGCCTAACCGACGACGAAATGCGGGCCGTCGCAAATCGCGCCACGCGCAAGCGATTCCAGAAGGATGAACAACTCTTCGCGGAGGGTGATCCCTGCACAGGTCTGTATCTGGTGTCTTCTGGTAAGGTTCGCATTTTCAAACTTTCGCCCTCGGGCCGCGAACAGATCCTCGCAGTCGAAGGACCTGGCAGTTCATTTGCTGAGCTCCCCGTTTTTGACGGCGGCAATTATCCTGCTGCGGCGTCCGCGTTGGAAGACACCGAAGTCCTGTTCATTTCGCGCAGGGATTTTCAGAGCTTTTGCCGCGAACATCCAGATGTTGCGCTCAAGGTCATCGCCGTTGTTGGCTCCCGCCTGCGCCGTCTCGTTGGAATAATAGAGGAACTTTCGTTCACAACCGTCCGGCAGCGGCTGATTGCGGTGATTCTAAGGCTTGCTCAGGCGAGCCATAGCCGGTCGAAAGAAGGCGTTCACATCGAATTGGCGAAGAGCCACCAGGACCTGGCGGCGGAGCTCGGCACGGTTCGCGAACTAGTGTCGCGCAATTTGAGCCGCCTTGTAGCCGAAGGCCTCCTGGACGTGGAAGGACGAAAGATTGTGGTGAAAGACCTTCCAGGCTTGCGTCGCGAGCAGACAACGTCGGAATAGCCTCCGAAGCTCTCGAGTAAACTGTAGTGACTTTGGTCACTGCCCTCCTCCCCGACCTCCTTCCACAATGGCCTCGATCAGGAGGCCGGACATGAACTTCAGCACCAGAACACAAGTAAAAGACATTGCACTGTTGAACCCAGGGGCGAGGCGCATCCTCGAAGACGCGGGTGTCGATTACTGCTGCGGAGGTGGAAAGTCGCTCCAGGAAGCCTGCTTACACGCCAATGTGCCGTCAGAAGTAATCCTGGAGCGACTGCGCCAAAACAGCCAACAAGTTAACCACGAAGAGATCGCCTGGACATCGAAACCGCTAGTTGAATTGACGCGGCATATTCGGGAACGCCATCACCAGTATGTTCGCGACGTAATCCCACGGCTTCGCGGGCTTCTGGCCAAGGTGCGCGAAAAGCACGGAAGCAAGCATCGGGAAGTAGGAGAGATCGACAGACTCTTCGGGGATGTCGCGCGCGAGATGCTGATGCACATGCAGAAGGAGGAACAAATTCTATTCCCTTACATCGATGCGCTGGAACGCGCCGCGAACGGCGGCGAGGCGGTCGAGGCTCCATTCTTTGGAACCGTGCGGAATCCGATCTACTCCATGATGAAAGAGCACGACTCTTCGGGAGAGTTGATGCGTCAGATTCGCAAAGCGAGCAACGCTTACCAGGCGTCTCCTGACGCCTGCACGAGCTTCCGGGCGGCCTATCAGGAACTGCAGCAGTTCGAGGAAGACCTGCACCTGCACGTACACCTCGAAAACAACATTCTGTTTCCACGCGCGGTCGAGCTGGAAGCTCCAGCTCGTTGAGACGAGCAGCCATGACAATGCTACTTCCATCGGTAACAACCCGGGACGAAGTCTGTCGGCCGTCGCGCACTCCTCGACAGATATTCGAAATCGCGCGTGAGCGTGAAGCGGCGCTTGCGCGACTGTTGATGGCTTTTATCAGCTCAGGCCTGTTCTTCATGTTGTTTCCGGGGACCTTTCTCGGAGCATGGAATCTCCTCCAAATTAGCGGACGCGAAAGCGTAGCCTCTGTTTCCTCCGCCTGGCTGCAAGCTCACGGTCATGCGCAGGTATTCGGATGGGTGGGAAGCTTTATCTTGGGAATTGGCTTCTATTCCATTCCAAGACTGCGTGGTGCCACTAGCAGTTCGTTCCGCAGGGCATGGGTCTGTTGGGCGATGTGGACAGTCGGCGTGGCGTTACGGTGGATCTCCAACGTGTATGGTTGGGAGTGGCGATTATTCCTACCGACATCAGGTTTGCTTGAGCTTGTAGCGTTCCTGATTTTCTTCCGCGCCGTTTCTCAACATCGCCCTGAAGCTTCCGGGAAGGACAAGCTGGAGCCGTGGATTTGGGTTGTGATCAGCGCAAGTATTGGACTATTGCTGGTGCTGCTCACCAATCTCGCAGGCTGTTTGTATGCCTCGGTCCGCGGATCAACTCCAGCGTTTCCCCACCTGCTTGACCAACGCTATCTCGTCTTGATGGCATGGGGATTTTTGGTACCGTTTGTGTGGGGTTTCAGCGCGAAATGGATGTCCGTCTTTCTTGGCCTGAAACCTCTTCGGCCACGATTGTTACTGTCTGCCCTGGTCGTGAATAGTTCAGGAATGTTACTGACGATCGCCGGGATTGCCTCCCTTGGCTCGTGGCTTTTCGTGTTGGGCGCCGGGCTAGCCGTTGCGGCGTTGCGGATGTATGAACGGTCCGTAAACGAAGCGAAAATCCGCGGTGTCCACTCGAGCTTTCCTTTGTTTGTTCGCATGGCGTACGCGTGGCTGCTTGTCGCGGCGTTGCTCGGGGTCGCCGCTGTGTTGTGGGATTCCTCTGGTGGCATTTGGGGCGCGTCCAGGCACGCTTTGACCGTCGGATTCATTGCCGTGATGATTCTGAGCGTGGGGCAGCGGATCTTGCCTGCGTTTGCCGGCATGCGACTGCTCTGGAGCACGAAACTGATGTTTGCAGGGCTTGCCTTAGTAACCGTTGGTTGCACTTTGCGAGTTTCGTGCGAAGTTATCGCCTATCAGGGTTATGCGGCTTGGGCTTGGTCGGTTCTTCCTATTTCGGCATTGTGCGAGCTGGCGGGGTTGACTATGTTTGCGATCAATATTGTTGGGACGTTTGCTCTCGAACCCAGCCACGCGCAGAGGGAGTCACTGGTGGTCGCGGCACCGGTGAAAATTTCCTGAAAGGCTCAATCTCCTCGGGATTGCGGAGAGCCTCAAATAAGGGACCGAGATTCGAACTACGAGTGACGACGCTTGGAACGATGGCTGGGTCTCGCACTCGCTGTCATGAAGAGGTCCGCACCAGCCTCATTGACTGCCGCGACCTTTGGTCTCGAAGCGTAGAGCAACAAAGGGAGCCAGGGTGACCAAGCACTGATAGTTACTTACAAATGAAAGTGACCGGCGGCGAAGCCTTTGTATATAATCGCGCGAAAAATGAGCATCTAATTCTGGGTGTTACAGAGAATCTCTACTGCAGCAAGAACGGCAAGGTCCGAGAGCGGTAGCGAAATTGAGGGCTTCGGAATGAACTTCGAATTCAGCGAGAAGACCAAAGGAATGCAGAGCCGGTTGCTGGCCTTCATGGACGAGCAGATTTATCCGAATGAGAAGCGTTACTACGAGGAAGCGGAACAAGGCCGGTGGCAGCCGACGCGCATCATCGAAGAGTTGAAACCGAAAGCACGCGCTGTCGGATTGTGGAACCTCTTCTTGCCGGACGACGAAAATGGAGCGGGGCTAACGAACCTTGAGTACGCACCGCTTTGCGAAATCATAGGCCGGAGCCCGATGGCGCCAGAGGTTTTCAATTGCTCGGCTCCTGATACGGGGAACATGGAGACGCTGGCGCGGTATGGCACGCCGGAGCAGAAAGAACGCTGGCTGAAACCGCTGTTGGAGGGAGAGATTCGTTCGTGCTTTGCAATGACGGAACCGAGCGTTGCTTCTTCCGATGCCACGAACATCAGCGCGAGAATCATTCGCGACGGAACCGAATACGTTATTAACGGGCGGAAGTGGTGGTCTTCCGGCGCCGGCGATCCGAGGTGCAAAATTGCGATTTTCATGGGGAAGACAGATCCGCGCGCTCCGGTACACAAGCAGCAATCGATGATTCTGGTGCCTATGGATTTGCCCGGCGTGAAGATCAAGCGGTTGCTAACGGTGTTTGGGTACGACCACGCTCCGCACGGGCATGCGGAGATCGCGTTCGAGAACGTTCGCGTGCCGGTCTCGAACTTGTTGCTCGGTGAAGGACGTGGATTTGAGATTGCGCAAGGGCGATTAGGGCCGGGGCGGATTCATCACTGTATGAGATGCATTGGCGTGGCAGAGCGAGCGCTCGAATTGATGTGCAAACGCGTGCAGTCACGGGTGGCGTTCGGCAAGACGCTGGCGGAGCAAGGAACGATTCGTGCAGACATCGCTAAGTCGCGGATGGAAATCGATCAAGCGCGGCTGCTGACGCTGAAGGCGGCACACATGATGGATACGGTCGGAAACAAGGCAGCGCGCACCGAAATTGCGATGATCAAGGTCGTCGCGCCCAACGTCACGCTAAAGGTGTTGGACCGCGCGATCCAGGCTCACGGTGGCGCGGGCGTTTCGCAGGACACATTTCTCGCCAGCTGGTGGGCAAGCGTGCGAACGCTGCGGCTGGCCGACGGGCCGGACGAAGTGCACACCGAATCGATCGCCAAGTGGGAGCTTGGCAAGTGGGGCAAGCCCAAAGCGCAATCGACCACGCGGTGACCGCTAACCTACCTTAGATATTGATTTGCGGTGCAACTTTCACAACGGGAGGCACCGATGCCAGTGCTCACGGTTGAAACGCCGGATGCTCTGAAGGAGTTCGTTGGGAAAGAAATTGGCGTGAGCGAGTGGATGATCGTCACGCAGGAGCGGATCAATCAATTTGCCGAGGCCACCGACGACCGGCAGTGGATTCACATCGATCGCGATCGGGCCAGGCGAGAATCGCCGTATCAAGGATCGATTGCCCACGGGTTCCTTACGCTTTCCTTGCTCAGTCGTCTGATAAAAGATGTCATTCAAATTGACGGCGGCACGCGGCTCACCATCAACTATGGGGTGAATCGCGTGCGCTTTCCTTCGGCGGTGCGAGAAGGCTCAAAAATTCGAGCACGGGTTACTTTGCTCAGCTTCCGAGAGGTGGAGAAGGCACGAGAAGCCATATTTGCGTGCACCGTGGAATGCCAGGGCAATGACAAGCCTTGTTGCGTAGCCGAATGGATTGTGCGGCACTACCAATGAAAGACAGCCGCCGGCGCTAGAGCTTACCGGATTGGACGCTCCTTAAGGACTGGCGCAACAGGGTGCGCACCACTTCCGGCATGAGGGCAAACCGCTGATCCTTGGTGAGCCCCACGTGGTAGCGGTAGTAAATCTGCTGGACTATGACCGCGATTTTGAAGCGCGCAAAGACCACATAGAAAATCATATTGGAAATATCGCGGTTAGTGGCGCTGGCGTAACGTCGTACCAACTCGTGGCGCGTCATGCAGCCTGGATAAGTCGTCGGTCCCCACCGGAGTTTTTGCAAATCATCAGGGTCACCCGGTTCCACCCAGTACGCCAGAGCGGTTGCCAAATCACTGAGCGGGTCGCCGAGCGTGCACATTTCCCAGTCCAGGACGCCAACGATTCTTGTAAGTTCTTCCGGAGCGAGAATGACGTTGTCGAATTTGTAGTCGTTATGAATGAGCGCTGCGCCGCACGATGGCGGCAGGTTCTGCTGTATCCATTGGGAGATTCGCGCGACCTCGGGAAGATCATGAGTCTTTGAGTCGTGGTAGCGCTCGACCCAGCCGCGAACCTGACGCTCAAGATAGCCTTGCGGCTTGCCGAGATCGGCGAGCCCGATCGCCTCGAAATCTATGCCATGAAGACCGGCCAGATTGTCGATAAAGGATTCGCAGAGCCTCCGGGCTGTGTCAGGCGTAAACAAAAGACCGGGGGGCGGGTCTCTTCGGAAAATAATGCCGCTGATGGGCTCCATCAGGTAAAACGGAGCTCCCAGGATCGAACCATCGTCGCAATAGAAGAGAGCCTTGGGGGCCGGCGGATAGGCGTCGTGAAGCTTGGAAAGAACGTGAAACTCACGTCCCATGTCATGAGCGGATTTGACCTTGCTGCCAAAGGGAGGGCGGCGCAAAACCATTTTACGATTGCCAAGCTGTACGGAATAGGTCAGGTTGGAGTGCCCGCTCGGGAATTGTGCGACGTGAAAGACTTCCGTCTCGCCGGGGAAATGAGTCCGCAGGAAAGGCTCGAGTTTGGCGAGGTCGAGCTCCTCACCGTGGCGAATGGAAGCCGGTTTGTCGCGGAAGTCGATGATTCTCGGCTGTTGTTGCATGGCTATCGATAGGTCAGTAAAGATTCGCTGTCCAAATGCGGAAATGAGTTAAAAGAACTGAGCATAAAGCGGTCACCCGAAAACAGGAATTCGCTGAACGAACAGTTTCGCGGCATCCACGCCATGCGCAACGTGTCTTCCGTCGAAAAATGCAGCGCCCGCTGCACCGCGACGCTAAGCGGGCCTCCGGATGTGAAAATAACATCGACTTCACCTTTATGAGATCTTGCAAGGAACGCTGACAAGCCACGATTGACGCGCGCGCAGAACTCTTGCCAGGACTCCATGTTTGGAATCGCGATTTCTCCTCTGACCCAAAGTGAAATTACAGCTTCGAAGAGGCGCTGGAAATTGACGCGCTTCGCGGGCTCCGTGCTGGAGTTCTGCATAGCGTGGTGCAACTCGCGAATTTTATCGTTATTTGCAAGCAGTTTAGGAAGGCTTTGAGAGAGCACGGTTTCTCCTTGAAATTCGTCGAAGTCCTCAGCGATGGCCGGCGCAGGAAAGTGGAGGCTTGCCCTTCGAAACGCAGCGCCGACAAGTTGCGCGGTTTGCCGATGGCGAAGGGCGGGCCCGGCGCATACCCGGTCAAAAACGACGTTGCGCTTAGACCAGTATTCTCCAAGCAAGCGGGCTTGCGTTTCTCCCAGCGTGGAGAGCTGGTCGTAATTCTGAGAAAGGAACGAAGCTTGCGCGTGGCGAACCAGAAAAAGGCGACCCATCTCTCACCTAAAGAAGGACAAGGGTTTTCTACGAGAAACACTGCGCTATCGCGCCAAAGTGAATTCTGCGAATCCTGCTGGGCCCAACCTCAAGCCTTCGCCCCTTGCTCTTTGTTGTAATCAGCGAAGGACTTTCCCTCCTCCGCCAGTTGCTTGAGCAGTGGTGCAGGCTCCCAAAGCTTGCCGTGCTGCTGATGGAATTCGAGAATACGGTTGTAAACCGTCTTGAGGCCTAGAGCATCCGCGTACCACATCGGGCCGCCGCGGTACGCTGGGAAACCGTAGCCGTTGATGTAGATGATGTCGATGTCTCCGGCGCGAAGAGCGTAGCCCTCCTCCAGGATTCGCGCCCCCTCATTGACCAAAGCATAAAGGCAGCGGTCCACAATTTCATCGCGGGAAATCCGCCGCTGCGGGATTCCCGCTTGTGCGGCCCATTTCTTCACAAGCACCGCGACTTCCGGGTCCGGAATCGCACGCCTATTCTCGTCATACTTGTACCAGCCCGCTCCGGTCTTTTGGCCGTACCGTCCCATTTCGCAAAGACAGTCGCCGGCAAATGGCTGGCGAATGCCGGGTTTTTCGAGATGACGGTATTCCTTGCGAATGCGCCAGCCCACGTCGAGACCTGCAAGATCTCCAACAGCGAGAGGCCCCATGGCCATGCCGAAGTCTGCCAGGGCGCGGTCGACATCTTCGACGCTCGCGCCCTCTTCCAACAGGAACACTGACTCGCGCACATAGGGATGGAACATGCGATTGCCAACAAAGCCGCGGCAATTGCCAACTAAGACGCCAACTTTGCCAAGTTTCTTTGAAAGCTGCATGCAAGTGGCTATGATTTCCTTGCTCGTGGCCCTGCCGCGAACGATTTCCAATAGCCGCATCACGTTGGCCGGACTGAAAAAGTGCGTACCGATGACGAATTGGGGCCGAGCCGTGGCGGAGGCTATCTCATCGATATTGAGCGTTGACGTGTTGCTGGCGAGGATGGCTCCGCTCTTACAGATTTTATCGAGCTGCGCAAAAACTTCCTTCTTCAACGCCATGCCTTCGAAGACCGCTTCGATCACGAGATCCACGCTGGCAAAGCCGTCAAGACTCAGAGTTGGATGAATGAGCTTGAGACGCTCCTCGACAAATTGTCGTGTGAACCTGCCGCGCTTCACGGAATTCGCATAATTTTTCTTCATTTTGGCCATGCCGCGATCGAGGGCAGCTGGATCTGCTTCTTTAACCAAGACGGGGAAGCCAGCGTTTGCCAGCACCATGGCAATTCCACCGCCCATGGTACCCGCGCCAATGACCCCAGTGGACTTGACCGGAATCAGCGGAGTGTCTTTTGGGATGTCGGGGATTTTGGCCACTTCGCGCTCGGCAAAAAAAATGTGCATGAGCGCCTTGGCCTGTGGTGAGAGAAGGCACTCGGAGAACAATTTCTGTTCTATTTTGCAGCCCTCCGCGAACGGCATTCTCGTTGCGGCTTCCACAGCCTCAATCGCCGCCAGCGGCGCCACCATGCCACGCTGTTTCTTGCGACTGTTTTCGCGCGCGGCGGCAAGAATGCCGGCATTCTGCTCCGGCGTGCCGAGCTTGTTGTTCCGTTCCCGTGTTTTTGGGGCAGGCTTCCCTTCGACTTGCTGAGCAAAGGCAATCGCACCGGCCAGAAGGTCGCTGTCGATGAGCTGATCGAGGATGCCCAGTTGCAAGGCTTCTTCGGCGGTGATCGGATTGCCTTCAGCACACATCTCGACGGCCTTCGCGACGCCCGCTAGCCGCGGCAGGCGCTGCGTTCCGGCAGCGCCCGGGATGATGCCGAGCTTGACTTCCGGCTGACCGACCTTCGCGCTGCGAATGGCAACGCGGTAATGGCCGGCCATGGCAACTTCCATGCCGCCGCCGAGCGCAGTGCCGTGAATGGCCACGACGATGGGCTTGGGGCAATCCTCGATTCTCAAGAGCAAAGGAAGCAATCCGGCACCGCGCGGCTTTCCTGATGTCATCTTCGCGAGTTCCCTGATGTCGGCACCCGCAATGAAAGTGCTGCCGCCTCCGATGAGCACGGCGGTTCGCAAGCCGCTGTCCTTCTGCAACTGATCGATTGCTTCCGAAATTCCTTCCGGAACGCCCGGGCTCAACGTGTTCACCGGCGGGTTGTTGATGGTGATCACGCCGACGCTTCCAGACTTCGTGAATTGGACGAGATCGCTCATGATAGTCAGCCCTGCCTAGTCTCATTTGGCTACGTTAAGCCCTCTGCGCGGAAACCGCCTCTGCATCGATGGTCAGGCGGGCAAGTCGCTCGCGGTGAAAAGTCGCGTCACCAAAAGCGGTCTCAGAAGCTTTCGCGCGCCGGTAGTAAAGATGAAGATCGTTTTCCCAGGTGAAGCCCATGCCGCCGTGCACCTGGATTCCCCGATTGCCCACAGTGCGGCTGGCATCGCTCGTGTAGAGCTTGGCGACGGAAACTGCAGCAGCGGCGTCCGAGGCGCGGTGTTGAAGAGCCCACGCCGCGTAATAGACCGCAGAGCGAGCACCCTCGGTTTCGAGGTACATGTCGGCGCACTGGTGCTGCACAGCCTGAAAGATGCCGATGGGCTTTCCAAACTGTTTGCGTGTCTTTGCATATTCAACGGTGATATCGAGGGTCCGTTGCATCCCGCCGACCATTTCGGCAGCAAGAGCGACCGTGGCAATACCGTGAGGCCTTGATAAGGCAGCCGTTTCGCCGAGCTTTTCGCCGGGCACGTCGTCCAACCTGACGGAATAAAGTTTTCGCGTAAGATCCATGCTGAGCATTGGTTGGATGCGGATTCCGGGGGCTTTCGCATCGACGAGGAATGCGCCGTCACTCGCGACAACGATGATCCAGTCCGCAACTGCGGCGTCTGGAACAAACAGTTTCTCACCTCTTAGTTTTCCGTTGATGGCAGTCAAGCGCACGTCCGCAAGGTCCCAACTCCCGTTGGGCTCAAAGAACGCGACCGCGGCGCGCGCTTCTCCGCGACAGATGGGCAACAGGTACTTCTTTTTCTGCTCCTTAGTGGCGAGAGCATCCAAAAGGCTTCCCGCCATTACAACGGTCGAGAAAAAAGGACCTGGGAGCAGCGCGCGACCAGCTTCTTCTATCAACAAAATGAGCTCGACTATGCCGAGGCCGACACCCCCGAATTCCTCCGGAAAAATAATTCCTGTGTACCCCTGCTCCGCGAGCTTGGCCCAGAGGTTCGGGTCAAAGGCGGTATGCGTTTCCATGAGACGCCGGACCTCGGCGATGGGGCACTCGCCAGAGAAAAAGTTGCGGGCGCTGTTTCGCAGAAACTCCTGACTTTCGTTTAGCCCAAATTGCATCGTATGTTCCTTAATAGCTTCGAGGCAGACCTAGAACAAAGTGCCCAATAATGTTGCGCTGCACTTCGGAGGTACCGGCTTCGATAGTGTTTCCTCGCGAGCGCAGGTAGCCATAGGACCAAATACCCTTGTCGACCGCGTAACTGTCGCCAGCGAGCAATTGCCCGTAGGGGCCAAGAATTTCCTGAGCGAGCTGCTGCAGGCGCTGGTTGAGTTCGCTCCAAAACAGCTTTTGAATGGATCCCTCGGGGCCCGGGGCGCCCGTGGCCGTAATGCGGCTGGACGCGCGCAACTGGTTCAGATGCATGATTTCTACTTCCGCATAACATTGCGCGAGCTTTTGCCGCAGGACGGGATCCTGACCCGCAGGCCGTCCGTTGCGTTGAGTTTTCCGGGAGAGTTCGATCAGCCGGTTGATACTGCGCCTGAAAAGAGGAATCAGGCGCGCGCCGTAAGCGCCTCGCTCATGCATTAGTGTGCTAACCGCCACGTTCCAGCCGTCGTTGACGTTGCCAAGGACGTTCTCCACCGGAACGCGTACGTCGCGGAAGAAAATCTCATTGAACTCGCTCTCGCCAGTCATTTGACGCAAGGGCCGCACCGCAACGCCCGGCGACTTCATATCGACAAGGAGAACCGTGAGGCCCTTATGTTTGGGAACCGTGGGGTCGGTGCGCACGACAAGTTCGCACCAATCTCCAACCCAGCCGTAACTGGTCCACACTTTCTGGCCGTTGACGACATAGTGCCCGTCCGCCAGCCTTGCTTCCGTTTGCAACGCAGCCAGGTCGGAGCCCGCGTTCGGTTCGGAGAAGCCCTGGCACCAAATTTCTTCCGCACTGAGGATTTTGGGAATGAACCGTTTCTTCTGGGTATCCGCTCCGTAGGCGATGATGGTGGGCCCGATTAGGCCCAGACCGAGCGCGTTGGCCATGGGCGGCGCTTCAAGACGCGCCATTTCCTCCCAAAAGATCGCTTGCTGCATCAAAGTGGCGCTGCGGCCACCGTATTCCTTTGGCCAAGAAACCGCGGCCCAACCACCCTGATGAAGTTTTCGCTGCCAGTCTCTCAGGTACGGGAAGGATTCTTCCAGCGGCTTCTCGCGCCATTCTGCCCAATCCTTTGGAACGTTGATCTGCAACCAAGCGCGAAATTCGTCGCGAAAGGCAACTTCTTCTGGTGTGAGATTCAGATCCATTTCAGCGTTTGGTCCTTTGTTCGGGTGACGGGAAATCAATCCTTTGCGTTGCCCGCTTCGCGTCGAGGGCGCCGGACGGGCGCTGTAGCTCTGACGCTACATTGTTGGCTTCCCGCGCGACATATTCGGGACGAATTGTTTCTTTGCCCTCCCAATATTTTTTACGCAAGTCTTTTTTCAGAACCTTTCCTGTGCCTGTTCTCGGCAGGCTTTCCAGATACTCGACGGACCGCGGGCACTTGTAATGTGCGAGCTCTGAGCGGCAATGTTCGATCAATTCGGTCTCACCAACTTGCATATTCGGTTTTAAGACAACCAGCGCCTTGGGCACTTCTCCCCACACCTGATCCGGCACGGGTATGATCGCGACTTCGAGGACTGCGGGGTGCGACAGAAGAATCTTCTCCACTTCGAGTGAAGAAACATTTTCGCCTCCGCTCACGATGATGTCCTTCTTGCGATCGACGATCAGGATATAGCCATCTTCGTTCCACGTGGCCATATCGCCAGTATGAAACCACCCGCCGCGCAGTGCTACCGCGGTAGCTTGAGGCTGTTGCCAGTAACCTTCCAAAACGCCGTCGGTTCGGGCGACAATCTCTCCCATCGACTGTCCATCGCGAGGAACGTCCTGGCCGTTCTCGTCGACGACGCGCAGCTCAACGCCGGGAATGGCGTAACCAGTCATCGATTGCCCGGCAAACCGCTGATCCCCATCCCAGTCAAGCCCGGGTTTCATGGGAGAAATGGTCAACACAGGCGCAGTTTCCGTCAGGCCGTATCCTGAGAAGCAAGTGCAGCCCAGTTGTTCTTCCACTTCACGAACCAAGGTAGGAGAAGAGGCCGCCCCACCGATGGAAATTCGCTTGAGGCTGCTCAGGTCATGCTTGCGGCGCTCCGGACAATTCACCAGCGCTGTAGCCATCGCAGGGACGAGACTGCAATAGTTCACGCGCTCCGCCTCGATAAGCCGGAAGACTTCCCCAGGATCGAATTTCTGGATCATGACGTGCTTGCCGCCGAGCAGCGTCAAAAAGTGGGCCACACCCCACCCGTTGGCGTGGAAGAGGGGGATGGTATGCAGTTCCACGGCTTCTTTGTCTGTATGCAGGGCCAAACCGGCATTGAGAGCGTGCAAGTAGATGTTTCGGTGTGTCAGCATCACGCCTTTGGGTTCAGCGCTGGTGCCGCTAGTATAAAAAAGTTCGGCCAGAGAGTTTTCGTCGACCTGCATGATATCGGCGCGATAGGCAGGTGCGGAAGTGAGCAGGGCGTCGTAATTCTGCGTGGAGAGCCAATCTACTTCCGCAACGGCATCGAGGGAGTAGAAGTTCTGGATGGTCGCGAGTCTTGGACGAAGAGACTCGACCAATTCGAGAAAATGGCCCTGAAAGAACAGCATGCGCGCACCAGCATCATTCAGGATGTAAGCAAGTTCCTGGGGAGCGAGACGAATGTTTAGCGGCAGCAGTACCGCGCCCGATTCGACGACTCCATAGTAAGCTTCCAACAGGCGGTGACAGTTCATGCACAGGAAAGCGACGCGGTCGCCAGGCTGAACTCCGGCGTTTCGCAAAGCGCCAGCCAGTTTGCTTGCACGCTCAGCAGACTGGGCATAAGTGAACCGCTCTTTTCCGCAGACGACTGCGGTTCGCTTGGGGAATTGTTGTTCGGCGTAGCGGAGGAAGCGAATCGGTGTCAGGGGAATGTTCATGGCTTAGCGCCCGCGGGTCACGCTGTTTGCCCTCCGTCCACCACCAATACATGTCCGGTGACAAAGTTGGAAGCATCCGATGCCAGAAACACGGCAGCTCCTTTCAAGTCATGATCGCTGCCGAAGCGACCGAGGGGAATCTTGTTCAAGAATGCTTCGCGGTTTCTTTCGATCGCCATTTCGGACATGTGCGTCGGGAACCATCCGGGAGCAATGGCATTGACTTGGATGTTGTGAATTCCCCATTTGCATGCCAAGTCCTTAGTGAAGGCGATAATCCCGCCTTTGCTGGCGTGATACCCGATGGCCTGGAATTCCGGTGGTGCGCCTCGCAACCCAGCCACCGAAGCGATGTTAATAATCTTTCCCCGGCGCTGCGGCACCATCCATTTCCCGACGGCCTGCGAGAAAAGGAATGTGCCGGTCAGATTCGTCTCGATCACCTTGTTCCAGTGCTCCAACTTCATATCCTCGACGGGCGCGCCCCAGGCTGTACCAGCGTTGTTGACAAGGATGTCGATGCGGCCGAAGCGCGAAAGAGTCTGCTGCACAACATCGTGAACTTGCACGGGGTTTTTGACATCACAGCCAAGGGCCAACGTCTTCGGGCCTAGTTGTCTTAACTCCTCTGCAGTTTCCTCGCACCGTTCTTTCTTACGCGCGCAAAGCACTAGGTTCGCTCCCATTTCTGCCAGGCCTTCCGCCATTTGGCGGCCCAAGCCGACGGAGCCTCCGGTCACGACGGCCACTCGCCCAGAAAGGTCAAAGAGTCTTTTCGTATTCACCCGGATCCCTTCGAATCAAGAGTCCTCTTCGCAGAGAATTTTGCGGATTATCTCCATCCCGTTCGCCACGCACCGGAAACGTGGATACGCCTCTAATGAATTCAGCGTTTTCGTGCTCGACGGGACATCGCTGGCAACTGATTGATCTGTCCTTAGAAAGTGACGCGTAGCGCCAATTGGATTTCACGCTTTGGAAATGCCGATGTGAAGCCGAGCGGCTGGCTCGGCGACAGTGCGGCACTTCCGTGAACATTGAACGTAGGGTTCAGAACCCCAAAAAGGGGACCCACTTCATTGTTCACGCTGGCAAAATTCGTGTGGTTCGCGACGTTGAAGCCTTCCGCCGTGAGCAATAGAGCCGCCTTTTCACCCACCTTGTGTCTCCAGCTCAGGCGCATATCGAAGTTCGTGTAGCTCGGTCCCAAGCCCGTATCGCGGCCAGCGCCAATCGGTCGTTCGTTGGTCGTGTGATTGTTGCCATTGACCTCGCCGCCGGCAAGCAGGTTAAACGGATGACCGCTGTGGTAGGTAAATATGGGCGCGAACTGGAAGCCTCCCATGATGTTTCCCTTCCAAGGGCTGTCGACTACCCCCGCGACAACCACCTTGTGACGCTCGTCAAACTCCGAGAGGCCACGGTCGAGCCCGAGGTTTGTGGGATCCTGAGGCCCATAGTCACTGTTGAAATCCGTGGAAGTGTCGAAGCCCTTGCTGAAAGTGTAGTTTCCGAAAAGTGAGAAGTTGCTGCTGAAACGCTTCTTCACCTCAAGGATTCCGCCTTCATACAAGGCAGAAGCGGCAGACGTGTATTGGTTGTTCTGAACAATCAGGGGATTCACAAAACAGGTGAAGGGATTAGCCGCGCAGGGCGCAACCCCTGCGCCCCCGACCAACTGCGCAGGGACAAGTGAAACGGGGTCGGTCGTTGGGCTGGAGTTCCAGTTTCGATAGGAAACAGTCTTGCCGTTCGCAAGCGTCAGCGTAGTGATTGGCGCCTGCAGGAGGTTCGTATCAATAGCTACGGGGAGCCGCAGCGTGTGCGAATAGATGCCGCTCAACGAAACAGAGAAACCTGGCGCGATTTCGCGTTCAATGCCGAACGAAGCCTGTTGCGAATAAGGTGGCTTAAAGTTTGGGGGATTGCTGAAGAGCACGGTCAATGGCGAAAGCTGGCCGCTGTTTGCTACAAAGATGCCGAATTGCGCTACGTCCGCTGGTGTGATGCAGGCGGAACTGCCTGCGGCCGGTGTCGTGCATTGGATCTTACCTTGTGCGAATAGCCTCTGAAAGACTGCTCCAGCGCCTTGCAAGCCCAGGGCGGGTACGCCGGGGAGAGGATCCACATAAATGGCAATGAACCGCGTGCAGGGGCTGCTTCCGTTTCCCGGAAAAATAGGAACGCCCGGCAATCCGATGCCGCAAGTAGCCACCACGTTGTTAACTTGGTCGGGCACTTGCGACTTGTTGTTCCGGTTCTCCGCCGTGCTGTAGTTCTTGTTCAGGACTCCCAGACTCAAGTCCACTTGAGCAATCTGAGCATCAATAGGTCCAAAGAAAATTCCATAGCCGCCGCGGATCACGGTCTTGTGGTTGTTGAATGGGTCCCATGCAAAGGACAGGCGAGGCCCGATGTCCTTGTAGTACGTATTCAGAGGCAAATACTCTGAATCGATTTCGTACCTTGCCCCATAGCTCAGTGTGAAATTTCGGGCCATCTTCCAGGAATCCTGGAAGTACAGAGACGTATAGGGCCGCGTATACGCCGGATAATCGGCGTTCCCAAATCCCTGCTGGTAGACTTGCGGAAGTCCGAGAGACGCTGACTGAAGTGAATTCATAAAGGCTCCGCCCGTAGCCAGGCCACAGGGATTTGGATTTCCGGCCAGTAGGCAAGGGCTTAAGATCGCGCCTGGTAGGCTGCCGAATACGAAGCGTCCCGGGAAGAAGGTGTGCGACTCGGAGTGATTGCCTCGAAGAAGCTCGGCGCCTCCAAACTTAAGACTGTGACTACCACGGGTCATGCCGACGTTGTCCCCGATTTCCGTGCGGCGGAGAATGGTCAGGCTGGGCAAGAAGATGTTGGTACCCAGATTGTTCGCAAACCCGAAAATTTGCAGGCCTGCCTCGGCAGGCTCATTGGGAATGACGTCAAAATGCTCGTAGTTCCATTGCAGCCGAACCTCATTCTGTGTAGCCGCGCTGAACTGGTGATACCACCCGCCGGTGATCGTGTCGTCATAAAGATGAATCGAGCTGCCTGCCGAAAAACCTGTCAGCGATTGCACATCAGGATTCTCTTCCAAGTCGTGGCCATACCTGTAAGTTAAAACGAACTGGTCCGAACCACTAACAATGTGATCCAGGCGGCCCGACACCAAATACTCGCGTGTGTTGTAATTGAACAATCCTCCGTTCGCCACGAACTGATTGATAAGAAAGTTATTGAGCGCCTTTTGCCCTGGCGTCAAACCTGTTACGGGGCTGACCGTCAGGCCAAGCTGCAGGGCGCCGGCACAAGTTTGCGCTGGAAGACTGGTAATCGTGCCGTTTGGATTGTTCAAACACGGTACCGTGGGATTCCCTGGGTCATTGACCAAAGCCGTGACCACACTCTGCTGTGCGCCTCGCGGGTCGCCTGCCGGAAAGGTTGACGGCGCTGCCGCGGTTGGTCCGGCAAAGATAGAGCTGTCCGTCAGGAGCGAGACAGCGTTTTGCGCGTCTTGGCGGAGGCCCTCAAAAGCCAGGAAGAAATGGGTCTTACCTTTTTTGATCGGCGCGCCCATGGAACCGCCGAACTGATAACGGCTTAGAGAGTTCTTAACCGCCTTCCCCAGCGCGGCAAAAGAGAAGGGGCTCCCGGGCAGCAGCGCCTGGCTGCGGGCAAATGGATCGGCTCCATCCATCGCGTCGTTGCGGAAGTAGCCGAACAGGCTTCCATGCAGATCATCGCTGCCGGACTTCGTCACGATATTAATGGATCCTCCGAAGGCTCCACCTTGATCAGCGCCGTAGTTGCTGCGATTGACCTGGAATTCCTGCACAGCATCTTGACTGACCGTCAAGCGAACACCGCCCGCGTCGTCCTGGGCCTCTCCTCCGTCCACGGTCACGCTGTTTCCTCGGCCGTTGCTTCCGTAGAAGGAAAGCCCGCTTTGCGGCGTTTGCTTAACTCGAAAATCCTGGTCGTCAGCGAGACGCGTGGAATTCGAGACGCCCGGCATCAGCAACGTAAACGTGAGGTAATCGCGGCGGTCGATGGGTAGCTGGGTGATGAAGTCTTGGGTGAGAGTATCTGACTGGCTTCCCCGCTCGGTCTCCACAATGGGCAGTTCAGAACTGACTTCTACTTGGGAGGTCATTCCCGACAGTTTCAGGTGAAAATCGAAGACCAGGGTCTGTCCCACCGTCAACGCAACACTCGTTGCAACTTCTGCCTGGAAACCCGCTTGTTCGACGCTGACTTTATAGGTGGATGGGGGCAGGCCGGACACGCGGTACAAACCGTGCTCGTCGGTTGTGGCGGTGCGCTCCACTCCCTTCCCCGGGTCGGTGACCGTAATCTTCGCATTCGGTACTCCCGCCCCGGTGGGATCGGTCACCGTGCCGGTAAGATCGGCGGAAGCTCCCACACCCTGGGCCATGGTTGCATGACTGCCAGGAAATAAACACGCTACCCAAAGGACTCCAACTGCCAACCAAGTCAGCTTCATAGCTCCTCCTGGTTCATCAGAGGCATCGAGAACCCCGCGGTCGACCGCGGGAATGCTCGCTGTCCTCAGAACGATGGCCGTTCACCCCATAGTCCCTAACTGCGTTATGGCCGCCCTCGACTAGTTTTGGAAATCCTGCAACGAGCATGGATAGGAGAGTGTGCATTGCTTCAGTCCCACGCTCTGCGGTTGCATGCACCCCAGATTGTGATAGTCGGTATCACATTTTACGAACTAACGTCAACACGAAATTTTGCGGGAAGCCAAATCTTGCGATTATCGGCTGGAAAGAAAAGACGCTTACGGGAAACAGAGCACCATGCGCCCCGAGACTTGCCCTTGACGCAGTTGATCGATAACCAGATTCGCTTCGGATAGCGGTCGTGGGGCCACCCGGCAGCGAATTTTTCCTGTGCTGGCCATCGCCAGCACTTCTCTCAGGTCCTGGCGAGTTCCGACAGCGCTGGCTTGGATGCGCACTTCTTTGGCGGCCATCATGATGGGCGGAAGGCAGATGTCCTCTGGCGGCAGGCCGACCGCAAGCAGCGTTCCCCTGGGGCGCACGCACGCAAAGGCTGCGTCATAGGCCGCTTTAGCTGCCGAAGTTACCAGCGCCACGTGCACCCCACCGGCCGCTCGCAAGTCCTTTACAATATTTGTTGATTTAGCGTTCAAGCCCTTCGCCGCTCCTAGCGATTCCGCAAGCTGAAGCTTCTCATCGGCCGTATCAACGGCTGTGATTTCCGCCCCCATTTCTCTCCCGATTTGTACGGCAAGGTGGCCCAATCCGCCGATGCCAAAGATCGCCAGCCGCTGGCCAGGGGAGATAGTGGCCTGCTGCAAAGCCCGGAAAACCGTCACGCCGGCGCAAAACAGCGGTGCAGCTTCCGCAGCCGAAAGCCCATCTGGGATTTTTGCAACGTGGCTCGCAGGCGCTTTCACAAACTCCGCGAAACCACCGTCCACGGTCACTCCTGTAATCTTCTGTCTTGCGCAAAGGTTCTCGTTTCCTCCTCGGCAGAACTCGCATTCGCCGCAGGTCCAGTAAATCCACGGTAGACCAACTCGGTCACCGACCCGGAATTCTCGAACGGAGTTGCCTTTCTCGACGATTCGGCCAGCGATTTCGTGCCCGAGGATGAGCGGCATTTTCGTAATGGGGGCGAACTGAGGCCAGTCTCCATCCGCGACATGCAAATCGGAATGACAAACTCCGCAAGCTTCCACTGCAATGAGCAGTTCACCCGCCTCCAGCGACGGACGGGGAACATCCTCAAACGCGAGAGGTCTCTTGAACTGGTGCAGAACCGCAGCTTTCATGTCTCGAGTTCTAAGTTAACAAGCAGGCTGTTAAGTGCGTAAAGTCCGTTGCTCGTCTGATCGTGGTTGGGAGGAAAAGAGAAGTGCGACACAGACAAAGCCAGCCTCGCTTCGCTCTGTGGCCTATGCAAGTACGCCCTTCAAGAAAAACTCCAGGGCGCTGCGGACGCGTTCGCTTAGATTGTGTGGCTCCGAAAGATCAACCGCCCACCGGCGAACAACCGTCGTGTAGAGTCCTTCCATGAACTCCGCAAGGTGTGTCACGGGAAACGCCTTTGTCACCTCTCCGCGCTTCTGACCCTCCGCCAGGATTTCCCTCAATAAGCTGACCGCGATCTCTTCAGGCCGCCGCATCTCGGGAGAGCGAACGGGATCCATCGCACCCGAAAGCACCACCGCTCTCCACAATGGCCGGTCCGACTCCACTTCGCGGGCCATGCCTCCATACATTCGCCGCAATCGTTCCGCCGTGGTGACGTCGCTCGAGAGCTCGGTCTCAAGATGCTCCTTGATACAACTAAAGCCCCGTCGACCGACCTCGCGCAAAACTGCGTCCTTGCTTGGAAAATACCTGAAAAAGGTGGGCTGGCTGATCTCCAGAATTTGGACGATATCTTCGATCCTGGTGTTTTCATACCCTCGCTTGCGGAACAAGCGAATTGAAGTATCAATGATTTCCTGACGCAGCCGCGCTTTCTTGCGTTCGCGAAGGCCCAAAGTTTCGTTGCCGTTGGTCCTAACTACTCTCGAAATGCATCCTTGCGCGCCTTTATTCGTGTGGCGCCGAAGCACCGCGGCATCTGCGTCCCGCGGCTCCCTTCCGGCGACTCTACTTCGCCGCATTTTGGATTGCTCTCCTCAACTGGTTGGAACGTGGAAATCGGCCCGCATGGCAAAATGCAAGAGTTACTCTAACATGATAGAAGCCCACGTCAAGTCGGTCTCTTCGCAACGAGCAAGCGTGAAATCATCGTGAGCAGAAACCTATCAAAGGGATCGCGCTGCTTCGCGACCTGGTGCCCGGCCCGGACAAATTGGCAGGACGACGGGACTCGAACTCGCCGCCTCTGCCGCGACAGAGCGGTAACAACAGGCACTTACAACAACCTACAAGGCTGCGAGGGACCGCCAAGTACTTGTAAATACGCCTAAGCCGCGCGAATCTCGGGTTGCAGTTCGGGTTGAAAGGTTGGGTCAACGACGAGCAGAGGTGCGGTTGCTGAGAAGATTCTCGGTAACCACCAAGAAGACCTTCAGGCAATGCGGGCACGAAGTTCCCGCGTCCGCCGCCTTTTCCGTCATTTCACGAGCGGCGTGATCGTGATCTTGCGAAAGTCTACTGGCCCATGATCGCCCTGGAGCGCGACGCCTCCAGGCTCGCCTTCATTATCGTCGTGCCCCATCGCGGTCAAACCCTCGATGGTCCCGTTATCAATCACTTTTTTCCCGTTGAACACCACCGTGACCTGCCGGCCGACCAACCGGATGTCGTAAGTTTGCCATTCGCCCGCGGGCTTGCTGGCGTTCTCACTCGGCGCAATGCGGCTGTATAGCGCCCCCGCGCTGTGGGTGTTCGGCGGGTGGCCGTAGTCCTCGAGCATTTGCACTTCATAGCGATTCCGCAGCGCGACGCCGCTGTTGCTGTGCTCGGCCAGGCGGAACTCCACGTGCAGCTTGAAATTCCAGAACTTCTGCTCGGACACAAGGTCTTGACCCTTGCCCGTGGAGGCCAACGCGCCATCTTTCACCGACCAGCCCAGCGGTTCGCCGCCGTCCCACGACCTCCAGCCGCTCATATCTTTGGCGTTGAACAGCTCAATGGACTTTCCTTCTCGCCAGCTTCCGTCATCAGTTTCTTTAATCTCAGGCGCGCGCACTCCCGTCCATTCGAGCGGCGGCTGGTTTGAGCCTTCCACTTCGAAGGTCCCTTGCAGGTTGCCGTTCACAAGCTTCGCTGCGTAAACCAGTTTTCGCGTCGTCGGCGCGGCATCCGCACTCGAGCGCTGCTGCCGCGTCCAGCCGAAACGCAGTATGCCGCCGTGGATCGAAATTTCTTCCATCACATTCAAGTCGCCGCCAAACGCGCTGACGAACTTGCCCTTCGGCTCAGCCGTTCCCGCGTTTTCAATCTCCAGCCACCACGCCCTAGGATGCTCCCCGGCGGTTTTGATGTCCCAGCGGCCGTTGTATTGTTCGTCTCCGCTTGCAGGCGGCGTTTGTGCTGCGACAAACGCCTGGGCAGCCGGCAAAGAAATCAGCAGAGCCGCCAGTAGGCTTACACGCAAACTATGTCTTGGCAGATGGTCCCTCATCGCCGCTCCTTATCGTCCTTATGTCCCCTTACGACCAGAATACGTGTCGTCTTACTTTTCTCTGCGCACTATAAGACACTCCGACGAAGTGTCAAGGCCCGAGGCATAAGCAAATTTTGTACGTAACGACACCATTCGCCAGGCAAACGTCTATCCATCGCTCCATTTCGTGTGATAATCGCGACCCGAAAGCACGCTTCCTGAGCAACGCGCGTCACGGAGACGCAAAACCGTAAGTTTGGGAGGTAAACCTTCATGGGCCAGGGCTCTTTGACTCGCCGCGAATTCATTCGTGTTGGGACAGGCGCAATGGCAGCAACCACCGCCGCGAAAGTCACCATCATCGAACCCAATTCGGGCTTCGCCCGCTCTCGCGCGGTCGCGCCCAGCGACACCGTGCGCTTCGCCTCTATCGGCACGGGCGTGCGCGGTTGCGAGCTGCTCGAGGCTTCGCTTCGCGTGCCTGGCGTTGAGTGCGTCGCAGTCTGCGACCTCTACGATTCGCGCCACGACGCCGCTCGCGAAGCAATCAAAAAGGACGTTCCCGCCACTCGCGACTACCGAAGCATTTTGGACCGCAAAGATGTGGACGCCGTCATAGTCGCCACGATGGACCACCAGCATCGCAAAGTGGTTGTGGACGCCTGCGCTGCCGGCAAGGACGTCTATTGCGAAAAACCGATGTCCCACACCGTGGAAGATGGCTTTGCCATGATGGGCGCGGTACAAAAGGGGAATCGCATCCTGCAGATTGGAAGCCAGGGCGTCAGTTCCATCCTTTATGGCAAAGCCAAAGAAATTTTCGACTCGGGAAAGCTCGGTGGCGTTTTCATGATCGAAGCGTATTCGGACCGCAACAACGCCAGCGGCGCCTGGGTCTATCCCATCCCCCCGGACGCCAGCGAACAAACCATTGATTGGAACGCTTTTCTGGACGGCGCAACCAAGCGCCCATTTGATCCCGTGCGCTTTTTCCGTTGGCGCTGCTTTGCTGATTATGGCGAGGGCTTGGCCGGCGACCTCTTTGTGCACTTGATTTCGGGCATTCATTTCATCACCGGGACGAACATGATCGCCCAGCGCGCCCAATCCACCGGCGGCCTTTTCCGCTGGAAAGACGGCCGTGATTTTCCGGACCTGATCGAGACTCTCTACGATTATGCCAACTTCCGCATGGTCCTTCGCTGCAACCTGAACAATGCCGCCGGAGGTCTTCTGGCGTTTTACGGCACCAAAGGAACCATGACCGTCAAGGACTCGACGGTGACGTTCAAGCCACAGGACACTCGTCCGCAGCCGGAGGGCTACTCGATCTACGGCTGGCCCGCGAAATTGCGCGAGCAATACGTCAGGAAATGGCGCGAAGAAAATCCCCTCCCGGTGCCCCTCGATTTCCGCGCGGAGGAAGAAGTGGAGACGTTCGCCACGCCCCCAGGCTACGATCCAGTTCCGGATCATCAGGCCCACTTCTTCAATGCGGTGCGGAGCCGAAAGCCGGTGGTCGAGAATGAAGTCTTTGGCAACAACGCCGCAATCGGCTGCCATCTGGCCAATTTCGCCTATTTCAACAAAGCCGTAGCGCTGTGGGACCCCAACTCCAAGAAGATCGTCAAGGGCTGACGCCCGTCATTTTCATCCCGAGCCCGGTCCCGCCTTTGCCCGCGGCAAGCGGGCACAAAGTTATCGCGGGAACGCGGGCAAGCCGGAAACCACCGCGCGCTACATCCACGCCGTAAAACAGTAAGCACCTAGACGCCCAGGGGAAGTTCCTGGACGCGATCAAACTGGGCCTAAGGGTTCAAATCTTGCGGCTAGAAAGCGACCTCGGGTTGCATCTCAGGTTGGAGATTTTTCGGATCAGGCACTTCTTTCCTGTAACTCATTGCAAGAAATGGCGGGGACGACGGGAGTCGAACCCGCGGCCTCTGCCGTGACAGTGCGGCGTGGATAGGTTTTACAACAACTTACAAGAACGCGGGGACTGCCAAACGCCGCGTAAGTCGTTCAAGAGCACACAAAACAGCGCGTGTTGTGGGTTGAGTTATGGGTTGGACAAATTTCTCTCTTAGGCAACCAATCAAACTGCTCCGTGATGAAAATTACTTCAACAAAGAGCCGACAATTCGTCCGGGTGACAACTGAACGATAGCTCAGAGTGGCCAACGATCCGGTCTTCTTCTCGGTCAGTGCAGCTCGTCCTCAAGATCCCCGGATGAGAGCCACGTCTTGTTCGGACGCCCTGGTAGGAAGCGCCGGGGTTGGAAGAAGGAATTCCTAGAATCGCTGAGCCAGGCAGCAAAGGACATCGGCGAAATCTCCGAAGAAGAAATCTTGCGCACCGTTCGCGCCTACCGCGAAGAGAAGCGTGCTCCGGAGATCACCGTTGCCGCGGAAAGCTAAGAAAGGCAAAAGGCGGGCGTTGTTGACACGGCGTGGTTGTCGCCGGCATTTCGAGCTTCAAAGACACGTACGCTCTAGGCAGAAATCCAAGCGCCGACCTACTCCGCAAGTGGGCTGAGGAACCTACCTTCGTCTGGCTTGTCTCAGAAGACATTTTGGATGAGTACAAGGAAGTTCTCAGACGCCTCCGGGTGCGCTCTCACGTAATCGGAAGAGTCGTGAACTTGATCCGTGAGAGGGCAGAAGAAGTCAAAGTCCGCACCTCGACCGGGATTTCCCCAGACCCCGGCGATGATCCGTTCTGTCTCTGCGCCGAGCAAGGAAGGGCCGATTTTGTTGTTACTCTCAATCCGAAGGACTTTCCGCAAGATCGCTTGAAAGCGACCGTTGTCTTGCCTGAAAAACTGACCGCAGCTCGCTGAGAGCACAAGGAACGGAGACGATCCGGATATGGCTGGCAAGCAAAAGAGCCGTCCACCCAGAAGAATTCCAATCACGAGATGTCCAATTAGCTCTTCCACTTACCCCGGAAGCAGTCCGCGTTTTTCTTTTTTGTTCACTTCTAATGGCATCTATCGCGTGAACCTGAACACTCTCGAGAAGTTTCTCCAGACCCGTGGCTTACCTTCTCTGGCCGACCGCTATGCGGTCGTCGCATACGGGTCGAATGCATGTCCTCAACAGCTATTGAACAAGAGGCTCACCGATGTCCCGGTGATCTACGGTCGGCTAGTGGGAGCTGAAGCGGTCTACGCAGCCAGGAGGACTCAGAAAGGGAATGGGCATGTCCCTGCGACTCTTGCACGAGAACCGGGCGGCGAGCCAGTTGGGTAACCCTGTTGACGCGTAAGCAGCTCGCAGTAATGGACGACTCGGAAGGCCGCGATCACAACACCTATGCCTTGGCGGAACTGCCCGTCGTTAAATTCCTCGTCGGTCGGCGTCAATTCGTTCCCTTATATACCTACGTGAACGTCTTTCGAGGCGTGATGATACGTAATGGCAATCCCGTCAGTCTGCGGTCTACAAGTCAGAAGCGTGCGAGACAACTTCTCGCCACTGCTACTGAGGGCCAACCTG